>WNGC01008811.1_pt1 | contig 10056 bp, 13 predicted proteins | sample 5400051 | NCBI WGS metagenome assembly WNGC01 (sample SAMN13153368, study PRJNA577476) | soil metagenome | isolation source: 20 cm soil or saprolite under grassland replicate 2 | place: USA:California | collected 2016-06-15 | reverse complement strand
AGCGTTCACAGGGCAATATCTCATTAACACCTTGCTTCAGCTAGGTGCGATATACCGGAAAAGCAGAGAAAGCCGTTTAAACGGCTTGCTTCTAAGTGTGGATCGCACACCGCGCTGAAGTGCGGTGTTAATGAAAGACTAAGCGGTCGGGCTTGGCGTTTCACAGAATGGAGCCGGCGGGAGCCGAGCGACATGGACGGGAAGCCCGAAGGGTGAGTTTGCTGGCGCAAACGAATCAAACGCCCTACAATTTGCCCATGCCTGAATCGAAGCCTTTGGTTGCCATCATCATGGGCAGCAAATCAGATTGGGAAACGATGCGGCACGCCGTAGAAACGCTAGATGAGCTCGGTGTGGCGAATGAAGCGCGCGTTCTATCTGCGCATCGCACTCCCGACGCGACTACGGAGTTCGCGCGAACAGCGGCTGATCGCGGCGTACGGGTGATTATCGCTGGCGCGGGTGGCGCGGCGCATTTGGCTGGAGTGATTGCTGCACATACATGGCTGCCTGTGCTCGGTGTTCCGATTCAATCGAAGCTCCAGGGGCTCGATTCCCTTTTGTCGACTGCTCAAATGCCGGGGGGCATTCCCGTCGGCACTTTAGCGATCGGGGAGGCGGGGGCGAAAAACGCCGCGCTTCTCGCGGCTGCGATTCTCGCCACGTCCGATAAGACGATTCGTCATCAACTGGAGGCCTTTCGTAAGAAACAGTCGGAAGCTGTACTGGCTGCGAAATTGCCAAAGTGAAAACAGTGATTTCAACCGACCGCGCTGCGGCGGTTGAACTGCTGCGCAAAGGCGAGATTGTGGGACTGCCCACGGAAACGGTTTACGGACTCGCTGCTGACGCGCTGAACCCGATTGCAGTCGCGAAAATCTTTGAGGCGAAGGAACGACCGCGGTTCGATCCGCTGATTGTGCATTTGCCCAACGAAGAATGGCTGGAACGCGTAGCAAAGATCGACAATCGTTCGCACGCGCCGATCAATAAGTTGGTCACGCGATTCTGGCCCGGACCGCTCACACTAGTTTTAGATCGGCGATCGATTGTTCCGGAAATTGTAACCGCAGGGCTCGACACCGTTGCCGTGCGAATGAGTTCGCATCCGGTTTTTGCCGAAATCATCTCCGAACTTGGAAAACCAATTGCTGCGCCTAGCGCGAACCGATTCGGCCGCATCAGTCCTACGACTGCACAACACGTGCTCGCTGAACTCAATGGACGAATCGAGTTAATCATCGACGCGGGGCGAACCCAACATGGACTTGAGTCAACAATTATTCGTGTGCGGGGAAACAGCATCCAGATCTTGCGGCGTGGCCCAATCACAGCAGAGCAGTTATCGGAATTTGCAAAGATCAACATCGTCGCGGCGTCGACACAGAAAATTTCGGCTCCGGGACAATTGCCATCGCATTATGCGCCCAAAACACCATTGGACTTGATCGACGACGCTAAATCATTTTCACCGAAAAACGACCAACGCGTTGGCTTGCTGGCGTGGCATCCAAGGAAGGGCGATCTCCAAATCGCCCAGCGGCGGACTGGAGACCGCCACTCCTTGCAATTTCTCGCAGTCCGAAATCTCAGCGAACAACAAGACCTTCGCGAAGCAGCTGCGAACCTGTTTCGATATCTGCGCGAACTCGATGCACTTGGTCTCGATCTTATCGTTGCGGAACGAGTTCCCTCTCAGGGACTCGGCGCAGCGATTCTTGATCGGCTTGAGCGTGCGTCGCACGGCTACTCTGTCGCCCCAGAGATGCCTGAATAAATCCTTTAAACAGTGGATGCGGCTTATTTGGTTTGCTTTGGAACTCCGGGTGATACTGGCAACCGACAAAATACGGATGATCGCGCAGCTCGATCAATTCAGCGAGCGAGCCATCCGGTGATGTACCTGAAATCACAAAGCCTTTTGCGTTCATTCGGTCGCGATACTTCATGTTGAACTCGTATCGGTGCCGGTGCCGCTCCGTTACCTCGGTGTCACCGTAGATTTTTTCAGCGAGCGTGCCTTGGACAACCTTGGTTGGCCATGTGCCCAGTCGCATGCTTGCCCCTTTGTTACGGACGCCACGCTGCTCCTCCAGCAGGGAGATTACCGGCTCTGGAGTTTTCTTGTCGAACTCAGTGCTGTTAGCGTCTTTGATTCCACAGACGTTCCTCGCAAATTCAATCGTCGCCACCTGCATACCAAGACACAGACCGAGGTACGGAATCTTATGCTCCCGTGCGAAACGTGCTGCGTTGATTTTTCCGTCAACACCGCGAGCGCCAAATCCGCCAGGAATCAGGACGGCGCCAATATCTTTCAACTGCGAGTCCACGCCGTGCTCCAGCGATTCGGCATCAATCAGTTTAAGATCGATTCCGCAGTCCTCGCTCGCGGCGGCGTGCGTGAGTGATTCATAAATGCTCTTGTAGGCGTCGCGGACTTCCATGTATTTGCCAACTACAGCGATCTTGATGCGGCGCTTTGGATTTACAACGCGTTCGACAAATTTTCGCCAGTCTGCCAGATCGGGGGCAGGCGTTTGCAGATGCAAAAGATCGCACACCAATTGGTCGAGTCCCTCAGCATGCAGTGTTAACGGCACTTCATAAATCGTGTGCTCGACATCGCGCTCCTCGATCACGGCTTTTTCAGAAACGCTGCAGAACATCGACAGTTTCCGACGCACATCCCGATCCAGCGGTTTTTCGCTGCTTTGTTTTTAATTCGTGCGCCGCCTTGATGTATGGAACAAGCGTCACGTGCATGTTCAGCACGTTTTCCGGGCCGACCTCTAGAATAAATTGTCGAATCGCTTCCAGAAATGGCAGACCTTCGATGTCACCGGTCGTACCACCAATCTCAGTGATCACCACGTCGTACTTGCTTTCGTCTGAAAGTTCGCGGATGCGATTTTTGATCACGTCAGTGACGTGCGGAATCACCTGCACGGTCTTGCCGAGGTAATCGCCGCGCCGTTCCTTTAAAATCACTGTCTCATAAACCTGTCCACTGGTCAGGTTGTTGTGTCGCGTTAGGACGCAGTTAGTAAAGCGCTCGTAATGTCCAAGGTCGAGATCCGTCTCCGCGCCATCGTTGAGCACATAAACTTCGCCGTGCTGGAACGGGTTCATCGTTCCCGGATCGACATTGAGATAAGGATCGAATTTTTGGAGAACAACTCGAAGGCGACGCGCTTCGAGCAGCGTGCCAAGCGAAGCTGCGGTCAGCCCCTTGCCTAGCGAACTAACTACGCCACCCGTGACGAAGATGTATTTCATCTGGAGAGAGAACTCCGTTTTGCGCGAGCAAGTTTTTGCTCCAGCGTTTTTGCATCGGCGGGCGTATCTACGCCAGGCGAACCATGTCTAGTAACGAGCACATGAACTTTTACACCATTTTCCAAGGCGCGCAATTGCTCCAGCGCCTCAGCGCGCTCCAGCGGGCTCTGTTTCCACTTAACAAACTGGAGGAGCGCATTCCGGCGAAAAGCGTAGATACCCTGATGGCGCAGGTAGCGAACGCGGGAAGGTTTGGCGGGGTAGGGGATAATGCTTCGCGAGAAGTAGGATTTTGAAACGGATGCGCAGCAGTAACGATGTCGATCCTCGCATCAGAGCGGAGTTTCTCGACGAGCTCATCAATCAAACGCGGATCAACCAACGGTTCATCGCCTTGGATGTTAACGACGAACACATAGTTTTTCGTGTGGCGTACGACTTCCGCGATGCGATCGGTTCCGCTACGATGTTTGGGCGAAGTCAGAGCGACCTCTGCGCCCCAATCGAACGCGGCCTCGGCGATCCGCATGTCGTCAGTGGCAACGATCAGCGCGTCCAGTTTTTTTGCATGCTGACAGCGTTCCCAGACGTGTCGCAGAAGAGGCTTTCCTGCAATTGGATGCAATGGTTTTCCCGGAAAACGTGTAGATGACCAACGCGCCGGAATAATGCCCAAGGCCTTATTCATCGAGGTGGACGCCAATCGATTTGAATTTCAAACATGCGGTCATCCCCGAGCGGCCCGAGGGACCTAACGCCGTTGCTGATCGCATTTGCTCGCGTGATCCGACCATCGATTGCGAGATCCCTCGCCTTCTGTGCGCTCGGGATGACAAAGTAATCATTGGTCCAAAATAATTTGCTTCGCTGCGGACAGGTCCTTTGCAATCCAATCAGCCCTGCTGCCTGCCGCACCGCGTTGAGGTCCCGTTTCAACCCGGATCACGTGTACACCGGCGTTAAGGCCACATTCGACATCGGTCTCTTTGTCACCGATCAAAAACGAACGAGAAAGATTGATTTGGTGTTCTCGGGCCGCTTGCAAAACCATTCCAGGCGCTGGCTTCCTACAATTGCAGTTCTGGCCGGGAACGTGGGGGCAAAAATAGGTTCCATCCACTAAGCCGGTACCCAGTTGTTGCACGACTTCTGATTCGACGGTTCGATATTGCTCCAGCGTCAAAAGACCGCGACCAATGCCGCTCTGATTTGTGATGATAACAATCTTGAAGCCGTTCGATTTTAAACGCCACAACGCTTCACGTGCGCCAGGAAAAATCTCCACGTCCGTAGGATCGGAACAATAATCACGATCCTCCATGATAGTGCCGTCGCGATCGACAAAAACGGCAGGAGACAGCTCATCAGTCATCGTCGCTGTCCTCTCGGAAGCTGGCGATAAGTTCATCTCGATTCACAGTCGCTGTTCCAAGTTTGCTAACCACGACTGCGCTTCCGTGGTTGGCGATTTCTGCCGCTTCAATTGGAGTTGCTCCGCAGACGAGCCCAAGAGTAAAGAGCGCAATCGCAGTATCGCCAGCGCCGGAGACATCAAAGACTTGGCGCGCTTTTGTTGGAATATAATGCGGCTCTTCCTCCTGCTGAAAAAGCATCATGCCGTGTTCCCCCAGCGTGATGAGAACATATTTTGTGTTCCACTTCTTAAGAAGCGCTTCGCCGACGCGGCGGAGATCGACATCGTGCGGCGGGACCGTATCCGGATCGCGCCCTGGAATGCCAGCTGCGAGAAAAGCTTCTGCGCGGTTCGGAGTAACCACCGTAGCACCGTGCCAATCCATCAGATGCTCGGGATTGGGATCGGCCGCCACGATCTTGCCGGCCGAGCGCGCAACGTCTGTAATCTCCGAAACCATGTCAGCCGACAAAAACCCTTTGCCGTAGTCTTCAAAGATAATCGCGTCTGTTTGTGCAACGGTGTTTCGGACCGCCGCAAGCACACGCTGGACCTGGTTTGCCGATGGCCCGGTAAACTGTTCGCGATCGACGCGAACGACCTGTTGATGACGCGCAATGATGCGCGTTTTCACAATTGTGCGAAACGACTCGTCTTTAACCGCATTGGAGAAATCGATTTTTTGTTCCGCTAGCAGTTCCTGAAGTTGCTGGCCACTGCGATCGTTTCCCAGCAAACCGATGATCATGACATAATCCACGAATTCACGCAGATTGCGTGCGACGTTGGCAGCGCCTCCGGGGTAGAACGACTCTCTGGTGACCTCCACAACCGGAACCGGCGCCTCAGGGGAAATGCGACCGACTTTTCCCCACACGAATTCATCGAGCATCAAATCGCCGATGACCAGTATTCGCATTGATGGAGAACTCCGCAGAAGCGTCTTGAGTCTGTTGAGGTTCATAAAAATTGCAGAAGGTGGGCCCGGGGCAACGCAATGGTTCGACTATAGGAAAATCAAATTTTTCTTGACGGCGTTTGTGCGCGGGGCGGGTTCTGTTAAAGTTCGCTCCATTAAATCCTTAAATCGAACCCGAAATCAACAGTCGAAAGTGCCAATGATTCCGTTTACCAGATATTTGAAATTAGGCGTGGGTGTCCTCTGTGGGCTTGCATTGTGTGCAGGTGCCGCCCAAGCCCCACAGCAGATCAACATTAAACAATTATCGACTAAGGTGGAAGACGTTGTCGTGCCCCTGCCGAATGAAATTTTCGGCGCCCTGAATAAACTGGGCGGGGTGAATTGGAAGCAACACGTACGCAGCGACAAAGGACCAAATTTTACCGAGAGGCCGCGTATCGCTCTGTTACTCGGTACGGTGATCGCCGATGGTTTTATTGCAGTGCAGGCCGAAGACGCAGAGGCTGTAAAAGACATTGGCCAGCGCGTCATGACCCTGGCGAAGGGCATCGGTGTGGGAAATTCAATCACTCCACATGCAAAGGCGATCATCGAGGCGGCAGACAAGCGTAATTGGGCAAACGTCCGCAGGGAACTGGATCGCACGCAAAACAGCGTGCAACAGGCGATGAACGAAGTGCACGATGAAAAATTATCACAGCTTGTCAGCCTGGGCGGATGGCTGCGTGGCACGGAAGTTTTGACCTCGGTTGTGAAGGAACATTTTTCCAGCGATGGCGCCGAACTGCTGCACCAGCCCGATCTGCTTTCCTATTTTCAAACAAGACTCCAAGCGATGCCCGAGTTTAACCTGCCCATCATCCGCCAAATTCAAGACGCGCTGGTCGAGGTGAAACCTCTGATTGATGTCGGTGATCGGCGTATTCCGCCCGAATCAGTGAAGAAAGTCAATGAGATCACAACGCGGCTTGGCCATGGTATTATCACGAGGGACTAGCACTTCAATGAAAACCTGCGCGAAACTTGTGTTCCAGGCGAGCTCTCTGCTGCTCATCCTAGTAGCCCTCCAACCTGCGATTTTCGCATCGGTGGACGATGCGCAGTCGTTTGCTCTTCAAGCCGCTGAACCATATGTAAAACAAGGATTTCAGGTGCGTGAGGATTACTGGGGAGGCGACCTCGGTTCCGGAGAAAAAAAGGCAGTCCGACAGCAATTGTTCAAAGGGAACGAATATTGGTTTTGGTTGGGAACGGAAGTCGATAAGGCAAAGGTTTCCGTTCACGTTTATGACTCAGATGGGAAACTCGCCGAAGAGCCGGACGGATGGGAAAAAGGCCACTTTGCAGGTGCACACGTTATTCCAAAAGCGACCGGCAGCTACTTCATCATAGTCAGTGTTGAGGAATCGCCAGAGGATCGGACTCATTGGGCATTGGTGTATGGTTTTCGGTAGGACTGAGTGGCTTCGAATCGGGCAGATGCCGATGCTACTTGGAAAATGACTGAAACGCGAACTTTGCAGTTTGAAAGCCCACGCGCTCTGCAATCGCTTTACGCTAACGATCTCAAGCTTTTGAAGAATCTCGAGGACTCGCTCGGTGTAAAAGTGACCACGCGCGAAGGTTGGGTGAAACTCGAGGGCGATCCGGGTCGCCTAGACAAAGCGCAACAAGTGTTCGAACAGCTTGATAAAGCGCGCCAGCAAGGTGTCGATATTCAACGGCACGAATTCAATTATGCGCTTAAATCCGTGACCGGAGACCAGGATGAAAACCTCGGCGAGATAGTATTGACGAAAATCACAACCTCGTCACGCAAGCCGCCGATCGTGGCGCGGAGCGCAAACCAGCGCGCGTACGTCGATGCAATTCAAAAGCACGACGTGGTATTTGGAATTGGACCGGCTGGCACGGGCAAAACTTTTCTTGCTGTGGCGATGGCCGTCGCGGCGCTCAAGAAAGAACAGGTGGCGCGCATTATTTTGACACGACCCGCGGTGGAAGCCGGTGAAGCGTTGGGATTTCTTCCAGGCGACCTCGAACAAAAGATTACGCCATATCTCCGCCCGCTTTACGATGCGTTGCATGAAATGTTGGAGCCGGAGGAAATGGAGCGGGCGATTGCAAGGCAAACGATTGAAGTGGCTCCGCTGGCGTATATGCGTGGACGCACCTTGAACAATGCTTTTGTGATTCTAGACGAGGCACAGAACACCACGACTGAACAAATGTTCATGCTGCTGACACGAATCGGTTTGAATTCCAAATGCGTGGTTACGGGTGACGTCACACAAATTGATTTGCCCGCCAACAAACGCTCCGGTGTGGTCGAAGCGTTACAGGCATTGAAAACCGTGCCGGGAATTGCGACCGTATATTTCACCGAGCGCGACGTTGTGCGCCATGAGCTCGTGCGCGCCATCATTGGCGCGTACCAACTGCACCGGTCGCCCGCGCCGTCACCGCGCAAATAGAAAACAACCATGTTCGATTTCCTCAAACGCGGGCGACTCATCAGACGCGGACTGGCCTCACGCAAGATGCGGCGACGACGACGGGCACGAAGCGAGCTTATGCGGAACCTGGAAAACGCGACCTACGTGAGGGTATTCCTCCTTGCACTGTTTGCGGCCGGCCTCGCATTTCTAGTCTTCAGTGGTCAACAGCCTGAACCGACAAAAAATTACGTGATTGCGCTGCTTGTTTTGGCCACGGCGATTACCCAGCTTTGGATCAACCAACCGAAGAGCTTTTACCAAAACTCGCGACTTCTTCTTGTGTTTGGCGTTATCCTTGCGCAACTGACCGTTACAAAACTGTTGCTGGTCATTTGTAACAGCGGCGATTACCGATTCTTAAAGCCGGAGATGGCCGGCTTGATCACGCCCTATGCGTTTGCGCCGCTCGTGCTGAGCGTGCTGCTGGGACGGCAGCACGGCCTCTATGCTGCCTTCTTCGTCAGCTTATGGAGCAGCATGTTGTTTGGTCCAATTGATGCCCCGCTTTTATTAACCAGTCTGATCAGCGGATTTACTGCTGTCTCTCTAACGTTGCAGGTGCGGCGGCGCAGCAAATTGATTCGGGCTGGTCTCTACGTCGGACTCGCGATCTGGTTATTGTCGCTGACGTTTGGTTTGATCGGACCTATCAATTGGTTTTATCCGACGGCCAATGACTGGGGCATGCTCGGATGGCAGAGTGCGCTCGCGATCGGAAATGGAGTTTTGACTGCCACACTGGTTGGCGGGGCGCTGCCAATGCTCGAGAACCTGTTTAGAATCACGACAGATATTTCGTGGCTGGAAGCTTCCGATCTGAATCACCCTTTGCTGCGCCGCATGACCATCGAAGCGCCGGGCACTTATCATCACAGCCTCGTTGTGGCCAATCTCGCCGAAGCGGCAGCGGAAGCGGTCGATGCAAACGCGACGCTCTGCCGCGTCTGCTCGTATTTCCATGACGTTGGCAAGCTCGTGAAGCCGGAATACTTCACCGAAAACATGAGTTTTGAACGCAATCCACACGATGAGCTCGCGCCGACCATGAGCGCCCTGATTATCATCGCGCACGTCAAGGAAGGCGTGGATCTTGCGCTGAAGCATCGGCTAAACCAGCGCATCATCGATATTATCCAGGAGCACCACGGCACGTCGGTCGTGCGTTATTTTTATCAACGCGCGGTTCAGCAGCATGAAGACGCGCGCGCTGGGGGAAAAATCATGAAGCTGCGCGAGGACGATATTCCAGAAGTGCACGAGGAAAGTTTTCGTTACAGCGGGCGAAAGCGCGATCGTCAGTCTAGCCGACACGATTGAGAGCGCCTCGCGCAGCCTGGAGAAACCAACGCCGCAAAAAATCGAAGCGCTCGTGAATGAGCTGATCGACGAGCGCATTAGCGATCGGCAGCTGGACGAATGCGACCTGACGCTCGGCGAACTGAAAGTAATCGCCGACCGTTTCCGATTCACGCTTCTATCTATGTTGCATACTCGAATCGCTTATCCCAAGGTCGGACACAAGCCGGCAGTCCCACGCGACGAAACCTTGCGCCCGGACGTAATGGTCGCTACGCGAAAACCCGAAACTGCTCCGCCTGTCTCGGCCGCGTAATCAGAGGGCGTCTGAGACAGAAGCCCTATAATTCAGGCGGATGCGCACGCGGCTCACGATCCTTTGAGCCGGCAGTGCTCGGAACCGTGACAAACGGGCCGCCTTCCATCGGTGTGGCCTTGGTGAAAGCGACATCAGGCATTTCGCTCGGCAATCCTTCCAGGGGAAAATCTTTTCGCAACGGAAAAAATGGATAGCCGTCCCACATCAAGATTCGACGCAAATCGGGATGGTCATTAAACTTAATGCCCATCATGTCGTAAGCCTCGCGCTCGTGCCAGTTCGCTGTGGGCCAAATGTCGGAAATGGTATCGACCGCGCCGAGTTCTTC
>WNGC01003619.1_pt1 | contig 10056 bp, 10 predicted proteins | sample 5400051 | NCBI WGS metagenome assembly WNGC01 (sample SAMN13153368, study PRJNA577476) | soil metagenome | isolation source: 20 cm soil or saprolite under grassland replicate 2 | place: USA:California | collected 2016-06-15 | reverse complement strand
GGAACTTATTTTGATGTTTCGGGCCGCCGTCCAAATAATATGTCCAGAAGGATGAGGGCGGCGCCAATGGCGATGGCAGAGTCGGCGACGTTGAAGGCGGGGTAGCGGTAGGTGCCAAACCACACTTCGAAGAAATCCGTCACGGCGCCATAAACGATCCGATCGGTGACGTTGCCGGTCGCGCCACCGAGCAAGAGAGCGAGACCGGCGACGGCAAGAGCGCCGCTACTCTGGCTCGTGACTAGCAGCCAGGCAAGTACGGCGATGACCGCGATGGACCCCAGAATCAAAACGATGCGCGTGCCCGCGGAGGCGGAATCCGACAGGATACCGAAAGCGAGACCGGGATTGCGGCTGTGTACAAGATAAACAAAGTTGTGGATCAACTCGTGTCGCCAGCCTTCCAGTGTTTGCGTTTCGAACCAGGCTTTGGTGGCGCGGTCGAGGAGAACGATGGCTAGCGTGAGCCAAAGCCGGCGCAGTCTTGCGGGGACCGTCAAGTGTTACTCTCCTACTCGTGCAGCGCCGAATTTACTGACCTACCCGGATCGCAAAAGGCGCACCGCTTAAAGGCTGTGCCTCTGGCGGCTAGGCGCTGCTAGATGCCTGGCCCGGGGAACCCTCGATTTCGGCGAGGGCTTCGGAACAGCGCTCGCAGACGGTCGGATAGCGGGAATTTTCGCCGACGCGCCCGGAGTAGTTCCAGCAGCGCTCGCATTTTGAGCCATCGGCGCGTTCGATCCTGATCGCCAGGCCCGGAAACGTTTCGGCTGGAATAGATCCGGCGATGGCGGATGGCTGGACCGCGACCTGAGAAACGATGAAAAGGGCGGGTAGTACAGCCTGTTTTTCCTCGAGCAGCCTCTGCAGGCCCGCCGCTTGGGGCCCCGCGTGAAGTTGGACTTTCGCTTCGAGGCCGCCGCCGATAGTCTTCGCAGCACGAGCTTGCTCGAGGGCCACCAGCACGGCGGAGCGCACCTGCGCGAGCCGTTCCCACTTTTCCGCCGCGTCTTTGGCGATTCGGCAAGCAAGCGCGTCCGCTTCTGGAAACAATGTCATATGCACGCTTTCGCACTCGCTTTGCTCTTTCGGCAAATATTTCCAGATCTCCTCGGCGGTAAAAACAAGGATGGGCGCGGCCAGTCGAACCAGCGCGCTGCTGATCTTCCACACCGCGGTTTGCGCCGAGCGCCGAGATTTATTTCTGGGCGCCTTGGTGTACAGGCGATCCTTCAGAACGTCGAAATAGAAAGCGCTGAGATCCACGACGCAATAATCGTGGATAGCATGGTAGACGCGGTGGAATTCGTAATTGGCGTACCATTCACGGCATTTCTTGAGGAGCTCGGCGGTGCGGTCGAGCATCCAGCGATCGATTTCCTCGAGTTGCTCGTTCGAAAGCACGTCGCGTGACGGATCGAAATCACCGAGGTTGCCCAGGGCGAAGCGAAACGTGTTGCGAATTTTCCGGTATGCTTCGCTGAGCTGCGTCATCACGCGCTCGCTCATTTTTACGTCGGCCTGGTATTCCACCGAGCCAACCCAGAGGCGAAGCAAATCCGCTCCCCACTTCTCGCAAATTTCGATAGGATACAGCGCGTTGCCCAGCGACTTGGACATCGGCCGGCCCTGTTCGTCAAGCGTCCAGCCGTGCGTGACAACCCCTCGGTAGGGCGAAGCGTCGCGCACCCCCGTCGCAACAAGCAACGAACTGTGGAACCAGCCGCGATATTGATCGGGCCCCTCGAGGTAAACATCCGCCGGCCACTCCGCGCCCTTGAGCACCGACAGATTCGAAGAGCCTGAATCGAACCACACGTCCAGAATGTCGTTTTCCTTGCGCCACTTCGAACCTCCGCACGCGCACTTGGTATCGGCGGGCAGCAATTCTTCGGGGGTGTGTTGGTACCACGCGTCCGCGCCTTCCCGTTCGAACCACTTCACGACATTGCGCAGGGCCTTGAAATCCTCCAGCCGCTTTCCGCAACCCTGGCAATAGAAAACAATGATGGGCACGCCCCAGAACCGCTGGCGCGAGACACACCAGTCTGGGCGTTTCTCGATCATTTCGTACATGCGGTCTTCGCCCCAGGCGGGAAACCATTTTATCTGGTGAATCTCTTGGAGCGCTTCCTGTCGCAGCGTTTTCTCTCTTCCATGCGCGGCCTGGTCCATCTTGATGAACCACTGTTCCGTGGCGCGGAAGATCACCGGATTGTGGCAGCGCCAGCAGTGCGGGTAGCTGTGCTTGTACTCGTGGTGACCCAGCAGCGCGCCGCGATCACCGAGCAATTTCACGATGATCGGATTCGCCGTGAAAACATCCTTGCCCCGGTATTCCGGCAACCCCTCAAGATAGACGCCCTTGTCGTCGATCGGCGCGTAAATCTCCAATCCATATTTCTGCCCGGAATAAAAATCGTCGGCGCCATGGCCCGGAGCCGTGTGAACGATGCCGCTGCCCTGATCGAGCGTGACATAATCGGCGAGAATGCCGGGTACCTGAATCGGCACGAAGGGATGCTGAAATATCATCCCCTCGAAATCGCGTCCCTTAAACGTGGCGCGCACGCGAGCTTCCTTGATGCCGCACTCGGCTTTGAGAGCGGCGACGCGGTCGGCGGCCAGCAGCAGCGCGCCCTTTTCGGTTTCGACGACGGCATATTCGAAATCCGGGTGAAACGCGAGCGCGCGATTGTGAGGAATCGTCCAGGGCGTGGTCGTCCATATCACCGCGCTGACATCGCTCCCAATCTTTTGTTCCAGTGGCACCTTGCCGGTGCCCGCCGCATCCCCTTTGCCGCCGCCCACAACTCCAAATTTCACCCAGATCGATGGGCTCGAGTGATCTTCATACTCCACTTCCGCTTCCGCCAGTGCCGTGCTGTCGTAGATGCACCAGTAGACCGGCTTGCGCCCTCGGTAGACGTAGCCTTTCTCCATAAAATCCAGAAACGCGCCCGCGATGGTGGCTTCGTACTCATGGCTCATCGTCAGATAAGGATCGTTCCATCGCCCGAAAATGCCCAACCGCTTGAAATCTTTCTTGTGCTGCTCGACGTAACGCACTGCGAATTGGCGGCACAGTTTACGAAATTCCGCTGGCGGCACCTTTCCTTTTCCGCCCAGCTCTTTTTCCACTTGCGTTTCGATCGGCAGACCATGGCAATCCCACCCCGGCACGTAAGGCGCGTAATGCCCGGCCATGCTCTTGGTCTTGACGACTAGATCCTTGAGGATTTTGTTCAGGCCCGTGCCCAGATGAATTTCACCGGTAGGGTATGGCGGTCCGTCGTGCAAGACAAAGAGCGGCTTTCCTTTCCGGGTCTCCAGAATGCGCTCGTAGAGGTTTCCTCCATGCCAGGCTTCGAGCTGCTTCGGCTCGTTCTGCGGCAGGCCGGCCTTCATCGGAAAATCCGTTTTCGGCAAGTTCAGTGTCTTCTTCAGTTCGAGTGCTTCGGCCATGATTAGAGCGTTTGTAAACCCCTTCTATGCCGTCCGTCCTTGTGTACAGGTATACGGCGGGAAACATCGGAAAGCAGTGTAAGCACGTATGTTACAATGAATGGCGGTCGGTGTCAGCCGCTTGGGACGCGCAACCTTTCCCAGCCAGAGCGAATCTTATTGGCTGGGTACACCGAAGGTAGGGAATCTGCGTCTAATTGAAGAGGTAACCGGTGCCGGACAAAATCATCAATCTTCTGTCCCCTGAAATCACAAAACCGAAAGTGTCTGCAGCCGGCCGCGAGCCGGCAGTTCCGGTACCCGCTTCCGCTGTACCCAAATTCGATCGACCAGACATTCTCATCCCCGATAATTTTTGGTCCAACCTGAGGCAATTCCTCACGGAGCGCCCTGTCAAGGTGCGCGAGCGCAAGGATGCGCCCTTCACGCAGACATCCTTCGGTGCCGGCGTCGGCGATAACCTGAAGGATTTTCTCAGCTCCCGCCCGGCCGCCAAGGGACCGGTGAATAGCAAACTGGCGGTAGCGTGGGGATCGAATTTTGGCGGCTTCGGCACCCGCATCAAGGAATTTTTCTCGCCGCCGAAGCAGGCGCCCTTGCCCTTCGCCGTCAAGCCGATCAAAGTGAAGGACATCTGGTCCAAGGATGAAAACTTCGGCTGGAGTCAAGTGATCGCGGTTGGCCTGCACGTGGCGGTGATCGCGCTGCTGGTCATTCCCATTTTTACCAATGTCCTGCCCGCCTCAACGGAAGCAAAGAACAAGCTGGTCGGCGTTGTGCCGCTGGACATTTCGCCTTACATGGCGAAGCTACCCTCCGGCGCGAACAAAGCCGGCGGCGGCGGCGGCGGAAATAACCATACCCTGACTCCCACCTCAAAGGGGAAGCTCCCCAAGTTCCAGTGGACGCAGTTCACGCCGCCTCAGGCGAAGATTCAGAATCTGAATCCCAAGCTGGCAATGGACCCCTCCCTGCTGGGTCCGCCCGACCTGAAAGTCCCCAGTCCCAACATGGCAAACTTCGGTGATCCTCTGGCCAAAAGCGTCACCGATTCTCTCGGAAATGGCAATGGCACGGGTATCGGAAGCGGTTCCGGCGGAGGTCTTGGCCCTGGCGAAGGCGGCGGCACAGGCGGCGGACTTTTCCGCGCTGGCCTGAACGGCGTCGGTTCGCCGCAATGCATCTACTGCCCGCAGCCGGAGTACTCCGACGAGGCGCGTAAGGCCAAATATCAGGGCACCGTGTTGCTCGACGTGACGGTTACCGCCGATGGGCGCGTGATTAGTCCGAACGTTATCAAAGGCCCCGGCCTCGGCTTGGAAGAAAAGGCCCTCTCCCAAGTGAAGAATTGGAAGATGCGCCCCGCCCTTGGTCCCAGCGGCAAGCCGGTAAATTGCCGCGTGCAAATCGAAGTCACTTTCCACCTCTACTAGCGCGCTGTCCCACAAATAGTGTTGAAAAGCTTTTGCTGCGCCTGGGGCTCTCTCCTGTTGAGCCTTCTCGTGTTCCCCAACCGCACCTTTTGCGGGCAACCAATCTGCCGCGCTCCGCTTCTCACCATCCGTTCGCCGCCCGTTTCGTCGAGGAGCGTGGCTCAGTCTGAGGCGGGCGCGGAGGCCTGCCCATGCGCCAATCCTTCCTGCGTTCCTTGTTTTCTTCAGCAAGCTCGGGAGGCGGTTTCATTAAACGCATCCGCGGAAACTTTGCTGTCCCCTTGACTTCAGAGAAATGGCAGATGAGCTCCGCAAACGGTGCGCCGTTGCATCTCTTGCGTTTCGATAGGGCGCCTCGGTCGAGCCGCGCGCAGGCTATTTCTTTCCTGACGCATGCGGCCGTGATCGCGGTACTAGCGCTGATGGCCATGCATCCTTTTAAGACTGCGAAAACTCCAGACATTGCCGCGGCAAGAGTCCTAGAAAGACTTAGGTTTCCGTCGCACTTCTACTCCTCGAGCACCAGCGCCGCACCGGATCCCGGAGCAGGCAGCGGAGGTGGCCGGGTGCAGATTCCCACGACTGCTGGAAACCCTTTGCCACTTGCTTCGATTCAGTTGGTCCGGCCGTCGCTTCCTCCCAAACAAGACGCACACATGCCGGTACCGCCGACGATATTCGATGCGGCCGCAGCGGCAGTCTTGACTCCGGTCGACAAAATCGGCCTCCCGTGGATGAAAGAAGAGTCCAACTCGCCAGGGCCGGGTGATTCCGACACCGTTGGCAGCGGTCCCGGGCACACTATGGGCGATGGGCCGCGCGACGGACCGGGCGGACAAGGTGAGTCCCCATCGAGATATCGTGCCGGGGTTACACTTCCTAGCTGCGCCTATTGCCCCGATCCCCAATACACCGACGAAGCCCGCGAGGCCAAGCTACAGGGAAAGGTCACGCTGCAAGTTTTGGTTGGCGCCGACGGGCGCGCCGCGCAAATCCGTATCGTTCAGGGCATCGGGTTGGGGCTGGATGAACGCGCCGCGCAGGCCATTCGCGGCTGGAAGTTTGTGCCGGCGCATGACGCCGCGCGCCGCGTGGTTCCGGCCTGGGTCGTCGTCGAAGCTGTCTTCCGCCTGTTCTAGACAGTCTTTCAGCAACGGAGTAGCATTTTCTACCGTGCTCTACGAGTTCGCCGAAAACGAATATGAACTTGACCCGCAGGCCTCCTCTACCCGCGGCGGCGGTCCTCCGCGCAAACGAACCGAGATGGGCGTTTTGGATCCACCGTTTCCTCCCAAGAGGCCGCCCGGCCCATGGCGCATGGCTGCCGCGTTGCTCGTCATCGGGCTCGCTGCCGCGATTCTTCTCCTGCTACTCGCCAAACGTTGAACGAGTAATGAACACGGCAAGAATCGCCGTACCGCTCCTGTTCCTGCTGCCGTTTTGGCGACGAACAAGTGCCACCGGGCTCTTGCGAATTGGATTGGTTCAATCCGCAGAACAACTTCTTCCTGAGCCTGCACATCAGTTATCCAAACGCCTCCGACCGCATCCTCGGCTCGCACAAAATCCGGTCGGCGACAAGTTGCTTCACGGCAACCGCGCGTCGATCGGTTCGAATCCCATCCAATCCGGAGGCCGGTATGCTTGAAAGCAGGCGCGTGTTTGTCTTGGCGATGGCCGCGGCGGCCGGCTTTCTTGCGGCGGGGGATGGATGGCCCTTCGCCCAATATCCGCCAACTCCGCCGCCGCCGCCGCGGCCCGCGGAGACTCCGAACCCTGCAGAAATTCATTCAAACCCGCAAGCCACTGCCGCCGCAAAACGAGCCTGGTTGCAGCAAAACGAGAAGGAATTTCGCGAAGGCGTGGAGCGGCTTTACCAACTTACCGGCGAACTTAAGGAAGAACTCCGGAAAACCACGACCACCGAGGTGTTCTCCGTGCGCATGGTCAAGAAAACCGAAGAAATTGAAAAGCTCGCCAAACTCCTGAAGAACAGAGCCAAGGGTGGATAGGCCCAGTCGGAACTTGAGCCCGCCGCAGGACCGGCCCAGAGCACCGCGGACCGGACTCGATCGGGAAAGAGACCCGTCCTTCTTCCCGCTCGTTACCGCACCCCGCCCTACCGGCGCACGCTGACCAGTGCAGGATCGGCTTCGTAACCCTCATCCTGCACGGTCTTCTGCGCCGCTGCGCCAATCGCCTGTTCGTCCGCATCCTTCGGCAATTTGCAATAGCGCCGAATCACCTCTTCCCCATTCACAATGCGAACCAGCCACTTGGCCTTGCCCGCATCCCAGGAAACTTCCACTTGATCGGCACGCATGGCCACCTCCCACTGCCTCTATGCATCCTTCTTATACCACCGCGCTTGTGGCACAGCCACTTCATCCTTTCTTGTAGCGGCGACTTTCCTCCGCCATCTTGTCTTTGCCTTTCAAATCCCGCATCAAGCGCCCCAACGCTCGCTGATATTCGCCGTGTTCCTGGCACTTCCGGAAATCCCATGCGCCGAAACTCCGCCGCTCACGCCTCATTCGTCGCCATCTCCGCATCATCCAATCAAATCGGGGAAGAGCACCGTGTGCTTCTGCTTGCGCTCCTTCGAATACGCGGGGCTGGAGGTGTCAATATTGACCGGCGGACCTCGCCATTCGGTCGGTCGCTTGTCCCTCGAACCTCTATCCTGGGTGCCGCTTTTTTTCGGCGCTGTTGGTTGTTCCCGCCGCCCATCCGCTTACCCGTGGGGCCGTAAAGCCCCGGACTCTAGGCCAAGAAACAAAGCTTCTCGTTGGCGAGCCACACCTTGCCGCAATCTGCTACGATTCGGCCATGAGAAAAATGGCCATTCCTAGCCTGGGCATCGCGCTGTGCGCACTTTCCTTAGGGAGCGGAGCGTGGGCGCAGAAGGAGGCCGGCGCCATCGAGATCATGGCCCGCATCACGCCGACGGGGGCGCGCCCGGAGCCCGTGCGCCAATTCACGTTTTACATTCTCACCAAAAGCTACTCGGAGATCGTCAAGGAAGTAGAAGAGCAAGACCCCATCCCGGCACGCGATCAGTTTATCGATGGCCTCAAGGTATCTCCCGAGCTGCGTGCTTGGCTTAAGGGCCATGACACTCTCGACCTTACGGAGCCGGACCTCGACAAGCTCCTTACTCCGGATGACGTCCTCAACGTTCCGGAATTCCTGCTAGCCTACCAGCGCTCGAACAGCGGCGGCGTAACCAACGGCCTACCAAAACCAAAATATACGGAAGCTGACAAGACGGAACATCCTGAGAAATACGACAAACTGAAACAAGATTATCTGTTCAGCCTCAAGAAATTCATCCGCTCGCGTCCCGAGACCGTTTCCGGTGTTGAGCTCGAACTGGACGGCGTCAACCCGCTGCGCAAGTGGGCCGCGCTACAGAACGACCGCCGCAAGCGCGTCCAACGCGTCGCCCCGGACGTGGCCCAGCTCAAGTTTCTCGCCGCCAAGGCGGACACCGATCTCGAAGGGCGCGCCTCGCTATCGAGTGTTGCCCCCGGCGACTATTGGATCAGCTCGCTCAATCTGGACGCCGACGCCGGCGATATGCGCGTGCGCTGGGATGTTCCCGTAAAAATTGAACGCGGCAAAACCATCCGCATCGAACTGTCGAATTTGAACTCCATCGACGCGCGCAGCTCCACTCCCTAGCCTGCGAGCGCCGCCATGGGCACGTCCCTCAACTGGATTGCGTTCAATCTTTTCATCGTTATTGCCATCGCGTTAGATCTTCGCGTTTTCCACCGCCGTCCGCACAAGATCGGAATTCGCGAAGCGGCCCTCGCCAGTTTCGGCTGGATCGCAGTCTCCGTCCTCTTTGGGCTTGGGGTGTTCTATTTCCGCGGCCCCCAGCCGGCCCTGGAATTCTTTACCGGCTACCTGATCGAAAAAGCCCTCAGCGTTGACAATCTGTTTCTCTTTCTGGTGATCTTTCGCGCGTTTGCCGTGGATGAGCGCCTACAGCATCGCCTTCTAGAATGGGGAGTGGTAGGCGCGCTGGTCATGCGCGGAGTGATGATCGCGCTGGGCGCGGAATTGATCGAACATTTCTCTTGGATCATGTACGCGCTCGGCGCATTCCTCGTCTATGCCGGCGGGCGCATGCTCCTCGCCCATCGGGGAGAAGTCCACCCGGAACAAAACAAAATCTTCCGCTTCGCCAGCCGCCATCTTCGCGTCAGCCATGACTATCACGGCGAACATTTTTTTGTGCGCACCGCAGGCCGCTTGTTCGCCACTCCGTTGTTTCTCGTGCTGCTCGTCGTGGAAATCACGGACGTCACTCTGGCCGTCGATTCCATCCCGGCGGTGTTCGGCATTACCGAGGATCCGTTCATTGTGTACATCGCGATTCTGGGGCTCCGCGCCCTGTACTTCCTGCTGGCGGGAGTCATCGACCGTTTGCGTTTTCTGGATGAGGGGCTGGCGGTCGTGCTGCTGTTTATCGGCGGAAAAATGATCGGCGAGCGGTGGCTGCACATTCCAGTGGTTGTGTCGCTCGGCGTTGTAGGAGGCGTACTGCTGGTCGCGCTGTTGGCGTCGCTACTCTTTCCGCCGAGGAACAAAGCGTGAAATTTATTCTTCCTCGAACATCAGGTCGTCGACGTAGCACCACATCCAGTTTTCTCCCGGCTCTTGCGACCGCACAATGGGGTGCTTGGTGGCGTGAAAATGTTTTGTGGCGTGTTTGTTTTTTGAGGAGTCGCAACAGCCGACATGGCCGCAGCTCAAACACAAACGCAAGTGCAACCAGCCTTCGCCCATCTTCAGACACTCTTCGCAGCCCTTGGTCTTTGGCTTTACGCGTTTGATTTGATCGAGGTGAGTGCAGTTCTTCGCCATGGTGGTCTCCCGCGAAATCATATCGCTGCTTGAATTGGAATTCGGACCTGGAATCGCGTATCTCCCGAAACCGATTTTACGGTGACCAGCCCCCGCATTTTTCTTACGATGCGATACACGACGTCCAAGCCGAGCCCGGTTCCTTCCCCCACGCCCTTGGTCGTAAAAAAAGGCTCAAAAATCCGCGATTGCACCTCGGGCGGAATTCCCGGGCCGTCGTCGGCGATCTCCACTAGCACGTAATCATTTTCGCGCACCACGCGCACGAGAAGTTTTCCTTTTT
>WNGC01006691.1_pt1 | contig 10062 bp, 10 predicted proteins | sample 5400051 | NCBI WGS metagenome assembly WNGC01 (sample SAMN13153368, study PRJNA577476) | soil metagenome | isolation source: 20 cm soil or saprolite under grassland replicate 2 | place: USA:California | collected 2016-06-15 | reverse complement strand
TACGATGCGTACCACAGTTGAGTTTTGCGTTCCTGTCAATCCTGATGGCGTGTCCAACGCAACAAGGCGTCCATGATCGATTATAGCAATACGGTCCGCCAGTCGTTCAGCTTCGTCCATCAAGTGCGTGGTCAATAAAATAGTTGCTCCTTTATGCTTTAATTCACGGATGATTTCCCACGTTGCCAGCCGCGCCTGTGGATCCATTCCGGAAGTTGGCTCATCCAGAAAAACCATGATCGGATTGCCAACAAGTGCAACTGCCAGTGCTAGTCTCCTTTTTTGTCCTCCTGAGAGCCTTCGACACCTTGTCTTATTCGCTGTGTTTAGACCTACTCGCTCAAGCAAACTATCGATATTCTGTGGCTGTCTATAGTAACCAGCAAAAAGGTGTAGAACTTCGCGAGCAGTAAGTCCTGGGTAAAGTCCTTCTTGTTGCAACATTACACCTATTTGGGGTTTTAGCCTTTTTGACTCACGGATCGGATCAAGCCCCAGCACACGTACACGTCCATTATCAGGTTTTCGGTAGCCTTCGAGCGTTTCTATCGTAGTAGTTTTGCCTGCTCCATTTGGTCCAAGTAATGCAAAGATCTCTCCACGCTGTACAGTGAATTGGAGCTCGTCTACAACACGATTCGAGCCATAACTTTTCGTAAAATTCTCAACGATAATGGCTGCATCAGCAGGAATACCTGGTTCAGGCACCCGTTTGTTTGCATTTTGGGTCGTCTGTGTATTTGGAGACATGGGCTATCCTCATTTACAAATCTTTTGAACTCAGCAAATTTCTCAAAATCAGAGGACTCCGTGGAGGCGAGCGAGGTTGGGCTACTAAACAAAGTCTTTTGCTTCAAGTGGATGCTTATGATGTGTTTCCGGCCTCTCAGTAGTATCGCTGTAAGCCTCTGGTTTCAGAATACCTATGTAGGGTAGATTACGATAGAGCTGAGCGTAGTCCATACCATACCCTACAACAAAAAGAATAGGAATTGTAAAACCTTCGTACGCAAGCTCTACCTCAACATCACGCTTTCGCACTTTATTTAAAAGGGTGCATACGTGTACGCTGAGTGGATCACGTTTTTTCAACATTCCCATCAAGTAATTGAGTGTAAGGCCACTGTCAACGATATCTTCAACAATCAGCACGTGCTTTTGATCAATAGGTGCTTCCAGATCCTTCAGGATCCGCACCACCCCGGTTGAATGTGTTTCATTGCCATAACTGGAAATAGCCATGTAATCTATATCTACCAATAAATCAATGATAAAAGGAACCGCTCCTTTGAGAACCCCAAGTAACAATAAGTTTTTGTCCTGATAATCACGTGTAATTTGCTTTCCTAGTTCGACAACTTTAGCGTGTATTTCTTCCTCCGGAATTAGGATCTCAGCGATATCTTTATGCATTTCTACCTCGTTGAATTGGAAAAAGTTATGATTTCATATAGAAAACATTATAGCATAACAAATGGAAACAGGATTTGATATGGTAATATCACTAAATTATTACCAACCACAGAAAGAGAGTTAATTCGACATGCCACTTACTGAGAATGAAAAAGAGGCTCTATCTACGCTTGATGAACAAAGACTCATCGATGCTTTGCGTGATTTGTTGCGTATACAAAGCTTGACAGGTCAGGAAGCTACAGCCCAGCGATGGTTGGGGCAGCACATGAGACAGCTAGGTCTTGAAGTCGATCTTTGGACAATTGATGTAGCTTCACTGCAAAAACATTCCCAATTTCCAGGGATAGAGGTCGATCGCAACAAAAGCGAAGCATTAGGATTAGTAGGAACATGGCAGCAAACGGGAGGTGGAAATAGATCAGGATATAAGAAATTCATTTTCAATGGACACATTGATGTCGTGCCAGAAGGGGATCATGCTAACTGGAAGTATGATCCCTGGGGTGCAGAACTAGTAGGTGGACATATTTACGGTCGTGGTGCTTGTGACATGAAAGGAGGGCTGATGGCAGCTCTCTATGCGATCAAGGCTATTAAGGACGCAGATATTCCAATCAATGGCTCTTTAATGATTCAAAGTGTAATTGGGGAAGAAGACGGGGGAATTGGTACATTTGCTAGTCTGCAACGCGGGCATGTAGGAGATGCAGCAATCGTTTGCGAACCAACACGCCTTAACCTGATCCCCGCTCAAGCAGGAGCGCTAACTTTCACTGTCAAAGTGCGTGGTAAATCGGCGCATGCCAGTGTACGTTTAGAGGGAATAAGCACTCTTGAAAAATACCTTGATATACACAAAGCTTTGATTCACCTTGAGAAAGAGCGGAATAGTGAGATAAAGCAACCGTTGTTCAGGAAACTCACTTTACCATATCCCCTTAACATTGGACGTATTCAGGCTGGTAACTGGCCTTCATCAGTTCCTGAAGAACTTGTTTTTGAAGGTCGCATAGGTGTTGCCATTGGTGAAGGTAGCGAGACTGTGCGTCATCAATTTGAGCAAACACTTACAAATTTATCTAAAGCTGATCCATGGTTGAGTGACCATCCACTTGAAATTGTATGGTCAGGTGGTCAGTTCGACTCGGCAGAGATTCCCATGCACCATTATTTAGTGAAGCTTCTTAAACAATGCATCTTCGATCTAACAGGAAATATCCCTGAGATTGAAGGTGCACCCTATGGCTCTGACTTACGGTTATTCGTCAATTTGGGGCGCTTTCCAGCATTGCTCTGTGGTCCTGGTGACGTTAATGTTGCTCATACGGCTGATGAATTTGTGGATGTTCAAGAAGTAATTTTGGCTGCACGTGTGTATATTCTCGCTGCCATACGTTATTTTCATTAGGTGAAGAGGAGTTTGACAAAAATAATAGGTTATTAGCCAGGATTTCCCATCCGATTGCCATGCTCAAGTGCATGATGTAAAATGGCAGGGGTTCAGGCTGACTGACTAGCAAAGTCGCCCGTTGTCCATGGAGGTGAGAATGGTTGATCTAAAGCAAATGCTGAGTCGCTTTTTGACGATTCCAGGAGTGAGACTTGCTGTCCTGGTCGGACGAGATGGCTTATTGATTGAGGGTTTGAGCCGTGATGGCAAAGAAGACATGGAAACTGTCGGTGCTTATATGACGACAGGTTTGAATACCGCTGAAGCATTGGGGCAGGAAATTTCACGAGGGGGTGTAGTTGGTGTTCTCACGGAATATGAGCAAGGATTAGTAAGCGTTGAACCGCTTGGAGACTTTGCATTGGTAGTCACTCTTTTTGATAATGCTTCGAGCATTAGCCGAGTGCGCCATATGGTGAAGGCGAGTCGAAATGAAATCCTTCAAGCTCTGGATATAGCATAATAATAGTTTGTAGTGGAATTACCATTAAAGCCGAAGATGCGCACAGAGAGCGACGCGTACATGGAACAACTGACCAATCTTATTATATCTGATCATGAACTTGATACTATTGCCAATGCACTAAATAAACTAATGAGTGGTACCAGTGCTACTTCTGTCATGTTATTGGACAAAAGTGGTCAAGTTGTTTCCTCTCAAGGAACTTCTACAAAGCGTAATGCAACATCGCTTGGAGCCTTATTGGCTGGTGCATTCTCTTCTTCGCGCCATGTTGCAGAGTTACTCGGCGAAAAAGATTTCCGCACTATTTTTCAACAGGGAGTGCATGAGAATATCTATACCACCATGGTCGGGGATCAATGGCTGCTCGTAATCGTCTTTGACAAACTCACTCATATAGGACTTGTCAAAGTTCTTTCAAAAAGAGCTTCTGAGGAATTGGGACGTACCCTAGAACGTGTACGAGCAGATACTAACCGCCAGAAATCTTCTGTTCTCAATATTCAATTTCGCTCCTCCGTAGAAGATACCATCGACCTACTCTTCCGTGATTAGGGGCATCTTACGCATGGCGCTCATCAATATTTCTACTCACGAAATACACTGCAAAATCGTTTACTATGGCATCGGATACTGTGGGAAAACGACTAACCTCCAGTATGTGTTTAAGAGCATCAATCCTACCGTCCGTGGAGAGATGTTAAGCATCGCTACTGAAACCGAAAGGACGTTATTTTTCGACTTCCTACCTTTGGATCTTGGCACTGTTCACGGTTTTCGGACCAGATTTCATTTATATACTGTACCTGGGCAGATTCTCTATGAACGCACTCGTCTGGCTGTGCTCAACGGTGCGGATGGTATCGTTTTTGTTGCAGATTCGCAAGCAGAAAAATTTGAGGAGAATGTTCAAAGTATTCGAGAACTCGAGATGAATTTGCGCCGCATTGGCAAAGAAATGTCACGCTTTCCTATTGTTATGCAGTGGAATAAACGCGATATGCCCTCTGCTTTGCCTGTTCCAGTACTTGAACGTTACCTCAATCGCCGTCGAGTTCCCAGTTATGAGGCTATTGCTTCATCAGGAAAAGGTGTTTACGCTACTCTTCGAGCCATAAGTAAAGGTGTTATGTCACAGTTGTAAGTTGAGGCACAAGTATTGGTAGCAAGTCGTATCAGCTCGTTTACTATCTGGCAGAGATGCCTACAAGATTCTAAGATTTCAAGCTCCACAATGTTCCTATTATACACTCTGCTTATTTGTGAGGCATTTATATGAGAATGGAGTAATCTGGGCTGCAATCATCTGCAACAAATCATGCAATCCCTGCATTGCCCCTCGACGTTGGGTATTGTCTAATATTGTATCGCGTTCGAATTCGTCTTCATCTAAAACAAGTGGTGAACCCCAAGGATCAACCCAGACATCAAGAAGCAGATCTTTCTGTTTTATCTGGTCATCATAAATATCAGCAGGCTCGGCAATATTACAATACCATCCTTTTCGCTCATTACTTGCATTTGAAATATCGAAGATATTAAACCACTGATTAGTAAAGTAATATTCTATAAAACGGTCTCCTGGTTCGAAGCAAGTATAGCCAAGATCTTTTAATGGAAGCTCCCAATAAGCTTGGATGATTACCCCATCTGTTAAACGCTCGAGAACTTCTCCCTGATACTGGATTTTTATTTCACCGAGCGAGTTTAATTTGTTAACTGTCATGATAGTCATCAATTACTCCTGGACACCTCCAGGATAGTATACATTACTTGCCAACAGGTATGCATTTTTTCACTGATCAGTAATTTGACTGAGAGATACTACACTGGGCTCAGCATGACAAAGATTGAGTTGACCCTGAGCAAAGAGAGGGGTCTAGATCGCACGAGGTACCCAGATGCTTCGCTGAGCTTTACATGTTAGTAGGTAGTATTGGTATCGTTGGCTAAGCAGAGCAAGACCACTCTCTCCAGCTATAGCCATCTCTTAGGAAAATCTGATGAGCTGCAAGAATATTTGCCATCGCAGAATAAGGAGAACTTGATGCCTCGGATGTACCTCTCCATGTACTTGGGTAGAGGATTTGGAAGACACCTTCGGCATGACTGCCTCCAATTGAAATTGGATTATACGCCAGAGGATTAAAACCAGATTCACAACGAGCGACGTTCAAAGCTCCAGAAGTGTAGGAGCCAAAAACTTGATTGATCATGGCTATTACTGCGGCTTTACCAGATGATGTGGGATAGGGAATAGTCGGTACCTGCGTTGGATACGTTTTTACAGGTTCAAGGCCAGGAGTCGGTGTTACGGCAATTTGTCTAGGTAGTAATAATATTTCTGTTCCAACTACTTCGCCTTTCATATTATGATTAATCTGCCCGGTTGTCTGTACTTGATGATGGGGTATCACCTTCGTACAGCTTTGTGCGGCACTGGCAGCGATTGATTGAACAGAGGAAGATGAACAATTCCCAATAGTATTAGTGTGATTCATAGTATGCAGTATGAGACTAGCACCAATGAGCGAACCGAGAAGGATTAATGCTACCAGCACAACAGGTGTTTTCCCCAGAAATAGGTTTTGAAAATTTGAACAAAAACGTTTCATTGCATACTCTCTAGCTATATCATCAGGAACGTTCGTGGATAAGATACAAAGCACTTGGTCAGTGATGATTTAGAAAAAAAAACTGTCGTATGAGTGCAATATTTGTTACAATTGTTATGTTGTTATAACGGATGGAGGACATGATACTTCGTAAGTAGGCATGAAAAGCAGTAAGAAAGTACCATGGGTGGTAACAGAAAGAGGTTTATTAACAGTTTGTGCTCAGTTATGAGTCGCAGATTTCAAAAAATATGTAACATCCCGTGCAACATAGACAGGTTCTGTTTGAGCTTATGAATATCTCTTGACCCATCCTGATTGACGACTGAGGATTCTAGGCTGATGTTGCCTTTGAAGCTATGAAGTTTGAGCAAATCAAAGAACTTGCGAAAATTGATACTTCCTTCACCGGGATGCAAGTAACGGCGGAAATTGCCGGTTGAATACAAGTTTCCATCGTAATCTTTGATATGAATGTGGCGCACACGATTATACTGCCATAACCAATCTGCCTCTAATGCCGCTTCTAGTTGATTGTGCATTTCCAGAAATTCGGTATCAAGTGCCACAAGTACATTTGGCTCTTGTTCTACAGCCCGTAAGATATTGCTGAGTGGGTCGTTATATTTGCATGGTACAGTTTCAATCACCAATTGTAATCCGAACTCTTCTGCAATTTTCATGCAATCGTTCAGCAATTGAAGATTTTTTTCAATGTTTTCATCATAGTTGGGATATCCCCATAGATGGAATATCAGTAAATTGGCCCCTAACGATTTAGCCAACCGGCAGCTTGCTTGCATCCATTCAATTTCAGATGACCAGTCTGGATAAAACATTAACTCAAGACCATCGACTTCAAGCTCTGGCCCATAGGTTAAGATAGAGCGATAATCAGTGAGATCTGGGAATCTGCTGAAAGTTCCTGTAGAACACAGAAGCTGCATTGGCCTATTCATCCAATATAAATCCATTTCGAGCTATGTTGATCTAACGGTTTTTATTATTGTATGTTGTTGTGGTATACAGAAACAAGTTTGTCTTTCTCAGTATTTATCCCAAAAGTCCTACAGATATGTACGGTTATTTCTGTACCATCTTTAATGCTTTTAAAGCAATACTCAAGCAGCAAACTTTGACATAAATCACTTTAGGTGTGTGTATAATACACCCTTTTTCACGAAATTTTTTCCTATACCCTTTCCAAATTGGATAGACGTATGTTACACTGTTTTCGGAGGGATGGCAGAGTGGACTATTGCGGCTGTCTTGAAAACAGCTGGGTTAACCGCCCCGGGGGTTCGAATCCCTCTCCCTCCGTAATGGCAATGACGCCAAAGTTATAACGCCTGTGGTATCGTCGTAATTGTATCGCAATGTTTGTAATGGGCTCTTACATTGATATATGTAATCTTTGAGATATAAGGAAGATTAGAACTATATTAGTGTTGAGAGTCGTTCTTGGACGGCGGTGAAGTATTGTGTCATTCATAGGTACGTTAGAACAGTTTAGCCTGTCGACTATCTTGCAGAAAATTGAGGGAGAAGCTAAAAACGGAGTCCTGATTATCAAGCAAGAAGCACAGTGGGTAGAACTCTCATTTCGTCTGGGACAATTGATGTGTATTGGACCTATACGGTCTAATAAGACTCTAGGGGATAGGCTTCTTCAGGCAGGAGTTATTTCGCAGAAAGCTCTTCGAGAAGTATCATCTACACCTGGCGCATCTCTTCAAAATGAAACTCGCACTGCTATCACCTTAATTGATCTTGGCTATCTCAATCAAGATAGGCTTTACGTCTGGGCTGCACAAGAGGCTTCAAAGGTTTTGCAAGTACTTCTTAGTTGGACTACTGGCGAAATTTATTTTGAGGAGGGTATACAGCCTCCTCCAGATCGACTCTTGATCGCGCTTACTGTTTCGTCTCTGGTACCACTGCAATCTTTAGTACCTTCTTCTCAATCTGCCAATGCTAGTGTTTCTTCAATGCATCTACAAGAACAATCGAAATTTAGAGCAGATTCATCTCCTATTCCTGATGCTTTGACACTACATGATCCCTCCCAGTTCTATGATGCTTCCGCTTCTTCATCGATTTCGAATTCAATGAACTTATTTGTAACTGATTTAGTGAGAAATACTGACGCTTTAACTTCTCCAGCAGCCTCAATCAGCATGCCAAAGCGAGTAACCGAACCTCTAACTCCAAAGCGTATCAATACCGTATTTATGCAACCTCAGTGGCGTCTCTTTACGGTTGCTGACGGTAAAACTACATTACAAATGGCCTGCCAGCAATTGGTAATGTCACGTGAACTAGTGTGTCAGGTGGCAGGCGAGCTCGTTGCGCTTAGTCTGGTAACTGTTAACTTGCCAGTTTCTGGGTTGACGCATGACTCAACTCCTTTCCCTCGAGACTTAACACATGCAGGTTTTAGCAATAGCTATGTTGCGCAAGCTCGAGACGGTAGTGATTTCTTCTCACCTCCTCCTATTGAAACCCATTCACAGTGGGGTAATGGAGGGACTGGTGCAACTTTCGTCCTTGGGAATGGTTGGGTAGTTGCATCTTCGCCATCACAATCCTTGCAATCGAGTGAACTGCATAACGCCAGTGGAATTGAGTATGTCGAAGCTAGTGGAATACGTTAAATTAGGACTTCACCTCGGGCCAATCTAACATTATTGCTTTGGCTGTACCTCCTGGTTGAATAACTGTCCCACCCTCTGGTACAATCAATAGAGCGTTCGCATTAAGTAATGAGGTCATAATATTGGAACCTTGATTGCCGGTTGTGTGAGCGATTAAACGACCATTGCGCCACTCCACATGGGCGCGCACATAGTGACGGCGCATAACGCGCTCGCTAACACCATCTTCGACCGCAACATCAGCTTGAGGATGTAGCAGGTGGGTATGTCCTAACATTTTTCGTATTACAGGTCTGCCAAAAAGCTCGAACGTTACTGCCGCTGAAACAGGGTTACCGGGAAGTCCTAACAATGGTACAGCGCCAATATGACCAAATGCGACTGGTTTACCTGGACGCATGTTGATGCGCCAGAAGTGGATCTCGCCTTGTTCAGTCATGATATTCTTAACCAGGTCAAATTCACCAACGGAAACGCCGCCAGAGGTGATGATGAGATCACATTGAATGGCTTCAGAAAATTTCTCGCGCAGGCTTTCCACTGTATCACGCGCAACTCCTAACCTCTGTGGTTCTGCTCCTGCTTTTCGTACAGCAGCTTCTAGAAGATAGCTATTACTGTTGCGTATCTTCCCTGGTTGTAATGGTTCATGTACATCGATTACTTCGTCACCTGTTCCCAGTATTGCTACACGAGGCCGGCGAATTACCGGCACATGTGTCCAGCCCAGGGTTGCCAGTATCCCAATTTCCCAGGGTCCAATTTCTGTTCCATGCAAGAGGACCGTTTGCCCACGGTGCATATCTTCTCCAGCAGGACGAATATTATTACCTGGAGCAACCTCCTGCATAATTTCAACCCATTCGCTTTCGGGTCCATCAGAGCGTGTCAACTCTACTTGTATTACAGTGTCGGCCCCAGGTGGCACTGGCGCACCTGTCATAATACGCATAGCTGTGCCAGGTTCTACTGCGTGATCAGCTACATAACCTGCTGCGACGCCTCCTGTAACGCGTAGACGTGGAGACTGACCATCGCGAGGTTGACTATCCTGACTGAGCAAGGCAAAACCATCCATGGCGGAATTAGCAAATGGCGGAATATCTTCCTGAGAGATCACATCTTCTGTCAGAACGTGTCCGAGCGATTCGGGTAGCGGCACCCTGGTGGCAGAAAGTGGTGTAATTTCGGCAAGTATACGTTCTAGCGCTTCTTCGACACTAATCATCAGTATCCTCTTACTTTAAACCTGGCACGGAGATGCTTCGCTGCGCTGAGCATGACAGTTCAATAAAATGAAAGTACCTCGTACGGGATTCGAACCCGTGATCTCCGCCTTGAAAGGGCGATGTCCTGGACCACTAGACGAACGAGGCTCATGTAATGCGGCATCTGCTGTGGCGGTACGATTGTACCTTAAGGGCTGCTGATTTGTCAAGAAAAACGACAAATGTAAAATTCCCT
>WNGC01010279.1_pt1 | contig 10063 bp, 4 predicted proteins | sample 5400051 | NCBI WGS metagenome assembly WNGC01 (sample SAMN13153368, study PRJNA577476) | soil metagenome | isolation source: 20 cm soil or saprolite under grassland replicate 2 | place: USA:California | collected 2016-06-15 | reverse complement strand
ATCACAGCCGGGAGTCCGATGTCGTTCAGCGCGGCCGTTACATCTGCGCCGTCGCGCACGATCACCTCGCGCGGGACTCGCAGCCCGAGGCGCTGCGCCACCGCGAGCGTCCGCTCCTTGCTGATCGCGATCGTCAACGCCGGCTCGGGTGCGAGCGCCATGCAGACCCGTGGCTCGAGGCGCGCGCGATGCCGACGCAGCAGGGCGATCGTGGCGTCGTTAGAGGCGATCAGCACTCGCGCACCGGTGCGCTCCAGCCAGTGTTCGAGGATCCCCTGGTAGGCGTCTGTCCCTTCCTTGGCCGGAAACACGAACCCTCGCTGACACCAGCGCGATGCAAAGGCGGGTGCGTGATCGTGCGTTTCCGCCGCGGCGACGCCGAGCCCGCGCCGACCGAGAGACCGCACGGTCACGAGCGACTGCCGGAGCGACGCGTCGAGCACCAGGGCGTCGCATCGCATCATGGCCGAGCTGCCGGGCAAGAACTGCGCCGGGATCGGCCGCTGCACCGCCGCTGCACTCCCCTCTCGACTCATATGCCGGTCAATCGCTATGAACGCTGTGCCAGAGTTCGAATTCGGCCACGTGGAACAATCGCAGCGCGGTCGCGGGCTCGACGCGATGATTGTTCTGCAAGACGCTCAACATTTCCTGCACGTTGTAAATCCCCCGTTCACGGGCCGCCCGACTGGCGAGGATGTCGCGCAGTGGTTCGGCCAGCACGCTGGTCAACCAGATATGCAGCGACGTGGAAAAGCCCATTTTCTCGGCTCGGCCTCTCACCGAGTCCGGTATGCGGCCGCGCAAGCCCCCGCGGAGGAGGGCCTTGTTCCAGACTCCTTGGATCTTGCGATCCGCGGCCACCTGAAACGCCAGGGAGACCAGGCGGTAGTCCATAAAGGGCAACCGGGCTTCCACCCCGTGGGCCATCGAGTTGCGATCTTCCAGCCGCAGATAGTGTGGCAGGGGCGCGCGCTCGACAGAGCGTCGCAGTACGGCGTTCAAGTGGGGCTCCTCGTAGCCCGCGTCCCGTGCGTCAAGGTGGTCGATCAGACTCGGTGCGAACCACCGTCGCTCGTTGAGGCGTCGCCAGCGCCGCCGCTGCGCCATGCTGCGATACGGCCTCAGTCGCCGCAGCTGATGGTGGAACAGGCGCGCCAGCTCGTACAGGAACAGTTGCCCAGCATTGGTGCGGTGCTCGGCTGCGTAGGCACGCATCTGGTCCCACGCCCTGTCGACTCGGCCGCCGCGGAGCAGCGTGTACCAGTGGTCGTGGAAATAGCTTGAGTACCCCGCGAAGACTTCGTCCGACCCTTGGCCGTTGAGCACGACCTTGACGCCGTTACTCGCGGCCAGCTTCATCAGGTGGAACCCGGCAATCGGCGCCCCCGATACGATCGGCTCGTCCTGGAACCGCAAGACCTCTCCTAGGCTCTCCCACATCGCCTGTGGGGTCAGCGAGATCCGGTTCAGTAGCGCACCGGTCTGCGACAGCGTGTCGGCGATGAATGGGCGTTCGTCGAACGCGGCGTCGTGATAACAAAAGGCCAGGAGGGGAGGCGCCGCCTGTCCTCCGTCACGACCTCTGCGGTTTCGCGCCATGGCGCAAATGATCGCCGTGGAGTCGAGCCCCCCGGACAGACAGACGCCAACCGGCACGTCGCTCCGCAGACGGAGGCGGACGGCGCCTTCGAGCAGCTCCGCAACCGCTTCTTCGGCATCTGGAAGCGGTTGCGGCTCGATTCCCGAGAGCGACCAGTAGGTCCACTGCCGCCACGTGCCATCGAGCCGGATCTCGAACGCGCATCCCGGCGGGACCTGCTCAATCCCGGCGTAGAAGGTCGCCGGAGTCTCATCCAGCTTGCCGTGGAGGAGGAAGTCGGCGGTCACCTGCCAGTTCGTTTCTCGTACATAGAGGCCCGAGGCCAGTATGGCCTTCACCTCTGAGGCGAGGAGCCAGGCGTCCTTGCCGTGGTGCACGAAGAGGGGCTTCACACCGAAGCGGTCCCGCGCTCCGAACAGCACGCCGCGGCGACGGTCGTGGATCACGAAGGCCCACATACCGTTGAGCCTGCCCAGGCATTCCGGGCCCCACTCTCGGTAGGCCGCGAGCAGGACTTCGGTGTCGCTGGTGGAGCGGAAGCAGTGGCCCGCGGCCCGCAGCTCCTCCCGCAACTCGATGTAGTTGTAGATCTCGCCGTTGAAGACGATGACAAGCTCGCCATCCTCCGAGCACATCGGCTGATGACCGGTGGGGCTCAGGTCCAGGATGGCGAGTCTGCGAAACCCGAACCCCACCTGGTGATCGAGGTACAGGCCCGAATCGTCGGGGCCGCGGTGAGCGATGCTCCGGGCCATCTGGCTCAGGACAGCTGCGTCTGCCTGGCGACCGCCGAGACCGAGCATAACGACAAGACCGCACATTCCTCGAGAACCTCTCCTGCAGTTCGTTCAGTCTGCGGGCCGCCATACGCGGCGGGGCCTAACGGTGCAAGCCCGGTGCCGCCCGACACGGATGCGGCGTGCAAGAAGCGTGGAGCTGAGCCAGCCCGCCCTGTTGCGCGATCGCGACACACGTGGACTCGGGCGTTCGCCTGCCCCTCCCGTCCCGAGCGAGACCCGCGCCGGCTCGGGCTGGTCTCGCTCTTGCTTGCTGTGGTAGGCCGTGCGTGACGTAGCGGGCTTTGGCGAATCGACCCCGTCCGGGACGCGCGTCGAGGCTCGGGCCCTCGATCGCTCGCTCGTGCGCGGCGTCGCCTGGACGGCGGCGGCTAAGTGGGCCAGCCAGGGACTCGCCTGGGTATCCTGGCTGATCGTCGCCCGTTTGCTCACCCCTGAGGACTACGGCCTCGTGGGCATGGCCGCCATTTACCTCGGGCTGATCACGCTCCTCTCCGAGTTTGGCCTCGGCACCGCGGTGCTGGCCGTGCGCGACCTCAGCGTCGGACAGCTCGGCCAGCTCAACGGGCTGGCGGTGCTCTTGGGACTGGCCGGCTTGCTCGCATCCTGCGCCGTCGCGATTCCGTTGGGGCGGTTCTTCCACGCGCCCCAATTGCCGCTCGTCGTGGTGGCCATGAGCACGACCTTCGTCATCACGTCGTTCAAGACCGTACCGCTCGCGCTGCTGCAGCGCGACCTCCGCTTCAAGGCGCTTGCGTTCATCGACCTGAGCCAGGCCCTGGTGCTGGCGATCAGCATGGTCGGATTCGCCGTCGCCGGGTTGCGGTACTGGACCCTCGTGTGCGGCGGCGTGCTGAGCGCGCTGATTTCGACGGGAGCAGTGCTCCGGCTGCGGCACGCACCGTTCGCGTGGCCGCGGCCGAAGTCCCTGAAACATGCGATGACGCTGAGCTCCGACGTCGTCATCGGGCGCCTGGGCTGGTATGTCTCTGCGAATACGGACTTCCTGGTCGCCGGGCGGATCCTGGGGAAGGCGGCCCTCGGCTTCTACAACGTCGCCTGGACCTTGGCCAGCATCCCGGTCGACAAGGTCGCGGCGCTGGTCGGGCAGGTGACGCCCGCCTTCTTCTCCGCGGTGCAGACGGACCATCCGGCCATGCGGAGGTACGTCCTCAGGATCACGGAAGGGATCGCACTGATAGCCTTCCCCGTCAGCCTCGGACTCGTGCTGGTGGCTCGGGATTTCGTCCTGGTGGTCCTTGGCTCCAAATGGGAGGGGACGATCGCACCGTTGCGGCTCCTCGCCGCGTACGCGGCGTTCCGATCCATCACTCCCCTCTTGCCTCAGGTGCTCCAGATTATCCGGGATTCGAGGTTCGAGATGTGGAGAATGGTCGCCGCTGCCGTTGTCATGCCCACGAGCTTCTACCTCTGCGGGCAGCGATGGGGCACCGTCGGCCTCGCGATGGCCTGGGTGCTGGTGGATCCCCTCTTCGCCTTGGCGCTGTACTGGCGAACCTTCTCGAAGATCGAGCTGTCTCCCAGGGCGTACCTCGGGGCGCTGTGGCCCGCGCTGAGCGGGACCGCCCTGATGGCGGCGGCGGTGCTCGCCGTCGGGGTCCTGAGCCCTAGCGGGTGGATTCCGGGCCTGCGCTTAGCTGCGCAAATCGGGGTGGGCGTGATCACCTATGGACTTGCCTGTGTGGTTCTGCACCGGGAGCGGTTCGCGGCGTTCCGCGAGCTCGTCTTGGCTGCCCGTCGAGAATCCGCGGGACGCCGGTGAACGCCCGCCGGCTGCTCGTCGTCACGTATTACTTCGGTCCCGACGGGCCCGTCGGTGGCCTTCGCTGGTTGGGGATCACGAAATACCTCGCCCGCCTGGGCTGGAAGATTTCCGTCGTCACCGGCGTTCCTCGGATCGGGAATGGCGCGCGCAACGGACCTGACGTGGAGTCGTTTCCGCGCTTCTGGACATTGAGCGACGCCTGGCGCCTGTTTCGGCGGCTAGCTCTTGGGCCGTCGCTCGAGGCATTCCCGACAGCGTCGCAGGTCGGGAATCCGTCGGCACCGCCGGGTCCGCTGCGCCAACTGGGTCGGGAGGTCGCTGCGTTATTGACTTTTCCGGACGAGAGCCGGGGCTGGCTGCTTCGCGCCGCGCTGCGCACGCGCTCCCTGATGCGGCGACTCCAGCCGCAGGTCGTCGTGAGCAGTGGCCCGCCGCACACCGCCCACCTCGTGGCAGGATTCGCTACGATGGGTAGCGCCGTGCCCTGGTTGATCGACCTGCGCGATCCGTGGGCGGGACCCCTCTCGAAGATTTGGGAGTCGGATCGCCTGCTGGGAAGCCGCCTGTTTCGCGTCGTCGCCCCGCGGCTCGAACGCCTCGCCTTCCGGGCCGCCCAGGGGATCATCACCAACACTCACCAGCTCGGGGACGCGCTGTCGGCGCGGTATCCCGACATGCCCGTGGTGTGCGTTCCTAACGGCGTCGACGCGGAATGCCTGCCGCCACCTGCTCGCGATCAGTATCCAGGATTGGCCATCGCCTATACCGGCTGGCTGTATACCGGGCGCGATCTCGGACCGGTGGTGCAGGCGCTACGGGTCTTCTTGGAACGCCACCCGGAGGCAGCCCAGGCCGGTGTCAAACTGCGCGTGGCCGGTCAGGCCGACGCCGGTCATGCTCAGGCGTTTTACCGCGCCGTCGCCTCGGCAGGGATGGAGCCGTACGTAGAGGTGCTGGGCCCGCTCCCTCGCGCCGAGGCTCTCAACATAGTGTCCCGTTCGCGCCTGGCCGTAGTCCTGGCGCAAGAGCAGGAGCTCCAGGTCCCAGCCAAGCTTTATGAGTCAGTCGCGATGGGCATCCCGACACTGGTCGTGGCGCCGCCGGGCAGCGCCGCGTGCCAATCACCTACGAGGCCATCGCACCCATGGTTGACAAGGTCCTGCAACAACGGCCTCGTCGTCCAGACCCACAGCGTCCTCGACCTCGCCGCTGAATGGAGCGCAGCGGCCTCGCCCCGTCTTCATGAGGACGTCCACACACTGGCTTGGAAGACCGTAGGAACCTGCTCCTTGGGCACGGACACCTACCCCAGGAGGCGATGGGCCAGCTGGAGCCGCAGTCTGCCATTCTGGGGACGAACTGCCAGCCGCTCCAACGACCGCCGTCCGTCAGGATCACTTGTTGCATGCCCGCGACAGGGCCGCGCCACACTCCGGCGTGAGCTGCCAGTACCATCGGCCAAGATCATCTGTTGCGTGCTCGCGATAGCGCCGCGCGGCAGACACCCTCCACGTGAGCTGCCAGTGCAATCCGATAGGCTGCCAGTACAATCCGATAGAGCAGCAGTTTCGCGCACTCGGCGATGGGGCGGTCGTCCTGCTCGGGGGGACGGGTCGATTCGATTCTCCCTCGCGGCACGCTGTCCGCAGGTACGGCTGCGAGCGAGAATCGTATGCTGTGTGGGAAGAGGGCGCGGCAGCACATCCGAATGCGCCGCAGGTGCCAGCCGCTGCTGACGATCAGGACGGAGCGCACGTCCGGGCGTTGCCGCAACCAGCGCCCCAGCTGCGCGATTTCGTTCAACGTTCCCAGCGGCCGCACCGGAAGGCTTTCGGCGCGCCACGAGGTACCGTCGTAATCGAGAAAAAAGAACCTTCCCTGCGGCGGAATACGGCTTTGCAGCTCCAAGAGGCGAGGCCATGCGGGGAGGTGAAGCTCTGCGAAACGGGATAGATCGAGCGAATCGCCGCTCAGCGTGCTGAGCAGAATCCCGCGTGCCCAGCCTTGCTGTAGCAGGTTTACGCCATACGACTTGCGATAGCGGCGCCCCGCGAGAACGAAAATGCGATCCGCCTGCTGAAGCGGATCGGGGCAAGCCAACCAGTTGCGCAATAGAGTCAGCAAGCGCTCGCGAAAACTCAAAGGTGGCTCCTTCGAACGGACGTCGTCGCTCGTCGCAAGAGCACGAATCATACTTGTCTGCCGCAGGAGCAGGCGCGGCGGGACCCCGGGCGGGCCGGACATGCATTACGCGATATGACATATCGGCACAGATGTTGCTGATAGCTGAGGCCGTTTCAGCGCCCAGAGTGAATGCGCCGTGCGTCCTCGCGTATGAGTGTCGCTCCTATCTCACCCGATCGACTTGAGGGCGGCACCGCCGCGCGTCGACCCGCAACCGATTGCGTTCGGGTTCGGTCGTTTACCGTCAACATCAGCACGACCTCTCACGGACTCGAACGCTTGGGGGCGGGGCCCGAGAACTCACCGCACACCCTAGCCAGCGCGGATGGACGCTGGGAGATCGGTTTCGTTCCCGAGTCCCCACGGTCTCGTTCTGTCGCCCCTGACGGCAGCCGTTCGATCACCTTGGTTCTTGGTGACGACGCGGAGTGGGATGCCGTCCGCGCAGGTGAGAGCATGGGCAACGCCGTTGCGGTGCGCTGCGACTTCACACAGGGGACCATACAGGTCTCGAGTAGCATTACCGGGTTGCCGGCGATCTTCCTGTGCCGGCGTCCCGACAGAGTCGTCCTGACTTCCCATCTGAGCCTGCTCGCAGCGACTGCGCAGTCACTTCAGTTCGATCCCGCAGCCGTCGTGGATCTCTTTCAGATCGGATACCCAAGTGGCCATCGGTCTCTGTTCAGGGACGCGTGTCTCGTTCCCGGTGGTCATGCGTTGAGCGTCGGCCCGGATGGTCAGGTCAGCAGCGCGAGGACGTGGAGTCCGCCGGAGGCCGCGCCCTGTCCGGACTGGCCCTCGTACCTCGAGTTCCAAGCTCAGACCTTCCGAGCCGCCGTCCGCAAGATGGATCTGTCGGGCAGTTTTCTGTCGCTTACGGGCGGATTGGACACGAGGGCGATTCTCGCCGTCCTGGTTAGCGAGGGGACCTGCTTACCCGCAGCGACGCTAACCGGCCCCACGCTCTCGCTTGACGCGCGCGCGGCCCAAACGCTCAGCAAGGCGTACTCGTTCCCCCATTACCTCGTCCGCCTTGACGCGGACTTTCTGCATACGCTGCCCACGTACGTCGTTGAAGCCTCGCGTCGCTCCGGTGGCCTGACCAGCCTCGAGGAGGCCGGGGAGGTTTACCTGTACCGACAACTCGCGGGTATCGGAGCTCGAAGACTCTCGGGCGGCTTCGGCAACCAAGTGGCTCGACAAGGATTCGAAAGAATCTCGCTGAGAAACGCAGATCTATCCATCCTGGCTGAGGAATTCATTGGCGCGGGGAGACGTGGCCAGCCGGTGCCGACCCTCAGCCGCGGCGCGGTGGGTTGGCGTTCGCCGTACGAACGCTTGCTTCAGGAGGACGGGACGCTGCCGAGCGTCGCCAATTCCTGCATCGGCCAGTATTTCGCAACCCAACAGACACCCTACGCGAGCCGGATGATGATCGAGTCTCCGCGGTGCGCACCCGTAGGGCTCGACTCGATCGCCTCTGTCTCACCGTCCCGGGCGCGATGGAGGGATCTGCGTCATCGCGTCCTCGGGGAGCCAGCGAACCGTTCCTTCCAGCGAGCACTCATTGTACAGGTCGGGGGAGCGGTAGCGGTGCGCCCGGTGAACTGGGGCTGGCGGCCAAGCGGGGGAGTCTCAGCCCATGGGCTCGTCATGGGGGCGCTCGCGTGCATGGACGTGATGGCGTCCAGACCCAATCCCGTTTCGCGAAGGGTGAGCAGGATCCTGCGACTGATCGGAGCAGAGGGGCTTCACGAAATAAAACCCTATCGAACCTGGCTACACTGCCTGAAGGACTTCGTTCACGATACGCTCCACTCGCAAGCAACGCGGGAAAGCGGATTGCTCAACGCCACCAGATTAGCCTCCGTGCTCCGGGACCACTATACCTTGGGCAAGTGGCGCAGCGCGACGATAACGGCGGCCCTCGATCTGGCTCTTGCCCACCAACTTTTCTGCGTCAATTCCGCCAGGGGTGAGGGATCCCGCCACGCTTAGCGGACTAGGGAGAGCGCGTCGGCGCGGTGGCGTGCGATGCCGCGTGCCAATCACCTACGAGGCCATCGCACCCATGGTTGACAAGGTCCTGCAACAACGGCCTCGTCGTCCAGACCCACAGCGTCCTCGACCTCGCCGCTGAATGGAGCGCAGCGGCCTCGCCCCGTCTTCATGAGGACGTACACGTTGAAGGTCGGCCCGGTGACGGGCGCGGGCTGAACCGTAGCGACGCCGACGGGGCTCGGGGGCGTGATGCTGACCATGGGTAGCTGGAGCGGGTGGCCCGTGTAAATGCCGCTGGCGATCGAGGGGCCATAGAAGTCCTCGGCATTCTGCACCACGTAGCGGTCACCCCTGCTGAGGATTCCCGAAACGTCTACGCTGACCGCACTCTGCTGCGCCCAATTGTAGACGATGATGTTGGCCCGACCCGGCTCATACTGGTTCGGGCGCACGGCGATCTTGACCCCCGTAGGTGCGCTAGCTGCATAGGTGCCCGGATCGGCGAACCCGTTCCGCGTCCGCCAGCCGTCGAAGGTCGTGACGTCAGTAGTATCGTGGCGCCAAACCGCGGCTGCGGGGTCACCAAAGAGCGTATTGTCGCTCCACCGCTGGTCGCTCACCGTTCCAAGGTTCCACACCATCCCGCCAGCGGTAAAGTTGTATAGCGTGTTCCCCGTCACGGTGGCCGTGGCCCAAGCGCCCATCCGCCACCACCCGCCGACGAAATAGTTGTTGGTGCAGACGAGATCTTGGTTCGTCACGACGTCGCTGCCAATGTCGGCAGTCAACGTGTTGGTATAGTTCGTCCGGTACGTATAATTCTCGTTGACGGTGATTCCCGACGCGGGAAACATGCCGCCAACGAGAATGTCGGCATCCCACGGCACGCCCCAGACGTAGTTGTTGAACACGACGTTGCCTTCGAGATCGATGTTCTGGATATACGGTCCGTCCTTGGCGTAGCAGTGAAAACCGTATGCCCAATTGTCGAAGACGATGTTGTCTTTCAACAGCAACGTGCCGGTCTGACTCTTACAGTAGATCCCGTGACTCAGATTGTCGGTGCGCCCGTTGTTGTAGAGGATGGAGCCGTTGACCTCGGCCCCGCTTGCCTCCGGCCCGATGAAAATGCCGTCATCGGTCGCGTCATGGACGACCAGGTTGATGACCTTGATTCCGGGCCCTTTGAGGTGGACGCCGTGCATAACGCCCTGCTGCGGAGCGGGGTTCGTGACCTCAAAACCCCAAAACCACGTGTACGCGCCAGTCACGAAGAGGATGTTGGTAACCGTCGCACGCTCCCCGGGATACTGGCGCACTAGGATCGGAGCGTCAGGTGTACCCATCAGCGTGCTCGCGAAGCCCCTCGGATCTGCGGCGTTCGTATACATTCCGCCGCGCAACCAGATCGTGCTGCCCGGCGTCACCGCGGCCGGGCTGGCGAGGGCCGTTGCCAAGTCCCATGGCTCGGTGAACGATCCGTCGCCGGATGGAGAGCCGGTCGGCGAGACGTAAAAGTCCGGCGCCGGACCGGCGGAGCGGTCGGCGCTTATGCCCCGGGCTCCCGAGGCGTCGTTGGGCGCAACCGTGTCCTGCAGCGCGCAGGAGGCCAACAGCAGGAGAAGCGCAACCGCGAGGGGTACCACGCCCGGTCCGGAGCGTGACCGCATCTGTCCGGTGTGTGAGGGCATA
>WNGC01010195.1_pt1 | contig 10063 bp, 7 predicted proteins | sample 5400051 | NCBI WGS metagenome assembly WNGC01 (sample SAMN13153368, study PRJNA577476) | soil metagenome | isolation source: 20 cm soil or saprolite under grassland replicate 2 | place: USA:California | collected 2016-06-15 | reverse complement strand
CGCATCCTGCGCGACTGGGTGCCCGCCGAGGACGCCGGTGTGGTCACGCGGCTGCACGAAGCCGGCGCGGTGATCCTCGGCAAACTCAACATGAGCGAGTTCGCGTATGCGGCGATCCACTCGGATTACGGTCCGCCGCGAAACCCGTGGAATCTGGACCGCTTTACCGGCGGCTCGAGCAGCGGGTCCGGCGCGGCCGTGGCCGGGGGTCTGTGCTTTGGCGCGACGGGCACCGACACCGGAGGCTCGATCCGAAATCCCGCCGCCCACTGCGGCATCGTGGGGCTCAAGCCCACCTACGGATTGGTCAGCCGCGCCGGCGTCGTTCCGCTGGCCTGGTCGCTCGACCACGCCGGTCCAATGGCGCGCACGGTCGAGGACGCGGCGATCCTGCTGGACGCGATGGCGGGGTTCGATCCGGCCGACCCCACCTCCATGGCTCCAGCCCCTGGCGGCGCCGGCGCCCGGCCCCCGCTCGAAGCCTCCGCTCCGGCCCTCCGGTCTCTGCGTCTCGGCGCGGTAGACGGCCAGCTCGCGAAGGAGACGTCGGCGGATGTGGCGGCGCGTGTGCGGGAGGCCGTGCGAGTGCTGCAGCCGCTGGTCGCGGAGGTGGAGGAGGTCATCCTCCCGATGCTCGAGGAGATGGTGGCCGCGTGGTGGACGATCTGTCTTGCGGAAGCGTCGGCGTACCATCAACAGACGCTCGCCGCGCGTGCGCAGGACTTCGGGCCCATCGTGCGCGAGCGGCTGCAGGCGGGCCTCGCGATCCCGGCGGTCCAGTACGTCCAGGCGCAGCGGGTGCGACGGGCGGCGGTGCTCGAATTCGACAAGCTGCTCGCCCACGTCGACCTGCTGGTGCTGCCCGCGACCTTCGCCGAGGCGCCGCCGATCGCGGCGGCCGACGCGGTCCACTCGTCGCAGGTGCTGCGGCGGCGGACCGTACCGACGGCGCCCTTCAATCTACTCGGCCTGCCGGCGGTTTCTGTGCCGTGCGGGTTCACGGACTCCGGCCTGCCGGTTGGGCTGCAGATCGTCGGCCGGCGCGGCGAAGACCGCCTCGTGCTGGCAGCCGCCCATCTCTATGAACAATCGGCCGGCTGGTGGACCCGCCGGCCGCCCCTCGACGTGCGCACACCGTCATAGTGATGGAGAGCGCGGGCTCACATCGGGAACTGCGATCCCGCGAGCCTGAGGGAACCTGCCGCAGTTGAGATCCGGGAGGGATGGAGAATGTCGGGTCCTCGCTCCAGACCACGCGCATTGATCACCGGGGCGTCCGCCGGCATCGGCGCGGCGTACGCCGAGCGATTGGCACGCGACGGGTACGATGTTGTCCTGGTCGCGCGACGGCGGGACCGCCTGGAGGCGCTGGCCGAACGGCTGCGGCGCGAGGCGGACGCGCATGCCGAGGTGCTCGAGGCCGACCTCACCGATCCCGGCGCGCTCGCGCGGGTGGAAGCGCGCGCCGCCGGTGATGAGTCGTTGGCGCTCTTGGTCAACAACGCCGGCTTCGGCGGATACGGTCCCTTCGTGCAGGTCGACCCGGAGGTCATTGACGGCCTCATCGACATCCACATCCGGGCCGTTGCCCGCCTCACCCGCGCGGCGCTCCCCGGCATGGTCCGCCGCCGCGCGGGCGGCGTGATCAACGTCGCATCCCTGCTCGCGGTCAGCGGTCCCGTACCGCCGGATCCGCTCCCTCACCGCGCCACGTACGCCGGCGCGAAGGCATTCATCGTGACCTTTACGCAGGCCCTCGCGGGCGAGCTCACCGGCACGGGGGTCAAGGTGCAGGTGGTGCTCCCAGGGCTGGTCGCGACGGAGTTCCATACCGTGCTGGGGATGGACCTGAGCGCGAGGCCACGGATGACGGCGGCCGATGTGGTCACCGCGTCGCTTGCGGCATTCGCGCGGGGCGAAGTCACGTGCGTCCCCGCCCTCGAGGATGCGTCGCTGCTCGAACGGCTCGCGGAGGTACAGCGCTCGGTGCTGAAGACCGCGACCACGCCCACGCTTGCGGGCCGCTATCGGTCGGGCGCGGCCTAACGCGGTCACAGCTCCGCCGGCGAGTGCCGGGAGGAAGGCCTTCCTGGGTCATGGAACCCTAGCCGTATCACCGTGGATGCGCGCCCGCGAGGCACCGGGGGCGCGGGGGAGGGGGATGTCGTGGACGAGATGCGCGGGTCGGACCCTCGGCAGGGGCGGGTGAGCCGGCGCGGCTTCGTCGCCGGCGGGCTGGCGCTGGGCGGCGGGCTGGCCGGGGTGCGCGCGTTGGGAGGCCCCGGCGGGTTGCTGATTCCCGCAGCGGCGGCCGCGGCCGCCCAGCCGAAGCGCGGCGGGATCCTGATCGCCGCCCAGGAGATCGACCCGGTCAGCCTGGATCCGCACACGAACTCCAACTTCTCGGCGCTCCAGGCGTACGAGCACATCTACGAGAGCCTGACGGGGTACGACGAGAAGACGAACATCGTGCCGGCGCTGGCCGAACGGTGGGAGACGTCGAACGCGGGGAAGACGTACGTGTTCCACCTGCGCCCCAACGTCAAGTTCCATAACGGCCAGACGATGACCGCCGAGGACGTGAAGTACAGCATCGACCGGGTGCTCGATCCGAAGACGGCGTCTCCCTGGCGGAACTGGTTCGACCTGGTCCAGGAAGTCAAGATCGTCGACCCGCTGACCATTCAAATGAACTTGAAGGGTCCCTATCCGGGGCTCCTCGGATCGTTCGCCGGCATGCGCGCGTCGGGGATCATGCCCAAGGGCCTGGCGGAGCGGGAAAACCTCAAGATCAAGGCGATCGGGACGGGCCCCTTCAAGCTCGTCGAGTTCGTCTCCCAGGACCACATCACGTACGCCCGCAACCCGGACTACTGGGACAAGCCGCTGCCGTACCTCGACGGCATCACCTTCAAGATTCTCACCGAAGAGAACGCCCGGCTCGCCGCGCTTCACGCCGGTCAGATCCAGTACGCGGTGGTCACCGCCCAGGGAGAAGCGCAGCTCAAAGGCAGCCCGGGAATCACCGTCTTCAAGAGCCCCAATGCCTGGGTCTCGCTCCACTACATCAACGTCTCCAAGAAGCCGCTCAGTGACGCGCGGGTGCGCAGGGCGATTCGGATGGCGGTCGACACGAACGAGGTCATCCAGAAAGCGGTCTACGGCGCCGGCGTCCCCTCGGGCCCGGTGCCGACGGGCTACGGCGACTGGTACCTCGACCCCAAGACCCTGCCGTATCAGCGGGCGGACGTCGAGGGGGCCAAGAAGCTCCTCGCCGAGGCCGGGTACCCGAACGGCGGCTTTCGGATCGAGATGAAGTGCTCGCCCCAGTACCCGGAGTTCGTCGCTTCGACCCTGGTGGTCCAGGACTCGCTCCGGAAACTCGGCATCGACGTCCAGGTGGTGCAACAAGAGTGGGGGACCTTCGTCAACGATCACAACACCGAGCTGAAGACCGGCGGCAAGGAGGGCGGAGAGATCTTCGCCTCCGCCAATACCTTCCGTCCCGATCCGGACGGGTACATCTACCCGTACTTCCACTCGGCCGGAGCGCTCAACGACGGGGGCTATCGAAACGCGAAGCTGGACCCCCTGATGCAGCAGGCCCGGTCGATCTTCAACCACGACCAGCGCAAGAGCCTGTACCGCGAGATCCAACGGACCCTGCTCGACGAGTCGCCCAACTGGTGGTGGTACGCCAGGTTCAACATCGAGGCGATCAGCGACAGGGTGGCGGGCTACGCCCAGTCCTTCACCGGGCGGCGCATCTTTCTCAAGAAGGCCTGGCTCGGCTGAGGCCGGGGGCGCTCCCGGACGGCGGTTCCGCCGGGACCCCCGCGCGGCCTGAGGCCGGGACCGCGACATCCGGATGCGCTACCTCTTCCGGCGCCTCCTGTGGACGCTCGCCGCCCTGCTCGGCGTATCGCTGCTGATCTTCGTGCTGGTCAGGCTGATCCCGGGCACGATCATCGAGGTCACGACCGGCATTGAGGGACAGTTGAGCGCGCAGCAGCGGCTCGACCTGCTGCGCAGCTTCGGCCTCGACCGGCCGCTGCCGGTCCAGTACGCGCTCTGGCTCTGGAACATGCTGCAGGGAAACTTCGGCTGGTCGTTCCGGACCAGCCAGCCCGTCGCCGGGCTCCTCGTCTCCCGGCTGCCCATCACCGTCGAGCTCGCCGTCCTCACCGTGATCTGCGTCACCCTGATCGGGCTGCCCCTGGGCGTCGCCGCCAGCATCACCCGCAGCGTCCGCCTCAAGACCTTCGTCCAGATCATCGGGCTGGTGGGACTGTCGGTGCCGAACTTTTGGGTCAGCATCGTCCTGATCATCGTGGCGTCGTTCGCGTTCCACTGGTTCCCGGCGCTGATCTTCGTCACGCCCTGGCAGGACCTGCCGGTAAACCTGGAGCAGATGTTCCTCCCGGTGATCTCGCTGGCGCTCGGGCTGGCGGCCGTCGTGCTGCGCATGACCCGGTCCTCGATGCTGGAGGTGCTGGGCCAGGACTACGTCCGGGTCGCCAAGGGGTTGAGCGACTCGATCGTCCTGCTGCGGCACGCCCTCCGCAACGCGCTCATTCCGATCGTCACCGTGCTGGGCCTGCAGATGGGCACGCTGCTCGGCGGGGTCGTCATCACCGAGCAGATCTTCGGGCTCCCGGGGCTGGGGTGGACACTGCTCAACGGCGTCTACCAGCGGGACTACCCGGTCGTACAGGGGGCGGTGATGCTGTTTGCGGTCCTGTTCGTCCTGACCAACCTCTTCGTCGATCTGACGTACACGTACCTGGATCCGAGGATCCGCTACGGGTGATGCGCGTCATCAGGGAACGATGAGCCGGGTCGAGGCCGAGCTTCGGGACGCTGCGCGCCAATCTCCGTGGCCGGTGAGACGGCCGGGGTACGGGCGCTTCGTGCGACGGAGCCCGGTGACCGTGATCGGCGCCGGGCTCGTCCTCGCGGTCGTGTTCGTCGCTCTGGTCGCGCAGATCATCGCGCCGTACAGCCCGGACTCCCAGAGCGCTCAACCGCTCCTCCGCCCCGACCGCCGGCACCTCGCCGGCACCGACGAGCTCGGACGGGACGAGTTGAGCCGGCTGATCTACGGGGCCAGGGTCTCGCTGTATGTGGGCGGCCTCGCGGTGTCGATCGCGCTGGCCTGCGGCGCCACGTCGGGCGTCCTGGCGGGGTTCTACGGGGGCTGGGTCGACAACGTCACGATGCGGATCATGGACGTGCTGTTCTCGTTCCCGGCGATCGTGCTGGCGATCGCGATCACCAGCATCCTCAGGCCGAGCCTGACCAACGCGATGATCGCGATCGGGATCGTCTACGCGCCGATCTTCGCCCGGATCGCGCGGGGGCCCACCCTCGCGGTGGTCACCCTCGCCTACATCGAAGCCGCGCGGGCCGTCGGCCTGCCCAACTGGAAGATCATGCTGCGGCACGTCGTGCCGAATGTCTCGGCGCCCTTGATCGTGCAGACGACCGTGTCCCTCTCGACCGCCATCCTCACCGAGGCCGCGCTGAGCTTTCTCGGCCTGGGCACCCAGCCGCCGACCGCCTCCTGGGGGCTGATGCTGAGCGCGGCGCGGCAGTACATGCTGCTCGATCCGTGGATCGCCGTCCTGCCGGGGGCGGCGATCGCGCTGACCGTCCTCGGGTTCAATCTCCTCGGAGACGGCCTCCGGGATCTGCTGGACCCGCGCATCCGGACGCTGTAAGGGCCACCGGCAGCGTCTCCTGCCGGCCCGGACGATCCCGGCCGGAGCCCGTGGCGGCTTACGCGCTCCTCGAACGACTTGGCGTGGAGGGGCGTCCGCTGCTGTCCCCCGGTCCGCCGTGACTGCGCGCCCGCCTCGAGATGGGCACGGTCTTGTCGTTCCAGGGAGGACCCGCTTCCGCTTCACGAATCCTGAGCGAGAAGACCAACCCCCAGCCCGAGAGTCCCAGCAGGCCGACCGCCAGGGCCGTCGTGATCCACTTCGCGGCGGCGCCGGGGACCCTGTTGGCGAGGGCCGTCAACAGGGCCAAGGCGATCACGATCGTGGTCATCTTCTTCACGTACGCCTGCGTCAGTCCGTGTCCTCGCATCTCGACTCCTCCCCGCTGTGCGCCGGGGCGCCACATTCAGTTTTCGATCGACTGGAGGGAGGGTGCCCCTGCCTCAGAGGAGCCGTGCTGCGCCTCCGGATCCCGCTGAAGCATCCCTTCCAGGATCCTCGCGAGGCGCCGGTTGAGCGCGTCCAGGACCGCCCGGGACACGGCGAGGTGCGCGTCGGCCGCCCGGGCGCTGCCGACGAGCCGCTCCGGTTGGCCGGGGGCGCCGGCCAAAATGGCCACCGCGACCGTCTCGTTTTCGGACGGGATCAGGGAGAGATCTTCGAGAAGGAACCCGGACGAGCTGGCGATCACCTGCGCGATGGCTGCGAGCGTCGCGTCCGCGACCAGGAGCGGCACCGCGCGGCCGGAGATCCGCGCGGCCGCCGTCCCGCGCACGATCCGGTCGCCCAAACCGAGCGCCACCGTCGCGACGCTCTGGTGGGGCTCGGCCGACACGACGGCATGGTCCAAGCGGAGGCGGATCTCTCCCCGCCGGTAGCGCCGGCCGGGCTGGCGGAGGTCCCGCTCCTCTTCCCGCCGTGTGTGATGGACGATCCCCTGGCCGGACTCCTTGGCGAGGGTCGACCCGCGGCTCGCCAGCGTCAGCAGATCGTCCACGGTGGCGGCGATGTGCGCCGCGGTCCGCGGCTCCACACGGCGGCCTCCGGCGAACCCGACGCTCGCCGTCACCCGCTCCTGCCTCCCTTCGATTTCGACCGGCAGGTTCGCGGTCTCGCGCAGCCGCTGCGCGAGCGCGGTCGCGTCCTCGACGCGGCGGGTCGTCGCGATCGCAAACTCGTCACCGCCGTAGCGGCAGATGAAGTCGGTGGACGGATCGAGGGCAGCGGAGAGGAGATACCCCACGGAGCGCAGGATGTCGTCGCCCACCACGTGGCCGAGGGCCTTGTTGACGATGCCGAAGTTGTCCAGGTCGACGAACAGGATCACGACTTCTTCGCCACGCCCGAGGGCGCCCATGGCCCAGTTGCGCAGGGAGGCGGCCCAGGGGAGACCGGTGAGGGGATCGCGTTCCTGATGCCGGGCCTCGAGGATGGCCGTCAGCGAGATCAGCCCGACGAGCCGCCCGTGGTCGACGACGGGCAGGACCTCGGCCTGCTGGCGCGCGAGCAGGTCGTAGGCGTACGAGAGCGGAAGATCTGGGGTGGCGGGAATGACATCCTTCGACATCGCCTCCGCAACCGTTCGATACAGGGGCTTCCGCAGCAGTTGAATCGGTGTGATAAACCCGATCAGGTGATCATTTTCCACCACCGGCAGCCCGGGCACGCCCAAGGTGCTGATGAGATCGATCGCGGCGGCCACCGTGGTCAGGCCGTGAATCGCCTGGGGGGCGGGGGTCATCAGGTCGGCAACGGTGCTGGGGGAATTTCTCATGCGCGTCGGCTGATTGTGGCCGGCCGGGTGGTGCTGATCGGGGACCCGAGGCTCGAAGGGAGCGCCATATACGCCAAGGGTATTATCCGGCTTTGGAAGGAGGGCTGCCACCCCCCGAACGGATGGATTCACCTCTCAAACACACGATCGGCCGCTTTCCCCCTGGGGGCGCTCCCCGTGGTCTCGGGGCCTCTCTCCTGGGGTACTAAGTGGAGGGAAAGACATCCCGCCGCGGGGCTTCGGCGGGAGAGTGCTCGCCCGCCGGTCACACGACAGACGTCGAAGGGGTATCACGGGTGGTGACGAGGACGGAACGAACCGCAGCCCGCCGGAGGTCCGGCGTCCTGAACCGCACGGTCATCGAACTGATTACTCCGAACGAACTACTCCTCCGGGGGACGAACGATGGGCCTGGCCCGCAGTAAGAGTCCCACCAAACGCGCGCCGAAGGGCCGCGCCAAGGCCGGGTCGTCCCCGGCCGCCAAGCCCGCGGACGGCGATTCGGCCGGTCCCCGCGGTAGAGTCACCGCCGCGGACCGCCGGCGGCTGGCGGAAGTGCTTCACGATGGTCCGCTGCGGATTGCCACGGCGGCCAATATCCGCCTGCAGGCGCTCCGCCGGTTCATCAACGATCCGGAGGCGTCGGAGGCCCTCGACGAGGCGATCCTGCTGATCCGGGAGGTGATCGCCTCGATGCGGGACCTGCTGCGAACAGGCAGCGGGGCTGTCGGGGATGATCCGCTGTCGACGCGCCTTCAACGGGCCGCCGCGCGCTGGAGCGAGATGACCGGCATGCGCGTGCACCTCAACGTGCCCGACGGCGCATCGGACGACCCGTCGGGATTTTCCCCCGAGGCGCTCGATGTCGCCGAACAGGTCATCGGCGAGGGCATCGTCAACGCCTGGAAGCATGGGGGGGCGCAGCAAATGTCGGTTGACGTCGCCCCGCGCAAAGGGGGGGTCATGCTGACCCTGCGCGATGACGGATCCGGGCTCCGGCCGTCGACCGGCGCCGACACGCCGAGCGGCACGAAACTGGGCCTCCGCCTGCTCCGCTCCAGGATCAGCGAGCTCGGTGGCTGGTTCCACGTGCGCTCCCCCCAGGGCGGCGGGACCACCGTGAAGGCCTGGATCCCCTCCGGCCAGCCGCAGGCGAGCGGGGAAGCGTAGACACCGCCTCTCGCGCAGGCCCTCCCGCGCCGGATCAGGCACCGGCCGCCACCCACCCGCAGCAGCGATCAAGACCTCCATCCCCCCGGTGAACGGCAGGGGGGGCCGCGCCGCCGGTCGAACACGTCTGCATCGACATCTTCCACAGGGCGGTGGGATTCCTATGGCGGTCTCGCAGTACGTCGGGGCGCGGATAAAGCGGATCGAGGACCCCAAGTTGATCCGGGGAGAAGGGGCCTTCCTCGACGACCTCGCGCTCGGCGGGCTGCTGCATGCGGTCTTCATCCGAAGCACCCACGGGCATGCCAAGATCCGCAAGGTCGACCTTCGCCGCGCCCGAGCCCATCCCGGGGTTGTGGCCGCGGTCGCGGCCGGGGACGTCCAGGAGATCCAGCGGCCGCTCCCGGCCATCCCCGTCAAAGGGATGCGCGGCGCGGACCACTTCCCCCTCGCCGCCCAGGAAGTCTGCTACGTGGGCGAATGCGTCGCCGTCGTCGTGGCGGAGGATCTGTACGCCGCCCGGGATGCCGCCGACCTCGTCGAGGTCGAGTACGATCCGCTCCCGGCCGTGGTGGATTTGGAGCGGGCGGCGCGCGGCGCGCCGTTTACGCACGCCGGCTGGGACACCAACGTCGCCTACACGAGCACGGTCGAGCGGGGGGATCTCGACGCCGCCTTCCGAAGCGCCCCCGTGGTGGTGCGCCAGCGGATGGAGAACCAGCGGGTCGCGCCGGTCTCCCTGGAGCCCCGCGGCACCATGGCCATGTACGATGGAAGCCTCGGGCAGGGGCTGGTGACGGTCTGGACGTCCACCCAGGAGGCCCACTCGATCCGCGACGGGCTCAGCCAGGTGCTGGGGCTCGACGCGAGGCGGATCCGGGTCGTGACCCCGGATGTCGGGGGCGGGTTTGGCGCCAAGCTGAACACGTATCCCGAAGACGTGCTCGTGACCTACCTGGCCCGCCGGCTGCGGCGGCCGGTGAAGTGGGTGGAGACGCGCCAGGAAAACCTTCAGACGACCACCCACGGCCGCGGCCAGGTGGTCGAGGTCGAGGTGGCGGCCGAACGGGACGGGCGCATCCGCGGGATGCGCAGCCGCGTTCTGGCGGACCTCGGCGCGTCCCTCATCTACACGACCGCGATCGTCCCCACGCTGACGCCGCTGATGATCCAGGGGCCGTACGAGATTCCGGCGCTCCGCTGCGAGCTGATCGCGCTCTACACGAACACCTGCCCCACCGGCGCCTACCGGGGGGCCGGCCGGCCGGAGGCCTCCTACTACCTGGAGCGGGTCATGGACCTGGTGGCCGACGAGGCGGGGGTCGATCCGGCCGAGGTGCGCCGGCGGAACTTCATCCCGTCGTCCCGGTTCCCGTACAAAGCGGCCAGCGGCGCGACG
>WNGC01003167.1_pt1 | contig 10067 bp, 8 predicted proteins | sample 5400051 | NCBI WGS metagenome assembly WNGC01 (sample SAMN13153368, study PRJNA577476) | soil metagenome | isolation source: 20 cm soil or saprolite under grassland replicate 2 | place: USA:California | collected 2016-06-15 | reverse complement strand
GCGGAACATGCGGGCGCCGCTTGGAACGGCGCAGCTCGTTGAACACCAGGTTGCGCGTAATTTTCAGCAGCCAGGTGGTGAATTTCGCGCGGGGGACATAACGGCGAGCGCTTTTCCAAACTCGGATAAAAACCTGCTGTGCAATATCTTCCACGTCCGAGTTGCTGCCCAGCATGCGCGCCACCGTGCCCGCTACCAGAGCTTGATGCTTCTCAACGAGTTCCTCGAATGCGCCGGTGTCACCTTGACCCACCAGCCGCATCAGCCGCACGTCGTCACCGGCTTCTTCCGATCTCCCTGGAGTTCCTGGATCGTTAGCAGGCATCGGTCACTTAAGAGACTGTAAAGATACTCAAGTGGGCTGCGTTGCTGCCGCCCAGACTGCTCGTCTGTCGCAGCCCGTTAATGGCGATGCGCCTCACTCGCCCCTTACCGTCCACCCCTTCCCCCTCCACGCGCGTGTTCATTCCAGTATTTCGACAGTTTCTTAGACGTTCGGATCAGGGAAAATTTGCCAGAAAAATGGCGAGTAGCCAAAATTCGGCTCTTTCCCACGATCGTAGCCATGGTTTTTGTTGCAAGCTGGAAGCGGCCTGTGCATGCTTGGGCTGCCGAGGGTTACGCTCGACCACCGCATGAATTACCAGCTCATTCCAAAAGAACTCAGGCCGATTGCTGAAAAAGTTGAGGCCAGGCAGCGAATTTCAGAGGCGGACGCTCTCACTCTGTATCGCGCGAACGATCTTAACGCCCTTGGAATAATTGCAACCATTGTGCGCGAGAGAAATAACGGCAACTACGCAACTTATATCCACAATCGCTACATCAATTACTCCAACATTTGCGTGCTCTCCTGCCAGTTCTGCGCTTTCGCCGCGAAAAAGCGCGATGCACACGCCTTTGAATATGCGATTGACGAAATCATCCGCGTGGTGAGCGATGCGCTCCGCCTCGGAGTTACGGAGGTGCACATGGTCGGCGGGCTGCATCCTACACTGAAAAAAGACTGGTATCTCGATCTTGTGCAGAAGCTGCGCGCTCTTGATCCGCAGCTTCACATCAAAGCATTTACCGCGATCGAGGTTCGCCATTTGGCCCAACGCATCTTCCGCATCCCGATCCGTGAGACGCTGGAAGCTCTGCGCGCAGCAGGTCTCGGTTCAATCACCGGAGGTGGCGCAGAAATTTTTGATCCGGTCGTGCGGGATAAGATTTGCCGCGGCAAAGAAACCGCAGCCGAATGGCTGGACGTCCATCGAATCTGGCACCAGATGGGCGGCCGCAGCACCTGCACGATGCTCTACGGGCATATCGAGACGCTCGCTCAACGGGTCGATCACTTGCGCCAACTGCGTCAGTTGCAAGATGAGACTGGCGGATTTACCGGCTTCGTTCCGTTCGCTTTCGAGCCGCAGACGACAATCCTTGCCCACATAAAACGCGCCTCCGCATTTGAACAACTTCGCAATCTGGCGGTGAGCCGGATTTATCTGGATAACATCGATCACCTCACCGCTTATTGGGTCAGCCTCGGTCTGCCGCTGGCGCAGGTCTCGCTCAGCTATGGCGTAGACGATCTGCACGGCACAATCTTGGAGGAAAAAATCTTTCACATGGCAGGCGCAACCACACCGCAGCAACAAACTGTGGCGGCACTTGAGCACGCGATCCGGGAAGCGGGTCGCGAGCCGGTCCAGCGCGACAGTCACTATCGCTATCTAAATGGCACGAGCCGAGCCGTTCGGCCTAACGAGCGCGAACTGGTCTGCGCGTGAATGGTAGGGCGCGGCCGTCGGGCGCGCCGAACGAATGCTCCGAATCGGTTGCGTAAAGTATCTCAACGCTCGTCCACTAGTACGAGGATGGCCGGGCGATGTGGATTTCGATCATCCATCGGCACTGTGTGAACGACTTGCCGCTGGCAAATTGAATGTCGCGCTGGTCTCCAGTTTTGAGTTTCTGCGCAATCCGATCTACCGGATCGTGAATGACATTTCCATTTCATCCGATGGCCCGATTTACAGCGTTGTCGTGGCGCATCGTGGCGAATTCTCGGAAATTCAGGAGATCGAACTTGATCCTGCGTCGGGAACGGCGGTCAATTTGCTGCACTGTTTGCTCGCTGAGCTGGAAATGAGTCCACGTTTGCTCTTAAAGCGTGAATTTGAAAAGCGCGCGGAGCGAAACCCTCTGAGGAGCGCCCAGCAAACTTTCGGGGCCGGTGCTGCCAGTCCGCCACAGGACGGATTCGCCATGGGGACCTTGCCGGCAACACACCGCGCGCGGCTTCTCATTGGCGATCAAGCCATCCACTTCCGGCAAAACCACGCGGATGAATTTCGTTTCTGGGATCTCGGCGAACAATGGAAGAACTTGATCGGTCTTCCCTTCGTTTACGCCCTCTGGTTGGTTCGCCCCGAAGTCGCTGATCCAACACAAATCGCGAGCCGTCTTCGCGCTCTGCGTGATGAGAACTTGGCCAATCTCGACGGGTTAATCGCCGCCGAAAACGTATTCGATCACGAATTTTGTGACCGTTATTACCGGAACAATCTGCGATTTACGTTTGACGAAAAGGAAAAGGAAGGTCTGCAGACTTTCGCGAAGCTATGCGAAAAGGACGGTTTGCTTTCAAAACACGATCTCGTGTTCGATCTCGTGTAGATAACATCGCATGCGGATAGGTATTTCCGGTTGGCGCTACCCTGGGTGGCGGGGAAAGTTTTATCCGAAAGGGCTGCCGCAACGGAGCGAACTGGAGTTCGCTGCCAGTCGATTCAATTCGATCGAGATCAACGGCTCATTTTATTCACTGCAACTCCCGTCGAGTTATCAGCGGTGGTACTCAGCGACGCCAGACCATTTCGCTTTCGCAGTAAAGGGCGCACGTTTCATCACGCACATGAAAAAACTGCGAGATGTCGGAACGCCGCTGGCTAACTTCTTCGCCTCCGGCGTGCTGGCGCTTCGGGAAAAACTCGGCCCGATTCTCTGGCAATTGCCGCCAAACCTCGGTTATGACAAAGAACGACTGGAAGTTTTTTTTAATCTGCTGCCGCGCAGTACTCGCGAAGCGTCGGAACTCGCGAAAAAACATGATGACAAGTTGAAAGCGCGCGCTTGGACGAAAATCGATCCCGTGCCTGCGAGACTTCGCTATGCGCTCGAAGTTCGACATCAAAGCTTCATGACACCGGAATTTTTCGATCTGTTGCGCAAGCACAACGTCGCTTTCGTTATCGCCGATACCGCTGGGAAGTTTCCGTACTCAGAAGATTTGACCGCTGATTTGATTTACATTCGGCTGCACGGCGGGAAAGAACTGTACGTCAGCGGTTACGATGACAAGGCGCTCGATTGGTGGAGCAATCGCATCGAGCATTGGCGCAAACGAAGACAACCGCGCGATGCTAAAACCATCGCGCGCCCTAAAGCCGGCCCCACTCGACGCGACGTTTTCGTTTACTTCGATAATGACGCCAAAGTCTATGCTCCATTTGATGCGCAACGACTGGCTGAGCGGCTCGGACTGAAGTGAACGCGTTTTTTGGATTGAGATCGCCGCGAACTCAACTCTTTGTCCCGCCCAAATCGAGGTCAAGCTCGTACAGCCGCCAGCTCAGCCCGGCAAGACGGAATCGCAGTTTGATTCCCTCTCGATCTACCACAAAGGTCCGCGGACTCGTGAAGAATGCATACCGTAGTTTTGACCAGTTAACGCCTTTCGCGATCGGTGCCTGCCGCGGAGGCCGCAGATCCTTTAGTACTGACGGGTTGGAGATGAGCGCGGCCAAACCATCTGGAGTAGCGTAAGCATCAACGATCGCATCGATCAGCGTCGGACCGAGTTTACTCCATCGCTTGTGACCGGTTCCCGCGCGAGCAAACCTCGCAATAAGTTGCTTTTTTAGCGACGCTCGAACAGCGGGAAAATCCACACGAGAGCTCAACGATTTCGTGTCGCCGGACCGAAGCGCAGCCGTGAATCGCCAGAAGGATAAGTACGGCGACACGCCGTAAGCGATCAGGGCAACAATACAAATGAGCGGTAACCAGCGGACAAATCTCATTTAAGAACGCCAATTCTCCCGATGGAATACAGAGTGTCAATCATTGCCTCAAGTCGTCCGAGAATTAGTGGGCGGGCACGGGCCCAATTTCCTTCCAATACCGAAGAATCCGTCCGCTACTAGGAGGAGATTCAAATTCCGTCGGACGAGGACCGCGGGATGGGCCTGAACAGGCGCGCTTGTGAGTCGCATCGAGAATCTCGTAGATGCCGCGGGTCAGTTGACCGGCGTTCGATCCACCTTCTGCGATCGTGTCCACTTGTTTGGGCCTCGTGTTCGGATTCACTGTGAAGGTTCCGGCCGGATGCGTTCCGACGCGGCTAGCCTTTGGGAATCGGAATGTATTGTGATCAGTGATCAGGATTGTTTTTCGCAACACGCTTGCGGGCACCGGCCTCCCGTTCACCACTGCGCGGGTCAACTGCCAGGTCCCCGTCAGTCGGTCGTAATCTCTGTCAGCGGCGGCAGATTGAGCGGTGGCACCGCCGAGTTTGCTGTTTGCGCACCCAGCGGTAATCGCTGCCACGACACCAACAACCAGGACTGGTATTGCCTTAATTATGCCTGCTTTTTGTATCGAAAGTCGCCGTTTGTCGAGTCGCGCATGATTACAACCCAGGCGCGATTGTGTTCGGCATCCAAAATGTGCGTAGGCACAGACGCAAGAGACAAGGTGTTGTAGGGCAAGTGACTCGCTTGCCGGGCGCCGATGTGAATTGGACGTGCGCGGCTTGGCAGGCGCAGCGCCCGTCTACAACGTTCTTTTCACCACATCGTCAACCAAGCGCAGCGTTGCTCGACAAGCGCTTCGCGACTAGCGTAAGTTACGCGCTGCATCTTGTCAGAAAGTTTTGCGCGAATAAGGTAATCGGTGCAAACCCGTTGGATTATTGCGCCTCTTGAGGAGCTCAATGGCGGTCCGATTTCGTGGAACGAGATCTGCGGTTCGGCGTGTATCGCGCGGCTACTGATGCGCAAAGGTTTCGGAAGCGCGGCCGAAGTGGAAACATTTCTGAGGCCCCGGCTCAGTTCATTGAGCGATCCGTTTTTGCTTCCAAACATGGAAGCGGCGGTGCAGCGGATCCTCGGCGTACTGGATCAAAAGCAGCGCGTTGTGCTCTTTGGCGATTACGATGTTGATGGCGTAACGTCGCTTGCGTTACTGGCAGAAATGCTGCGCGCCTATGGCGCCAGTCCGGACTTATTTCTGCCTTTGCGAATGGAGGAAGGCTACGGCTTAAGTGGTGAAAGCGTCGAGCGTTGCTTGGAGCAACATCACCCAGAGCTCTTGATCGCCGTGGACTGCGGCACGTCCTCGCTCAGTGAGATTGAGGATCTTTGTCGGCGCCGCGTCGATGTAATCATACTGGATCACCACGAACCCAAAATCGCGATGCCCGGTTGCATCGCTCTGGTCAATCCGAAAATCCATCCACAGTCACCATTTCATTATCTGTGCAGCGTTGGAATCGTCTTCAAGCTTTGCCACGCGCTTTTGAAGACGCGCCCGATCGAGTTTGATCTGAAATCGAGACTCGATCTGGTCGCGCTGGGTACGGTGGCCGATATCGTGCCGCTGCGAGGGGAAAACCGGATTTTCGTCCAACGCGGGGCGATTGAAATTGCAAGATCAGCAAGGCCCGGTTTGAGAAAATTGGTCGAGGTCAGTGGAGTTCGGCCGCCAGTTCTGACGGAAGATATTGGATTTCGCCTCGGTCCTCGCCTGAATGCAGCGGGGCGGCTCAGCACGGCGGAAAAATCGTTACTGCTTCTTCTTACAAAAGACGAGCGCGAATCGGCTGCCCTCGCTGATTCTCTCAATGAACAAAATCGCGAGCGGCAGGACATTGAAAAACAAGTACTCCTTGCTGCAGAGGAGCAAATCAGTCGTGAGTTTAATCCGACAGACGATGCGGCAATAACCGCCGCGGCACGCGGATGGCATCCAGGCGTGCTAGGAATTGTCGCGTCGCGAATATCGCGCAAATATCATCGGCCGACGATCGTAATCGGGTTCGCTGAAAACGGCATGGGAAAAGGAAGCGGCCGCAGTATTGATGGGCTAAATCTCGTTGAAGCATTGAAGCGCTGCAGCGGACTTCTGCAGAAATTTGGCGGACACGAAATGGCAGCTGGTCTGACGATCCTAGAGAAAAATGTCGATTTTTTTTCGGAAGCTTTCCGTTGTGCGGCGCGCGAACTTTTATCCGATGAACAGTTGCAGCCTTATTTGCGACTCGATCATGAGCTCGCGTTCTCCGAGCTCAATGGCGACTTTCTCCGTTGGCACGAAATGCTCCAGCCATTCGGCAACGGAAATCCGGCGCCCGTTTTTTTAGCGCGGGAAGTGGAGCCGGTCGCGCCGCCACGGGTGGCGAATGACCGACATCTCATTTTGCGCCTGCGCCAGGGCAATTATCGCCGGCGCGCAGTTTACTTTGATTCAGCAAATGCCCCGTTGCCGCCTGCGCCGTGGGACATTGCATATCGGGTTCGGGCGGATGAATACGAAGGCGAAATTACGCTGGGCATGCAGATTCAGGCGTTGCGACAAGCCGCGCCGGCCGATTGATGCAAATTTCGAGACCACTCGCTGAGCTGGATTGGATCCAGCGGCGGCGTCTGCTCGCGCTGCGCCGTCTCGGCATCGAAACTGTCGAGAATTTGCTTACGCATTTTCCGCGGCGCCATGAAGATCGGACCGAGTTCCCGGAATTCCCACGCGAAGAGAGCGATGTCCCGATCTGTCTTTGTGGCGAAGTGATCAAAACTTCGCTGCGCCGTTTTGGCGGCTGGAAGAAAATCTTCGAAGCAACATTACAGGAGTCAAAACCAAATGCGTTGAGCGAACCCCTCGTCTGCCGCTGGTTCAACTTGCATTATGTACAAAAGATGATTGCGACAGGGCAACGCCTCGTGGTCTTTGGCAAACCGCGTCTGCGCGGAAAACGAATTTGCATGGACCACCCGGAGTTTGAGGTAATCGAGAACGACGAGGAGATCTCGATTCATTTTCGGCGGCTCACTCCGATCTATCCCGCCACCGAGGGTCTTTCGCAGCGCGTGTTGCGCAGCATCATCTGCCGAATTTTAAGTGAGCTTTCTCCGCCGGGAGCCGGGTTGGAAACATTGTTGCCGAGCGAACTGGTTAGCGGCGATATGGACCGGGCGACCGCGATTCGCGCAATTCATTTTCCGGAAAGCTGGGAAGCGCGGGACGCTGCCCGCGAGCATCTGGTCCTTTCCGAATTCTTCGCCATGCAAACGCTGATTGCATCGCGACGCACTGACGCATCGATTCGGATCGGCCAGGCGCACTGCGGATCTGGCACGCTGCTCGAAAAATTTCTTGAGTCGCTTCCGTTCGAACTGACCGGCGCGCAGAGAAAAGTTATTGCAGAAATTCGGCGTGCTCTCGCGGCGAGCCATCCGATGAACCGCTTGCTGCAGGGGGATGTTGGCTCGGGAAAGACCGTCGTCGCTATAGCGGCGATGCTGCTCGCTATCGAAGCTGGATATCAGGCCGCGTTCATGGCGCCGACACAGATTCTAGCTGAGCAACATTACGCTGTTTTGCGGCGCTGGCTGGAGCCGCTGGGTGTGCGCATCGCACTCCGAACCGGCGCACGGCAGGAAGAGAGCGGGCCGTTGCCGCTGTTTGCTGCGGCGGAAAATCAGGGTAGCGCACGCGTCTCGCGTGTTGGCGACGGCGTCGCGCCGTCGCGGACTTTTCTTAATGTTCAATCACCTGACGGCGCTTTTTACTCTCGTCGCCGAGTTCCCCATTTCGAAAAGCCATGGGCGATTTATGCCGTGACGATTGGCACAAGCTCGCCGCGTTGGTTATCGCCAAAGGCGCGTACGATCGTTCTCGACGCATTGCGGCATTTCCATCAAAAACACTACGAGCTATTTGCAGCCAGCGTAATGCCCGATCACGTGCATTTTCTTATTCAACCGTGGCCGAAGAAAAATGACTATGCGGGAAACGTAGTTTTCTGGCCGCTGAGCGTCCTAATACATTCGATGAAATCGTTTTCGGCGCACAAAATCAACAAGGTCGAACAGAAGAGTGGAACACTTTGGGAAAAAGAAAGATTTGACCGGTACGTTCGATCAGATCGCGATCTGAAGGAGAAGTTCCAGTACATTCTCCGTAACCCGTGGGACTCAGGTGTGGCTGAGCAAAATGAGGACTATCCATGGGTTTGGACTCAGGACGATGAGGCGCGCAATGAAAGATTGTTTCGGGGGGAAGCCGAAACCAGCACGCGAGACGCGCGCGCTACCCGAGACAAAATGCGTGAGGATAAACCGCAGATTATCATTGGGACACATGCGTTGCTTTACGAAAATGTTTCGTTCTCGAATCTCGGGCTTGTTGTGATTGACGAGCAACACAAGTTCGGTGTTGCGCAACGCGCCCGGTTGACCGCGCGCGAGCCAACGCCCGATGTGCTGGTGATGACCGCGACACCGATCCCGCGCACGTTAACAATGACCATTTACGGCGACCTCGATGTTTCAACTATCGATGAAATGCCGCGCAACCGGGGAAAAATTATCACGGCTGTGCGCGATGAGTCGAAGCTCGGCGAAGTCCTCAGCTTCTTGCGGACGCAATTAGAAGCAAGACGGCAGCTGTATGTGATTTATCCATTAATCGACGAAAGCGAAAAGTTAGACGTGAAGGCGGCAGCGGCGGAATACGAGTTGTGGCGGGAACGATTGCGTCCATTTCGCTGCGAGCTGCTTCACGGTCGCATTCCAGCAGTTGAGAAACAGGAAATCATGGAACGCTTCCGCAGTGGCGAAACCGACGCGTTGATCAGCACGACTGTGCTCGAGGTGGGCGTCGATGTTCCTAATGCTACTGTGATGCTAATTGAAAACGCGGACCATTTTGGTCTGGCTCAACTTCATCAGCTTCGGGGGCGGATCGGTCGTGGAGAGCATAAATCGTATTGCATTTTGCTGACCTCGAATCAGCCGAAGGAGGCTTCGGCAAAGCTCGCCGTCTTGGAAAGAACCAATAACGGCTTTGAGGTGGCGGAAGCAGACTGGGAGTTGCGCGGCCCCGGTGACTTGCTCGGCACGGCGCAAAGCGGCCTGCCTGCGCTTAAGATCGGCAATTTGAAGGCCGATGCGCATTTGATGCGACGCGCGCGCGCGGCCGCCGTGGCGATCTTCGAGGCAGACCCGCATTTGGAATCGCCCGAAAATCAACGTTTCCGGCGCCTAATTGTCGAACAACAGGGACGCACTTTTTCCAACGTCAGTTAATGAAAAATTTTGCGAAATTTTTGCTGTTTGTCCTGCTGGTCAGCGCAGGAATTTCCCTGCTCTATGATTACCGCCTCAAACATGGAGCGCTGAATTTACCTTCTACCCGAACCCCGGAAAAGTACACGCTGGCTTCAACTCCGAGCGTGGATTCAAAGCAAGTCGCCTCGCTGGAGGCACTGAACCGGGAACGGCGTGCACTCGTCAGTAGCGTAATCCCATCAGTCGTCGCGGTGAAAACATCCAAGAAGATTTCCGTACCGCGGGAACGCGGGCTCGATCTCTTCGAATTTTTCTACGGCAACCAGCGACGATTTCGGAATCCAAATGACCAAGCTTTGGTACAAAATTCGCTCGGTTCCGGCGTAATTGTCACAAATGAGGGGCACATCATTACGAACAATCACGTTGTCGATCAGGTTGATGAGATCGAAGTGCAATTGAGCGATGGCCAGACGAAAAAAGCGCGCCTGGTCGGTGCGGATTCTCAGGTTGATCTGGCTGTGCTCAAAATCGACGATCCCGGCGTCAAACCGCTCAAACTAGCCGATTCAGACACGGTGCAGGCTGGAGATTTTGTTTTGGCCATTGGCAATCCATTCGGATTCGAAGAGACGGTAACGGACGGCATTATCAGTTCGAAAATGCGGCCAAACCGCACCGACGCTTTCGGGGATCTCCTGCAAACAAACGCAGCAATTAATCCTGGCAACA
>WNGC01010325.1_pt1 | contig 10068 bp, 13 predicted proteins | sample 5400051 | NCBI WGS metagenome assembly WNGC01 (sample SAMN13153368, study PRJNA577476) | soil metagenome | isolation source: 20 cm soil or saprolite under grassland replicate 2 | place: USA:California | collected 2016-06-15 | reverse complement strand
CTAACCAGACGCCGAAGCCAACGGCCCAGCCGACTTTCTCTGACATATAGTTTTTTACGAAATTTAGGGTAGGGGGTTTTTCTACGGAATCACGGTTGACGTCCTGCAGTGTCTTGCGGCAAAATGGCTTTTGGAGGGAGAATTAGATTGCAGGTTGCAGTCTACTTCTAGTTAGGCTGCCCTGCCTTATGGCTATAGGTACTCTTACGTAATGCGACCCCTTCGGTATTCCATCAACGTCACATTGGACGGGTGTTGCGATCATCGTGCAATGGTCGCGGACGAAGACTTGTTTCGTCACGTGGTCGAGAACCTCGTCCAGGCCGACGCCCTCCTCTTTGGCCGGGTGACGTACGAAATGATGGAGGCAGCGTGGCGGCCGCCGGTGCCGACGGGAGCGAGGCCTGAATGGATGGAACCCTTCGCCCGGACGATCGACGGAGCAAAGAAGTACGTCGTGTCGAGCACCCTGGACCGGGTCGATTGGAACGCGGAGCTCGTGCGCGGGGATGTGGGGAGGGCCGTTCGGCAGCTCAAGCAGGAATCGGGTAGGGGACTGTTCGTGGGAGGCGTGAAGCTCCCGCTGGCGTTGGCGGAGCTGGGATTGATCGATGAATATGAGTTCGTGGTGCAGCCCAGGCTAGCGGGTCATGGGCCGACGTTGTTCGCGGGGCTATCGAAGCGTATCGACTTGAAGCTGGTGAGTCGGCTGGAGTTCGGCTCGGGGGCGGTGGCGATGCGGTATGAGCCGAGAAGATAGCCATCCGCTTCTTAGCCGGAGTCGGCCGCCCCGATTTTGTCTGACATATAGCAAGTGCGATTTTGTCGGACATGGGTTTTGCTGAACTAGGTTCATTTGCGTGATTCCGCTTTTTTCGGACTCTTCTAAGGTAAGCCAGTGGATTAGACGGAATAATTCCACAAAGAAATACGGAGAAATTCCATCCATATCTCGTTCGACGCATGCAGGTATGACCGGATAGATTTGCCGATACCTAAAGAATTTCAGCCACGAATGCGAAGTAAGCTATTAAACCTAGATGCGTACGACACTGATAAGATAAGGCACGGCTATCTGGACGTGTACGACGCAATTCTGGCACCATGGGTTGATGAAGAGATTACGCTCCTAGAGCTTGGTGTTTATCGGGGAGGCTCGCTCAAATTGTGGCGCGACTATTTCCCTCGCGGTGCTATCGTTGGCATTGATCGCAAGCTGCCGCAGAATTTCCGACCTGGAGAGCGTATTCAGGTCTTCGAGGGCAGTCACGGAAATAAGAGATTTCTCTCCGAAGTCGCTAATAGGACCGCTCCGAACGGATTTGACATCATCATAGACGATGCTTCGCACATCGGCGAAAAGACTAGAAGGGCGTTTTGGTACCTGTTCGATCATCATTTGAAGCCGGGCGGACTGTACGCGATTGAGGACTGGGGCACGGGCTACTTAGATGATTTCCCTGACGGCAAAAAATTCAGGCCGAAGATCCCAATTCTGGGCCGCGTTCGGTCACTGCTACCGAAGCGCATAGGGAGGAAGATGAAGGTTCCTTTCCATTGTCATTCTTATGGGATGGTCGGTTTCGTTAAGCAATTAGTAGATGAACAAGGGGCCGCTGACATCGCAATGGGGAGCAAAGCGGGTTGGCGAAAATCAAAGTTCAAAAATATCCTTATTACGCCCGGAATCGTTATAGTCGCCAAAGCCGCGTCCACTCTGACCGCCTTCCCGGATGAGATCCGTGCTAAGAACTGACAAGTCGGTGACAGTGACGGAGAGGGCAATTCGAGATGACATATAATATTTTACGGAATTTTTTGGGCGGGTGTTTTGCGCGGAAATCACGGTTGACTTCTTGCAGTGTTTTCCGGCAAACTGCCTCTATGGAGGTAGAAATAGATTGCAAGCTGCAGTCTAATTCTAGGTAGATGTAGTCGCCCTCATCACGTCCATGACCGACCTAGCGAATTTGCGCGATCAGCACCCCATTGTCATGCTGCTGCTTGTCGCCGTTTGGGCTTGGGTGAGTCTTTCATTGCTCGGTCGAATGTGGGTCGTCCACCGCCGCACTGGCCTTTTGAAGAAACTCTTCTGGTCGGTGGTCCTACTCGTGCCGCTGCTCGGCTGGATTTTTTACGGTGCGTTCTTCCAGCCTCCGAGCGTCAGCGAAAACCGCGCGCCCATTGAGCATTCCAGAGATGCCATATGCGCGCCGGGAGATTATCCACCACACATCTAACCAATCGATGAAGCCAACGGCTCCATTTCAAAATAACTTTAGTCTGTTTGCCACGACGCCCTGCCGTGGCTTATCTCTTTCTCGTTAGGTCTATGAAGCGTGTCGTTCCCGTTGCGGTCGGACTCGCGGCTGGCATGGCTGTAGGTTTCTTCCTCGGGGCGATTTTCACCCGGCATGACGAGCCAATTGTCGTAATCCATAACGCTACGGACGAAACACTTCGGTGGGTCAGCATCCAGACAGACTTTCATCCCACTTTCATTCGGCGAGTTCCGACGGGCGAAACATACAGCTTCAACGAATTGCAGCCGCACCACACGTCAACCATGCGGCTGTCATCGTACAGGCCAACGGGGTTGAAAGTGGACGCTACCACAGCAGGTGGCAAAAAGCTTTCGAGCGAGAAGGTTAACGTTGCTTCGCGAGACGTCGTCTTTGCTTTGATTTCCTCTGACGGCATTAAACTGCAGTCCGAACGGCTTATCTCTTTCTAGTTAGATGGTGAGGGGCTATCGATGGCCAGTCGATTTTGTCTGACATATAGTTTTTTACGGAATTTTTTAGACACCGGCTTTGTCTCACACGGGGTTTGACGTTCTGCAGTGTTTTCCGACAAACTGCCTCTATGGAGGCAGAAATAGATTGCACGTTGTAGTCTAATTCTCGTTAGATGTTGTGAGCGCGCCGCCTTTTCCATAAACCGAGCGATTATGTCGAAGATTCTCCTTGGTCTGATCAGTGGCTTGGTATTCGGTGCGCTCGATATCGGCTTGATGCTCCCGATGTCTTTTCCTGACAAGACGACTGCTTTGCTCGGCGCGTTCACTAGCCGCTTTGCGATTGGTCTTGTCATTGGTTGCGTCCAGCTACCCTCTTGGCCTGGTTGGGCGATCGGGCTTTTATTCGGCCTTCTCCTGAGCCTGCCGGACGCTATTATCACGCACAAGTATCTTCCGATTCTCGTTCTTGGGGGGATCGGCGGTCTCGTGATTGGGGGCTTAATTCACGGTTGGAAGCTTCACACCTAACGAGCCGATGCAGCGAACCGCGCCCGCTCCGATGCGTAACTTTTGCGTAGGGTGATTCGAGATGACATGTAGTTTTTTACGGAAATTTCCAGATCGCTCGTAAAAGTAAGACTTATTAGGCCTAACGAGAAAGAGATAAGCCACAGCAGGGTGTCGTGGCAAACAGATTGGACTTATTTTCGTGATGGGGACGTTGGCTTCATCGACTGGTTAGATGAACGTTGTCCTAATTCGCTTGGGTGGACTACGGGCGTGGAGCCGGCGTCGAGCGAGGCCTCGGTGATGGTCTAAGCCTCGGCGATGCGCAATATCTGCCGCCACTATCCAAGGCAGTAAAGAAGGAGCCGCCCCAGACGATCATTTCGCTCCCAGTCCAAATTGTCGTGTGTGAGGCTCGGGCGGAAGGTACATCATTGGTAGTGCTGGTAGCTGTCCAACTATCCATGCTGGCATTGTATCTCCCGCCGGTATTCAAATCGGTGCTGCTACCCACACCGCCCCAGACGATCATTTCACTACCCGTCCATACTGCCGTGTGGGCGCTACGGCCTTCCGGCACGTTCGTGCTACTAGTAGCCGTCCAGTTGTCCGTGTTGGGATTGTATCTGCCGCCAGTGGTGGGGAACATTCCGCCGCCCCAGACAATCATTTCACCGCCGGTCCACACTGCGGTGTGGCCGGCTCGTGCGGCGGGCGCGTTAGGGGTACTCGTAGGCGTCCAACTGTCCGTATCAGGATTATATCTCCCGCCAGTATTCACGTTGTGGCCGAAGTTGTCGGCTCCGCCCCAGACGATCATTTCACTGCCGGTCCACACTGTGGTGTTCCACTGCCGGGCGGTAGGTGCATTGATTGTAGCAGTAGCGGTCCAAGTGTCCGTAACAGGATTGTATCTGCCGCCAGTGTTTAGCCCATTAAACCCCTGTCCGCCCCAGACGATCATTTCACTGCCGGTCCACACTGCCGTGTGAGAGTATCGGGCGGAGGGCGCATTGGTCGTATTCATGGAAGTCCAACTATCGGTGCTGGGATTGTATCTCCCGCCAGTGTTCAAAGGGTTGCCATTAGATCCGCCCCAGACGATCATTTCACTGCCGGTCCACACTGCGGTGTGAGAGTATCGGGCATCGGGCGCGTTGGTCGTGCTGGTGGCTGTCCAGCTGTCGGTGATAGGATTGTACCTCGCGCCGGTGTTTAGATAAGTATTGCCGTCGCCGCCCCAGACGATCATTTCATTGCCGGTCCACACCGCCGTGTGCTCACCTCGGGCTTCAGGGACGTTCGTGCTACTAGTAGCCGCCCAATAATCTATGCACTGAGTAGTTGCTATATTAAAGTAGGGCTGCTTACGAATGACATTCGATTTGGCGTGTCCTGCCCGATCGGCACTCAACGAACGTGGAGTCAGGACCGCGAGGAGTCCGAAAAGGGCTATGCGGAATAGTAGAACCCAGTAGGTGTGTTTCATGGCAAGCCTCTTTTCTGCGTAATGTGCATCGGCTTGCCAATGGTATGAAAGCAGCATTTCAATCGCAAGCGCATTCCGGCTGCACGGCAAGCTCGGACCGGCAGCCTTATACGAGTTTACATGACATATAGTTTTTAATGGAAATTTTTCGGGCCGGTTTTGATCCGGAATCGCGGTTGACGTGCTGCAGTGTTTTCCAGCAAACTGTCTCTATAGAGGCAGAAATAGATTGCAGGTTGCAGTCTAATTCTAGTTAGATGCTCAGGACCATGGTGCGCTTACAAACATCTCTGATCGCATTGTCGATCTTTGTAACCTGCTTCCACTCGGTTTCTGGCCACGAGAATGGAGAGGAAACGCCGCAGACGATCGAAAATCCTTCCCCGGACGGGCGATTTGCTTTTCGTAATACGGGCGACTCAGACTCAGAAAAGCAGACCTATGATCTCATCGACAAGGCAAAATTAAACTGCCGAAGCTTTCCGCGGATATCCCGGAAAAGATCAAGCGAGGGAAAAGTTTTCCGCATGTCTCTGAGTTAGACTCGTGGAGCGCGAAGCAGTGGCAAAAGGATGGTTCCCTCGTCGTGGAGATCGAAAACATGGTGGATGGTAATGATGGCTCAATCACGGCGACGCGCACGGTGGTGCTGGGGTTCGATCGCTCGGACAAAGCCAAGGTCCTAAAATCGACAATTAAATTTGCGGTCGAGAAGTCCTAACCGGAATGTTCTCTGGCTTGTGAGTTTCCTACCCCAACTACCACGCTAGAACGCTGGGCTTAAACGACGGCGCGGATTTTAGCTGACATATGGTTTTTTACGGAAATTCTTAGGCACGGGTTTGTCCCGAATCGCGGTTGACGTTCTGCAGCGTTTTCCGGCAAAATGCCTCTATGGAAACGGAAATGGATTGCAGCTTTGCAGTCTCATTTCCAGTTAGACTTATAGAAATCTCTACATGAGACCAGCACTCTTTATAGCTGCCGTCGTCCTTGCAGTGGCCCCTATCGGCGTAGCGCAAAAGGAGAGCGCGAAGGGCAGTCACCAAACAAGTGTCGAAGAGGTCATCAAGAAACTGGATGACGAACGTATTCAAGCACAGATTCATGCTGACGCGACGGCCCTTGATCGCATCTACGCTGATGATTTCATAGGCGTAGGGCCAAGTGGCAGAGTGAGAACCAAGCCGCAGGTGATTTCAGATTTCACGTCAGGCGATTTGAAGTTTCAATCTATCACCACCGATGACGTTCAAGTGCGCGTCTATGGAAACACGGCTGTGGAGACTGGCCGATCAACAATGATTGGGCAGGACAAAGGCCAAACTGTTCCCCGTGACACTCGCTTTACCCGGGTGTGGGTAAAGCAGCAAGGGCGCTGGCGGTTGGTTGCCAACCATTACTCGTCACAGATTACGCGCCAATAATTTCATCCGACATATAGTTTTTTACGGAAATTTTTGGGCCCAGGGTGTTGCTGCGGTACGTTAGGCGTGCCACTATGCATCTCCACCATCCAAAATGAAAAACAACTATCATCACACAGGAAATACGACGAAGAAATCATCGGCGCGAGCGAGGCCCGTCTTTCGCGTCTTCGGCGTAATCGCGGCAGTCACTCTGGCCGGTATCGCTTTGCGTGTCGCTTTGGCCGCTGGCCCCGAGCACGTGAGTGTCCGAAGCAGCAAATCGCAGATTGTTGCGGCGAATCCTGACGCTTCAAACAATCCAATAGCCGAGAAGTACAGCACGCTGGTAATGCGGGTTTATTTCCGCGACCGCGCCGAGCGCGACCGGCTGGCGCAGGAACTCAGCGCCGAAGAAGTGCCTACAACAGGAGGCTATCTCACCGTACTCGGTGATCGCGACCTCTATTACAACCTGATAGCGAGAGGGCTGCGTGTGGAGATAGACGAGATCAGCAGCCGCAACCTCAGTGATCCGCAAATCCAGCGCGAAACTTTTTACGGCGGCTACAAGACGGTGGAGGAAATATACGCCTTCCTCGACCAGAAGGTGGCACAGTTCCCCAATCTGGTGGAGAAGATAGACATCGGCGACTCCTGGTGCAAGATGAACCCAGGCTCGTGCGTCCTGCCCAGCCCCTGGAACGGCTACGACTTGTTTGTGCTACATATTACCAACCGCAGTATACCGGGCCCGAAACCGGTCTTCTGGGCGGACGGCGATATACACGCCCGCGAGATCGCTACGCCCGAAGTCGTCATGCGCATGATTGACTACCTGCTCAATAACTACGATACCAATGCCGACGTTCACTGGCTCGTGGACCACCACGACATCTGGCTTATGCCCGAAGTCAACCCCGACGGCCACCACATCGTCGAGGCGGGAGGCGGCGGCAACAGCCCCTACTACTACCGCAAGAACGGCGACAACATCGGCGGCGGCGGGTGCTCCTGGCCTCCCACAGCATCTAACCACTTCGGCATAGACAACAACCGCAACTTTCCCTTCAAGTGGGGCTGCTGCGGCGGCTCGAGCGGTTTTGTGTGTGACCAGACGTATCGAGGCCTGTCGGCAGGATCGGAGCCGGAGGATATGGCTATCGTCAACAAGATTCGTACCCTCGTGCCCGACCAGCGCGGCCCCGGCGACACCGACCCGGCGCCTATCACTGCCACAGGCGTTTACCAGAACATCCACACAGTTGTGCCAGTCAACCTCTTTACGTGGGGCTGGAGTGCCATGCAGATGCCTAACTACGCTGAGACGAACAACATCGCCGCGCACATGGCCGCGCCAAACGCGGGCGGTAACGGTTACCCCTATGGCTCGATCATCCAACAGTTGTATCCGGTAGATGGAGGCTCGATTGACTGGGCATACGGTGAGCTGGGCATGGCGGCCTTCTCCACCGAGTTGGCTGGCCAGAGCTTCCTCCCCTCCTACTCGTGCATAGATAATCCAGGTTGCGGCTCGTCACAGGGACTCTGGCCGGAAAACCGCGGGATGCTTCTTTACCTGGCGAAGATAGCGCGCACGCCTTATCTGACTTCGCACGGACCAGATGCCAACACAGTTGTTACCAACCCGCCATCAGTGCCGCAAGGCGTGCCATCCCAGCTAACCGCCAGCGTTAACTTCGCCTGGACCGGCAACACATTCAGCCAGAACGTGGGCGCAGCAGAATATTACATTGACACGCCTCCCTGGAATAGCGGCACGGCCATCCCAATGAACGGCACGTTCAATTCGCCTACCGTGGCTGTCGACGCAACCATAAACACTGTCAGCTTGTCGGTAGGCCGCCACGTTATCTTCGTGGAGGGACGCGGCCTGAGCGACTTCCAGGGCTTCCACACCTGGGGACCGATCAGTGCGGCGTTCCTGGATGTGACTGGAGGCGCAACCCCAACTGTAACTCCCACTCCCACTCCAACTCCTACAGCTACGGTCACTGCTACTGCCACAGCTACGGCTACTGCAACGGCGACAGCGACGGCAACAGCAACCGCGACAGCTACGACTACTCCAAGCTCAACACCGAGACCTACACCAACCCCGGGGATAGCTCCCACGCCAAGAGCTCGGCCGACACCCGCACCTCGCCCATAGCCTGGTAGGTTCTCCCTGCTGCGCAGATGTCTTTCCCTCCCTGGGGGGTATGCCCGTCATGATGAACGCCGATAAGAATGGTCCTACAACTTTGGAAAGCGCTAGGGCGCACCTACACCAGACATGAGAAAGTGTAGGCGATAAGGAAATAGAAGGTCAGCGGCTAACGGGCGAGCAGGCCCTCTCGAGCAGCGTCCTCCCGATGCGCGTTCTTAACCACGCCTTTCATTTAGCGTTCGGCGTTAGACGTCGAGCCGCCTGCTCGCGAAAGCTTTTGGAGTTGGACGTTGAACGTTTTCTGCTTCAAAACTTCTTCCTTCATCCTCCTTACTTTTTACTTTCTCAGGCGGCGTTATCAGCGATCGTCATGTTAACCCTTCCTTCTCTTACGCGGGAAGATTGTGACAAATCATTCTCTGTTTAGGAAGCGGATGATTCGCGAGCAAATCGCCCCATACAGTCCTAGGCAACTTGTTCTGTAGAGGCGTACCATTCCTCAGAATTCCTACTACAATTCTATTTGACTTACTTGTGAGTACATTGTAGGATGTGACATTATGAATCCAACATCAAAGACAGACACGGTGATGTTTACCGTAAAAGGGCAGGTGGTAATTCCCCGGTGGCTGCGAAAAGATTTCGAAATCAACGAGGGGACACGTGCTGTCGTTTACAAGCAGAACGACCATATCGTGCTCAAGCCGCTGACAGCGCAACATTATCGCCGGCTTCGGGGATCGCTGAAAGGGACGAAAGCGATGGACGTTTTTATGTCCGAGCGAAAGCGCGAACGAGAGCTCTAATTATGGCGACAATGGTTTTGGATGCGCACGCGCTGATGGTCTTGTTTAACGACGAGCCTGGCGCCGATGAAGTGGAAAGGATTCTGCTAAAGGCGGAGAGCGGAAGCCCAAAACTGCTGATGAGCGTCGTAAATTGGGGCGAGATTTATTATTCGATCTTGCGCGGCGCGTCACAAGAGATGGCTGAAACTAAGGCTCATGAGATCGCTGGAATGCAAATTGAGCTCGTGCCGGTGGATGCAGATGATTTGGAGCTGGTACGTCAGGCCGCTGCGTTCAAAGCGACGAGAAAAATGTCGTACGCGGACTGCTTCGCTGCGGCTCTTGCTAAGATCAAAAACGCCGAGCTAGTTACCGGCGACCGGGAATTCAAGCAATTAGCCCGCGATGTGAAGATCCACTGGCTACATAACTGATTCTGGCCACATGCAGCAGACTGCAAATGGACGCCAGCAGAGTTGACTCTTGCATTTTCCGACCAATCCGATCCGATCGCCGCGATTGACCTGGAGCGACACGTCGTCGAAAAGCGCCCGGCCGGTGAAAGATTTTGAAAGTTGTGAAACGGTCAGCATCGCGGAAAGCGCGCAGTGTTGCCTCGTTCGATACCCGGCGCAACTCCGGTCGCGCGAGCAGACATCGCTTTATGCAAAGATCGACATCTTCTTTCCGGTAGACGGCAAGGGCGATTACGTTGCCCCTTCGTCGTTCCACCAGACCATGTAGCGGACGGTCACGAAGACACCTGACTAAGCGCAGTCATGGCTGCCAGCGAGTCCATATAGTCACGCCATTGCACGATCTTTCGGCTCTCGATGGTAACGACCGAGATGAACCGGTTGTCGTATGAGGAGCCGGTCGCGACAATCTTACCATGGACATCGTATTCGATGATGACAACGCGAGGGTCCTGCGATCGGTGCACGACGAGCCCGTCAGCGCCGTGGAGG
>WNGC01005396.1_pt1 | contig 10070 bp, 10 predicted proteins | sample 5400051 | NCBI WGS metagenome assembly WNGC01 (sample SAMN13153368, study PRJNA577476) | soil metagenome | isolation source: 20 cm soil or saprolite under grassland replicate 2 | place: USA:California | collected 2016-06-15 | reverse complement strand
GTTCTTCCACATGATGGACTGAGCCGCACCCAATCGGCACCCAGTCGCGTACAGGAATGTGAAGAACGTTTGTAGATTTGAATCCGATTTAGGGCCGCCGTTTATCGATTCACGTTTGGAACCATCTGGAAGAAAGCTATGAACTTTTTGGAATTGCTCCGGGGTGATGTACTGACCCGCTGGCAGGGAATCATCAGGCATCGGGAACCACGGCATCGAGTCGTGAGAGATTTTCTTCGCCTTTAACGCAAGGTTGAACATGGCGCGGAGGATGTTTAGCTCCCGGCGAATGGTGGGATTTGCAACGTGCTTGCGGCGGTGAGCGATATAGGAACGGAGCACGTCCGTCGTGATGCTGGTTGCCTTCATCTTCCCGAAAAACTTGTCGAGATGCGCCAGCTTGGACATATTAGACGGATAATCACGTTCTGGTTTGTCTGCGATGTATTGGTCGCGGAGGTGTTGGTAAGCGATACGGCCACTCTCAGACGGCAGGACGGTGAAGCCACGTTGGGTCTGCCCCCTGGCATCGAGAAGTTGACGGTAGGCATCCTCCACCTCGTTCGTCTTCGTGTTGACGAATTTCTGCATGCCGTTCACGTAGAACGCATAGTACAGAAATTTTGATTCGATCTTCCGGCCCTCTGCATTGTTTGAAAACCTGTAGCCAACCCAACCTTCGCCCTTCTTTAGTCGCCCATTCACCGATTCCAATTGTGCCGCCGTCGCTCGACTTGCACCCATGTTCGCCTCCCGGTAAACTCAATAGTGGGAGTCTCTCATGAACAATGCAATTTGTCAAGAAAACAATGCAGGTGATTTAGTAAGTGCTTTGTTTCTGGTAGTCTACCTAGGTAAACAGAAGGCCCTTTCAAGGCTAAAATACGGGTTCGATTCCCGTTAGCGCTACCAACTAAGGTTGGTTTTTTTCCTGTTTTTGCTGGGTGGCAGTTGACCAGCCATAACTTCGGGCCATCATCCGCCACAGGTTTCCAATGGCAAATTTCGTGACGCCTTTTTTTAAGGAACCCCTTTGAGCTACGCCGAAAAACATCTCATCGCGGGCGAAACCGTCCAGTATGAGACTCGGCTCCACTGGATGGTGATGGTGGGGCATGCGCTGATTGCCACAGTCCTTGCGCTGGTTGGGGTGAGCTTGCTCATCACGCCGTGGAGGGTTGTAAACGGTGGCGAGGCTTCTTCTGCTGGTGCTTTGCGATGGGCGGGCGTTGCCTGTGTGGTGGTAGCAGCGATCTTTTTCGGAATTGGTTTTGTGCGCCGAAGCGCTACGGAGATGGCCGTTACCAATAAAAGAGTCATCGTAAAGTCCGGGCTCGCAAATCGCCGCACTATCGAGCTTCTTTTGTCAAGAATCGAAAGCATCGCCGTCGAGGAACCCGCGCTGGGAAGACTGCTGGGCTACGGAACGGTGATCGTGAGGGGCACGGGTGGGACGCCAGAAGTTTTTCCGCAGATTGCCCGGCCCTTGGAATTCAGAGAGCAAGTTCAGCTCCAGATCGCCGGGGAGCCAAAATCCTCTTAAGGGATTTCGTCCTGCTGAGAGGGCGATGGAAATGACAGATACCAGGGAGTAGAATTTAGAAGCACAAGATTTGAAGAGATTAGAAACTCAGCGATAGGGAGAATTTTCGCAATGGCAGATTTGATGCGTACATCCAATCCAGCACTGAATGATAAGGCATTCAAAGGCCAAGTCGCCTACGGCGAGGCGATGACGATGCAAGGCACCGTCAACAAAACCGGCCTGCTCCTGCTCTGCGTCGTGGCCACAGCCGCGTGGACCTGGGGCTTGTCGCACTCCGTAGCACCAGGAGCGGCCATTCCGTGGATGATGGGTGGCCTTTTCGGCGGCTTCATCGTTGCGCTGGTTACCATCTTTAAACAAAATTGGGCTCCGATCACCGCCCCGATTTACGCGCTCCTTGAAGGCCTGGCGCTGGGCGGTATCTCTGCCATGTTCGAGCGCACGTACCCGGGCGTCGCGATGCAGGCCGTCGGGCTAACGTTCGGCACGCTTTTCGTAATGCTGCTCGCTTATAAAACCGGAATGATTCGCGCCACACAAGGTTTCAAGCTTGGCGTGATCGCTGCCACCGGCGGCATCGCGCTTCTGTATATCGTGGAGATGATTCTTGGTGGTTTCTTTCGCTTTCAGGTTCCGGCGATCAACGGCAGCGGCCTTGTGGGAATCGGCTTCAGCCTCTTTGTGGTCATCATCGCGGCGCTAAATCTAGTGCTCGATTTTGACATGATTGAGCGAGGCGTCCAGGGCGGAGCGCCATCTGGAAATTCTCCGCCTGCTCGGCAAGATGCGCCGCAGATAAGCGAAACCATTGATCAGCGGACAATCCACAATCGAAAAGCCCGTCCTCACAAACCGTTTCGTGGAGGCGCTTGGATACGCGGCGGAGCTGCATCTTCACCAGCGCCGCAAGGGCAAAGGCCAGCCGTATGTCGGCCACTTGCTCGGCGTTGCGGCCATCGTCATTGAGCATGGCGGCGGTGAAGATGAAGTCATCGCGGCTCTGCTTCACGATGCCGTCGAAGACCAGGGCGGCCTCCCGCGCCTCGATGAAATTCGCGAAAAATTCGGCGATCGTGTGGCGCGCATCGTCGACGGCTGCACGGATTCTTACGAAGTCTCAGGAGAAAAACGGGAATGGGGCGAAAGAAAGCGCGCTTACATCGAAAAGGTCGCTCATGAGCCCGAAGATGTCCGGCTCGTTTCCGCCGCGGACAAACTGGCCAATGCCCGCGAAATCCTCTCCGATTGTCGCGCGGAAGGCGAAGCCGTCTTCGACCGCTTCACCGGCCGCAAGGTCGGCACACTCTGGTATTACCGCACGCTCGTAAATGTATTCCGCAAAGCCGGCTCAAACTCACTCATCGACGAACTCGACCGCATCGTGACGGAACTCGAATCCCTCGCCAAGTAAGGGCGCAGCGTGCTGCGTTCCCACGATTCAAAACGTAAGCCGCAAGCTCGCCGAAACGCTCCGCGGTTCTCCCAGCGCGGTCCCGGAAAACAAGCTCGCAAAATTAATCACGTTGAGCCGGTTGGCTAAGTTCGCCACCTGGATCTGCAGCGCGGCGCTCCTGGCCTCCTTGTGATAGATTTCCGCACCTGCCGCCACGTCGAAGGAAAAATTCGGCCGCACGCGCCGGCGAGCCAGATCCACGCGATCCAAAACCTGTTGTCCGAAAGCCGCCAGCAGGTCACGTACGTCGGCGTTGCCAATATCCGCCGGTAGCCCGCTGCCATACTGCGTGCCCATCGCCAGCCAGGCGTGCCGCGGCGCTTGAAAACGCACGCGAGCGCGCAGCGAATTCCGTTGATCCTGCGTCACGGCGAACTTGCTCGTGTCAGTCAGCGCACTGGCTGCGTCGTTTCCCAGGAACAACCCGCCGGTGATCGGCCCTTGTGCGATGCCGGATTGATTCGCATAGCTCAGGTATCCGGAGAAGCGTCCCCACTGCGGGACTTCCACGCGGACTTCTGCTCCGAAGATCCGCGTCTTCGCGAAGGCAATCGGAAAGCTCACGCCCGTATCCAGCAGCACATCGTCATCGGAATAGTGGCGAAAATCCCGGCGGAAAACATTGGCATCCAATCGCAGCTTGCCAAAGAATGCTTTCGTCACTCCGCCCTCATAAAAATGTCCGCGCTCCGGCCTCACCGGCAATCGCAACACGGATGGGCTGACGGCGTCGAGAAGCGGCGAGCTCGCAAGGAGTAAATTCTCGATTGCGGGCGTTTGAAAAACGCGGTCGTACGAAGCATGAAGCAGCAGGTTGAGCGCTGGAACGAATCTCGATACGCCGATTCTTGGACTCCACGCCCCCTCGTGCACCACAAATCCGTAGTGATCGAACCTCAGCCCCGCGCTGACGTTCCACCGGCCCAGGTGCATCTGGTCCTGCATGTAAATCGAAGGCTCGACATCCCATTTCTGTTGATAAGGAAACTGAAAATTAAGCTGTGTCCCGGGATCGAATTGCGTCGGATCGGTTATCGTGTATTGCAGCGTCTCATGCACCGGACTGAAAATACCATCCACACCCGTTTTCCAATCGTGATGTCCGCGGTGCCCCGCGAGGTCGGCGCGCAGGTATCCTTCGCGGTAGCCGCGGTCCTGCGAAACGATCACCGGCGTGGCCTGTGCGTTTGACGCCAGCGTTGCGCTTGAATCCCGCACGCTTCCCGAAAAACTCAAAAACAAATCAGACGAAATCGTGTGCTGGAAGTAGATCTGTCCACTGGTCTCCGTGTTCTGGATATCCTGCCGCTGGCTGGCTTGCTGCTGCACGAGTTCGTTCGGCACCAGGAAGCGGACGACATTGTGCATCACGGTCACGCGCAACCGGTCGCTCGTTGAAAAATCCCGCTCGTAGGAACCCGAGAACCCGGCGGCATTTCCCCGGTTCGTGTAATTCCCCAGCACCGGAGGATCCAAGTAGCGGTCAGTATGAAATCCCTCGCCGGCGATCGAAAACCGCTGTGCCTCCCGCGCATAGGAAAATCCCGCTGCGCCGTTTAGCATGGAGAAACTTCCGCCGCCCGCGTCGAACCGCCCGTGCCATCCCGTCAATGCATCTTTTTTGGTCGTGACTTCGACGATGCCGCCCAATTTCCGCCCATATTCCCCCGGAAAACTTGCCGTCAGCACGCGCAAGGACTCAACCTCGCCCGCATCAAACGAAGGCGCAAACGCCGGCGAACGATTCTGAGTCAGCGGCAGCCCGTCCACCACGAATTGCACATCGTATTCCGAGCCGCGCGGATGAAGCACGCCGTTGGCTTCATACACCCATCCCGGCTGTTCGGACACCAAGTCCAGCAATTCGCGCCCCGGTTGCGCTGCGTTGTGTTCCTCGATCGATTGCCGCCCGATGGAATACAGCGCTCCCGTTGCATAGGGATCCACCAGCGTCGCCGAATCATTCACCTGCACCTGCGTCGTCACCGGCGCAACCCCCAGCGTCACGGCCACGCGCACCGGCACCTCGGAACGAATTTCAACCAGATCACTCCACGGCGCGAATCCTTCCGCCTGCAAACTCAGCCGGTAAACTCCAAACGGAAGATCCTGCGCAACATAGCGTCCTTCGGGCCCCGCTACAAAAGTCCTCCGAAACCCATTGGCTTTGCTGACCAGCTCGCCGATTGGCGACACCGCGGTCCCGTGCGGGTCATGTACCTCAAGGTGGAGTTCGCCCCGCACGCGCTGCGCCAAGGTGCTCAGCGCACACAAGAAGAAAAGCGCGAAGATTGCCATGACCCGCGTTTTTTTCGAGTGAAACATTTCTATCGGCCGCTCTTGGCAGCCAACTCAAGCCGTTCTGTGCGTACCCTTCTCTGTGAAAACCTCATCCGCCTCATCGATTCACGTTAGCACGGTCTGGATTTCACCTTGCATCCTCCGGCTGGCCTCGCTCGCAAAATGCAAACACAGTCTGTCGGCCGCCGCGCTTGCCGTCTGTCTAGCCTTCCGGCAAAATACCCTTTGCCATAGGTGTAAATTTCATGAATGCCCACTCCGACACCGCCAATCCGCTCTTCACGGTCGGTCATTCAAATCTCGAACTGGAAGTATTTCTTGCCCTCATTGCGCAGTATGGTGTCCAGATATTGTGCGACGTCCGCAGCCGCCCCGCCAGTTTTCGTTTTCCGCAATTCAATCGCGCGCCGCTTGAAGCGGGTCTTTCTTCGGTGGGCATCCGTTACGAATTTCTCGGGGAAACTCTAGGCGGCAGGCCCGCTGATCCGCGCGTCTACCGGGAAGACGGGCTCGTTGACTACGCCGCGCGCCGTCGCGCCCCGGATTTCGCCGAAGGCATCGATCGCGCCCTCGCCCTCTCCCGGACCAACGTCACTGCCCTCATGTGTGCCGAAGAAGATCCCCTGCAATGCCATCGCTTCCTGATGATCTGCCCCGCGCTCCTGGACCACGGCGCGGCGCCCGCCCATATTCGTCGCGGTGGCGTCCTCGAATCCCAGCGCGACGCCGAGGATCGCCTCCTCGTCCTCCACGGCTTCGACGACGTTACCAGCACTTCGCTGTTCGTCTCCGGCCGTGATGCCGCTCTCAGTGACGCCCTGGTTCTGCAGTCGAAGGACTTTGCATTCCGCGCCTCTCCCGAAGCTGCCGAGTATTTCTGAACATGATGCAACGTCTCCTCTGCACCATCGGCTTCACCGGAAAAACCGCCGAGGAATTCTTCGCTCTGCTCTCCGGTGCCGGGGTCCAGCAAGTCATCGACGTCCGTCAGAATCGCAGCGGCCAGCTCTCGGGATTCTCCAAGCATCCCGACCTCTCCTTCTTTCTGAGAAAAATCGCCGGAATGGAATACCTGCATGAGCCGCTGCTCACCCCTCCACCGGAACTTCTCAAGACGTATCGCAGCACCAAAGATTGGCCCGCCTATGAAGCAGACTTTCTCGCAGTGATGAAAGAGCGCCGTATCCCCGCAAGTCTCGACACGTCTTCGTGGTCTCTCCAGGTCTCTCTTCTCTGCTCCGAACCCGGCCCAGAGAAATGCCATCGCCGCCTCGTTGCCGATCTTCTCGCCGGCTACTGGCGGGAGCAAGGTTACGCCGTCGAAATTCGCCATCTCATCTTGTCGCGCCAAAAGCCGGTGAAGCCCCGGCGCAAGTCAGGCGGCGTTGCCTCATGACCAAGCTGCTCATCACGGAGATCACGCGCATGGGCCCGGCATTCTGCGTCATCGGCCTTCAGCGCGAAAACGAAAGGATTCATTCGATCCGGCCCGTGCCTTCCTTGGCAAACGGCTGGATACATTTTCCTCATCAGCGCGGCGACATCCTGGAATTTTCACTCACGCCGTTCCCCGGCGCGAAACCGCACATCGAAGACCGCGTCTCCACGCGCGCCTTCCAGAAATCTTCCGCGCTGGCCGAAGCCGAAATCGTTCCTTTTCTTCGCCGCGCGGAACTCGCCCGCTCCTTGCCTGAGCTTTTTGGATGCAAGATCCACGAAAACAAAAAAGGCAGCGGCCTTTACGCCATGCCATCGGAAGCCCAGCGCTCCATCTGCGGCTGCGAAACGCAGAATCTTCGCCTGGAGATTTGCGCGAACGAACTGCGCGGCAGCCTCGTGCTGCCCTCCGGCGAGGTCCTCCGTGATCTTCCTGCCGTCGATCACGATTGGCGCAATTTTGTGGACGCCGCGCTGGCCCCGGACCGCGGCGCGAATCGCCTGCCACGCCTTGAACGCTTCCTGAATTCCAACTTTCATTACAAAATCATGTCCTGCCCGCATCATTTCATACGACTGGGGCTCACGCGGCCTTATAACGGTCTCTGCTGGCTTATGCTGGATACGCTCTTTCCGCTTCCGCAAAAGGATTGGCTCGAGGAGTTTTGATGAACGATTCCCGGTTCCCGCCCGCTTCGAAAACGGATTCCCGGCGCTCGCTGGTGGAAGCCTGCTTACGCCGCGAAGCCGGCTCTGCGGCGTCCATCCCCGGCGACAATGTCGATCTCCTTGAGGCCGGCATTCTCGATTCCATGGCTTGGGTAAGTTTTTTGCGCGCTGTTGAAACCGCCAGCGGCGTTTCCGATCTTGGTTCCGGCCTCAACGAGCGTCCCGCGAGTCTTGGAGAAGTTCTGGCGGCATTGCAGAATGCGGCCTCTGAAATTTCCGGCGTAGAAGACGCTAGCTCGGAACAGAAAATCTCCGCTTCCCCTGCGCAGGCTGTGCTCACCGGTTCATCCGCCGTGCCTGGCTCGCGTTTGCTGCCCTCCGAGGAAGTCGATCGCGCCTTCGGCATGCCCGCCGGAAAACTGCGCAGCCGTGCCGGCATCGAATCTCTCGCATACGTCGCCCAAAGCGAAAACGAACTTACCCTCGCCGCGACCGCCGCGCAGGAAGCGTTGCGTGCTGCTTTCTGTGGAGCGCAGGAGTTGAATTGGATTGTAGCCACCAGCGAAACGCATCACGATTACCCTTCGCTCTCGGCGCAGCTTCATTCCCGCTTGCTCGTGCGCGAAAATTGCGGAGCCCTGGACGTCGGCGGCGCCTGCCTCGGTCTGCTCAATGCCCTCGCCGTCGCGCAGTCGCTCATCGGCGCAGGGCAGGCTCAGAACATCCTCGTCGTTACTGCCGATGTTCACAGCCGCACGCTCACTCCCGGCCGGGTCGCCGGCGAGTTTGGAGGTTTGTTCGGCGACGGCGCCAGCGCTTTTGTTCTTCGAAGCGCCTCTGGCAGCGATTCCCGCGAAGGCTATCGGCTCGGTGAATTCCTCTTCGGCTGCGCCGGCCAGTATGCCGCTGCCATCCAGGTCAACGGCGAAAAAAACGGAGGACTCACCGTGCTGTTTGACGGTGAAGCCCTTTCGCGAGCCGCGATCACCCGCATGGAGAAAATTCTGACCGCCGTCGAGTTGCGCAGCGGCATCTCGCGCGGCTCCGTCGGCGGTTTCGCAACGCACCAACCGAACCCCCGTCTCGTCGCGCTTCTCGCTAAACAATACGGTGTCTCACCGGACGCTTTTCCGCCCGTCGCCAGGACCTGCGGCAATCTCGGCTCGTCTACCTGCGGCGCGGCTCTCCATCAAGCCTTGCGGAGCGCTTCGCAGCAACCGCGCGGCCATCGTCGTCACATCTTTCTTGCCTCGCTCGGCCCCGGCCTTTTGTTCGGTGGAGGCTGGCTTACGCCCCACGATGGAGACGCCCACTCGACATTTTGATCGAAATGGAAATCAGATCAGATCGCCACACCCACAAGCCGCAAGACTATGCGCCCGCAACTAAAGGCTAAAACTGAAAACTGAAAACTCCATCCTCAAGGCCCCGGCTGGGTCCTTGCCGAAAAGCTCGCGTCCACCGCAGGCACCAGGCATCCAAGCAGCGGCGGCCCGCCCGGATCGCTAGCCGTATTCCGGCAGGAGAGACACAACCGCATTATCGAACTGCGAAGGATCAACCGCGCCATTCAGCGCTCCCGCATAAACAGTGTAGCTGTGCCCCACCGTCAGGCCATCGATCTCACACGTGCCGTCAAATTGGGCGGGACCCGGAGCCGTACAACTCCACCCGCCAATTGTTGCTCCCACGAGTGCGCCGCTCGTCGCACCTACGGCGACCACCTGCGCGTCGCCGTCCTGGACCTTTTTTCGGTTGCTCCGCGAGAGGGACCGCATGCCATCGGCAAAGCAGGCGAAGGGCCAGCGAATAATAGAAAAACGAGAATGAGGATATAGGTAGGCAGCCTCAGCGAACTTCCGGTAGGAAGCCGCATCGAATCAGCGGATTGCCGCCTTCCTGACGCTGAGCGCTGCACACAGGCGCATCGCAAAAATGGTGCTCTGTGTTTCAACTCGGCCAAACTTCGTTCTGATTTTGAACCGGGGCGGAGGTGTGCTGTTTCATATTGGGAGCACCGCTCCCGCGTAAATTCCCGCGTTGACTTCCCCCAACCACTCTCCAATAATCCGCCCATGCCTCGCCCCGATGCCGTCCGCCGCGTCAAGAGCTACTCTGCAGCCGACGGCTACGTCTATCAGTATTACTTCTTCGAAGGCAATCGTGCGCCAAGGGACGGCCGTCCCGGTGGTGAATTTACTTACGTGATCTCCGCCGACCGCCGCTCCGCATTCCCCTTCAAAATCTTCGTCAGGCAATCGGCACTGGACGCCTGGGCAAAGCAGAACGGCCGCTGGCTCACGAGCAGCGAGGAATATGCCGTCGCCAAGATGCGCCTTTTTCAGGCTTTCGATGAAGGTTCCGTCCAGGCCCCACCGGAGGGTCAGCAGGCCCGGGAAGTCGTCGTCGACGAATCCAATCTTGAAGATCTGCTCGGGAAACTCGGGATCTAGCCCTGGGCGCCCCTAACGTCCGGGACCGCCGATTCGCACTGAACCAATCCGTAAGTCGCGGCGTCTGGTTAAGTGCAGGGAGAGAGCGGGCTTTCGAGGCTCGCGGGACAACAAATGCAGGAGCTCGTTCTGGTCCAACTAGGGCGCAGGGTCGGGGATGAGCTGGAGCACCAGGCGACCCAGGCTGACACCAGGCGCGAGTTCGAGGAGC
>WNGC01003544.1_pt1 | contig 10072 bp, 6 predicted proteins | sample 5400051 | NCBI WGS metagenome assembly WNGC01 (sample SAMN13153368, study PRJNA577476) | soil metagenome | isolation source: 20 cm soil or saprolite under grassland replicate 2 | place: USA:California | collected 2016-06-15 | reverse complement strand
GAGATCGCCGCCGGTCATGTCGTTCACCTTCTTGGCGTAGTCGAGAGCGTATTCGTGGAAGATGTCTTTTGCAGGCCAGGTGCTCTGCCAGCGCATCGAGATCGGGCCAGCCTGGCCCTTGGCGATCATGGGAAAGCCGAGCGTCGCGGCGCCGGCCGTGGCCACCGCAGCGCTCGTCAAGAACTTGCGGCGCGAAGCCGTCTCGGTTTTCTTGGATTGTTCCTTGCTCATTAGCTCCTCCTTCGGATTGTGACATTCATGGATAGTCGTCCCGGCGTCGTTCTTCTTGTTCCCCGGAACCTTGAACGGTAAACGATTCGTGGGGCCTAGTTGTTCTTCCCGCGGGCCCTTGGGGCGTGCATACGCCAAAGCTCGCGAATCGTATTCCTAGTGCGTCCTGAAATCAAGCCGCCTCGGGCGCCTTCCGCATTGTGAAACCGGGCGGGCGAAGGGCGAGTTCTCGCCGGAGCCCCCGCAGGGTGGGTCGGGGGCTTGCTCTCCCCGGGATTCCCATGGCGCGAAGGCCTCAGTGCCCCACGTGCCTGCAAGCCGATGAACGGCACGGCCGCCTTGAAGATCATCGCCATGCTGATCTGCGGCGGCGCCACGCTTTTCAGGTAGAAGAGTGAATAGCCGAAGGGCGGCGAGAGGAACGCCATCTGCATGTTGACGATGAAGATCACCCCGTACCACAGCGGGATGTCGTCCGGTTGCACGCCGGGAATGCCGAACACGCCCGTGAAAGTGAGCTTGGTGAGAATGGGCACGAAGATCGGCACGGTGAGGAGCAGGATGCCGACCCAGTCGAGGAACATGCCGAGGACGAACAGGATCAGCATCATCAGGCCCAGGATGCCGTAGGGCGCGAGGCCCGTGCCGATGATCGAGTCGGCGACGAAGGTCTGGCCGCCCTTCACGATGAAGAAGCCGACGAACATGGTCGCGCCGAAGAAGATCCACATCACCATCGAGGTCGCCTTCAAGGTCGCAATCGCCGCCTCGTGGATGTTGATCCAGTTCAACCGCCGATTCAGCGCGCACACGACCAGCGCGCCGAAGGTGCCGATTCCGGCCGCTTCGACCGGCGTCGCGATGCCAAAGAAGATCACCCCCAGAACAAGCAGGATCAGGGCGATCGGGGCGATGGTATTGCGCAGCAGGCGCAGCTTCTCGCGGAAATTCACCCGTTCCTCGGGCGCAAGCGCCGGTCCGAGCACCGGGTTGATGTAGCAGCGGACCGTGATGTAGACGATGTACATCCCGGAGAGCAGCAGGCCGGGGAAGACCGACCCGATCAGCAGTTCGCCCAGGGATTGCTGCGCCACGACGGCATAAACGATCGCCATCACCGAGGGCGGGATCAGGATGCCGAGCGTGCCGCCGGCGAGGAGCGACCCGCAGGCGAGCTTGGCGTCGTAGTTGCGTCTGAGCATCGCCGGGAGCGCGATCATGCCCATCGTGACCTCGGTCGCGCCGACCACGCCGACCATCGCCGCGAGCACGGTACAGGCGAGCACCGTGGCGGAAGCGAGCCCGCCCTTGAGCGCACCCAGCCATTTGTAGATGACGTCGAACAGCTCCTCGATGATGCCCGCCTTTTCCAGCATCGCCGCCATGAAGATGAATAGCGGCACCGCCGAGAGCTGGTAGTCGGTCATGAACGGGAAGATGCGCGACGGCATCATGTTCAGGATCGCGCCGTTGCCGAACACGAAGAGGAAAATCACGGCGAGGCTGCCGGTGCAGAATGCCATCGGCAGCCCGAGCATGAGCAACAGGCCGAGCGAGCCGAACAGCAGCAGGCTCAGCCATGCGATCGGAATCTCGAGCCCCATGGCTCACGCCTCCTTGCGCATCACGAGAAGAATGTCCTTGATGAGCTTGGAGACCCCCTGAAGGACGATCAAGGCAGCGCCGATGGGCATCGTCAGTTTTACCGGCCAATACTGGACACCCCATTCGGTGAACGAGGTTTCGGCATTGTTCACCGCATCCATCGCGAACCGGCCTCCGGTCCACAACAAGGTTAGGGTGAAAATGAAGAAGAACACCGAGGAGACGATGTCGGCGATCGCCTTGCCGCGCGGCGAGAGCTTCGTGTACAGGACGTCCACGCGCACGTGCTGATCCTCGCGGTAGGCGTAGGCACCGGAGATCATGTACTGCATGCCGTACATCAGGAACATGCTCTCGTGCACCCAGTTCGTGGGCGAGTTGTACAGGAACCGGGCCATCACCTCGTAGTAGTAGACGAACACCGAGATCACCGCCCAGTAGGCGACGTATTCACCCGCCTTGACGTTGACCCACTCGATGGCGTCGGTGACGCGGCTGTGGAAGCCCAGGGTCGGATCCTCGGCCGTACCCGGCTCGTGCACGACCGGCGCGTGCGCTTCGGCCGCAGCGACCGGGCTCTCCTGCGCCCGTCGCCGGCGCGCGAGCCCGGGGATCAGGAAAGCGTCGACGAGCAGCAGCAGCGCGATCGCCAGCGCGGCGTCGCGCGACAGTCCGAACCAGTGGTTGTGGACCGCCTGCGCCCCCTCGTAATCCACCTCGCGCGTCTTCACCTCGGCTTGCGCGCTCGCGACCGCCGCCTTCTCCGCCGCTCCCGGGTCCCCGGAGCGCTCCACGTCGCTCTGCGCCTGCTTCAGGTCGGTCTGCGCCTGCTCCAGCGCGGCGAAAGTCTTCGAAACGCCCTCGCGAACTTCGCGCACCTGCGCGTTGCAGTAGATGACGGCGAGCAGGAACGGAACGAACGCGAAACCCCACGCGCTCTTCAGGTAGAAGCGGTGGATCCCGGCGAAGCCCGCGGTGAGCCAGAACAGGTAAGCGGTGAAAAGGATCGGTTCGCGCGGGGCGCCGCGGCGCCGCTGGCGCGCAACGAGGTACATCGCCACGAACGGAAATACGGCGAGCCCGGTCCAGTACGCCCAGAGGGGTAAAACGAAATTCAGAGTAGGCATGCGCTTGGTCTCGGATGGAATCGGACGAAAGCAAGGGAGGCTCCTTCCGGGGCGCCTCCCTTGCGTCAACGATCGGCGTGCCGGTTCAGGCCGGCGCGCCGCACCGCATCATGCCTTGACCGACAGCCCCTTGTACATGTCGGGTGTGACGTAGCCGACCGTCGGCGACTCCATCACCTCGAGCTGGAGCTTGAAAAGGCGCGCCGCATCGGCGTCCTTGTTGGCCCATTTGAACCAGATCGGCACGGCGAGGCGCTGGAACTTCGGCAGGTCCTCGGCGGGCAGCCGGTTGATCTTGGTGCCGGCCTTTGCGAACTTCGGCCAGGCCTCCATGTCCGCCTTCTGGATCGCCGCGTGGTGGATGTTCGAGTACACCTGGATTTCGTCGTCCAACCAAACCTGCATTTTCTTCGACAGCCGATTCCACACGTCCATGCGCACCACGAAATCCATCAGGTCGACCGGCTGGTAGATCGACTCCAGTCCCGGAGGCCCTTCCCAGATGTAATTCGTGACCTGCTGGAAGCCGAGCGCCCAGTTCACCGCGGGTCCGGTATAGTCGGCCGCGTCCACCGTGCCCTTTTCCAGTGCGGAGAACACTTCGCCGCCCGGCAGCAAGGTGGTGCGCGCGCCAGCCGCGGCAAAACCTTCGGCGATCATTCCGCCCGGCACGCGCAACTTCAGACCCCTGAAGTCCTCGATGGTGCGGATCGGCTTCTTCGAGTGGATGATGTTCGGGCCGTGGTGGATGCGGTTGACGTAATGCAAGCCCTGCTTGGCGAACAGGTCGCGCGCCGCCTGCAGGCCGCCCTTGCTGTAGAAGAAGATGTCCCACTCGTGCGGATAGCGCAGCCCCATCAGGTAGGAGCTGAGGAACGCGGTCGCCGGAAGCTTGCCGGCCCAGTACAGCGTGAACGAGTTCATCGCCTCGAGCACGCCGTTCTTGACGCCGTCGAGCAACTCGAAATCGCCGACGATCTCCTTCGCCGCGTAGGGCTTGAACTCCAGCTCCCCGCCGGTCTTCTCCTTGATTCCGCTGCACCATTGCTTGAAGGTATCCAAGCCGACGCCCGCGGGCCAGGAGGTCTGTACTTTCCACGTTGTCGTCGCCGCGGCGGCGGTGCGTATGAAAGGCGCCCCGACCATGGTCGCGGCGCCCGCCGTGGCGGCCGCCGTGGTCAGAAATTTCCGCCGCGATGCGGCGCCCGGTTTCTTGGTTTCTTCGCTCCTCATCAGGGTCTCCTTTGGTGAAAACGGTTGAACGTTGGTTCAGCGTTATCCGGTATTGTTGTTCCGGCACGACCCAATTCGTCGCCACCCGGCCGTGGAAATCCTCCCTGAGGACTGTGACGCCAAGCGGGTGAAATCCTATGCCCTTGCCGGGATCATGGCAAGGCGGGTGTGGCGGCCTTCCGCAGGGTGAAACGCCGCAGACCGGGAAACCGCGGTCGGGTCGGCGCCTGCTGCGGCGGCGCGGGTGCCGCTCTTGTGGGGCGCGTTGGGATGCCAGCCCATTACGAGGAGCAGGACGAAAAAGCCGATCACGTAGGCGAGGGTCACGTGCCAGCCGTGGTAGAGCCAGCGGCCGACCGACTTCGCCTCCGGGAACATGTTCGACAAGGCGACCCCCGCGGACGACCCGAACCAGATCATGGAGCCGCCGAAGCCCACCGCGTAGGCGAGATACCCCCAGTCGTACCCGCCCTGCTTCAGAGCGAGGGCGGTGAGCGGGATATTGTCGAAGACCGCGGACACGAAGCCGAGTCCCATGGCGGTGTGCCAGGAGGCGGCGGGCAACTTCTCCACCGGCATCATCGTCGCCGCGGTGACGAGCGACAGCAGGAAGATGCTGCCCTTGAAGCTCTCGGGCAACACTTCCCAGTCGGGACGGCGCAGGGGAACGGTGAGCAGCAGCGCGATCACGACCGATGCGCCGATGAAGGGGAAATGATCCGAGCTTTCCGGGAATTTCACGTTCATGGCTACGTTGGTCACGATCGCCACGATGAGGATGAAGAACACGATTCCGAGCCGCGGCCAGTCGACGTGGATGTGTTGGTGCTCATGCTTGAGGATCGGCGAATAGCGCTGCTGCTGCAGCGCCGCCGGGATGCCGCAGATCACCACGGCAACGGAGGCAGCCACGTAGGCCTCGAGCACGTCGAGCGGGTCGACGCCGTCGATCCACATCATGGTGGTGGTGGTGTCGCCGACCACGCTGCCCGAGCCGCCCGCGTTCGACGCGGCCACGATCGCCGCGAGGTAGCCTATATGCACCTTGCCGCGGAACAGCGTGTGCGCCATGGCGCCGCCGATCAGCGCCGCCGCGATATTGTCGAGGAACGAGGACAGCACGAAGACGATCACCAGCAGCACGAAGCAACCCTTCCAATCGTGCGGCAGGAAGCGCGGCAGCACCGCGGGCAGATGCGTTTTCTCGAAGTGCCGCGACAGCAGGGCGAAACCGAGAAGCAGGCAGAGCAGATTCGTGAGGATCACCCATTCACTGTGCATGTGGGCGCCGAGCCCGGCCAGCCCGGCGCCTTCCTTGAAGCCGGGGAAGCCGAGCTTGTACAGGGTAATGGCCGCAAGGCCCGCGAGCGCGACGTAGAGCGTGTGGCGGTGAAACAGCGCCACCCCGAGCAGCGTGACGCCGAAGAGGATGAAATCGACCGAGACGCCCAGCACGGCCGGGCCGGCGGCGGCGCAAGCCGGGGCCGACGCGGTCAGCGCGATGACGCCCACAACGATTCTGTGTGCAGACTGCAGCGTTCCTCCCCGAGCGAGGCGGCGATTGTAGCATCCGCCCGGGGCATTTTTACTCCGGGTCGTATCGTGTTACATTGCTTCCGAGCCCCCGTTTTCCGCACGACCCAGAAACCCGACAGGAGTCCGCATGAGACTGTCGCTTCGGTTCATCCTTCCCCTCGCCCTCACGCTCGCGGCCATCGCGTACGCGGTCATACCGCTCGTCGACAAGTTTACGCTCCAGTGGTTCGTGCGCGACCTCGACATCCGCACCTCGCTCATCGCGAACACGATCCAGGATCCGTTGCGGGACCTCGTTCGCGAGGGCTCGCGAACGAAGGTATTGCGCTTTTTCGACCGGATCATGCAGGACGAACGATTGTTCGCGGTCGCCTTCTGCGACCCGTCCCGCAGGATGATCTACAAGACCGCGGTGTTCCCCGCTTCGATCACCTGCGCGAGCGACGGCGGCGACGCGCTCGTCAGCGAGAGCCGCCTGGTGAACCTCCAGCGCGGCCCGATCCACGTGGCGATCCACCGTGTCGAATCCGAAGGCACAGCCTACGGCTATCTGATGCTGGTGCACGACATGAGCTTCGTGCAGCGGCGCAGCGACGACACCAAGAAATACATCTTCTATCTCTTCGCCGCGATCGGGGCGATCGTTTCGCTGGTGACCGTGGTGATAGCGGAAATCAGCTGGCGCGGCTGGGTCGCGGGCCTGAAGGCCGTGATCCGGGGCGAAGCGTTCGGTCGCGGCGAGACGACGAAGGTGCCCCCGCGCGAATTGCGGCCGGTGGCGCGCGATCTCCGGGCGCTGATCCGCGATCTCGAGTCGGAGCGCAGGGCGCGGGACGAGAGCCAGATCAACTGGTCGGCCGATACGCTCCGGGGAATACTGCGCAACGACCTCAAAGGCGAGGAAGTGCTCATCGTTTCCAACCGAGAACCCTACATCCACATGCGGCGCAACGATCGCATCGAGGTGCAGCGGCCCGCGAGCGGCCTAGTGACCGCGCTCGAGCCCGTGATGCGGGCGTGCTCGGGAACCTGGATCGCGCACGGCAGCGGCAACGCGGACCGCGAAACGGCGGATTCAACGGACCACGTCATGGTCCCGCCCGAGCGTCCCGCTTACCGGATCAGGCGCGTCTGGCTCTCCAAGGAGGAGGAGGCCGGGTACTACTACGGGTTCTCGAACAGCGGCCTGTGGCCCTTGTGCCATATCGCGCACACGCGCCCGATCTTTCGCACCGCGGACTGGAACACCTACCTCACCGTGAACCGCCGCTTCGCCGACACGGTGGTGCGCGAAGCCAAGACCGCCGATCCCATCGTCCTGGTCCAGGACTATCACTTCGCGCTGCTGCCCCGCATGATCCGGGAACGGCTGCCGGAAGCGACCGTCATCACGTTCTGGCACATCCCCTGGCCCAACGCCGAGGCCTTCGGAATCTGCCCGTGGGGCGAGGCGATCATCGACGGGCTTCTCGGCAGCAGCATCCTGGGATTTCACACCCAGTTCCACTGCAACAATTTCATCGACGCCGTGGACCGCTACGTCGAGGCGCGAATCGACCGCGAGACCTTCACCATCTCCTACGGCGGAGACCAGACCGCGGTGCGTCGATATCCGATCTCGATAGAATGGCCGCTCAACTCCAAGACCATGCAAAAGCCGCTGCTGGAATGCCGCGCCGACGTGCGCAAGCGAAACGGCCTCACCGCGGACGCGGTGATCGGCGTCGGCGTGGACCGCCTCGACTATACCAAGGGGATACTCGAACGATTCCTCGCGGTCGAGCGCTTTCTCGAGCTCGAGCCCGAATGGATCGGCAAGTTCGTGTTCGTCCAGATCGCGGCGCCTTCGCGTTCCAGCATCGACGAGTACCAGAACTTCGACGCGCGCGTGCGCGCGCTCGCCCGCCGGATCAACGACAAATTCTCGAACAAGCTGCACGAACCGATCCTTCTCAAGATCGAGCACTACGATCCCGATGACGTCTACGAGTACTACCGGGCGTCGGATCTGTGTTTCGTGAGCAGCCTGCACGACGGCATGAACCTCGTCGCCAAGGAGTTCGTGGCGTCGCGCGACGACGAGCGCGGGGTGCTCATCCTCAGCCAGTTCACGGGGGCGTCGCGGGAGCTGCCGGAAGCCCTGATCGTCAATCCCTACAACGTCGACCAGTGCGCGGGAGCCCTGAAGACGGCGCTCACGATGCCGCCCGCGGAGCAGCGCGACCGGATGCGCAGCATGCGCGGCCTCATCCAGGAATTCAACGTGTACCGCTGGGCCGGGCGCATGCTGCTCGACGCGGGCCAGATGCGCATGCGCTCGCGCCTGTTCGCCCGCGCGGACCGCGGACGCAAGCGCGTTCCCCTGCGCAGCGTCTGATCACGGGTGCCGATGCCGAAATCCAGCAGCCGGAGTCGCGACGTGGCCCCCGCGCGACCGCGAAGACAGCCGCTCCAGGACGGGGCTGTCGCGGACATCGGGTTCCCGCTCGGAACCGTGCCGCGCCTGCCCGCGGACGCGGGATTCTTCCTGGACATCGACGGGACGCTTCTGGACATCGCCGAAAGCCCGCACCTCGTGCGGATCGACGACGATCTCGGGCATCTGCTCGCGACGATACGCGACGCTTCGGGCGGGGCGGTCGCGCTCATCAGCGGGCGCTCGGTCGCGGAAATCGACCGGCTTTTCGGCAGGAATTTCTGCGCAGCCGGGCAGCACGGGGCGGAGCGCCGCGACGCCGCGGGAAGGATGCACCAGCACCGCGTCCCGCTCGCGGGACTTCGCAGGGCGCTCGAGCGCCTGAGGGCGATGGCCGCCGAACACCCCGCGCTCGTGCTCGAGGACAAGGGCATGAATCTCGCGCTCCATTACCGCTCGGCGCCGGAGCTCGGCGCGACGGTGCGCGAAACCCTCCGCCGGCTGGTCGAGGAGCTCGGCGACGACTTCGAGCTGCAATCGGGAAAAATGGTGATGGAAATCAAACCGAGCGGAAAGGACAAGGGTACGGCGATCGAGGAGTTCCTCGCGGAGGCTCCGTTCCGGGACCGCCTCCCGGTGTTCATCGGCGACGATCTCACGGATGAATTCGGTTTCGAGCTCATCAACCGGGTCGGAGGCTGCTCGGTCAAAGTGGGCGATGGCAGCTCGGCCGCGCATTGGCGGTTGCCGAACGCGGACGCAGTCCGGGCGTGGCTCAAGCGCTTCGTCGAGCGAGAGCGGCACAAGCCGTGACCAGCCTCGACCTCGCACTGATCGGGAACTCGAGCGTCGCGGCGCTGATCGATGCGAGCGGGACGATCGTCTGGTCCTGCCTGCCGCGCTTCGACAGCGACGCGGTGTTCTGCTCCCTCTTGCGCGACGCGCGCGGCGCGGATGACCACGGGTTTTTCGAGATCGAGCTCGCCGATTTCGCCCGCGCCGAGCAGGCCTACATCGCGCACACGCCGATCCTCAAGACCCGGCTTTTCGACCGGCACGGCAGCGGCGTCGAGATCACCGATCTCGCCCCGCGGTTCGAGCAGTTCGGCAGGCTCTTCTGCCCCGTGATGCTCATGCGCCAGGTGCGCCCGATCTCGGGCAGCCCGCGCATCCGCATGCGCATCCGGCCCGCGTGCGAGTACGGAGCGCGCCGCCCCGCGACCACCTGGGGCAGCAATCACGTGCGCTACGTCATGCCCGAGATGGTCCTCCGGGCGACCTCCGACTACTCGATCACCGCGATCCTGGAGGAGACGCCGGTCGTGCTGCGGGAGCCGGTGTCGGTCGTGCTCGGGCCGGACGAGACCCTGCAGGGCTCCGCCGGGGAAGTGTTTCGCAGGTTCCTCGACGACACCGCCGCCTTCTGGCGGGCCTGGGTGCGCAATCTCGGCATCCCGTACGAATGGCAGGAGAACATCATCCGCGCGGCCATCACCTTGAAGCTCAACGCCTACGAGGATACCGGCGCGATCGTGGCGGCGGTGAGCACCTCGATCCCGGAGTCGCGCGCGAGCGGCCGCAACTGGGACTACCGCTATTGCTGGCTGCGCGACGCGTACTTCGTCGTGAATGCGCTCAACCGGATGAACGCGACGCGATCGATGGAACGCTACCTCGACTACATCATCAATATCGCCACGAGCACCAACGGCCGCGACCTGCAGCCGGTGTACGCGATCAGCGGCAGGGCGGGGATCGAGGAGCGCGAAATCGGATCGCTGCCCGGCTACCGCGGCATGGGGCCGGTGAGAGTCGGCAACCAGGCGTATTCCCAGGTCCAGCACGACGTCTACGGCGCGGCGATCCTGGCCGCGGCGCACGTGTTCTTCGACGCGCGGCTCGCGCTGCGCAGCGACGAGTCGCT
>WNGC01003320.1_pt1 | contig 10073 bp, 7 predicted proteins | sample 5400051 | NCBI WGS metagenome assembly WNGC01 (sample SAMN13153368, study PRJNA577476) | soil metagenome | isolation source: 20 cm soil or saprolite under grassland replicate 2 | place: USA:California | collected 2016-06-15 | reverse complement strand
TGTTCTCGAGCGTGGTGTCCTTCAGGTTGCGGATCATCTCGTTGATGTTGTCCTTCAGGGCCGCCACTTCTCCCTGCGCCTGGACCATGATCGAGCGCGTCAAGTCGCCCTTGGTCACCGCGGTCGCCACTTCCGCGATCGCCCGCACCTGGGTCGTCAGGTTTGCCGCCAGCTGGTTCACGTTATTGGTCAGGTCACGCCACAACCCCGCGGCGCCAGGAACCTTGGCCTGACCTCCCAGCTTGCCGTCAATACCCACTTCGCGCGCCACGTTGGTGACCTGATCGCCGAATGTCGCGAGGGTGTCGATCATCTCGTTGATCGTGTCGGCGAGCGCCGCGATCTCGCCTTTTGCTTCAAATACGACCTTGCGCTTTAGGTCGCCATTCGCGACCGCGGCAACGATCTGCGCGATGCCACGCACCTGATTGGTGAGGTTCGCCGCCATCGCGTTCACGTTGTCGGTGAGATCCTTCCAGGTGCCCGCCACCCCCGGCACCTTCGCCTGGCCGCCGAGCTTGCCTTCGGTGCCCACCTCGCGCGCCACGCGCGACACTTCCGAGGCGAACGCATTGAGCTGGTCCACCATCGTGTTGATGGTGCTCTTCAGCTCCAGGATCTCGCCTTTCACGTCCACCGTGATCTTCTTCGACAGGTCGCCTTTCGCCACCGCGGTGGTCACCTCGGCGATGTTGCGCACCTGGCCGGTGAGGTTCGCCGCCATCGCGTTCACGTTGTCGGTGAGGTCCTTCCAGGTGCCCGCCGCCCCCGGCACCTGCGCCTGGCCGCCGAGCTTGCCGTCGGTGCCCACCTCGCGCGCCACCCGCGATACTTCCGAGGCAAATCCGCCCAGCTGGTTCACCATGGTATTCACGACTTTCCCGATGCGCAGGAAATCGCCGCGCAACGGCCTGCCGTCTATCTCGAGCAGCATGCTCCGGGAAAGATCGCCCTTCGCCACCGATTCGATCACGCGCGCGACTTCCGCGGTGGGCTGCACCAGATCACCGATCAGCGTGTTGACCGACTCCACGCACTCCTGCCAAGATCCGGTCGCCACGGGCAGCTTCGCTCTCTGCCCGGTCTTTCCTTCCTTCCCCACCTCGTTGCCGATGCGGGCAAACTCCTCTGCGATCATTTCGTTTATTTCGACGACGTCGTTGAACGCCTGCGCGATTTCGCCATCGATCCCGACGAGATCCATGGGCATGCGAACGGAAAATTCCCCTTTCCGGAGCGCGCGCAGCGCCTTCAGCAGCGCACCGCGATCGAGCATTTCCGGAGAAAATTGCAGGTTGGTCATTTTCCCTCCCATCGACTCGACACCGTTCCCGCTTGACCGCCGAACGGCGAGCACGAACTGCGGCCGGCCGGGCTTCGCCCGGGCTCAGCTTTTCGCCGGGTCACAAAGCATGCCCCTCAACACCGCCACCACTTTTTTGAACTCGGTCGATTTATCAAAAAAATAATCCGCGCCCCGATCGATGCACTTTTTCCTGTTCTCGGGGTGCGGGTAGTTGGTCAGGACGATGACCTTGGGGGTGGGGTTGAGCTTCTTGATGTCGCGCACCACGTCAGCGCCGCTCCCCTTTGGCATCCTGACATCAAGGATCGCCACATCCGGTCTTAGTTCCGCAGCCAGACTCCTGGCCTCCACCGCATCTTTCGCCTGACCTACCACTTCGATGCCGTGGAGCTCGGTCAACAGGGTAACCAGACGGTCGCGCACGACCAAGGAATCGTCAGCAATCAGAATTTTCATCATCTAGGTGCCTGAGCGGTAGGGCAAAAAAAACACTCGGCAATGATAGGGCGCAGAAATTCAAGGGACTATCGGCGAAACTTGATTTTCTCGTAGAGATCCCGCGAACGCATGTAGCGGCCTGGCTACAAGCTACTCCATCCGGCGGGCATCGCAAACTACTGGGGCGGGATGCTTTCGAACCGCTTTGGCCCATCGCCTGACATGGTCCGAATGGACTAGCTTGTGAACTAGCAGATTAATCGGCGATGTAGCATATTAGCTACTTGACGTAGCGCACCAGCTACTTTCAAACAGACCGCGATGGCCAGCCCGCTGTTACGAGCCCAGCCGGCCAAACAAAGTGCAGTCATCCGTCTGTTCGCTGGTTGATCGGTCCGCGGGGTGCGGTCGCAAGGCCGCACCCTGGTTTTTCCTGCCGTGGGACCACTACGCAATCACGTCGAGGATCCTCGACAAAGTAAGCCAAAGGGACCACAGATAAGCCCCGGGTAGCGCTGATTTAACGCTGATTATGGCTCATACCATCAGAGCCAAGGATCGAACCCGAGCATGCGCCGCGCTATCCAGCTTCTCTGCCGCAGCCTCAGTGCAGCCGTCGCTGCGCGCGCGCCATCGCAGGAGCGGCGCGCCACGAGCAGCGCGCCGGTCTGCCTGGCGCCCGATCCGGCGGCGACCCCCGAAGCGGTCGTCCAGGTGTATGGCGCTCGTTGCTCGGGCTGGCTGGGCTATTTCGGTATCCATACCTGGATCGCAGTAAAGCCGGCCGGCGCGAGGGCTTACACGATCTACGAAGTGATCGACTGGCGCTTGCGCGGGAGCGGTTCGGCAGTGGCAATCCGCAGACGCGCGCCCGATGCGCGCTGGGGCGGCAATGCGCCCACAGTCCTGGCGAGTAAGCGCGGCGACGGCGCAGATGCGCTGATCGAGCGAATCGACAGGGCCGCGCGCGAGTATCCCTACGCCGGGGAATATGCCGCCTGGCCGGGACCCAATTCCAATACCTTTACCGCGTACATCGCCCGCGCGGTGCCCGAGCTCGCGCTGGACCTGCCGCCCACTGCGATCGGCAAGGACTTTCTCGGCGACAGGCTGTACGCGACAGCGCCGAGCGGCGGCGGCTTTCAGCTGTCGCTGCTCGGCCTGCTCGGCGTGCTGGCAAGCGGCGTCGAGGGGTTTGAAGTCAACGTGCTTGGTCTCGCATTCGGCATCGATCCGTTCTCTCCGGCACTCAGGCTCCCGCTCGTCGGCCGCTTCGGCGCGGCTGCCTCGAACGGCTGCGGTATCCCGGCGAGCATCACTGCAGGCCGCTCGTAAGATGGCCCCCTCGAATTTTGCCGGGCAAGCGCGCGTGATGATGCAGGTGATCTACAACAGCGACAATTACTACGTGGTCGAGTATTCCGACCAGCACGCGTACGAGCTGGTAGACAAGCGCAGCGCGCGCGGTACGTTTTTCCAGGGGGATGGCGCGACCAAGTTCATGCAATTCATGCGGATCGCGGTCGGCGAAGACGCCTCCATCGAGCACGTCGACGATTTTCTCGGCAGCTTCGACGTGCTGCTGGACCGCCGGGTCGTCCACTGAGATAGGGTGACAGGAACGAATACTGAATTTGAATCCTCGCCGGCGCCCTGGAGCGCCATGGGGTACAGGATCACCCTCGACCGGGGCGTGCTCCGCGCGGAATTATTCGGCCGCGAGACCGTTGAGCAGACGAAAGCCTTTTTCAAGGCGGTCGTCAGCGCAAGCCGGGAGACCGGGTGCCCGTGCGTCCTGATCTCGGTTCGTTCGTCGAAGCCGATATTTCAGCTCGAGCGGCACGGGCTGATCGATTACTTCCGCGAGCTTTCAGTCACAGCGTCGCGGCGCGTCGCGCTGCTGGGTGACACCAGGGACCTGCGGCTTTCGCACGACTACATCGAGTTGATCGCGCGACAGCACGGCTTGAATGTGCGGAGCTTTCCGGACGAAACGACGGCCTACCGGTGGTTCGAGGACCCGCGCCGGGAGCGAGAACGGCGTCGTCAGCAAGAACGGCGCATTCAACAGGCACCGCGTGCTCTGCAAGAACGGCGCGCTGGACAGCAGCGGCGTACGGCAGAACGCCGCAACAGCACTGCGGCGGCGAGCTAAGCCGAATGGCCCAAGCGCAGGTCACACGCTCGCCATGTGCACTCACTAGTTTCAACCTGTTAAACCCTGCCATGAATAACGGAATTGCTCGCGTAGCAGTCCTGCTGGCGATGGTCGGCTGGAGCCTGATCGCGCCGCAGCCGGCCCAGGCGCAATTGGGGACGGGCAGCCTGATGGTCACCGTCACGTCCCCGGCTTCCGGATCCACCGTCAGCGGCACCGTGCCAGTCACCGCCAGCGTAACCAGCGTCGGCGCTCTCACTGTCGCGGGGGTGCAGTTCAAGCTCGACGGCAACAACCTCGGCGCGGAAGACACGACAGCGCCGTATTCGGTCCCCTGGGACACGACCACCGCCAGCAACGGCTCGCACACGCTGACCGCGGTAGCGAGAGATTCGCTTGGCATGCTGTGGACGTCCGACCCGGTCACGGTCAGGGTGTTCAACGACGCCACGCAGACCTCGGTGACGATCAACCAGGCGGCGGGTCAAGCCGATCCTACGAGCAGCTCGCCGATCAACTTCACCGCCGTGTTCAGCAAGCCGGTGAGCGGCTTCACCGGTGCCGGCGTCACGCTCAGCGGCACCGCCGGCGGCACCAAGACGGCGACGGTGAGCGGCGGCCCGAGCACCTACAACGTGGCGGTGAGCGGCATGAGCTCTTCCGGCACGGTGCTCGCCAGCATCCCCGCCGGGGTGGCCAGTGACGCCGCGGGCAACCTCAACACCGCTTCCACCAGCACCGACAACAGCGTCACCTTTGCTCCTGTGTCACCGACCGTGCTCGAGAACCAGCAGCCGGGTTCGCGCAACTGGTCGATGTTCCCCGTCGGCAAACCTGCGGACGACGTCGGCAAGCAGATCAAGGGTTACGCCTCGGCCACCAGCGTGAACAAGGGCGAGTCGATCACCTTCTATGTCACGGTCAATCCCGCCCAGCAATACACGATGGACGTGTATCGCATGGGCTGGTACCAGGGCCTGCTCGGCCGGCTGATGCAGAGCGTCGGCCCGCTGCAGGGCGTGGCGCAACCCGCCTGCCCGGTCGACTCTGTCACCGGCCTCATCGAGTGCGACTGGACGGCGAGCTACACGCTCGCGGTGCCCACGAGCTGGACCAGCGGCGTGTTCGTCGTGATGCTCACGAACGCGCAGGGCTACCAGAACTACATCACCTTCGTCGTGCGCGACGATGCGCGCGTCGCGGACATCATGTTCCAGCAGGCCGTCGCCACCTACCAGGCTTACAACAACTACCCGGACGACAACGCGACCGGCAAGAGCCTCTACGATTTCAACAGCTACGGCGCGAACACCGTCACGGGCACGCCGCGCGCGGCGAAGGTCTCGTGGAACAGGCCGTACACCCAGCGCGGCGCCGGGCAGTTTTTCTCCTGGGAGGTCTACTTCATTCGCTGGCTGGAACGCTCCGGTTACGACGTGAAGTACTCGACCGATGTGGACACGCATGAGAACAGTGCGCGGCTGCTCAATAGCAAAGCGTTCCTGTCGATCGGTCATAACGAGTACTGGTCGAAGCCGATGTACGACGGTGTGCAGCAGGCACGCGACGCCGGCATCCATCTCGGGTTCTTCGGCGCGGACCCGGTGTTCTGGCAAGTCCGGTTCGAGCCGTCTCCGCTGAGCGGCGCCGCCGACCGTGTGGTGGTCGGCTACAAGGACCGCACGATCGACCCGGTGCAAGGCCCGACGACCACCATCCTGTGGCGCGATCCGTTCCTCAACCGGCCTGAGCAGCAGCTCATAGGGGTGCAGTTCTCCGGACAGATCCCTGTTAACGCGCCAAACGCGCCGTATGTCGTCAAGAACAGCTCAAGCTGGGTATACGAAGGGACCGGATTGCACGACGGCGACAGGATTCCATTGATGGTCGGCTACGAAATGGACTCGTCGATGTCGGGCTTCCCGCTGCCGACGTCCGTCGCCGGCACCTACCAGGTGTTGTCGGAATCCCCGTACCTCGATCCCTACAATGGACCGATGATCGCGAACTCGTCGGTCTACCAGGCACCGAGCGGCGCCTGGGTGTTCGGCGCGGGCACGACCAGCTGGAGCTGGGGACTGTCCGATGATGGCGACGGCTACATGAACCCGCAGATCCAGCGGATCACCGCGAACCTGTTGAAGCGCTTCGGGGCTTCCCCGCAGCCGTGACATAGCGCGATGAACAGGGCACGACTGGTTTACGCAACGGCCCTGTCGGCAATGATCGGCTGGGGCTTGATTGCGCCGCAGCCGGCCCAGGCGCAATTGGGGCTGGGCAGCCTGATCGTCACCATTACGTTCCCGGCTGACGGATCCCCCGTCAGCGGCACGGTGCCGGTCAACGCAAGCGTAAGCATCATCGGTTCTCTCACCGTCTCGCAGGTCCAGTTCTACCGGGACGGCAATTTGATCGGTAGCGACTCCGCCGCGCCTTACTCCGTGAGTTGGAACACCACCAGCACCAACAATGGCTCGCATACCCTGACCGCGGTCGCAACAGATGTCCTTGGCGTGCGGTGGAACTCTAATCCGGTCACGGTCACCGTCTCGAATGGCCCGCCCCCCGACACCACGCCGCCCATGGTCCCCACGGGACTGACGGCCAGCGCCGTCTCCTCCTCGCAGATCAATCTCTCCTGGACGGCCTCGTCGGACAACGTCGGCGTGAGCGGCTACCGCGTCTACCGCAACGGCTCCCAGATCGCCACGACGGGCGCGACTTCCTTTGCAAACACAGGCCTCTCGCCCTCCACGACGTATAGCTACACCGTCGCGGCCTATGACGCCGCAGGCAATCTCTCGGCGCAGTCCAGCTCCGCGAGCGCCACCACTCCGGCGCCCCCCGACACTACCCCGCCCGCGGTGACCATCAACCAGGCCGCGGGCCAAGCCGATCCTACGAGCAGCTCGCCGATCAACTTCACCGCCGTGTTCAGCGAGCCGGTGAGCGGCTTCAGCGGCGCCGGCGTCACCATCAGCGGCACCGCCGGCGGCACCAAGACGGTCACGGTGAGCGGCGGTCCGAGCACCTACACCGTGGCGGTGAGCGGCATGAGCACCGACGGCACGGTGATCGCCAGCATTGCCGTCGGGGTGGCGCAGGATGCCGCCGGCAATCTCAACACCGCCTCCACCAGCACCGACAACAGCGTGACCTTCGACGCCACGCCGCCCTCGGTGACGATCAACCAGGCTGCGGGCCAAGCCGATCCTACGAGCAGCTCGCCGATCAACTTCACCGCCGTCTTCAGCGAGCCGGTGAGCGGCTTCAGCAGCGCCGGGGTCACGCTCAGCGGCACCGCGGGCGGCACCAAGACCGCGGCGGTGAGCGGCGGCCCGAGCACCTACAACGTGGCCGTGAGCGGCATGACCACCGCCGGCACGGTGCTCGCCTCAATCGCTGCCGGGGTGGCCAGTGACGCGGCGGGCAACGGCAACACCGCGTCCACGAGCACCGACAACAGCGTGAGCTTTACGCCTTCCGACACCACCCCGCCCACGGTGACGATCAACCAGGCGGCGGGTCAAGCCGATCCTACGAGCAGCTCGCCAATCAACTTCACCGCCGTGTTCAGCAAGCCGATAAGCGGCTTCACTAGCGCCGGCATCACGCTCAGCGGCACCGCGGGCGGCATCAAGACAGCGACGGTGAGCGGCGGCCCGACCATCTACACCGTGGCGGTGAGCGGCATGACCTCTTCCGGCACGGTGCTCGCCAGCATCCCCGCCGGGGTGGCCAGTGACGCCGCGGGCAACCTCAACACCGCCTCCACCAGCACCGACAACAGCGTCACCTTTACTCCTGTGTCACCGATCGTGCTCGAGAACCAGCAGCCGGGTTCGGGCAACTGGCGGATGTGGTTGCACAACATCCCACCCGCCGACGACGTCAACAAGCAGATCAAGGGTTACGCCTCCGCCACCAGCGTGAACAAGGGCGAGTCGATCACCTTCTATGTCACGGTCAATCCCGCCCAGCAATACACCATGGACGTGTATCGCATGGGCTGGTACCAGGGCCTGGGGGGCCGGCTGATGCAGAGCATCGGCCCGCTGCAGGGCGTGGCGCAGCCCGCCTGCCCGGTCGACGCCACCACGGGGCTCACCGAGTGCAACTGGACGGCGAGCTACACGCTCGCGGTGCCTCCGAACTGGACCAGCGGCGTGTTCGTCGTGATGCTCACGAACGCTCAGGGTTACCAGAACTACATCACCTTCGTCGTGCGCGACGATGCGCGCGTCGCAGACATCATGTTCCAGCAGGCCGTTAACACCTACCAGGCTTACAGCAACTACCCGGACGACAACGCGACCGGCAAGAGCCTCTACGATTTCAACAGCTACGGCGCGAACACCGTCACGGGCACGCCGCGCGCGGCGAAGGTGTCGTGGAACAGGCCGTACGCCGACTACGGCGCGGGGCAGTTCTTCCAGTGGGAGTTCTACTTCATTCGCTGGCTGGAAAGCTCCGGCTACGACGTGAAGTACTCCACCGACCTGGACACGCATGAGAACGGCGTGCGGCTGCTCAATAGCAAAGCGTTCCTGTCGGTCGGTCACAACGAGTACTGGTCGAAGCCGATGTACGACGGTGTCCAGCAGGCACGCGACGCCGGCATCCATCTCGGCTTCTTCGGCGCAGACGCGGTGTTCTGGCAGGTCCGGTTCGAGCCGTCTCCGCTGAGCGGCGCCGCCGACCGTGTGATGGTTTGCTACAAGAACAGCCCGGACGGACACAGCCCGGACCCGGTACAGGGTCCGACGACCACCGTCCTGTGGCGCGATCCGCCCGTCAACCGCCCCGAGCAGCAGCTCGTCGGAGTGCAGTTCTCAGGATCGATCGATGTCAAGACGCCAAACTCGCCATATGTCGTGCAGAACAGCTCGAGCTGGGTGTACGCAGGCACGGGACTCGCCGACGGCGACAGCATCCCGAAGATCGTCGGTTACGAAATGGACTCGTCGATGTCGAACTTCCCGCTTCCGGCTTCCGTCGCCGGCACCTACCAGGTGCTGTCGCAATCTCCGTTCGTCGATTCCTACAGCCGTACAACGATGATCGCGAACTCGTCGATCTACCAGGCACCGAGTGGCGCGTGGGTATTCGGCGCGGGCACGACCAGCTGGGCCTGGGGATTGAGTGACGATGGCGATGGCTACATGGACCCGCGCATCCAGCGCATCACGGCGAATGTCTTGAATCGGTTCGGTGTCTCCCCACCGCCCTAGCCGCGCAGGATGCCGCTTCTCAATGACCGAATGAGGACGACCAGGGAAAGTTAGACGGGCCGTTGCCCGACGCCAAACCGCTGTCTGCCGATGGAACCTCAACCGCATAGATGGCGTAACGCAATGAACCGGGCACGACTGGCTTACGCAACAGCGCTGTCGGCGATGATCGGCTGGAGCTTGCTCGCGCCGCAGCCGGCCCAGGCGCAATTGCTGGGCAGCCTGATCGTCACCACTACGGCCTCGGCTGACGGATCCACCGTCAGCGGCAGGGTGCCGGTCACCGCCAGCGTAACCATCATCGGTGCTCTCACCGTAAGAGGCACGGTGCCGGTCACCCCCAGCGTAATAAACATCATCGGTGCTCTCACCGTAAGAGGAGTGCAGTTCAAGCTGGACGGTGCCAACCTCGGCGCCGAAGACACGTCAGCGCCCTACTCGGTTTCCTGGAACACGACTACCGCGAGCAATGGCTCGCATACGCTGACCGCAGTGGACCCGCCAACGATCTCGAGCTTCACGCCGAGCAGTGGCCCAGTCGGCACCAGCGTGACGATCAGCGGCACCAACTTCAACGGCGCCACGGCGGTGCTGTTCAACAGCGTGAGCGCGAGCTTCACGGTGAGCTCGGCCACGGCGATCACGGCCACGGTGCCGGCAGGGGCCACGAGCGGCCCGATCAGCGTCACCACGCCCGGCGGCACCGCGAGCAGCGCGGCCAGCTTCACGGTGATCAACCCACCGACGATTACGAGCTTCACGCCAGGCAGTGGCCCGGTCGGCACCAGCGTGACCATCAGCGGCACCAACTTCACCGGCGCCAGCGCGGTGCTATTCAACGGCACAAGCGCGAGCTTCACGGTGGGCTCGGCCACCGCGATCACGGCCACGGTGCCGGCAGGGGCCACGAGCGGCCCGATCAGCGTCACCACCTCCGACG
>WNGC01003160.1_pt1 | contig 10074 bp, 12 predicted proteins | sample 5400051 | NCBI WGS metagenome assembly WNGC01 (sample SAMN13153368, study PRJNA577476) | soil metagenome | isolation source: 20 cm soil or saprolite under grassland replicate 2 | place: USA:California | collected 2016-06-15 | reverse complement strand
CATGGGAGGTAAATTCTTCCTTGACGCCTCCGAGTGTACCCCGGTATCCTCGCTCCTGTCACCACTTCGACCCGCACAAGGAGGCGTGCATGGGCGCCCGACGTTATGGCTCCGCCGACGGGAAGCCGATCAGGCTGACCGAGTATCACCAGTCCAGGGACGAGCTCGAGGGCCTCCCGCAGACCCTCGCAGAGAAGATCCCGGTCACCAGCACGCCCAACATCTTCTCGTACAAGTCCTACGTCTTCGCCAAGAACCCGGCTCTCGTCCAGCGCTACATCAAGGCCACCAAGGCCGACGTCGGCGGGGTCGGCGGCCACGTCGTCGCGGCGGACGAGGTCAAGTCCGTGATCGCGAAGTACGTCCTCGAGAACAACTGGTGCGGGAAGGAGGCCATCTTCACCTCGCTCATCGTCACCCACACGGGCGACGACGTCGCCGTCACGGGAATCATGACCGAGAGCGTGGACATGTCGGTGGTCGACGAGCTCATGTGGGACGCGCTCCAGGAGGGCGCGCGGAAGGCGGCCGAGCTCGGCCTCTACGGCCCGGGGCAGGACCTCGTGGCCGACGCGTTCACCGGAAACCTCCGCGGCGCGGGCCCGGCGACGGTCGCCCTGCCGCTGCCGGTCCGCAAGGACAACGCCTCGCAGACCGTCCTCGTCTCGTTCGCCGACAAGACCGAGCCGATGGCCTTCAACTACTACGCGACCGGCGCCTACCTCCTGCCGCGGTTCAACACCGGGCTCGTCATCGCGGCCTCGAAGATGAAGCGCGGCTACATCATGGAGATCGTCGACCTCGACACGAAGGCCCAGGCCGTCGAGGCGGGCGCCCATCCGCGCGACCAACGGGCGCTCGACGGCAAGATGGAAGAACTGGCCAAGGGCCTCCAAGAGAAGGTCATCACGCTGCGCGCGCCCGAGGACCTCTACGACATCGAGGGCCTCACGCGGGCCTCGCGCTTCGTCATCGCGCGCATCTGGAGCCGCAACGAGAAGGGCGAGCGCGACCAGCTCGGATACATCTGCTCCGCGGAGCGACTCCACAACATCAAGACCAAGAAGGGCTTCACGTACGGCGGCAAGGACGACCCGGTGCTGCTGGCCTTCGCGCAGGGCGACTGGCCCGCGCCCGGCGAGATCACGTCGCCGTGGGCGGCGGCGCCGATGGTCTCCGGCGACTGCCGGGGCAGCCACAACCTCCACATCCTGCCGATGCCGATCAACTCGCAGACCTCGTACTGGTCGGGGCCGATCCTGTCGGCGATCACCCTCTCGTGCAACATCCACACCGGCCGCATCGGCGCCATCTCCGACCAGTTCGCGCTCGGCACACCGTGGGACGAGGTGAGGCGGCGGGCCTCCGAGCTCGCCATCCAGTTCCGGCTCGCCCACGGCATCAAGCAGCCGGCGACGCTCCACGAGGACGAGCTCGAGTACCAGGAGGGCTGGAAGGAGCGGCGCAATCGCCTCGAGCGCCAGTTCGAGCTGAAGCCGCCTCTCACGTTCGGCGGCAACGGCAACGGTCACGGCCCCGGCGGCGGCAAGGGGAGCGGCAAGGCCCCGGCCCGGAAGGGCGGCCGCCCCGAAGAAATCGATTAGTTTGTTGCGCGGGCAAGAGCCCGCGCTCGAGCCATGGTTAATCCGACGCGCTCCTCACGCGTCGAGCGGTCGGCGGGAAGCTGGCGGGCGGCGCGAGGGCGCCGGTGTCGAGGATCACGCGGATCGCCAGCGGCTCCTGGCGGTTGCCCACCGTGGCCTCATGGCGTGGAAATGCCGACACGTCGAGGCCGCCCGAGCGCGGGATGTTGCCACCGACGGTGGCGAAGTACTGGTTCAGCTGGAAGACGACGTCGTAGGGAAGCCGCCGCTCGGCGATCTGGGTGAAGCCCCGAAGATCGGCGAAGGGCGAGCCGTAGAGGACCACCGTGCCGAGCGGGCTCCCCAGAGGCGCAGGAACCACGGACGGCCAGCTTCCATGGCGGCGAGCGAGACCAGCCCCAGCGCGTGATTGAGAAAGTGCGTCGCGAGGTAGAGTGACCAGCTCGAGACCCGTCACCGTCCGGGCGAGCGCCCTGCGCCATACTACCCGACGGCGAAACGGCGAGCGCCCGGGCGGCCGGGGTACCACAGCGGCCGGGGTACCAGAATTGACTTCCCCTGGGGCGGGTGCTACGGTCAGGTCAACGCAAACGCTGAATTTCCCAGACAACTCATGGCCAAACTCCATCTCATTACCTACGGCTGCCAGATGAACGAGTATGACTCCGAGCGCGTCGCGGGGCTTCTACGCGCCCAGCGCTACGAGCTGGTGGCCGACGAGCGCGACGCCGACCTGATCATCGTCAACACCTGCGCGATTCGCGAAAAGGCGGAGGACAAGGTCTTCTCGAAGCTCGGCGAGCTGCGCCTCCTCAAGACGCTGAACCCGGAGCTGGTCATCGGGGTCATGGGCTGCATGGCCCAGCTCCACCAGGAGACGATCCAGCGGCGCGCCCCGGGCGTGGACCTCGTGTTCGGCTCGCCCGCCATCGCGCGCGTCGGCGACCTGGTGGACCGGGCCCGGCGTGAGCGGCGGCCCGTGCTGGAGACGGGCGAGGGGCCGCTCGTGAAGATCACCGCGCGTCCCCCGGGGCCGTCGCGGCTCCGGGCCTTCGTGACGGTCATGGAGGGGTGCGAGAAGCACTGCACCTTCTGCGTCGTCCCGCGCACGCGCGGCCGCGAGCGTAGCCACGCGCCGGAGACGATCCTCGCCGAGATCCGGAGCCTCGTCCGCGAGGGGTGCCGCGAGGTGACGCTGCTCGGCCAGACGGTCAACGCCTACGGGCGCGACCTCGCGCCGCCGACGGACCTCGCCGAGCTCTTCAGTCGGGTCAACGACGTCGCCGGCCTCCAGCGCATCCGATTCACCACCTCGAACCCGTACAACCTGACACCCCGGCTCATCGCGGCGCTGCGCGACGTGCCGAAGGTGTGCGAGTGGTTCCACCTGCCGCTCCAGTCGGGCTCGGACGCGGTCCTCGAGCGGATGAACCGCGGCTACACGCGCGCGCGGTACCTGGCGCTCGTCGACGCAATCCGCGACGCCGTGCCGGAGATGGCGTTCTCGACCGACCTCATCGTCGGCTTCCCGGGCGAGACCGAGGCGGACTTCGCGCGGACGCTCGAGGTGGTCCCACAGGTCGGCTACGACAACGTGTTCGTGTTCCGCTACTCGCGCCGCCCGGGGACGCCAGCGGCCGACATGGCCGACCAGGTCCCCGACGAGGTCAAGGCGAGTCGCAACACGCGGTTGCTCGAGGTCGTGAACCGCGTGACCGCCGAGCGGAACCGCCGCCTCGCCGGGCGCACGCTCGAGGTGCTCGTGGACGGCACGTCCAGGAAGAGCGCGGGGGAGCTCAGCGGGCGGACCCGGTGCAACCGGGTCGTCAACTTCGACGGGCAGGGGCGGGTCGCGGTCGGTGACCTGGCGTGGGTCCGGGTCACCGAGGCGCTGCCGCACAGCCTGCGTGGCGAGCTCGCCCGGCGAGCGGAGGAGGCGGCATGTTTGTCGAAATGAAGGTCCGCGGGCTGGCGCTCGATGCGGTCTCGAACATGCCGATCATCATCCTGCGCGACGAGGAGGACAAGCGCTCGCTCCAGATCTGGGTAGGGATCTTCGAGGCGAACGCGATCGCGCTGGAGCTCGAGAAGGTCGCCCCGCCGCGGCCGATGACGCACGACCTGATCAAGAACATCCTGGAGGCCATCGACGCCCGCGTCTTGAAGGTGGTCGTCACGGACCTCAAGGAGAACACGTTCTTCGCGGTCATCCATCTGCAGGTGGGCGACACCGAGTACACGGTGGACTCGCGGCCTTCGGACGCGATCGCGCTGGCCCTGCGCGTCGCCGCCCCGATCTACGTGGACGAGGAAGTGGTGCGCAAGGCGAAGAGCCTCGAGGTGTCGAAGGAACCCGAGCCCGTCAAGGCGGACGACCCCGAGCAGCTCCGCGAGTGGCTGCAGAACATCAAGCCGGAGGATTTCGAGAAGTTCAACAAGGCGTGACGGACACCCCGGTGCGGGTCGCCCTCTTCACGAACAACTACCTGCCCTTCTGCGGCGGCGTCACGGTCTCGGTCGAGACGCTGCGGGCGGGTCTCGAGGCTGCCGGCCACGAGGCCTGGGTCTTCGGGCCCCGGCTCGCCGCCGCCGACGACTCGCCGCGCGTCGTCCGCTACCCGTCGATCCCGGCAGCGACCTACCCCGAATTCGCGCTGGCCGTGCCGTACTCGCGCCGGATCACCCGTCTCGTCGCGAGCCTGGAGTTCGACGTCTTCCACGCCCACCACCCGTTCCTCCTGGGCCCGGCCGCCCGGCGCCTGGCGCGCCGCCGGCGGCGGCCCCTCGTGTTCACGTACCACACGCGGTACGAGAAGTACGCCCACTACGTCCCGCTCAGGCGCCCGCTGGTCGAGGCGCTGGCGGTCCGCTTGAGCACGCGCTTCGCCGCGCGCGCCGACGCGGTCATTGCGCCCTCCGGCGTCATCCGCGACGAGCTCCAGGCGCGCGGCGTCGCGACGCCGATCGCCGTGGTCCCGACCGGCGTGGACCTGTCGCGCTTCCGGCCGGGCGACCGGGGGGCGGCCCGCGCCGCCCTTGGGATGCCTGGGGACGACCCGCTGCTCCTCTACGTCGGCCGACTCGACCGCGAGAAGAGCGTGGACCGGGTCCTCCTCGCGTTCGAGCGCGTCGCCTCCACGCTGCCCGCGGCGCGCCTGATCCTGGTCGGGCAGGGGACCGAGGCCGAGCGGCTCGAGCGTCTGGCGCGCTCCCTTCCGGTCGGGGACCGGATCCGCTTCTGTGGCTCTCGCCCCCACGCGATGCTCCCCTCCTGCTACCAGGCCGCCGACGTTTTCCTCTTCGCCTCGGAGACCGAGACGCAGGGACTCGTCCTCGTCGAGGCTGCGGCCTGCGGCCTGCCCGCGGTCGCCGTGAGCGCGCCCGGCTGCGAGGAGGTCGTCCGAGATGGCGACACGGGCGTCCTGACCAAGGGCGAGCCGGCCGCCCTCGCCGAGGCGGCCATCGGCCTCCTGCTCGATCCCACGCGCCGCCAGCGGATGGGGGCGCGGGCGCGCGGCGTCGCGCTGCGCGAGTTCGACGTGCGCTTTCAGATCGAGCGCACGCTCGCCGTGTACGCCGCGGCCGCGCTCCGGTACAAATGAGCGACGCGCGCCTGGCTCAGGCCACCCACGGTGCACGCCGGCCTCGCGGACCCGAGTACCGATGAACCGCACCCAGCAGGCGCACGAGCGGATCAAGACCGAGATCCTCCGCGAGAAGGCAGCGACGCTCGGCCGTGCCGGCGAGCGGCTCGAGGCGGCGCTCGAGGCCGTCGCGGTGATCGCCCGGCGGGTCGATGAGAGCGCCGACGCCGCGGAGCGGACGCGCCTGCTCGGCGACTACGAGGCCGCCCGCGCGCGGGCCCTCCAGGCGCGGCTCGCGCTCCTGATCCAGCGCGAGGCGCTCGGCGTCCGTCAACACCGCGCGGTGGACGAGCGCTTCCCAGAGCCCCCACGTCTGCAGCACCGGGCGTGATCTGGAACCGCGAAGCCGAGACGATGGAGCGCGCGGCGCGCGCGCGCCTCCAGCTCGGGCGGCTGCAGGAGACGCTCCGCTTCACCGTGGAGCGCGTCGCCTTCCAGCGCGAGCGGCTCGGCGGGGCCACCGTCAAGACGCTCGACGACCTCGCGCGGCTCCCGTTCATCGGGAAGGGCGACCTCCGCGAGCAGTACCCGTTCGGTCTCTTCGCGGTGCCCGCCGCCGAGGTCGCGCGCATCCACGGCTCCTCCGGGACCAAAGGCAAGCCGACGATCGTCGGCTACACGGCGGGCGACCTCGAGGTCTGGCGTGAGGTGATGGCGCGCGTCATGACCGCGGCGGGTGCGCGACGCGGCGACATGCTCCACGTGGCGTTCGGCTACGGCCTCTTCACGGGCGGCCTCGGCTTTCACGACGGCGCCGAGCGGATCGGAATGACGGTGGTCCCCGTCTCGTCCGGCAGCACGGCGCGCCAGCATCTGCTCCTGCGCGACTTCCGGCCGGCGGCGATCTGCGGCACCCCGTCCTTCGTCCTCCACATCGCCGAGAGCCTCGCCGCCGAGGGCGGCGACCCGCGGGCCCTCGGCCTCCGCTACGGGATGTTCGGCGCCGAGCCGTGGACCGAGGGGGTGCGCGCGGCCCTCGAGAAGACGCTCGGCTGCCGGGCGTACGACGTCTACGGGCTCTCCGAGATCATCGGCCCGGGCGTCGCCGGCGAGTGCGAGGCGCAGGCGGGTCTCCACGTCCAGGACGACCACTTCCTGCCCGAGATCATCGACCCGGCGAGCGGCGCGGCGCTCCCACCCGGCCGGGAAGGGGAGCTCGTGCTGACGACCCTCACGAAGCGCGCGATGCCGCTGCTCCGCTACCGGACGGGCGACGTCACCACGCTCCTCACCGAGCCCTGCCCGTGCGGGCGGACGTCGGTCCGGATGGCGCGCGTCAAGGGGCGCTCGGACGACATGCTGGTGATCCGGGGCGTGAACCTCTATCCCTCGGAGGTCGAGTGCACGCTCCTCGAGGTCGCTGAGCTCGTCCCGCATTACCAGCTCGTCGTGGACCGCTCCTCCACGCTGGCGACGCTCGAGGTCCAGGTCGAGCCGGCGCCGGCCGTCGTCGAGCGCTACGGCCGCTTCGACGCCGGCCACCCGGAGCTCATCGCCCTCGGCGCGCGCGTGGCCGAGCGGCTGCGCAAGGCGATCGGGCTCAGCGTGCGGCTGACGCTCGTGCCGCCGCGGACCCTGCCACGCTCGGAGGGCAAGGCCGTGCGCGTCGTGGAGCGCCAATAGGCTATGCTGGACACTGGGAGGGAAGCCCCATGAGCGACCCGAGCCGCGCGATGATGACGAAGATCGAGGCGGGCGTCCGCCTGGAGTCGGCCGAGGAGATGACCGCCGAGTACCGTGAGAACCTCATCCACCTCCTCACCATGCAGGCCGACTCGGAGCTCGCGGGCGGCTACGGCTACGTGCCCTGGATCACCAAGGCGCCGACGGTCGAGGAGAAGCACGTCGTGGCCCAGATCGTGAAAGATGAGCTGCGCCACGCCACGGTCATGTACGGGCTCCTCGGGGATCTCGGCTTCGACGTCGAGACCCACGTCAGGAAGCACGACGAGATCTTCACCATGCGCGTCGAGGCCGACGCCGACATCGGAACGGCCCGCATCACCAGCGACAAGCGGGTGAACATCTTCTATTACCCGATCGACACCTGGGCCGACTTCATCTTCTTCAACTTCTGCATGGACCGCGGCGCCGGCCACCAGCTCGAGGACGTCCGCGGCTGCTCCTACGGGCCCTGGGTCCGGGCCATCGACGGCATCTTCAAGGAGGAGAAGTTCCACATCCGCCACGGCGAGCACTGGGTGCAGAAGCTCGCCGCCGACCCCAAGACCCACGCCGAGGCCCAGGCGACCTTCGACAAGTGGTTCATCCGGACGATGAACATCTTCGGGCGGCCCGGATCGCCCAAGAATCAGGTCTATCGGCGGTACAAGCTCAAGCTGCGCGACAACGACGAGGTCCGCCAGGCTTTCGCCCACGAGGTCCGCGAGCTCTGCGACAAGTTCGGCCTGAGCCTCCCGCCGTGGAAGCCCAAGTGGGCCGAGCTCCCCGAGGAAGCCCACATCCCAGGGTGAGCGGGGAGGCATACGGGTTCGTATCTGCGAATCTGTCCCATCCGTAACTTGACATAATGCGCCTTATCGGAAGTAACGCCCCAGGACGATCCGGCCCCTTTCACGGCGTCCGACCAAGGCTCCGGACGGACCGGAGACCCTTTTGCTGTGCCGCCACCGGGCTCTCATCGCAAACGTTGCAGGGACCCGCCGCCCACGCCTGGTACCCAGCCGTCACGGCCTCGAGCGTTGCCATCCGTTCCGCCAACCGCTCGAGGATGCGCGCTTCGATGCCGGTCGCCGTGGCCCAGCAGGTCGTGCAGTACCATTCACCCTGACGCCGGTCGAGGAACTGGAGCGCGAGGACGCCCTCGGGCCCGACCGCCTTGTCAGGGCTCATGGCGCTCTCTCGTCAGGCGCGAGGCTTGCGTAGACCCCTGACCGACCTCGAGCCCTGGCGGCCCGCCAGTCTTGCCCCTTTCGCATCGTGGACCTTACACGCGCCGTCGGCCTTGGCTTCGCACCCGGCCAGCCGCGCCTCGTCCGTGCCCCATGAGCACCGACACCCGGTGCACGGTTCGCGCGTCAGCGCCGACCTCGTCCGCCCAGCAGCGTGTGCAGTACCACTCACCCGCATGCCGGTCGAGAAACTCTAGGCCGCGAATCACCGCGGCGCTCCGGGCGGGCTCGCCGCTCATCTGACGACCCTTACCGCCCCGCGCTCCCTTTCACCCCTTGGCGCTCCGGCCGAGGCTCTGGACGGATCTGAAGCCCTTCATGTCCGCCGTCTTCGACCCCATGACGTCGCATACCTTGCACGGACCGCCGACCTTCGCCTGATAGCCGGCCGCGACGGCCTCCTCCGTCGCCATGAGGACCGCCAGCCGGTACACGATCCTCGCGTCGATGTCCACCGCCTCGGCCCAGCAGTCCGTGCAGTACCACTCGTGCGGCTGCCGATCGAGAAACTGCATCGCGACGGCCGCCTCGAGACCCAGGGCCTCGTCTTTGCTCATGCTCCGGCACCCAGGGCCGTCAGGCGAGCGCGGATCTCCGGCGCGCGCCGGGCCTGCGGGATTTCCTTAAGCAGTCGACGGTAAGTTTCGATCGCCTCGGCCTTCCTCCCCGCAAGCTCCTGGCTCCGACCGAGGTCCATGAGGAGTGTCTCGTAGTAGAAGTCCTTGGGGCCGAGCCGGCTCAGCGTGCCGCGATAGACGTCGATCGCCTTCGGATAATCGCGCTCCGCCTCCCACGCATAGCCGATACCCGCCTGGGCGAGCGTTCTGAGCGTGCCCGACGCCCCGCGGGCCAGGACGATCTCGTAGGCGCTGCGCGCGGCGGCATGCTGCCCGGCGTCGTAGCGGAGGGCGGCCAGCTGATACGCAGCCTGGGTGGCCGCGCTCGAGGACGGATAGCGCGCCAGCGTCGCCTCGAGCGTCTGGATGGCGACGATCCGGTCTGCGGGCTTGGTCGCGAGCCGGACCCGGAACAGCGCTTCGGCGTAGGCCGACGCCGCGCGACTCTGCTGGGCGCTGTGCCAGAACCAGCCGAGCGCCCCGAGGGCGAGCGCGACGACGAGGCCGATGCCGCCGGCGACGAGCGCGCGACGGGAGAGCGCGATCATCGCACCCGCAGCCCTTTCCGGTACTGGCGCCCGCACGAGCCGCAGCGGTGCCAGCCTCGCGAGGCGCGCCGGACGATATGTCCGCAGTGGGGACAGCGCTGATAGACGCGCCAGCCGTAGAGAATGAGGCCGAGCCCCACGGCGATCGCCACGCCGACCACCAGGGGTGGGGCGGAGAGGACGGCCTCCACGGGAAGCATGCTAGGCAGCGCGCGGGGTGAGTGTCAAGGAGCGCGGCGCTAGAGCTCCACGAAGACCGCGCCGTTCTCGACGACCACCGGGAAGCACGCCACCCTGAGGGCCGGGTTGTTGGCGTTGGCGCCGCTCCGCACGTCCCAGCGCCACGCGTGCCAGGGGCACGTCACGATCGTGCCGTCGAGATCGCCTTCGCCCAGCGGGCCGCCGCGGTGGGCGCAGGCGTTGTCCATCGCATAGAAGACGCCGTCCACGTTGAACAGCGCGAGCGTCTTGCCGTTCGCCTCGACGACCCGGCCCTGCCCGGTCTCCACCTCGCCCACACTCGCGACCTTGACCCGTCGCCCTCCACCCATCGGAGCTTCTCCTCCTCGCGCTCAGCGCCCGAGCCGCGCGATCTCCCGCCACCGGAAGCAGTCGGTCGTGTGGTCGTTGACGAGCCCCACGGCCTGCATGAAAGCGTAGCAGATCGTGGGGCCGACGAAGGCGAACCCTCGCGTCTTGAGATCGCGACTCAGCGCGCGCGCCGTCTCCGTCTCCGCGGGCACGTGACG
>WNGC01003156.1_pt1 | contig 10077 bp, 8 predicted proteins | sample 5400051 | NCBI WGS metagenome assembly WNGC01 (sample SAMN13153368, study PRJNA577476) | soil metagenome | isolation source: 20 cm soil or saprolite under grassland replicate 2 | place: USA:California | collected 2016-06-15 | reverse complement strand
GAACGGGTAGGGCCGATCGGGATGTGCCGGACAATACCGCCAGTGTTTGTACATCCAAAGCCAGGGCGCCGGATTTTTGCGCACGTAAGGCTCAAATGAATTCCAGCATGCCTGCGCGATCTGCTGATGCGTCATTCCAATCGTGTCTTTCATCTTTGGATGAAATACCAGCCTGTAACGTCCGTTCGGCAGCGGTTCGGTGTGGGCGGGGACGATGGGAACACCGGTTCGCTCGTGGAGCCACGCATGCGCCGATGTAACGCTTGTCTCCAGTCCAAAGCAATCGATTGCCACGGCACCTTGACTCGCCGGCACTGTGAGATCGACCAGCAGCGCCGTGCGGCCCTTTCGGCGAAGCACCTTGTAAAGTCGCATGATGCCGCGCTCGCGCGGGACGAGCTCGTGACCGGATTGCTCCCGCAAACTTTTGAAAATTGGATCCAGGGATGAATTCTTAAATTCTTGCGAGATAATTGTGCCTTTCAGATCGAGAAAACCACAGGCGAGACTGAGCCATTCAAAATTGCTGTAGTGATAACAGGCGATCATCAAGCTGCGCTCCGGGCCTGTGTCGCGCGCTGTTTCCTCGAAATTTTCTAACTCAATGTAGTGAGAAAAGTTTTCTTGTGTTAGACGCGGGCTCCATAGCAGATCGACCATGGTCCGGGCGAAATGCTGGAATGAGGCACGCACAATTTTTCGTCGCTCTTGAGGCGAGAATCGATTTCCGAATGCGACCTCGAGATTGCTCAGTGCCACCTTATAGCGCTGCCGATCAACAAAGCTCAGCAGGGCCCCTGCCGCTCGAGCGATGTGATAGCACGCCGTTCGCGAACACAGAGGGATTACTTTTGTGGCAAGAACAAGTCCCAGCCACTCCAGCCGATATCGGATTCGCTTCCAGCGCGACCGCATGCTGGAGTTTCAACGACGAAATTCGAATGTCTAACACCTTCCCCCGTGATGATGAATCACGCCGTTCGTCTACCACCCCTGCCCTGGGTTACTTACTGGAGGCAAACTTTTTCGAAACTCCGCCTGCTGACGCTCGGCTTCTTTCTGCTGGTCCGCCTCGCGCGCTTGCTGTTCAGGACTGGGACCCGAGCCGGCACAGCCGAGCAACGCTATAAGGAGAGTCAAAATCAGAAATGATTTGGTAAGCAGTTTTTTCATACGGAGATCGCAACAGGACGATAATCAGGGCGATCAACGCGGCAACCTGCCGTCAGATGTTCCAACGGTCGGCCAAGCCGGATTATTGAACTTTTGTGACGTCGTATTCTTCTGCTGTCTGCTCGCGGTACTTGGGCTCGAGCGCTCTTAAGCGCTCAAGGATCTCATTCAACGCAAGCTCGTTCTTCAAATTCACTTGATAATCGATTTCGGCGCGCAACCGGTCTTTGTGGGACTGCCGGTTTTGCGACATTAAAATGATCGGCGCCTGCAGCACCGAAAGCATATTAATCCCGGTACTCAGCAGTAAGAACGGATATGGATCGAAGCCAATTTTCCCCATCCGCGCCAACCAGATGTTTATCCATACCCAAACATTGAACAGGAACACGGCGGCAATAATGAATTTCCAACTGCCGCCGAATTCAGCGATGAGATCCGCTGCGCGATCGGAAAGGGTAAGCTGCGCTGCTTCCTCTACATTGACGTTGCGGGTCGCAGTGTGACGCAAAAGTTCATCTGTATGGCGTAACCTGTTGGCAAGCGCTGTAAGCATCTCCAGCGCAACGTTTGGGTTGCTGCTAACAAAGGAAAGAAAATGGTCGCGCGAAAGCACAGCCAACCGTGCGTCCTCCGCAACCCGCGCATCGGCCGAGCGCGGCTTACCACCGAGCAACGCCATTTCCCCAAAGAAATCGCCGCGGTGTAATTCGGTAAGCGTAACGTCGTGTCCGTCCTTCGCTCGTACGCAGATGCGGACCTTCCCCTGCTCGATTAAATACATCGCGTTTCCTTCATCACCGGCGCGAAAGAGAACCGCACCTGCTTTTGAATCGAGGCTCTCGAGCAACTCGCACAATTCATGGGCCGCCTCGGTATCGAGCGACTCAAACAATGGCACAAGGCGCAGCGTCTCGACGTTCATTTGCTGGAGAGCGATGGAACGGGGGTCACCATAACCGCAATGCGCGGCTGCGAGAAGCGACAAATCACTCACGAAACGACGCTCTTGGACCATCGGAAATTGACTTGGAGAGGTTCGCTTTTAGGTTGAGAAACGCGCTTGCTGCGCGTTGCGACCCGTGAAAAACGTCCTCTTCGTCTGCACAGGTAACATTTGTCGGAGCCCGATCGCAGAAGGGTTTTTTCGCCGACTGACTGGCAACCGGAAGGACATTGAAGTCGCATCGGCCGGCGTGCACGCGGTTCGTGGTCAGCCGCCAAGCGTGTATGCGGTGGAAGTCTGTGCAGAGGAAGGCACAGACATAAGCGACCTGCGCAGCCAGCCGCTGACCGGAGCGCTGGTTGATCGAGCTACGCACATTTTCGCCATGACCGGTGCGCACCTCGAAACGATACAAACATTGTTTCCACAAAGTGCGGAAAAAACGTTCTTAATCCGTGAATTTGAACAGCCTGGCACGACGGTGTGGCGCGATGTACCGGACCCCATCGGTTTGGGCCGCGAAGTGTACGAGGGTTGCGCACGCATTATCAAAAACGCTCTGCCGAGCGTCCTCGCATTTGTAGAACAGGGCGAACTCGTCCGCCCTGGTGCGGTGCGCTCGTCCGACATATCTTATTCCATGGACCATCTTTCTCAGCAATTTGAACCCGGATCCATCGCTTCCACATCGGCGCCGTGTTACGGCGCGGCATTACGGAAAGTGGATCCCGAAATCTTTGATGCGATTGCTGCGGAAGAAAAACGCCAGCGTGAGAACATCGAATTGATCGCCTCTGAAAATTTCACCAGCCGCGCGGTGATGGAAGCTCAGGGTAGCGTGATGACCAATAAATACGCGGAAGGTTATCCGCTGAAACGTTGGTATGGCGGCTGCGAGAACGTCGATACCGCCGAGCAGTTGGCAATTGATCGCGCCAAGCGGCTTTTCGGCTGCGAACACGTCAACGTGCAGCCGCACAGCGGTGCGCAGGCAAACATGGCCGTTTACTTCTCCATGCTGAAACCCGGCGACAAGATTCTGGCGATGAATCTGGCGCACGGCGGCCATCTCACGCACGGACATCCGGCAAATTTCTCCGGAAAATTCTACCTCGTGTCGCAGTACGGCGTGAGCGAAAAGACCGAGCAAATCGATTACGACGCATTGCAGAAACAAGCCGAGGAAGTCCGGCCAGTGATGATCACGGCCGGTGCATCCGCTTACCCGCGCATCATTGATTTCCCGCGGCTACGACAAATCGCCGATTCAGTCGGCGCGATTCTCTTTGTCGACATGGCGCATATAGCCGGTCTGGTCGCAGGAGGGCAACATCCGAGCCCGATTCCGCACGCACAGTTCGTAACCACCACGACTCACAAAAGTTTGCGCGGTCCACGTGGCGGCATCGTGATGTGCGAAGAAAAATTCGCGAAGCAAATCGACGCCACGGTTTTTCCTGGCGTGCAAGGCGGCCCGCTTATGCACGTCATCGCCGCGAAAGCGGTCTGTTTTCATGAAGCCCTGCAAGGGCAATTTCGCGAATACCAGCGACAGGTAGTGATTAACGCGAAAGCCCTCGCCGCCGGTTTAGCCAAACACGGTTATCGCATCGTCTCCGGTGGAACCGACAATCATCTGATGCTTGTCGATCTTCGCCCGAAGGATCTCAACGGCAAGGAAGCGCAGGAAGTTCTCGACCGCTCCAGCATTACCGTAAACAAAAACGCCATCCCGTTCGACACGAGCTCGCCTTTCAAGCCGGCCGGCATCCGCGTCGGCACGCCCGCAGTCACCACGCGCGGCATGAAAGAAGAAGATATGCTCGAGATCGCCGAGCTTGTTGCCGAAGCGCTCGAGAATCGTAGCGACGGAGGCGCACTCGAGAACGTGCGCAAAAAAGTCATCGATCTGACGAGCAGATTTCCATTGCCCGTCTAGGTGCGCAGCGCGACGAACGCTGCAATCAATTTTTTTTCAGTTACAAAACCCGCCTGCATCAATTCGTATTATTCAATCGGCGAAAATCTCGTAATCTGCGGATGGAATGAATCGCACGGCGGATCAACCCGAACCAAACCCGCTGCGCGAAGGATTGTCGGCGCGGCCCGTGCCACAGCCATGTAGCATCGTGATCTTCGGTGCTACGGGTGATCTCACTCATCGCAAACTTGTCCCGGCGTTATATAACCTGGCGGCCGACGGCGAACTGCCGCCCGGCGTCGTCATCGTTGGATTCGCTCGGCGCGACAAAAGTGACGACGATTTTCGGCGCGACCTCGAAGAATCCATGCGCAAGTTTTCGCGTCAGCCGGTGCGCGACGAAATCTGGAACGCGTTTGCGCAATCTATTTTTTATCACCGGAGCGAGTTTGGTGATGAAGCTGGTTACGAGCGGCTGACCAAACGTCTCGAGGAGCTCGACAAAAGCCATGGCACGCGCGGCAACCGTCTGTTTTATCTGGCAGCCGGTCCTGACCAGTTCGAATCGATTCTCAAAAACCTGAAAGCCGCAGGGCTGAACCAGACCTGCAAAGGAAGCTGGGCACGCGTCATAATCGAAAAACCATTCGGCACTGATCTCGCCTCAGCGCGCGAGCTCAATCGCGTCGTGCGCAATTCCTTCAGAGAAGATCAGACCTACCGCATTGACCATTTCCTCGGTAAGGAAACGGCGCAGAACATTCTGGTCCTCCGATTTGCCAATGCGATTTTCTCACCGCTGTGGAACACGCACTACATCGATAATGTGCAGATCACAGCGGCGGAAACACTCGGGGTCGGGACTCGGGCCGGCTATTACGAAGACGCAGGCGCATTGCGCGACATGGTACAAAATCATCTGATTCAGCTCCTATGTCTCGTCGCGATGGAACCGCCTACTGACCTGAGCGCTGACAGTATCCGCGACGAGAAGGTCAAAGTCGTGCGCTCACTGCATCGCTGGTCGCGCAGCGAAATCGCGGCCAACGTTGTACGTGGCCAATACACGAAAGGCGCTATTCACGGCGAGCCGATCCTCGGTTACCGGCAGGAACAAAAGGTAAATCCCGATTCGCAGACCGAAACGTTTGTCGCCTTGCGTTTGTTCATCGACAACTGGCGCTGGGCCGATGTACCGGTGTACATGCGAGTGGGCAAGCGGCTTCCGAAATCGGCAACTGAAATTTCCATTCACTTCAAAAAAGCGCCGGCGGTGTTGTTCAATAAGGATCTCCGGGACCTCAACGTGCTCGTGATTCGGATTCAGCCCGATGAAGGAATCTCGTTGCGGATTCATGCCAAGGTACCCGGCACAAGTTTTCGCATCGAGCCGGTTAAAATGGATTTTCATTACGGAACATCCTTCGGCAAACCCAGCCCGGAAGCATACGAACGTCTGCTGCTCGACGCGATGAGCGGCGATGCCACGCTCTTTGCACGCGCGGACGAGGTGGAGCAAGCCTGGGCGTTCATCGATCCAATCGAGGAAGCGTGGCACGCAAAGAAGAATGCGCCCGAGTTATATTTTTATCCCGCGGGATCCTGGGGACCGGAAGCTGCCGATGATTTGCTCGCTCGCGAGGGCCGGGCGTGGAGAAGATTATAAACCCGTTATGCCTGCGGCTGCTGAAACATACTCGTTAGGCGCTCCGGTCGAGATCGGAAAAATTGAGCAGGAGCTGAAAAAACTCTGGCGGGAGGGCGAAGGCGCAATGACCCGAGCATCGCTGATGAATCTTGCCGTTTACAGCGAAGATCCGGGCTCATTGCCAAGCAACACGCAATTGATGGCGCGAATCACCGAAAACCACGCCTGTCGCGCGATCGTCATCGAAGCTGATTGCGGTGCAGACGACGACCTCGTCAGCGCCTGGATCAGTGCGCACTGCCACGTGAGCAGCGTTGGCGGCAAGCAAGTTTGCTCCGAACAGATTTCGTTTCTGCTCAAAGGCGGATGCACCACACAACTGCCGAGCATCATCCTTTCCAATCTGGATTCGGACCTGCCGCTTTATCTTTGGTGGCAGGAAGAATTTCGCGAACCAATTGACTCGCAACTTTGGACGTGGGTCGATCGGGTGATCTATGACAGCCACGGCTGGAGCGATTTTCGCTCACAAACACGTTTACTCGAGGTGATGCAGGAGGAGGGCAACCAGCGAATCGTGCTTTGCGATTTGAATTGGACACGACTGGACAACCTTCGCTTCGCGCTCGCGCAATTCTTCGATCACCCCGCTTCGCATCATCGCCTCGCCAAGATCAGCAAGGTGCGGATCCATTTTGCACCCGGCTTTCGGTCGACCGCTGTTTTGTTTGTGGGTTGGCTGGGGGCGCAATTGAATTGGCACATTGACGAGGTGAAATCCTCAGGTGAGTTGCGGTTTACCCGGGCGTCAAGGCAGCACATCGATGTCGACCTCCGCGAGCGCAATGGCGAACCGGTTCACGAAATCGCGTTGACCAGCGGTGACGTGGAGTTTCGCGTCACATACGCGCATTGCGGCGATCTCCTGGAGGTCTCACGCATACACAACGACGAAAACCGGGTTCCCCAGCTAATGCCCGCTGGAAACAACGATCCGGTGGGCTTGATCAGCGAGGAACTGATTCGCGGCGGCCCGCACCGCGTTTACCTGAACGCGCTCAATTGCGTTCGGGATCTACTGTAGCCACGGCCCTGCAGGCAGTCTTTTTTGCCTAACCACAGACAGGCTGTGGCTATAATGTCAGCAGCGCGTACAATTCGCGGACATTCTTTTCGATCGAGAAAAGCGCTCGCGCGCGTTCGCAGCCGGAATGGCCAAGTCTTGCCGCCAAAGAACAATCGCTAATCACCGTTTCAATCGCGTCAGCCATTGCTGCGGTGTCGCTGGGTTGCACCAAAAATCCGGTTTCGTTTTCGATTACCATTTCCGGAATGCCGCCGAGGTCCGTGGATACGACAGGCAACCCCGTCGCCATCGCTTCCATTATGACGGTAGGCAGATTGTCCATGCCGCCGTCGGGATCAATCACGCTGGGGAGCACAAAAACATTTGCCGCGGCGAGCCGCTCGCGGACTTGCATCTGCGGCTTTGCACCCGGAAGTTCGACATTATTTTGCAAACACAGTTCATCGATCTGCTGGCGTAGCTCACTCTTGAGCGGGCCGTCACCGATGATTTCACACCGGAACGATTTCCCGCGTTCCATGAGCAACGCGCAGGTGCGAATTAAATCAGCGAATCCCTTTTTCGGAATCAAACGGCCCACCGCAATAATCAGCGCTGGAATCGAAGAAAAATCTGCCCGCCCAAATTCAGCAAGATCGAGTCCATTGTAAATGCGGTGGATGCGATCAGCGCGATAAGAGAATCGGTCGCGCAAAAAGCGCGCAGCGTAATCCGTTTCGGTGACGATCGCACGCGCCGTATCGCAAAGTTTATCCAGTCCGATTTCAAACTGCCGCGGAGAGAAAATGTCGTTTGCGTGCGCGGTAAAACTGAAAGTGATCGAAAAAAATCTATTGATCCAGAAAGCAGTGCGGGCAGCCATGCCGGCGAAATGCGCGTGCACATGATCGATCCCCATTTTTCGCAAGCGCAGACCAACGTAGATCGCCTGGTAAAGGCGAAGGAAATCGGTGCGGCGGCGCCATTCATCCAGAGCGGCGACAATGTCTGCGCCGAGCTTCCGTTTGTTTGCGGCGCGTCGAAGGTCTTCCAGCAGCTCCTTTTCTTCTGGAAGATAACGCACCCGTTCGACGATACGCGTGTCCCAATCTTGTGGTGGCTCGTCTTTCGGCTTACGGATTGAAAAGATTGGCGGCGCGATGTCCTGGCGATCAAGCTCTGCCACTTCCCGATAGCAAAACGTTTGTCCGAACGATGGGAACCGCTCGAAGAGGTAAGCGAAGCGCGTCATCGAGATTCAGGAATGCAATAGCGATCACGCGCTTCCGCGCTTAACCGGAATCGGTTTTCCCGACTCATCGACCGCGACCAGCGTAAAGACGCCATGTGTGACGCGAAGTTCTTCGCCCGTCATGTAACGCGTCACCCAAACTTCGACGGGAATGGTCATTGAAGTCCGCCCGATTTTCTCGACGTGCGCATAACACCTGACGGTATCCCCCACTCTCACCGGCTGCAGGAACGACATTCCTTCCAGCGCCGCCGTGACGACGCGCGCTTGCGCCGTTTTCGCCGCGAGAATCCCGCTGCCCAAGTCCATTTGTGAGGTTACCCAGCCGCCGAAGATGTCGCCATTCGGATTTGTATCCTGAGGCATGGCGATGGTTTGAATCACCAACTCGCCGTTTGGTTTGTCGCTCATCTGGAGCGGATAATAGCACACTGTCTGTATCCGCAATCTTCCTCTCCTGTGCTTCTGCTTGCTTCGCCTCCGGAAGATCAGAGGAAGGGGAAGAGGAAGATTACAAGATCAGCATGCAATCGCCGTAACTGTAGAAGCGATACCGTTCATGAACGGCTTTCTCGTACGCGCGAAGAATGAATTCGCGTCCAGCAAACGCGCTCACCAGCATGAGTAAAGTCGAACGCGGTAAGTGGAAATTCGTTAACAGCGCATCGACAATCCGAAACGTAAACGGCGGGTAAATGAAAAGATCGGTCTCGCCTGATCGCGGTTCAATCTGCCGCCTAAGAAGTTTGCTCTTACGTATGGTTGTTTCGAGAACGCGCATGGCTGTGGTTCCCACAGCTACGATCCGCTGCGCATTGTTGACCTTATCTGCGGCTTCCGGCGACAGGGAAAAACGCTCCGCATGCATCCGGTGTTCGGCGATGTTTTCAGAGCGCACAGGAAGAAAAGTTCCCGGTCCGACATGCAACGTGACGAACGTGTGCGGAATTTCACTCAAAATCTCGAGCGTGAAATGCAGACCAGCCGTAGGCGCAGCCACGGCCCCCGGCTGACGAGCAAAAACCGTCTGGTAACGCGCCGCGTCCGATTCATCGCTGGCCCGATTGACATACGGCGGTAAGGGCATGGAACCACCGACGTAAACATCAACATCGGTGTCGAACGCGATGATCCGCTCGCCCTCTGCGGTGATTTTCTCGACCCGCAAACACACATCGCCGATCGTTGCGGTCGCGCCAACCCGCATTTTACGGCCCGGCATAACCATGCACTTCCAACGCGTTGCCCCGAGACGCTCAAGGAACAAAAATTCCACCGCGTCGTCATCGGAGAATCGCCGCGCTGCCAGTACGCGCGTATCGTTTAACACGAGGAGGTCGCGCGGCTGCAAAAATCTCTTTAGCTCGCTAAATTGCCGATGCTCGATCTTGTGCCCGGCACGATGCAAAACCATCATCCGGGAATCCTGGCGACGTTCAAGCGGGCGCTGCGCAATTAATTCCCGCGGCAGAACGTAATCATAATCGCTTAGCCGTGCGCTCATCGGTCGATTGAATCTAGCCCAGATCCAAGAGGCAACAGCCCCGTTGATTCGTGTGTCGCTGCCGATGCGCTTATGCAAAAAGGCGCAGCTGAGTCGTCGATTGGCGAAATGATTTGCACGAAAGCGCCGGCCGCGCGCCGATGCCGGCTCGACGACAACCGACCTTGAATAGCGACGCGATCTGCTCGGCAAAAATTCCTTCTCCGGTCATGCGCGTGTGCCATTGCGAATTGTTCAGACGGTTTCCCCGCAAATGCCGGATCCGCCCCAACACTTTCTCTTTGCGGTCTGGAAAATGTTCCTCCAGCCAATGCTCGAACAGTGACGCAACCGCCCATGGCAGGCGGATAATCGTGTAGCCGGCAAACTGCGCGCCCGCTTTTGCGCACGCATCCAGGATCTTCGGAATCTCGTGATCAGTGAGTCCGGGAATAATTGGTGCCACCATTACGCCAACTGGAATTTTTGCTGCACGGAGTTGTTCGATGGCGTCGAGCCGACCTTGCGGCGAGGTCGTACGCGGTTCGAGCACTCGCTGCAACGTCGGATCAAGAGACGTCACTGAAA
>WNGC01003153.1_pt1 | contig 10079 bp, 8 predicted proteins | sample 5400051 | NCBI WGS metagenome assembly WNGC01 (sample SAMN13153368, study PRJNA577476) | soil metagenome | isolation source: 20 cm soil or saprolite under grassland replicate 2 | place: USA:California | collected 2016-06-15 | reverse complement strand
GGTGCATGAACTTCTCCGGGATGGGCTCGCCCCAGGGGCCGTTCAGCTCGTGGCGACCGATCAGGTTGGGCGGCACGCTGGCATTGAGCACGTCGGTGTCGGCCCAGTGCTCGTGCACGCGGCCCCACGGATCGCCCCAATAGTCGAACACCTGGCTGCCGAGCGAATGGCGGCCGATCCCCCAAAAATGCTCGTAGCCCTTCGCCTTCATGACCTCGTGGCCGATCATGATGTCGTCGATATCGGCTGCCTCATAGGACAGGTGGTTGAGGCCTGCCTTGTCGCTGCGGATGCAGAAGAAGGTGTGGTGGTCGACATAGTCATCGCCGCGGTCGAGACGGTTGAACGAGCCGACGATATTATCCTTGCTGTCGGCGTAGACGTCGTCGGAGCAGCGCAACCCAATAACCTCGCGGTACCAGCCGAGCGTCTTCTCGAATTGCGGCGAGTGCACGACGAAATGGCCGATGCGCTTGACGTGCGACGGGCCGCGCTCGACCCCTTTGTAATAAAGCGCGTTGCGCCGCTGGGTCTTGTCCTCGCCGGTGTTGACCGGCGGCCGCTTCAGCGGAATTTTCGGCAGCCGCTGCATGCCGTAGACGACCTCGACCTGGAACCCGTCGGGGTCGGTCAGGCGCACGCGCTTGCCGCCGCCGGGCTCGTCGATGTCCTCGATTTTCGAGGCGCCCTGGACGCGCGCCAGCTTTTCGAGATCCCCCAGGCTCTCGGCATGGAAGGCGATCCCGACATATTTCGGCTCGCCCAATTCCGTCACATGGAGATGGTGCGCTTCGTCGGTGCCGCGCATGTAGAGGGCGTTCTTGGTGCGGTCGGCGCGCACCATGCCGAAGGCGGTCAGAAACTCTTCCTGCTTGTCGAGATCGGGCGAGCGCAGCCGGCCATAGGCGAGCTCGGCGGCTTTGATGACGGGCATAATAAGACCTCCGAAAAGGTGCTGGCCGCGATGCGGCCGCTCGCCGCGCATGCTGCCTCGCCCGGGGCCGCGGGGCAAGCCGCTCGCGCGCCATCTGGACGACCCAATTCAGCAAAAATCCGCGGGCTTCTACCAAAGGAGTGGCGACCTTCCGGAATTGGCTGCCGCGCAACGGTGTTTGTTGGCCAGAGGGAAATCGCCAAGAACGTGAAATCGCCGCCTGCGCTGACGCATCGCTTGGTGTCGCATGCCGGGCCAAAGGAACACGGCAAAGGAACGGCCAAGAAACACGGCCAAGAAACACGGAGGTAACCAGATGATATCGTTTCGGCTTCGGATTTTAGGGCAGACACTGCCCTTTCTGCTGATCGCGCCCCTGGCCCTGGCGCAGACGCCGGCTTCGAAGGCCCCGTCCCGCGCACAGGCAACGGCCGCGCTCAACCAACCCGCCAATCCCGGGGCGGCGCATTACACGCGGCAGCAGATCGACCAGTTGGTCGCGCCCATCGCGCTCTACCCCGATCAGCTGCTCTCGCAAGTGCTGATGGCCGCGACCTACCCGCAGCAGATCGCCGAGGCCGCGCAATGGCTGAAGGAGGACGGCCATGCGGAGCTCCAGGGCGATGCGCTGGTCCAGGCTTTGGAGCCGCTGCCCTGGGATCCGAGCGTCAAGGCGCTCGTCGCCTTCCCGCAGGTCGTCGAGATGATGAGCGAGCATATCGAGTGGACCGAGGCGATTGGCGTCGCCTTTGCGACGCAGCAGGCCGAGGTCATGGCGCGGGTCCAGGGATTGCGCCAGCTCGCGATGAAATCCGGCAAGCTGAAGCAGGTAAAGCACCTGCAGGTGCGCCAGGAAGGGCCGACAATCCTTATCGCCTCGGCGGAGCAGGACCGGGTCTATGTGCCGGTCTATAACCCGACCGTCGTGTACGGCCAGTGGCAGGACCGCGAATTCCCGCCGGTCTATCTGCCGCCCCCGCGCGAGTTTGTCGCGGAGACGATCGAGCCGGGGTTCGAGGTCAGCCGCGGCTTTGCGGTCGTGGCGCCGCTCTGGGGCTGGAGCCGGCCGGATTGGCGCGCGAGCCGGATCACAGTCAACCGCACCGAATACACCCGGATTACCCGTAACGTCGAAATCGGACCGGGCGACACCTGGCGGCATAGCGGCCCGGTTGTGCTGGTCGCGCCCAACGCTGTCTCGCGCACGACGACCGTGACGACGACGAATGTGCCCGCCGGCACGGTTCTGCCGGGGCGGGCCGCGGCCGTCGTCTCGCTGCCGCAACGCGCGGCCGCGCAGCCGAACCTGATCCACAGCCAGAGTACGACGAGCGAAACGACGCCCCGGTCCGGGCAGACGACGACAACAACCTCTCAGCCCGGCACGGCACCCTCTGGTCAGACGCCGTCGACGACAACGGCGCAGCCGAGCACGACTCCGTCGACCCAGCCCGGGCAGAGCTCGACGACGGCGGCGCAGCCGAGCAAGAACGAGCCTGGGAAGGCGCCAGCCACCGCCGCGCAGCCAAGCGCAACACAGCCGGGCAAGGCCCCGACCGCGACCGCGGAACCGGGCAAGACTGAGCCGGGCAAGACTGAGCCGGGCAAGACGCCGGCGGGATCGTCCGCCCAGCCCAGCCAGGCCACGGAGAAATCGGCGCAGCCGAGCAAGGAGCAGGCCGGAACGAGCCATCCGGGCACGAGCCCGACCGAGAAGAACAAGCCGGCGGCAGCCTCGGAGACGACAAAGCCTTCGGGACAGTCTGGCAAGACCGAGGCGGGCAAGACCGAGATGGGCAAGACCGAGGCAGCCAAACCCCAGTTGGCCAAGCCCGAGGCGAGCAAGAGCGAGCCGAATATGCCCGCACGCGAGCATAGGGCCGGAGAGCCAGCCGCTCGCCCTGCCGACGCGGCCAAGGGCCAGGGCACGCCCTCGCCGGCCGCCAACCTGCCGAAGGAGCATGCGCCTGGTGCGGCGGCGACCACACCCTCGGAGCCCGCGACGCCGCGCGCGAGCGAGCACGCCGCGCCAAAGCCGGCGACCGGAAGCTCGGAGCAGCCCGGGCGGGCGCCGGAGCATGCCGGCGCCAAGCCGCCGGCGAGCAGCGCTTCCGGTCAATCGGGCCAGAGACCGGAAGAAGGGGGCGCGAAGCCGTCCGGCGCGTCGCAAGCGCCGGGTGCGGGCCCCGCGCCCGGTCATGAGCCGCAACGCGCCGCCCCGCCGCAAGGCGGGCAAGGCAGCTCGGCGGCGCCGGCCGCCACGCCGCACCAGCCCGCGCCGAATGCACAACGGCCCAACGCGCCGAATGCGCCGGGCGCGCGTCCGCCCGGCCAATCCTCGGAGCAGGGCGACAAGGAAAAGAAAGAGCGCTGACCAAATGCTAGGCCGGGCTCGGCAAGAGCCCGGCCCAGGGCTGCCACCGCGGGCCCGATCCGAATGGATTGGGCTCGCATTTTTTTGACGGCATTCCCCCCGCGCATGCGACCCGTGCCGCAGCGCGCCGATCTTTGCATAGCCAGCCGGGCACAAACCCGGCTATAGCGGCAGCGGCGCAAAGCGGCGAGCGGGGACAGGGTGATGGAGCTTCCCGACAGCATCAAGACGTTGGGCGAGCAGGTCGAGGCGGGCGGTGAGATAACGCCCGCCGTGGAGTTGTTCGACGCCTATCCGGTTTTCGCCGCCGAAGTCGCGCAACTCTTCACGCGTCCCTGGCTGGCGGTCGACCATGTCAGCCGGCTCGCCTGCGATGGCGATTATTTCCGCGCCGAAGTGGGCAGCCGCTCGATCGTGCTGGTGCGCGAGGCGTCCAACCGCATTCATGCGCTGCGCAACGCCTGTCTGCACGCCGGCTACCGCGTCTGCGAGGAAGAGAGCGGCCGCAGCGACCACCTCTTCTGCCAATATCACGGCTGGTCCTATGCGCTCGACGGCCGGCTGACCGACCCGCAGCTGCGCCCGGAGCTGACCGACCGCTCGCGGTTTCGCCTGCCGCATTACGCGATGCGGATCGAACGCGGGCTGATCCTCGTCGATCTCTCGACACTGGCGCCGGAGCCGCCGCCGCCCGGCCCGGTCGATCTGGGCGCGATCCCGGAAGCGCTCGCCGAGGCCAACGTGTCGAGCCGCAAGCGCTACCCGACGACCTGGAACTGGAAATACCTGCGGCACTTGCTGTGGGAAACGCCCGAACTAGTGTTTGGCGGCGACGAATGCAGCGACGTCGCCGAGATCGGACCGCTCAGCTTTGTTGCGTTGCGCGGTGACGAGGCGGCGCTGGTCCGCTTGTGTCCGCGCTTTCCCGGCCATACCGATGTCGAGATTGTGCGCCTCGCGGTGCGCGACGCATCACGGCCACCGGCAAATGGCGCCGATCCGATCGAGGAAGGCTTGCGCCGGCATGGCGATGCGATCGCGGCGGCGCCGCTCGGTGTGCTCGATCGTGCGTTTTATGAATGGTACTGGCCGCATCTATCACGCGCACAGTCCTCGTAGGATGGGCCTCGTAGGATGGGCCTCGTAGGATGGGCTGAGCATTCGCGAAGCCCATCTCTGGCGGCTCCCTGATGGGCTTCGCTGCGCTCAGCCCATCCTACGGCTACTCGTGAGTGGCACACGCGAAGCAAGGAACTGACGCAATGGAATTCCGCACGCTTGCCGAGGGGCTGCAATTTCCGGAAGGGCCGGTCGCGCTCGCCGACGGATCGGTGTTGCTGGTCGAGATCGCCGCCGGCACGCTGACGCGCATTGCGCCCGACGGCACAAAGAGCGTCGTCGCGACAACCGGCGGCGGCCCAAACGGCGCCGCGATCGGGCCCGACGGCAAATGCTATGTCGCGAACAATGGCGGCTTCGAATGGCATCGCGAAGAGGGCCGCATCCGGCCGCTGACGCAAGCCAAGGATTACAGCGGCGGGCGGCTCGAGCGCGTCGACCTCAAGACCGGCGCCGTCGAACCCGTCTACCGCGCCTGCGGCGACATGCCGCTCAAGGGACCGAACGATCTCGTCATCGACGCGGCGGGCGGCGTCTATTTCACCGATCTCGGCAAGCGGCGGCCGCGCGAGATGGATATCGGCGCGGTCTATTACGCGAAGCCGGATGGCTCCTCGATTGTCGAGGTCGCCTATCCGATGGTGACTCCGAACGGCATCGGGTTGTCGCCGGACGAGAAGACACTGTATGTCGCCGAGACCGAAGCGGCGCGGCTCTGGGCATTTCCGATCGACGCGCCGGGCCTCGTGAAAAAAGAGCCCTGGCCATCGCCGCACGGCGGCCGGCTGGTCGCCGGCATGGGCGGCTATCAGCGTTTCGATTCATTGGCGGTGCAGGCTGACGGGCGCATCTGCGTCGCGACCTTAATTAATGGCGGCATCACGGTGATCTCGTCGGATGGCCGCCATGTCGAGCACCATGCGATGCCCGATCCGATGACGACGAACATCTGCTTTGGCGGCCCCGACATGAAGACCGCATTCATTACGCTGTCCTGGACCGGACGGCTTGTCGCGGTCGATTGGCGCTCGCCCGGATTGAAGCTCAATCAGGCTGGTTGAAGCGGGCATCCGACGGCGCCTCCCGCGGTTCTTCGGCGGGCGGCGCGACCGGCATTGCCGGGCGATTGGCGGCCGCCGCTTTCTCGCGCTCGCGTCGTGAGATCGGGTGTGGCACCCAGGGCCGATCGCCGCGGCTTTCATTCGCGCCGACCACGGTGATTCCGTCCGCATCGAGCCACAACGCGACGGCGCCCTGGCGCCAGGTGTCGATCCGGTCGGCGACCGGGATCTTGCCGCGGCAAGCGAACCCGGCCGGCACCTGCGCGACGATCGCATCGACCGTGTCGCACGACACCGGCAACCCGCTCTCGGCGGTGACGATCGCGACGCGCCGCCCATAAGCGGTATAACTGCAGCGGGCCTCGCCCGCGCAGTCGAGCCCGTCGGCGGCGGGATCGCCGCGACCAGGCCAGGGCAACAATCGCCCGCCGGTCTCGGAAACCAGGAACGAGCGGTGGATTTTTTCAGCGCCGGCGGCGACGCGGTAATCGCCCTCCGGGGTCCGCGCTGCGAGGAAGCGACCAAAATCGGAGAGGACCAGATCGGGAGGGCGGGTCAGCAGCATCATCGCCATGCCGGCCGCGATCCCGGCGATGCCCCAATAGCGCCATCTCTGTTGCCAGAGGCACAGCCAACAGCCGCCGAGCGCGACAAGGATGACCCCGAAGGTCGGCAGGCGCGGCATCGACCAGACATTGCCGGGCAAACTCTGAACCCACTGCGCGACCGCGATCGTCACATCGATGCCCCACCCCATCGGGGTCAACGCCAATCCCTCCAGGCCGAACGGCATCAGGAGGCAAGCGACGACGCCCCACGGCAATGTCCACATCGCCGAGATCGGCACCGCGATGACATTGGCGAGCGGCGAATACAGCACGAGATGATGAAAATGGTAGATCGCGAAGGGCTCGGTCCCGATTGTTGCGACGACTGTCGTCACCGCGACCGCGCCGCAATAGCCGAGCGCCTTGCGGCCGAAACCGCCGCGATGAAACAGGTGCGCCATCTGCGCACCCCATTTCTCGTAGACCGCGATCAGCGCGACAACCGCACCAAACGACATCTGAAAACTGACGCCGACGAGGCTTGCCGGATCGAGCACCAGCACGACCATCGCGGCGAGCGCGCAGATCCGCATCGAGATGCGCAACCGGTCGATCAATACCGCGACAAACACGATGCCGGTCATCACAAAGGCGCGCTGGGTCGGAATCGCCGCACCCGAGATCATCAGATAGCAGAACAGCACGATCAGCGTGACGAGGGCGGTGATCTTCTTATTCTGATAGCACCGTCTCTGCCAGTTTTAGCTCGTCCCCGGAAGCCCTGCTCCGTCCTGGGTTTCTGAGCTAGCCGAGGCCGGCGGTCCTTGTTCATGTTAAGAACTGCTACCCAGTTCGGTAGCAACTTCGGTAGCAGAGGTTCGCGAGGCGTTCACATATTGACCTGTAAAATTCTATGGAATTTCGCGTTAAAGTCGGAGGGAACATGGTTAAGCTCGCCGAACAGGCGAACAGTTCATACTCTTTGATCGTGAAGCGTGAATCTTTTTGGGGCCAAATTTTATGTCCGAGATTCGCTTTATAGCTAACGGTGGTCAGAGTGTGGACGGGGCGATTGTTTGTCAGAGGTTCTTCGAAGTCGCCATCACTTCCGGTCTCAAGCCTGACCATGCGAGCGCTGTGTGGCACGATGCGATGCACGGCGATGCTCTTGCTCGCGAGCTAGTAGAAGACATGTGCGAGATTGAGATCCTCAGCAGCAATGCGGGTTCGGATTTGTCGAATGACCGGTGATTGCCGTACGTTATCGTATGGCCTTTCGTATGTGACCACACTGCAAGCGTCTGGAGATCAGATACGCGAAGCTTGGGGCGTAACGCACGAAATCCCGGTGATTACGATGTCACACAATTACAATTGGGTTCGTGCGAGACCGCTCAAAATCAAGATGAAAATGGCTGTAGAAGGCGCGTGGGTGGTACGCGGTTTGGGTCGTTTATCCCAGTCAATGGCATTCGCGCGTTCTAAGAGCAGCCGCGGTTGCATCACCTTGGGCGAGCTTCAAGGCGACTCGATATGCTCGAAATCAAGTGCCATCCCTGCGAGCGACAATGCGCCTTGTCAGGGCTTGCGCGTCTGATCGGCAATGACGATGCTGATACCGGGTTGCCTAATTCGTGGCAGAAAGACTCCCTGGTGAGTGAAAGCCGCTCTACTTACTGCGGTCGATAGCCTCTTTGACGCAGAGCAGATAAATCCTAATGGCTCTATCCACGTTCGGCATGCATATGGCTGACGGGTAGTCCTTCTCGCACACCGAGCACGAGAGAAAGCCGTTGTACTGGCTCCACTTCAGCCGAGCATCGTACTCGTCATCATGGAAGAGGCTGTACTGGCACACCGGACAGTGAAAGCCCAGCTCGCCTGGTGCATCGAGCGTATGCCCATCGTCTTTTCGTAGGCCGACGATCTGTGCTGTGAGGTCTCTGGTCGATGTCATGCATGGCGAGCATCAGCGTAATTCCTTTCTAGAAGATTGCAGCGAGCGAATAGCCTCCGCCCTCCTGTGATCCGGAGTTTGCCGAGCAGCGACCGAGCCCCTGATTGCGGACGGCGAGTGTACAAATTTTGGTCGGGCGGCATCGCTTGTTTGATTGAAGAAACCGTGCTTAAACCAACCTTGTTGGACTGCTTGCTTGGGGGGCATTATGTGGGATCAGGTCAAGCGAACCGACGTTGAGCTCGCGAGGCAAAAACTGGTCGAGCTACGCAACATGACGCTCGAAAGGCATGCAGAGGAATTGAAGCAGCTCGATGCTGACGAAATTGAGATCGAAACGTTGGGGCGCTTGGTTGAGGGGTTCACAGAGAAATACCTAAACGGCCGCACTCGTACGGCCGAGGAACCCACTCCAGCGATACAGGATGCTGCGGCTTCCAGGATCGAGCAGGAGGAAGCACCTCCTGCAATCTTGGAGGTCAGCCAGAACGTGTCCCCGAACTTCGGTGGCCCGCTTCGCAGGCTCGTGCGTAGATAGCTAACTGAGCCGAGGTGACTCTCAGGCGAGACCATTACCTGAGCGTCCATCAGGTTGGCAGCCTATGCGCAGCCCGCCTAAATGTGGAGCTACTCGACTTCTCGAATCTAGGCCTCCGATGCGTCCGTCCTGAGCCAGATGGTCTGCGCTCCTAAACGCGGGTTCGGACCTGGCTCAACAACAGATCACGTTGAGAAACGAGGTTCTGAAATGCTTCGTGCGTCCCCCCGGCGTCTGGGTGCATTTTGCGCGCCAGGTGGCGGAATGCGGTCTCAACATCGGCGCACGTGAACCCCGGGTGCAATCCGAACGCCATTGCGGCTGTCTGCAATTCTGCCCAAAGATTCTGACGGACAGTCCCGGGTAAAGATTGAAAGAACAAGGCTCTCCTCCTGCGCTTCCCACATGCGCCTTCTTTTCAGCTTGCGATGCCAAGGATCCGATGCGCTTCCTTCGGCTTCATGTCGCGGATCTGATCGTCGTCGATCCCTAGTTCGCGAAGTCTCGATTTCTGCGCTTGCGTAATAAGAAAAGGCACGCCCTCAATATCCTCGGTTTGTAAGCCGGTTTCACCGCCGCCCAACTCATTTCGACGGGACCTGCCGATTTTGAATTTATCAGCGATAGTCCCGATTAGTTGATCGAATGCTTCGATTTCAGCTTGATCTTGCTCGATTGCCTGCAGTTCTTCGGCGTGGCGTCGTATCAGTTCCTGCCGCCGGGTCCGCAGCTGTTTTTTGGTCGCTTCGAGCTCAGCGCGCGATATCGTGTCCCACATCGTTTGGCCGACCGCCCTGTTGCATCTTCACCCTCTATTAAGGGTGTTTTTTGGTCAACGAGCAATTAAATCGTAAGCCGTAGGGCGGGCCGGCCGATACTTGCACCGCGAAGCTCAAGAACGCGGTCCCTTACCCCAGCGTTGCACCAGGGGGAAAATTGATTTTATCTTTATACAAATTCACGCCGCCAAAGCTCTGCGGTGCACCTGGAACAGCATTCCGGCACCTGAATGAGGCGGCTTTTTTCTATGCCCGCAAGGCTGTACTGTGGGCCGGCTCAGTCCAATGGATAGGCCATAAATGGGCGGTCCTCATGATCGCTTCGGAGTGGCTAGCGTCACTCGTAAAACGGCTCTGGCATGCCTCGAACGGGTCTGCGCGCTCCAAGGCATACATCCAAAGAATGAGCCACTGCCGCTGCAGGAGTATTCGCGAGAGGAGCTTCTGCCGATCGAGCAGCTGATCGCGTTCGCACATGAAAACGGGCTACGAGTGCTGCCAATTCGATTTGATTGGTTTCGCCTCTTAGTAGCTCTCTCGAACAGACCGGTCCTTCTTGTCCTAAAGAATGGTAACGTCATCGCGGCAGAGAAGCTTTCCACGTCCAAAGAGATTATCCTCTTCGACCCTCTTGCCCCTGCTGACGAACGCTTCTTGGTCGCACGCTCAGAACTCGAACCCGTTTGGGACGGGGACGCACTGACAGTTGAGCCCGAACTTGCAAATGGCGAGCGGCCCCGCACGCGGGCGATCGGGCTAACTGCCGCTT
>WNGC01008670.1_pt1 | contig 10082 bp, 10 predicted proteins | sample 5400051 | NCBI WGS metagenome assembly WNGC01 (sample SAMN13153368, study PRJNA577476) | soil metagenome | isolation source: 20 cm soil or saprolite under grassland replicate 2 | place: USA:California | collected 2016-06-15 | reverse complement strand
AGGGCTTGATCCGGCGATACTCGATCTTCTTGGTGCCCGCGATGATCTGCGCCAGCCACTCGCGCTCGATAGTCGTCGTGATCCGGTCGTAGTTCAGCTTCTTCATTGGAATTCGTACACATTGCACGCGATGCAGCACAAGTATATCTTGCACCTGATGGAACTTCTCGTTGTTGGCAGTTGCACGGGCGAAAAGGACGTTCGGGATTGCCCTTATTTGCTGACAGAAGCGGATTTTGATGACCCTTCCGCATTGCTCCGACGAGAGGCTGAGTTGAGTCGCCTATTTCCTATTTCAGTGTGAGATAAAGAATTGGTCAGCTCATGCAGTCGGGGGCAGCACATTCAAATTGACTGCCTCGAGCGATGAAGTGTTCCAGCGGATGAAGCGAGAGTGGGACGGAATTCGGGACGAGCTCGGTGGGGCCTTGAATAGAATCAACAAACTCCTTGTGCCAATGGCCCGACCGCCCCAGGCTAATCCTGCGGCTCATCTGACACCATTACTGATCTGTTGGTCGGTCATGCATCCAGAAGGTCTCAAAGAGGAAAGTTTCTTTTGGCACCAGCTATCCGAAAACCATCACCCCACAGATGATGTGGATAGGACATTTACCCGACTAGCCGTGTTCTCAATGTCAGCCTACCTTAGAATGCTGCTTGCGCACGACATCGGAACGGTTCAGTTGTGGATGCCAGAGGCTTCGGCCAGGATGAACTGGCTGAACACACCCTTTATTTCGTAGATGAGAGGGTGGTGGGTGTGGTTCGCCAGACTTGCTTCACTTAATTTTCCTTGCAGACCACGTTGGGATTGGATTCTGCTAGTTTGAGGCAATCGGCATACTGTTGTGCGCGCTTGGTCTTTTCGGCAGGGCTCTGCGCAGTGGGCACTGGGTTGAGTGCGGCTAAGACTTCTTTTGTGATGTCCGCTGTGAGGACGTTTTGGCGACAAGCATTGGCAACTGCTTCTTCTAAATTGTGCGGGGTGTAACTGGCACCATTAAAAAGAATGGATAGACCGTTGTTGCGCAGTATTGCTTCACCGGAGGCATACCCATTCATGCCGTTGCGCGCCCGAAAGAAATAGCAGATTTCTATAGTGCCGCCTTGATGCTTGGAATCCCTGGTTGCAACAGTATCTAGTTGAAGCGAATCTGGGTCTACCAGAATTGCTCCATGTTGACCCCGTAGAAGGTTCACCCCTTCAACGGCACGTGAGACAGTCTTTTCATGCTCTGTAAGAGTTATGCCAGTCTCCCAGTACTTGATTAAGTCAGATAGGACGGCTTGGCAATAGCCTTCTCCGCGACCACTTCCGAAACGTATTTTCACCTTTTCTGCTGTGCAATCGACTGGACGGCCATTGTTCATTTTCGTGACGTAGGGTGAAGCATCTGCCAACGTGGGTTTGTTCTGTGCCCGCGCGATTCCAGCCGACGCTAGAATTGCAAGGATTATCGTTGCCGCCGTTTTCGTCATTCCCATGTCATTCACGTACCTTTCCGTCTCCTTTCAGATTTGCTCTCTAGCCTACTACGCTGCGTTCTTCTCCGCTGGCATCTTGCGGATACTGCTGCGCGTGAGATACCTGTCTCTGCCGAATTGATACGGCGGGAGTGAAGAAACTGGATCCGCGAATAGCGCAGCAACCAAGAACGCAAACACCAGATGATTTAATTGGGAGTGTTCCTAAGGTTTTACCGGAGACCGCAGCGATCGAGAGTCTTTGGAAAATCACGCAGCCACTGGTGTCTGATGATATAGGTTACGACAGTGCGGTGGCATTGAAACGAGCGGAGATTTGCGATTGGTCGTGACCCCGGCGTATCCGGGGTTCCCGCTTCCAGTGATGAAGCAGGTCCTGAAATCGAGCAGCTTGTTTTCGAGATCTACCGTGGCCCGAACAACATGCGATCCAAATACTCGCGTCGAAGTGTGCCGTTTTGTTGCGATCCGCGAGTTCCGCCAGCTTCGCTTCATCAAAGAAGCGTCGTGGGTTGGTCTTGGATTCGCGGATTTTCGCTAAAGGAATGTCCTGAATAGATGAAACCACAGTGGGTACTGATTTCGTTCCAGTTGCTACCGTCGTCGCGTTCATTTCTTTTCGTCTCCTTTTTTTCAGAATGTTGTTTGGGGTCTAGTATTCTTCGGGCAGCAAGAGCGTGGTAACAGAGCGGTCTGACTCGGTGATAATCCACAACTTGTCGCCAGCGTGTGTGCGGTACGCGCTCAAGAGCCGGAACCCGTGCTCTAGGCTGTAGTCGTTTTCCTTGCGGTCCTCGTTGGACAAATCACTCGCGGTTGACATGGCGCGTGAGGAACTCGCCCGGTTGTTGTCCTGCCTTCTTAAGCGCGGCCAAAGCGCCTGGTGTTGCAACGATTTGCCCCAATCCAAAGAGAGACAACGTGTTGACTTTGCTCATGATTTAGTTCCCTTTCTGTTTTGTTTTTGCTTCTTTTGCGGCGTGGTGAGCCGCAAGAAAAAGCAAATGCTCTTCCTGGCCGGCCCAGGCGCTTCGCCGTTCGCGCTGTCAAGGCCACGCAGTTTGCGTTCATCGGAGCGAAGCGAAGAGCCTTGACAGAAGAAGCGGGCGGCGAAGCGCAGTCTTTCGGCGGGAAGAGCAATTAAAATTCGTAAGAAGTTTTTTACCGAAGGGAAGGTGTTGAATTTAGTGAGGCACACTCCGCCATGAGCGTTGGCAGAGTGTCTTCGTGTTCTGAGAGAGGAAAGTTAGAGGAGTTAAGGATGTTGAGCGGAAGGAAGTTTTACGCGGCCTGATCGTCCGTCTGAACGGCGGGCAATTCATCAATCAGTTGCTCGCCACGGTCGAGCTTCCCGATTTTCGCTAGGTGAATGTAGGCGAGCCTGCGTTGAAGCTCCGCCTATTCTTGTCCTTTGTCTGGAATTGTCCCATTGAGAAGGTCTCGTGTAAGGGTGCCCTCCGAAGCGAGTTCGCGACCCTCAGGACACCCGCATTGTGCTGCCCTCCATGCAGGGCCATCCGGGCCTTGCGGCGTCATCTGCAGACGATAGTATTGTCGCTTTTTGTTTTGCTACTCTTCATCATGGGAGCGACCCACATGATTCGATGTGTCAGGCGTGGATGTTCTCGACTCGATACCGAGTGCGTCGGATGCGTCCTTTGTGGAGGATCGCCAAGCATTCGAGCGGAACAGTGTCACGTATCGACGAAAACAAAAATAAAACTTGGTACGCGTTTGGATGTATTGAAACGATTTGGCGTACGTGTGAACATAGAACGAAGCCTCGCAAAAGTCATGGGCGCCAGAAACACTTTTGTGGTTGTGCTCGAACTTGCCGATTCCCCTCCACGTCGGCGTTCTTCGTGAGTTCGTTTGTTCTTGCGTGCGACGAAAATATCCGTCGAAGAGATTCTTAGACTGCGATTGGATGAACCTGAGAACATATTGGCTTGCTGTCAAGACTCCTTGCCCCGGTAGTGGGCTACTTTGAATTTAGGCAGTAAACCTATTGCCGCAGCTCTTTACCAAACACCGCACTTCTTTCTTGCCTTTGCCAAGGAAACGCTTGCCCATTCGTGTCGGTTCGAACCCGCCATAAGAGAATCCCGCGAAGGGTCCGCTCCGTCCCAGTTCCACGATTTTAGTATTCGTCGAACCGCATTTTGGGCATTTCAATTTCATCGTTTTATGCCGCTCTTTCCGCCCTCTCTTCGGCTTCGAACAAGCCAACCAGATCGCTGGCATCCCAGAGATGGTCCGTCACGCCTGCCGCCATTGCAGGTGTCACGCGCAATGTCCGGCGAATCTTAATGAAGTTGTAGGCGAAGTAATTCAACGCGATAGCTGCCGCATGATTTTCGATCTTGCGCGAGAATCCATTGGAGAGCCGAATATACCGCCGCATGGCCGTCCGCACGCTCCAATTCTGCCGTTCTACAAAGCTCGTGCTGATGTGCTTCGCCTCTGGGTTCCCGCCGATGGGGATCGCGCGGCACCCGATACATTCCGCAGGGCTGTACCGCACTTCTGATTCTCGGTCATTACCGTACAGTTTCACCAGCATCGCATAATCCACTTCGGAACCAAACGCACTTTCGACGGCTTCCAAATAGGCGCGGTGACCATCGCTTGTTAACTGAATCCGACTACTCAGACGGGATGCCAAATCACGTACAAAACCATAAGCTGTTTCCGCGTTGCGGTCGCCAAGACGCCAGCATGGGACAAGTTTCGTTTCCGCATCAATCGCTACCCACAGCCACACGTCGCCAGCGGCCGGAACTTTCTCAGCAATTTCTGTCGTGACGTTCTTGGTTTTGCAGTAGTTGAATCCCCATAGCTCATCAAGCTGGATACGCCTGCATGAAAGATTGCGAAGCACGCGATCTTGATGCTCTGCGCAGACTTCCCCAATCTCAACGAGGAAGCGCATGACGGTCTTTTTGGCTACGCCCGTCATGCGTACCGTCGCTCGAATTGAGCAGCCTTCGATGAGGCAATTGACCACGTGGACTCGTTGTTCGTGCGTGAGCTTGTTCATGATAGCCTAATTATGCCAAAGCGCTTAGGCATTGTCAATTGTAATGAAATAAAATGAGACATAAATACTTCTATGGATGAGAGGAATTTAGTTGCACTAGATGGAAAAGTATGTTTGTATCTGCATGGGCTGACAGGCCCGGTTTTACTTTTGCAGGTAGCCGGGCCTGCCAGAAGCCAGAGAGCGAGGGTAGCTATGAGAGCATAGCCGCCCGTCGCGGGCGAGGGGGTGAGGAAACTCACCCCCCTACGAACTGGCAGCTTTGTGTTTATAGCACAAAATTGCCCGAAAACAAAGGAGAAATCATGGCTGCCGATAACGATAAAAAGACGTTCGATAGCGTGGATTCGGCATCAATACGTCGATTCCCTCGGGTACCTGGCCTAGACTACGGGGCTGTCCTTGCTGATTTGGAGGCGAAGAGGGCTGCCCTGGATCAGACCATAGCTTCTCTCCGGTCCTTGATGGGTGGCGGGGCACTTGCGATTAATGCGAGTGATCCTATCACAGGAATGGCAGACAGTGTCTCACTCTCGCTCCATGGCGGAGAGGTTCCGGCTGGCGCATTTCACGGTAAGAGCGTTCCCGAGGCTGCGAAGTTATACCTGTCCTTAGTAAAGCAAAAGAAGTCAACGCGAGAGATCGCGGAAGCGCTAGTAAAAGGGGGAATGGAGTCAAACTCGAAAAACTTTGAAACTACTGTAGCTGGCGGACTCTACCGCGTTTTCAATACCACTGGAGAAATCGTAAGGGTAAAGGGAGCGTGGGGTCTAGCGGAATGGTGGCCTGCTGGCGTACGGACATCACAAGAGAAATCAAAAGGTCGCAAGGCTAAGAAGTCACGTAAGCAGAAAGCCGTAAAATCTGCTACAGCGGCTGTCGCTCCCCATGCTGAATCCAATGGACACAAGAAACCGCAAGAGCAGATAGCTGATTTTCTGCGAAGCAATCCAACGATGATTTATACTCCGCAGGAAGTCTCGCAGGGAGTGGGAATCTCAACGCGCACTGTGGCTCCGATATTGGGAAGGCTTGCGGCAAGCAAATTGATCAACAAAGTAGAGTCAGGCAAATATCGAGCGGCACACGGCTAGGTTTTTTTCTTCCATCTAGCTTGGGCTGCCCGAAATGCGCTTTGGCTGCGCTGTTCAGGGGTCATGGTCACCATCCGGCGCTTGCCGCCGATCTTGCCGCCTCTCCTACCCATCTCAGCCATCAATTGTGAGATTTGTGCCTCCGACGTTGGCTCAGAGGTAGACTCTCGAACCAGACGATGGGCAACTTGGTTCACATCTTCCTGTGGCGCTTTCTTCTTCTTGGAACATATTGGCTTGCTGTTAAGACTCCTTGCCCCTCTTAACGAAGAATGCATCGGCCCGAGCCAGGTCCGCCATTCAAGCTTTCCGGGTACGGAATACTGAATCAACTAGACGGCTGCCAGCACCCACTAGTTTTGCCAAAACCAGCAGTTGTTCCCTGCAGGCAGCAATCGGACAAGGGCCTGGATAGTTTAGTGTGTGGTCGATTTCTCCCCAAATCTCCTCAAAAAGAGTTCTTACTTGTATTTCGCAACAAAGGGGTGAGTCAGCACGTGGCCTGACTACGTAATGCACGCTCGTATAAAAGCTTTCCTTGATCTCCACTGCGATGCCTAGGTGTTCGAAAAAGCTCCTGCCCTCCGGATCCCACGAATATGCTTTTGGTGGCTCATGCAGGGACCAATCCTTCGCTACATCTATTTTCTCGAGAATCCCGCGATGAATTCTACCGAACTGCTCCTGGTATAAATGGAGCACGCGCACCCCGGCGAGATCCGTTATCCGGTCAAATAAGTTGTCTGTGGTAATCGGCCCGCTCTCGGCCCACTTTCGGGGAATTTTTCCCTTCAAGTGCTCCGGATCCTTTAACCTTGCTTTGACAGAATGGATCGACGGTTCAATGGGCTGTCTGAGGCTGGGATGCTCATCGAACCACTTTCGTATTCCATCCATGAAGATGGAAAGCTCGTGCTTCCTGGCAGCATATGCTTCAAGCAACACAGTAATTTGTTCTTCAGTCGGTGGCATAATCAGCCGATCATCGCCAATCTCGACAGCAGATCCTGTGCAAATCTCTCATAGGCAGCACGCGTGGATTCATAGGTTTGTCTGTTCCCAAGAATCGTGTTGCTATCAGAGGCTTCCAAGTCAGGGACGCTGGGCACAAGCCACATCGGCTTGTGATACTTCTGTGCCATGGCGGGTAGAGTATTGTGCGTGTGCATGATGGAAACGTTCCCGACCGGCCTCGACATTATTTCGGTTGGGATGAGATTTCTTATGTCTGGATCGATATAGTGAGGAATTGCATCCCTGATCTGCATGGCGTAATTGTAGTGCGCCTGAGCCAAGTCCCACTCTGTCCGGCCCGCATATTTCTTGGCGTTGTAAATGGTAAACCCAAGTAACTGCACAAAAGCCTGCGGAAAGGTTTGTAGCTTCTCAGCGGATAGCAAATGTCGAATAGTTGAGAACTGCTTCTCCCACCCCCTGAGAGCGCTTCCGATGTTTCGGACCCCATAAAGTGAAAACATGTCGGGCATGCAGGGGATCAAAAAACCGTCGGCTGTCGATATAATTACTTTATTGAGAGAGCCCAAACTCGGTGAGGTATCGAGGATCACAAACTCATATCCGTGCTGTCTTGAGTAGTTTCTGGCGAGCTCACGGATTTTCGTAACAGTACGAATAGCGAGAGGGTCGCCCTGATATATCTCACTCCAACGACTTGATATTTTATCTTCATACAGATGCATACTGAGCCGGCCTGGAATCAGGTCCAAGTTCGGCGCAAGCTGCAACGGGGGGGACAGCGATGGCAGGTCTGCAGCGCCATCCTCAGTTGGCTTAAGCAGAAAATGTATTGACCTGCCGCTTCCAACCAACGCATCAAAGTCAGTCTGGTTCATTCTGTTGCGCGCGGCCTGAAAATCATCGACAAAGTCGTCCTCGCTGATCCAAACCCGATGGAGGTCCTCGGAATCCATCGCCATAATTGTTAAATTGCATTGCGGGTCCAGATCAATCGCCAACGTTCGATGACCCAACTCGGAAAGCGCATATGCAAGATGGAATGTCAGGGTCGTTTTCCCTACCCCACCCTTATTGTTGAAAACGGAAAGGAGCTTCATTCACACTTCTCCCGGAATTGCCTAATATCGTCCTCTAACCGACTGCCCAGCTTGCAGGTAAATACCGTCCTATGGGTTCCCCTCAAATTCAAAAAGCCCATCCGATTGTTTCTGGCCCGGCACTTCTTTCTGATTTCACAGCTGCGCGAGGCGATACCACTTTCTCACGTCTGTTGCTCACAAAACCGGGTGAACTCTCGGTTCATTTCCTCAACTTCTGTCATAAGGTCATGAGAGAAAAATTCTGTCACGATTCCAGCTTTCCTCAATCTCCTCTGACCGCGCCCTGAAATCTTGTTATCGGGATCAAGCATTCCGATTACGACGCGAGCAACCCTTCGCTCGATCAGCCGTTCCGCGCAGGGGATTTTGGGATGGTTCCGCGTTGTGCAAGGCTCCAAGGTTGTGTACACCGTCGCTCCTGCAACAAAGCCATCAGAGAGTTTCTTTTCTAGCGCAATGTATTCAGCATGGCAGGCAGAGTGCTCGCCACGGTGCGCGCTGCTTAGCACCTGCCCGTTCTTTACGACAACAGCGCCGACTTTCGGACGCGGTCGCCCGTCTGATTCTGATACGCTCTTTCGCGCCTCCTCTATGGCCATGCGAGCAAAAGTGTCATCGTCGGAGCTATTCATCTCCGCCTGTTCGAGTAGAATTGCCTCAGCCAACTAAGATTGAATTCACTGCTCAGCAGATAGTGCCTACCTAAACAAAGGGCCGAACCCGAAGGCTCGAACCCAGGTTTCGCATCCTGTTTAGTCTTCCTCGTTGTACACCTCGTCGTTCGCAATCTGGTACTTCAGCGCTCGGAGCGTCTTTGGAGCAATGTTCTTTGACTGATAGCGAACGAGCTCTGGCAAGTATTCTGTCCTGCATAGACTAGCTGACCAGATCTGACCGTTGCGCACCGACGCCTCCGCTAGAGCTTGAGCTTCGCCGGGCCTGAGCTTGCGGAAATACGGCACTAGGGGAGCCATGCGTGCTTCCGCATACCGAAAGCTGCCGGCGTCGGAGGCGATTCGGATCAGGCCGGGCAGAATCTTCCGAGGCATACGCTCTGCGAGCGGGTCAACGAGAAGCTCGAGTGTAATGCCTTCCTTGGTGATCCTGCGGCTTTGCACGTGAGATATAAACCCAAACGGCGTGGTGCCGTCGAGCGAAATCGGTGCAATCGTGACTTCAGGACGCGAGATGATATACCCGACTTCCTGTGGCGCCCACTTGGATGCCAGAAAATCTTCGCTCAGAAGGGGGACAAAGAGGTCGCAGCGTTTTAGTTCCTCGATTATGCGTTCGCGCCATTCGTCCGAAACGTGCAGGTCGTCATGCGCCAGAAATGTCTCAATACCTACGTCCGCCAGGACACTCTTGGCTTGCGCCCCATATTTGCGGTCTTTATGCGAGTACGAGATAAAGGCACTCGCCTTTGGTCCGCTTGTAGGTTTTTCAACCTTTAAGCCCATGGTGTCCCATGGTACCGCGAATCATCGCTGTAGACCTTGACGCGAGGAAGTCGGGGCAGTGGCCTCGTTTTGTGGGAGTGAAGGAAGAGCGGGTGGTTTTCAGAACGCTTTGCGTAGAGCTACAGCACGGGCATCTGCCGAGTTAACAAATCGCTGCATAAACATTGGATGGAGTTGGGGTGGGAGACGGGGATTGAGCCCGCGACATGTCAAAACAAGGATCGTCGATATCACCAGAGGCTTTTCGGCATTTGCGTAGTGTTAATTATTGGGCTTGAGCCGTAGCAGATCACTATGCGTTTGGCGATCGGAGCATAGCAGGTCGGACAGTGCAATGCATAAAGCGCATCGAAATCTGATGCAGAACGGGAATCCATGCCGAAGGTCCGTAATTTTTCAACCACTGACATCCTAGACGCCGGCGTACGGCAAGCGCAATCCAGAGAAAAGCGGAGTGTCCGCCCAGTCCTGTCCGGCAAAAGTCTCAGCCGATTCGTTCTGAGGCAGAGGTTCTGCAATCGGCAATTCGAAAGGCTGAAACGCCTCGCGCAGCATGGCGGCATACTTCTTTCGGTCGTACCCGAACCATCCTTCCCACAGAGCGTAAGCTCGAACGCGGTCGTTGGGGACGTGGGCTTCGGCATTCGTGATGACGTACTCGATGTTTTGTCCCGGACGCAGTTTGACGCCGCTTCCAAAGAATTGCTGTGCGGCAATCGCTGTAACGCCTGCTTTTTGGTAGTCGCGGGGCTCGCGTGTGATCCGTTTACTCACGACAAGGCGCCGCATCATGATTCTCGCTTTTGGAGTTAACCATTATGCTCTATACCGATGTCGGCATAAGGCATAATGCCGCCTTCCGAATTATGCCGAATTGAGTCTAGCCGCCAACTGCGTTTCCTCTCGATAGCTGGCTGTCGCA
>WNGC01005362.1_pt1 | contig 10092 bp, 11 predicted proteins | sample 5400051 | NCBI WGS metagenome assembly WNGC01 (sample SAMN13153368, study PRJNA577476) | soil metagenome | isolation source: 20 cm soil or saprolite under grassland replicate 2 | place: USA:California | collected 2016-06-15 | reverse complement strand
CCTTCTGTGCGCCTAGCCATTTGCCCAAACGTTTCATGGGTTCAATACGAGCGAGGCGCCGCGGGATCACGGTTTCTGCGCCGCCGCGAGAACCGCGGGCATGGGGATCTCCACGGTCCCATGGTTCTCGTATTCGCCTGCGACCCTGCCTACCGCGTCGCGGATCGCGGCCAGCACCGGCGCGGACTGGGCGTGCAGCAGGGCCTGCGTCCTGACCGTCCCGGCGAGGAAAGCCTCGAACAGCATCCCGGACGCGCTGAAGCGCCAGACCTGCGGGACCTTTCGCACGTCCACGTTCCTGAAGCCTGCGACTTTCAGGGCGTTGTCGCACTCGCTTGCGTCGCTGAACCGGAAGAACGGCGGCCCCGGCGGCAAAGGCACATCGGGATTGCCGTGTTTTCGGACCGCGTCGAGAATGATGCCGAAACCCACCGCCTCCTCCGGTTTCGCCCAGACCGTGAACGCATAGCGTCCCCCGGGACGCAGGACGCGCAGCGCCTCGCTCACCGCGCGCTCGGGCCGGGCGAGATGCAGCATGCCGAAGTTCATCACTACCGCGTCGAAAGAACCGTCGGCAAAGGACAGCGCCGTGGCGTCGCCCTCGCGAAACTCGATTCCCGGGTTCTGCGTGCGCGCCATCTCCACCATCGCATCGGAAAAATCCAGCGCCGTGACCTGCGCTCCGCGCTGCGCCGCCGCGGCCGCCACGTAGCCCGGGCCGCTCGCCACGTCGAGCACGCGTGCACCCGCGCGCACCTGCGCCGCGTCGAGCAGCGGGTCGATCGCCTGGCGCGTGAGACTCCCGAAGGCATCGTCGTAACGGCGTGCCGCGCCCTGCCAGCCCGCGTGCTCGAAAGCGTGAAACGCTTCGGCGGTTGCCGATTGCGGTACGGGCATGATTCGCACCGCCGGCTTGAACGGCGCTGACGGCCGCCTTGACACTTATTTGACCAGTGTGGCGACGGGCTTGCCCTTCTCCACGATATAGGTCGCGAACACGATCGCCCTGCTCTGGCCGGGGTTCTTGCCGGCATGGACCACGCCCGCGGGAACGAAGAACGAATCGCCGGCCTTAAGGGTCTTGGCCGGCTGACCCTGGACTTCGAGCACCAGCGTGCCTTCGAGGACGATGCTGAGCTCTTCGCCGGGGTGGGTATGTCTGCCGATCGCCCCGCCGGGCTCGAACTCGGCGCGCGCCTGCACCGCGTGGCGGCCCGGGATGCTGAGGTCGCGATCCTGCACCGCGATGCGCTTGAATCCGGGCTGCTGCGCGTTCAGCACCCCCACGCCCATCGCCAGCGCGACCAGGGCCGCTCCAATCGTCAGCTTGTTCATCTTTGTCTCCTCCTTTGAAAGATCGGGACAGATACTACCGCGGCGCGGGCGAGGGCGTCAGGTCAGCGTGAAGCGCAGCGTGCCCAGCTTCTCGATCGTCGTGGTCAGCCTGTCTCCGGCCTTGAGCCACACCTGCTTCTCCTTGGGATAACCCGCGATCACGCCTTCGGGGGTGCCGGTGTAGATGACGTCGCCGGGCAAAAGCGTCATCAGCGTCGAGGCGTAGCTGATGATCGCCGCGCAGTTGTGCACCATGTCGCTGGTGTTCGAGGACTGGCGTACCTCGCCGTTTACCGACCCTTCGATCTTGAGGCTGTTTGGATCCACCTGGTCGGCGGTGACGAGGTAGGGCCCGATCAGACCGAAGCCGTCGCAGGTCTTGCCGATCATCCACTGGCTCGAGCGCGACTGCAGGTCGCGTGCGGTAAAGTCGTTGCCGATGCAGTAGCCGAAGACATAGGAGAGCGCCTCGGCTTCGCTGACGTTGCGGGCCTTCTTTCCCATCACGATCACCAGCTCCGACTCGTAGTCGAATTTCTCGGCGGGAATCGACGATACCCTCACCGTGCCTCCGTGGCAGTTGAGCGCGTTGTTGAACTTGTTGAAGAGAATTGGAAGCTTGGGAATCGGATTGTTGGTTTCGCGCGCGTGCCTGGCGTAGTTGAGGCCGACGCAGAGGATCTTCTCCGGGTTGGTCACGCAGGGCCCGAACTCGGCGCGGTCCTCGGCGACGAAAAATCCCGGGGTCTTGCGCGCGAGCGCCACCTTGACGAGCTCGGTGAGTCCCCGGTCGCCGCGGCGAATGAGATCGTCGATCGTGGTCGGCGCGGGGCTGCGGACGAATTTCGCCGTCTTGGCGATGTCGAGTATGCCCAGATCGGTCTTCACGCCCAGGCTGTAGGCGTCGCCGCTGTGCAGGGTGGCGAAGGTCATCCTTTTCGGCGCCGCGGGCGAGCCGGGGCTCGCGCCCGGCCCGGCGCCTTGCGCGAGAGTGGATTCCGGCGCCGATGCGCCTGCGGCGAGCGCGACGACGCCCGCCGCGCCCGTTTTCTTCAAGAAGCTTCTGCGCTGCTTATCCATCGCTTCCTCCGAGTCAGATTCCAAGCTCTTCAGGAGTCCGCGGGTGCGGACTCTTCGGGCGAGAAATCGAGTTCCACTTTCGCGCCGCAGGGATCGTGACAAAAAATCTGCCACGTTCCAGCCCCCACCTGCCGGCGCAGCGTGAACTTTATCCCGGCGGCCTTGAGCTTCGCCACCGTGCCCTTCAAGTCGGTCGCGCTGAACGCGAGATGGTCCAGCACCCCGGCCGGGTCCGCGGGCAGCTTGCTTTCCGAAACGTGCAGGATGGGCTGGCCGCCCGCGTACAGCCACGCGCCGCCGAAATCGAGCGGGGGCCGGGGTCCCTCGGTGAAGCCGAGAATCCCGATGTAAAACGCCCGCGTCGCGGCAAGCTTGTCGGTGAGCACGTTGAAATGATTCATCCCCTGGATCGCCATAAGGCCCCCTACGCGATATCGCCGGACTGGATGCGCTTCACGCCGGCTCTCTTCATCTTCTCCCAAGCCGCGGCAAGCGAGCCTTGCATGTCGATCGCGCGGCATGCGTCCTCGACGACCAGCGCGGCAAACCCGAGCTTGTCCGCGTCGAGCGCCGTCCACGCCACGCAAAAGTCGGTCGCGAGCCCGCAGACGAACACGCGCTTGATGCCGCGCTCGTCGAGATAGCCTTCCAGGCCCGTGCGGCTCTTGCGATCGGCCTCGAGAAAAGCCGAATAGCTGTCTACCTCCCGGTGATGGCCCTTGCGCAGGACGAGCTGCGCGTGGGGAACCGAAAGGTCCTTGTGCAGGGCCGCGCCTTCGCTCCCCTGCACGCAGTGGTCGGGCCACAGGATCTGCTGGCCGTAGGCGAGCCTCACCGTATCGAAGGGCTTGCTGCCAGGGTGCGAGGTGGCGAACGATTGATGGCCCGGCGGGTGCCAGTCCTGCGTCAGCACCACGCTTTCGAAGCGCTTTGCGAGCGCGTTCACGAGCGGCACCACCTCGTCGCCCTTCTGCACCGCGAGCCGCCCGCCCGGGCAGAAATCGTTCTGCACGTCGACCACGATCAAGGCATCCTTGATTCCGGGTTTGATCTTGGGCGCGGGCGCCATCTCCGCCCTCTATCCGATTCGCGCCACGTCGACCAGGCAATCGTAGAAGGTGGCGCCCCTGCCTATATCGGTAATCGATTGAGAGGTGACCTCGTTGGCGTTGCGGCGGTCGGCGCTCAATTTTTTCCACCACACCGAGAGCGCCACCACCACGCCCTCCCGCGCCTTGTCGCCGACGCACGCCCTGGCCGTGAGCGAACCGCGGTCGTTGAAGATGCGCACGGTGTCGCCGTCCTTGATTCCTCGCGCCGCGGCGTCGCTCGGATGGATGGCTAGGCTCGGTTCTTTCGCCTCGGCGATCGCGAACGGCAGGTTGGCGAAGGACGAATTGAGGAAGTGCCTGTTGGGCGGCGAGATGATCGCGAGCGGATACCTCGCCGCGAGCGCCGGGTTCGACCGCGCCGATTCGCGCGGGGGGATATAGGTCGGGAGCGGGTCCATGCCCATGCTCTTCGCCGTTTCGCTGTAGAACTCGCACTTTCCCGAGGGCGTGCCGAAATCGCCTTGCGCAAACGGGGCGAAGCGCTCGGGCAGATTCAGCCGCTGCCAGCCCTTCGCCTTGAGCGATTCCCACTCGATTCCGCGCATGCGCGGGTTCGAAGATTCGAGCGCCTGGCGGCAGATGTCCTCGTCGGAGTCCCCGAAGCACTCCTCCTCGAAACCCATGCGCGCGGCGAGCCGCCTGAACGCCTCGCTGTTCGGGAGGGACTCGCCCAGAGGCGCGATCGCGGGGCTGTTCGCCATGACGTAGAGGTGCCCGTAGGCGGTGTGCACGTCGTGGTGCTCGAGCTGCGTCGTCGCCGGCAGCACGATGTCGGCGTAGTCGCAGGTGTCGGTAAGGAACTGCTCGTGCACCACGGTGAACAGGTCTTCTCGCGAAAAACCCTTCACCACTTTCGCCGACTCGGGAGCGACCGCGACCGGGTTCGAGTTGTAGACGTAGAGCGCGCGGATCGGCGGTTTCGCTTCGAGGAGCGCATCCCCGATCGCCACCATGTTGACGATGCGCGGGTTGGGGCATCTGGAGAGCTTGAGCAGCTCGGGCCGCTCGAGCTTCGCGTCGTTCATGCCGAAGAAGCCGCCCGTGCTCAACACCGCCCCGCCCGCAGGGTCGCGCCACGCACCCGTGAGAGCGGGCAGGCACAGGATGTTCCTCACCGCCATGCCCCCGCCGGCGTGGCGCTGCAGCCCGTAGTTGAGCCGGATCGCCGCGGGGCGCGTCGCGGCGTATTCGCGCGCGAGAGCGACTATTTTTTCCACGGGCAAGCCGGTGATTTCCGCCACGTCGTTAGGCGGATACTCCTTCACGCGTCGGGCGAGCGCCTCGAAGCCGATCGTGTATTTCTCGACGTAGTCCGCGTCGTGACGGCCCTCGCCGATGATGACGTGCATGAGCCCGAGGGCGAGCGCGGCGTCGGTGCCGGGCAGCGGCGCGAGGTGCTCGTGGCATTTCTCGGCCGAGAGGCTGCGGTAGGGGTCGATCGCGACGAGCTTCGCACCGCGGCGCTTCGCTTCCTGCACGCGCGACCACAGATGAAGATTCGAGACGATCGGGTTGGAACCCCATATGAGGATAAGCTTCGCTTCGTCGAACCTCTCCGGGTCCATGCCGAACGAGCCGCCGAGCGTGATCAGCATCCCCGCCTTGCCCGCCGAGGAGCAGATGGTGCGGTCCAGCCGCGACGCGCCCAGCCGGTTGAAGAAACGCCGGCCCATCGAGTGCCACTGCACGTAGCCCATGGTGCCCGCGTAGTCGTAGGGCAGGATGCCCTGGGGATCCTCGGCCGCGATCGCGCGGAACTTCTCGGCGATCGTAGCGAGCGCCTCGTCCCAGGAAATGCGCTCGAACTCGCCCCCGCCCTTCGGGCCGGTTCTCCTCTGGGGAAAGAGCACGCGGTCCTTGCTGTAGGTGCGCTCCAGGTACCGCGCCACCTTGGTGCACAGGGTGCCGGCGGTGAACGGGTGATCCTTCGCGCCCTCGACTTTCACCGCGACGCCGTTCTCCACGGTGATCTGCATCGCGCAGGTGTCGGGACAGTCATGCGGGCAGGCGGCGCGCACGATCGTGCGTTGGGCGGGTTTGACGGGGGCTTGCATGCGCGCGAAATGGGCGGAAAGCTCGTGCAATTCTACGCCGTTCAAGGCCGCATGCGGGGCGCGATTCCGAAGTGCGTCCGCATGATCTGGCCGATGCGTTGGATAGCGTGGCCCGCGGCCGCGAGCACGCCGCCCATCACGAGGAACCCGTGCACCTGTCCCTCGAAGAATTCGTGCGTCACGGACACGCCCGCATGAGAGAGCAGCTCGGCGTACCTGCGGCCTTCGTCGCGCAAGGGATCGAAGCCCGCCGTGATGATGTAAGCGGTCGGCAGCCCCGAAGAATCGCGCGCCCTCGAGGGCGACGCGCGCCAGTCCTCGGCATCGCGTTCGTCGCGCAAGTAGGTGCGCTTTACCCAGCGGATGCTCTCGCGCGTGAGGAGGTAGCCCGAAGCGAAGCGCGCGATCGATTCGGACTCGCTCGAGAAATCCGTGGTCGGGTAGACGAGTATCTGCATCGCTATGCCCGGACCGCCGGCGTCGCGCGCCGCCAGAGCAGTCACCGCCGCGAGGTTGCCGCCCGCGCTGTCGCCGGCGACCACGAGGCGCCCGGGATCGATGCCGAGCGCGGCGCAGTTCGCCGCGACCCAGGCGGTGGCGGCGAACGCGTCTTCCACCGCGGCGGGGAACTTGTTCTCGGGAGCGAGACGGTAGTCGACCGACACCACGGCGCAGGGCGCGCTCTGCGCGATGCCGCGGCAGACGGCGTCGTGCGTGTCGATATCGCCGTAGATAAACCCGCCGCCGTGAAAATACACCATGCCGGCGAGCGATTTTTCCCGCGAGCGCGGACGGTAGAGGCGCGCGCGCAGAGCACCCGCCCGTCCGGGGATGGAAAGCTCGCGTATCTCATCGACCTGGGCCGGCGCCGCAGCGAGCGCTGCGCGCGATTCGCGGTACGCCCGCCGTGCTTCGGGCGCCGGGAGCGTGTGCAGCGGCGGGGCCCCCGCGATGGCGATGCGCCCGATCAACGCGCGGGCCTGGGGATCGAGCCTAGCCGGATCGGCGTCCGCCGCGCTCATGCTCCGGCCGCGACGCGGCGCCGGGTGAGGAGCCACAGCACCGCGATCACTGCCGCGGTGACGAACGGCAGCGCGAGATAGTTGAGCGTTCGCCAGCCGCTCTGTTCCAGGAGCAGGCCCGAGCTGAACGAGGAAGTGGCCATCGCGACGAAGATGATCAGGTCGTTTGCGCCCTGGGTCTTCGCGCGCTCGGGCGGCGTGCACGCTTCCGTGATGAGGGTCGTTCCGCCGACGTAGAGGAAATTCCAGCCGACCCCGAGCAGCACGAGCGCGAACCAGAAATGCGGAACGCTGATACCGGACAGCGCGATCGCCACTACGATATAGAGCAGCAGCGCCCCCGCGGCCATCACCTGCAGCACCCCGAAGCGCTTGATGAGAGAACCCGTGAAGAACGACGGCCCGAACATGCCGATGACGTGCCAGCCGATCACCGTGGCCGCGGCCGAATACGGATGCCCGCACAGGCCCATCGCGAGCGGCGTCGCGGTCATCAGCAGGTTCATCACGCCGTAGCCGACCGCTGCTGCGAGCACCGCGACCACGAATACCGGTTGCGCCATGATCTGCGTGAGCGGTCGGGCCGGTTCCCCGTGGGCGGCGGTCGCCGGCACCGGGATGTCCAGCCACTGCACGACCAGCACGACGAGCACCAGGAATCCGATCAGGGACAGGTACGCGCCGAGAAAGTGCGTTGAGAGCAAATCGACCGTGAGCTTGCTCGTCTCCGGGCCGACGATGCCTCCCACCAGGCCCCCGGCGAGCACCAGGGAGATCGCCTTCGCCTTGAAATCGGCGCCGACGGCGTCGGCTGCCGCGAACCGGTAGTACTGCGCCACGGCGTTGTACACGCCGAACACCATCGTGCCGAAGCAGAAAAGCCAGAAATCCCCGAGCGCATAGCCGGCTAGGCCGTTCAGCGCAATCGCCGTGGAGTTGCTCGTGAACAGCAGTGCCTGGCAGGAGGCGAGGACGGCAACGTTTTTTTTGGCGGCTTCCACTGCGCTTGCGGGGGTGACAGGAAGTTGTCAGGCAAAACGGGGTTTCAATACCGGGCTTCAATTATAGCCAAGCGATACCCCGGTCGGCCCATAGTTTTCTCCGGTGGACGAAAAAACCGTTTCAAGGTGGTTGACATTTCCCTCTGATTGACGCACGCTCGCGTTGCCCGTACCGTCTGTGCGGCGTCACCCAAACAGCTCGTATTTAAGAGGAGAGATATACGATGGCCAAGAAGAGAAAACCCAATGCGGCATTCATGAAACCCATGACCCCGAGCTCCATGCTGGCGGAAGTGGTGGGCTCCAAGGCGATACCCCGCACCGAAGTGACCAAGAAGCTCTGGGCCTATATCAAGCGAAACAAACTGCAGGACACCAAGAACCGCCGGATGATCAATGCCGACGACGCCTTGAAGGCCGTCTTCGGCGGCAGGGGCAAGGTCACGATGTTCGAGATGACCAAGCTCGTAAGCAAACACCTCAAATAAACCGCCGCGCCCGAAAAGAAAACCGCCCGGCTTGCCCGGGCGTCTGCGCTCGCGAAATCTCAGGGCCGGGATCGGTTTCCGCCCTGCTGAGCGGACTTGTAGTCCTCCACCGCCTTCTTCAGGTCGCGGTATTCCTCGCAGGGAAAAAAGCACAGCTTGTCGAGCCGCGCAAGATGCTCCTCGGCCTTCGGAAGATCGTTCACCATCAGATAGGCCTCGCCGATGTACTCGTGCGCTCCCCTGTGCTTGGGGTCGAGGCGCAGCGCCTCGTTGTAGTGCTTGAACGCGAGGTCGAGGTTGCCGGACTTGCGCCAGGCGTAGCCGAGGTAATTCTGCGCGTCGGCGTTGTTGGGGTCGCGCGAGGCAAGGCGGCCGAAGCTGTCTAGGGCCGTTTTCCAGTTCCCGGCTTCGACCGCCTTCTTGCCGCTCTCGTAGTCCGGGTCCAGGGGACGCGCATTCGGCCCGGGCCCCGTGTCCATTCCGGCGGCGTGGAGGGTTGGGACTAGAGCCAGGCCCGCCAGCAGTGCGAAAACGGGAATCAGCAGCTTGCGCATGGTGCCTCCTTCGATCGTTTGACCGACGGGATTATAGGGGGTTCGTCTCGGATGGCAGCAATTCTGCCGCCATCTCTCGGATCGCCTGCGCCGCGGCCTCGGGCCGCTCGAAAGGAAACAGGTGTCCGCCTGCGACGTGCACCACGCGGAAATGCCGGCGCGTCGTCGCAAACCCCGTCCGTCTCGATTCGGACGATTCGCGTCCGCAGATCACCCCAGCCGGCACGCGCTGACGCGACAGTTCCTTCGCGATCCCGTGCGGGAAAGTTCGATAGATGCGGTACTCGATTCCTGGATCGAACGCGAGCCGCACGCCTGCCCGAGAAGGCGTCATCCCGAGCGTCACGTAGTCGCGCAGGCATTCCGGATCGAAGTTGCGAAACGTCTCCTTGTCGCGGAAGTGCGCGTAAGCGTCCTCCGACGAAGCCCACTCGGTACGGCGGTCGCGCGTCGCACCGGCTGGCGTCACGCGGTCGGCGAGTCCGAAGCGCTTCAGCATCTTGAACACCGCCCCCTGCCAACGCCCGAGGATAGCCGAATCGAGCAGGATGATCGCGCGAAAGAGCGCCGGGCGTTTCAAAGCCGCGAGCGCGGTGAGATAACCGCCGAGCGAATGCCCCACCCCGAGGACGGGCTCGCGATGGCGCTCCACGCGCTCAATCAGCTCCGCGACCAGATGCGGCCAGCTGTCGGTCACCGGATAGCGCGGATCATGCCCGATCGTATTGACGTAGCCGATCTCGAACTCGCGCTCGAGATAGGAGAACATCTTGCGGTAGCACGCAGCGGGAAACCCGTTGGCGTGCGAAAAATGCAGGACCGTCAGGCGCTCAGTTCCTTCGCCGTGATCGTGTACTTGAAGTTGTCCGGGTCGAGACTGTCCAGCCGTCCCTGCGCGGTCTCCGCCTGCGGGTACATGAAGAAAGTGAGCTTGGCGCCTTTCGAGTTGGGCAGCGCGAAATCGTTCGCGGTGTTGAAGGCGAGCCAGTTCATCTCCCACGCACCGAAGAGCTTGGGCCTGACCGCCTGCACCAGCGGGTCGCTCAAGGTCGTCGGCTGCGCCCTCTCCTCGAGCACGACTTTCCTCACGTCGGCCGGGTCGACCGGCACCCAGCCGAAGCCGGCGAGATGGACCTCCGCGCGGCAGTGCTGAGCGCGCGTGATGTTCGCCGTGCCCGCGCCCAGGCTCCTGTAGCCGAACTGCGACTTCGCCACGCGCACGCCGTAGACGTCGCGCGCGGGAAGGCCCGAAGCGCGCGCGAGGCCGACGTAGAGCGCGTTCAGGTCGGCGCACTTGCCGCCGAGGTTGCCGGTCTCGAGCATGGTCTTGATGTCGCCGACGCCGCAGCCGCGGGTATTCGGGTCGCGGTAGGTGTTGTCGACGATCCACTCGTAGATCGCTTTGGCCTTGTCGTAGTCGGTCCTCGCGCCTTTCGTGATGTCCTG
>WNGC01003138.1_pt1 | contig 10101 bp, 8 predicted proteins | sample 5400051 | NCBI WGS metagenome assembly WNGC01 (sample SAMN13153368, study PRJNA577476) | soil metagenome | isolation source: 20 cm soil or saprolite under grassland replicate 2 | place: USA:California | collected 2016-06-15 | reverse complement strand
AAGGGCGTCATCGAGTAGCGGCGCCCGTGACACCGGCCTGGCGGCAGCTCACGCTGCTCTCGCTCGCCGAGCTGGCCGCCCTCGGCCTCTGGTTCAGCGCCGCCGCGGTCCTGCCCGCGCTCTCGCGCGAGTGGGCGCTCGGCGACGGGGGCCGCGCCGGCCTCACGATCGCCGTCCAGGCGGGCTTCATCGCGGGCACGCTCGCGAGCGCGCTCGGCAACCTCCCCGACGTCCGCTCGCCCCGTGCCTTGATGACCGCGAGCATCGTCCTCGGCGTCGTCGCCAACGGTGCGTTGGCGCTCGCGGTCGAGAGCCTCGGCCCGGCCCTCGCCCTCCGCTTCGTCACGGGCGTCGCGATGGCGGGCGCCTATCCGCCCGCGATGAAGATCATGGCGACGTGGTTCCGCGAGGGCCGGGGCCTCGCGATCGGGATCCTGATCGGCGCGCTCACGGTGGGCTCGGCCACGCCCCATCTGGTGCGCGGCCTCACCGAGCTCCCCTGGCGCGGGACGCTCCTCGTCGCCTCGGCGCTCGCCGCGGTGGGCGCCGTCATCGTCCAGCTCTTCGTGACCGAGGGCCCCCACCGCTTCCCCGCGGCGCGCTTCGACCTCAAGATGGCGTGGGCGGTCTTCAGCGAGCGCGGCCCGCGGCTCGCCTGCTTCGGGTACCTCGGCCACATGTGGGAGCTCTACGCGATGTGGGCGTGGATCGGGGTCTTCCTCGCCGACAGCCTCGCCGCGCGCGGCGGCGGGAGCTACGCCGGTCTCAACGCGCCGGCCGCGACGTTCGTGGTGGTCGCGGCGGGGGCCTTCGGCTGCTGGGTGGGCGGCGTCGTCTCCGACCGCTGGGGCCGCACGACGCTGACGATGGCGGCGATGGCGCTCTCGGGCGCGTGCGCGCTCGTCACTGGCTTCACGTTCGGCGGCCCACCGCTCCTGACGCTCGCGCTCGCGATCGTGTGGGGTGTCACCGTCATCGCCGACTCGGCGCAGTTCTCGACCGCGATCACGGAGCTCTCGCCGGCGGCCTACGTCGGCACGGCGCTCACGACCCAGACGTGCGCCGGGTTCGCGCTCACGATGGCCTCGATCTGGCTGGTCCCGCCCCTCGTGCGCGCCGCCGGCTGGTCCTGGGCCTTCGCGGTCCTCGCCGTCGGTCCAGCACTCGGCGTCGCCGCCATGGGACGGTTACGCGCGCTCCCGGAGTCGGCGAAGCTCGCCGGGGGGCGGCGCTGACGCGGGTCGGGCTGCGCGACGGGGAGCGGGGCGGGCGTCTAGCCCGCGGCCTGGAGGACCGACTGGAGGCGGCGGAGCAGCGGTGCGCCCTGCCCGTCGAGCCACTCGCGCGTGGACTGGTAGCCGAAGCGGAGCGCGGCGCGGCTCGCGTCGAAGCCCATGGACGGCCCGAACATCGGCGCGTCCGCCTGCGAGGGCTGGATCAGGAAGAACTCGGTCCGCGGGTACTTCACCCGCAGCGTCGCGAGACCGAGCTGCAGCAGGTTCTGGCTGTAGATGCGGCCGGCCTGCTCCATGATGGCGTAGAGGCCGCGGTTCCGGAGCGGCGTCAGGCCCTTCTCGTAGTTCGGCACGAGCGGGTTGATCACGACGACCACGCTCGCGCCCTCCTCGGCGGCGAGGTCGGCGTGGCCGCTGAAGCCGACGCCCCCGTCCACGTAGTCGCGGCCATTGATCTCGTAGGGCTCGAAGAAGCCGGGGATCGCCGACGAGGCCGCCACCGCCTGGCTGATCGGCACGTCGCGGAGCGCGTCCTTGCCGAAGACCACGCGCTGGGCGCGCTCGAGCTCGATCGCCGGGATGAGCAGCGTGGGCTCGAGCTCACCGAAGGCGTTGCGCAGGCCGCGCTTCTCGAGGGCGTCGCGCATGAACCGCTCGAGCGCCGCGAGCGAGAAGAAGCCCGAGGGCAGGTCGCGCTCGGCCTGGGCGAGCATGTCGGGGACGGAGCCCCGCCAGCCCTTCACCGCGTTCTTGCCGACGGCCCAGAGGAGTCGCCCGAACCGGCCGGCCGCGTGGCGGAACGAGTCCGCGGCGTAGACGGCGCTCCGGCGGAAGTTCAGCGGGTCGTCGAGGTCTTGGTCGACGATGCGGAAGATCTCGGAGGCGGGCACGCCGTTGGCGAGCAACGAGCCGACGACGGCGCCCGCGCTGCAGCCGACGTAAACCTGGAAGTAGCTGCTGCCGCTGAGCCGCTCCTCGAGCGCTGCGACGGCGCCGACCTCGTACATGCCACCGATGACCCCGCCGCCCGCCAGCGCGAGCGCGTGCCGGGGCTGACGGCGGGAGCGCCAGAAGCCCATCGCGCGCTGCAGCAGATCCCCCATGACGAACGCTATTGTAGCAAGCCCCTTGCCACGGCTTCGATTTCTGAAAGCCCTGATACTGCGTTGGGCTTTCCCTTAGTCCTTAAGACGCAAGACAGGCCCGGCAGTTTCTCGGTGGCGGGTTGTCAGGATATTGGTCAAGATGATTGTCAGGAGCCTCAGGAACGCCAGCGCGCCAGCCGCCGGGAGCACGGGCGAAGCGCCTGGGCCGGGCCATGCATCGAAAGCCCGCGGGAGGACACATGATTACGGTGCGACAGGCAGGGGAGCGCGGCCGCTTCGACCACGGCTGGCTCGACACGCGCCACACGTTCTCGTTCGCGGACTACCACGACCCGGCGCACATGGGCTTCCGCGGGCTCCGCGTCATCAACGAGGACCGCGTCCAGCCGGGTCAGGGCTTCCCCACGCACGGCCACCGGGACATGGAGATCATCTCCTACGTCCTCGAGGGCGCGCTCGAGCACAAGGACAACATGGGGACGGGCTCGGTCATCCGCCCGGGCGACGTCCAGCGCATGAGCGCCGGCACCGGCGTGCTCCACAGCGAGTTCAACCCGTCGAAGAGCGAGCCCGTCCACTTCCTCCAGGTCTGGATCCTGCCGCAGGCGCGGGGCCTCGAGCCGAGCTACGAACAGAAGCATTTTCCGGAAACGGAGAAGCGGGGCCGCCTCCGGCTGATCGCCTCGCGCGACGGACTGGAGGGCTCCGTCAGGGTCCATCACGACGCGCGCGTCTTCGCCGCCATTCTAGAGGGGGGGCAGCGCGTCACCCACACCCTCGGCGAGGGACGGCACGCCTGGGTGCAGGTCGCGCGGGGCGCGGTCACGCTGAACGGTCAGGCGCTCGCCGAGGGCGACGGGGCCGCAGCGAGCCGCGAGCCCGCGCTCACCCTCGCGGCGACGGAGCGGGCCGAGGTGCTGGTCTTCGACCTGGCCTGAGCGGGAGCGCGTTCAGGCCTCCTCGTCGCGCCGGCGCTGGCGTATGCGCTCGAGCTCGGGCTCGACGTACTTCACGCGGCACTCGGGGCAGATGCCGTGGGTGAACAGGGCGTCCGAGTGGCCCTCGATGTAGGTCTCGACCTGCTGCCAGTAGTTCCGGTCGTCGCGGACCTTCTTGCAGTACGAGCAGATCGGGAGGAGGCCCTGCAGCTGCTTCACCCGGGCCAGGGCCTCCTCCAGCTCGCGGACGCGCTCGGCGAGGGCCGCCTGGAGGTCCAGCATGCGCACGCCCACCTGGATGCGCGCGCGCAGCTCGTCGCGGTTGAAGGGCTTGATGATGTAGTCGTCGGCGCCCGCCCCGAGGCCGGTCACGATGTCCTGGGTGCGCGCCTTCGCGGTGACGAAGATGAGGTACGGCTTCGTCGGCTTCTGCAGCGCGCGCACGCGCTTGCAGAGCTCGAGCCCGTCGACGCCGGGCATCGTCCAGTCGAGGATCGCGAGCGAGGGGGCGTCGTCGCGCCGCAGGATCTCCCACGCCTCGGCGCCGCCCGGCGCGGCGATGACCTCGTAGTCCCAGCTCGTCAGCGACGTCTGGAGGAGCCGGCGGAGAACCGGCTCGTCGTCCACGATCAGGACCTTCATGGCACGATCCCCCGGCTCTGCCAGGCGGGGTCGCGGAAGAAGGCGATGACGCGACCGAGCTCGTGGTCGAGCCTGGCCAGGAGGGCGGGCGCGACGTCGAAGCGCCTCGCGGCGGCGGCGAGCTCGAGCTCGGCGCAGACCTGCTGGAGCTCGCCCGCGCCCAGGATGCTCGCCGAGCCCTTGAGGCTGTGGGCGACGCGCTCGAGCTCCTTCACGTTCTGCGACGCGAGCGACTCGCGGAGCTCGGCCATGCGCGCGGCGGCCTCCGAGACGAAGATGCCGACGAGCTCGAGCAGCAGCGCCCGGTCGCCGCCGACCCAGCGCCGCGCCGCGACGAGGTCTACGGGCTCCGCGGCCATCACACCTCCATGAGGTCTTCGCCGACCGCGATGGGCCCGCCGAAGGGCTTCGCGGCGGCTGCCGCGAGCTCGGCCCGCTCCGAGCCGGGCATGAGATGCGTCAGCACGAGCGTGCGGGCGCGCGCCTCGCGGGCGACGAGCCCGACCTGGTCGGGCTGGGTGTGGTACGACGCGAGGTCGCGAATCTTGTCCTCGAGCGTCGGCCAGCCGCAGCCCGGGAACCACGAGGTCTTCGCCATCTCGCAGCACTCGTGGATGAGGACGTCGGCGGCGTGGCTCCAGCGCATCAGGTTCTCGCACGGGCGCGTGTCGCCGGAGACGACGACGCGCCGGCCGCCCCCCTCGAAGTGGAAGCCGAAGGCCGGCTTGACCGGGTCGTGCTCGACGAGAAACGCGCTCACCTGGACGCCGCCCACGTCCATGACCCGGCCCTCCTCGATCTCCGTCACGCTGACCCGGGGCGGCTCGCGCTCGTGCATGTGGGCGCGGCGCACCTCGACGTCCCAGCGGAGGTAGTCGAGGAGCTTCTCGACTTGCGGCCGGGTGCCGGCGGGGCCCCAGACCTCGAGCGGCGCGTTCTGCCCCACGATCCAGCGCGTGATCAGCAGGTGGCCGAGGTCGATCGTGTGGTCGGAGTGGTGGTGGGTGATGAGGACACGCGGCCAGTCGTACGGACGGATCCCGGCCCGGACGAGCTGGGCGCCGACCCCAGAGCCGGCATCGACGAGGAATCGCTCGTCGTCGAGGGCGAGCAGTGTCGCGGGCCCGCAGCGGAGCGGGTTGGGGGGCGGCGAGCCGGTGCCGAGGAGGACGGCGCGGAGCATGAGATCCTCCAAGTGGAGTTGCGAGCGATACTAGCATAAGCCCGCGCCGGCGCTCTCGCGCGGCTACCCGCGCTTCTTCCCGGCGCGGAGATCGATCGCCCCGGGGCGGCGTCGCGGATCCTCGCCGCGCGGGAAGATCTGCGCCTTCTGCACCTTCTGGGTGCCGGTGGTCGGCAGGCTCGGTACGAACAGGATCCAGCCGGGCGCCTTGTAGTAGGCGAGCCGCCCCATGCACCAGTCGAAGAGCCGCTCGGCGAGTGCGGCACCCGGCGTGGCGCCGGCCATCGGCACGACGCACGCCAGCACCTCCTCTTCGCGGATCTCGTCGGGCGCGGCGAGGACCGCCACCTGCGCCACGGCGTCATGCGCCTGGAGACAGGCTTCGACCTCGGCCGCGGCGATGTTCTCTCCCGAGCGCCGGATGATGTTCTTCTTCCGGTCGACGAAGTGGAGCATGCCGTCCTCGGCCTGCCGCACGACGTCGCCCGTGTGGAACCAGCCCCCGCGCCACGCCTCTTCCGTCGCCTCGGGGTTCTTCAGGTAACCCGAGAAGAAGCCCTTGCGCGGGGCGCGGCCGGCGAAGCGCACGAGCAGCTCGCCCTCCGTGCCGCGCGCGACCTCGCGGTCCTTGTCGTCGACCACCCGCGCCTCGAACCCGCCGAAGGGCCGGCCGAAGGCGCGCGTCCGGGGCTGCCGCGGCTCGTAGCAGTCGGCGTAGATGCGCCCGGTCTCGGTCATCCCCCACACCTCGATCAGCGGAAAGCCGAAGCGTTTCTCGAAGAGCTCGTGCAGCTCGGGCTCGACGCCCGCGCCGATGCCGAACCTCACGTCGTGCGTGCGCTCCTCGGGCGCGGGCTCCTGATTCAGGAGCAGCGGCGGCACGACCCCGAGATAGTGGATGACGGTGGCGCGCGTGGCGACGACGTCCTTCCACCAGCGCGCGGGGCTGAAGCGCTCGGGCAGGACGAGGCAGTTCGCGGTGAGGATCACGCCGGTCGCCGTCACCGCCTGACAGTTCATGTGGAAGAGCGGCAGCGGGTTCAGGATCCGGTCGCCGCCGCGCGCGAAGCGGACGAGACCGCCGAGGTCGCGGTACCAGGCGCCCGCGTTCAGGTAGTAGAAGTTCGTCAGGACGCAGCCCTTGGGGCGGCCCGTCGTGCCCGAGGTGTAGAGGAGGCTGCACTCGGTGTCGGGCCCTGGCCTTCCGGGCCGCGGCGCCGGCCCGGGCCGCGGCAGCGTCGTGGGCATGGACTCCGCGCCGACGACGGGCAAGGGCTTCGCGCGCGCGCTCGCGACTGCCTCGAGGTCGGCGACGCGGCTCGCGATCGACACCACCACATCCGCCTCCGAGTGCTCCATCTGGTAGAGCATCTCGTCGTGCCGGTAGTCGGGGTTGATCGGCACGATCCCGCAGCCGAGGGCGTTCAGCGCCAGGTAGTGGAAGAAGAACTCCGGGCGGTTCTCGAGCAGCAGCGCCACCCGGTGCCCGTGACCGTAGCCCGCGGCGTGGTAGCACTCCAGGAGCCGGAGGACGCGCTCCTTCGTCTGGGCGTAGGTGAACTCGACGCCGGCGGGATGGTAGGCGCGTCCCGGCGCCGGCGGGGCGCAGAGGAACGGCCGGCCGGGCGCGACCTCGGCGGTCGTCAGGAAGGCGTCGAAGACGGTTCCACGGGCGATCTCGATGTCGTGGCGTGGCACGGTCAGGGGGTCCGTGAGGCCGGATTGTACCCTGGGTGGAGCGCGGCGAGCTGGCGCAGGAGCTCCGCGTCCGATCGCTGGAGCAGTCGCGCCTCGTCCTCGCTCGGCGGCGTGGCGCCGAAGCGCAGGCGCTCGTAGGCGCCCGTCAGCGCGGCGAATGGGGCGGCGCCGGCGGGCACGGCCCCCGCGACCCGGGCGGCGAACTCCCGCGCCGTCTCCCCCGCCGCCGGCACGAGGCCGCGCCGCGCGAGCGCCGCGAGCGCCCGCCCGTAGAAGGTGGGCATCGCCGGGGGCCGGCCCGTGGCCGTGCGCGAGCGCCGCGTCCACCAGAGCAGCGCGGCCGTCACCGCCGAGAGCGCGAGCAGGACGTGGATTCCGGGCGGGAGCCGTCGCCACTCGGCGAGCGCCGGCGCACGCGGCCTCCAGACGAGCGCCGCCTCGCGGACCCTGAGCGCCGTCATGACCTGGTCTTGAAGGCTCCAGTTGACGATGTAGCGGTACCAGCGGACGCGGAGCGCGTCGAGGTAGAGCGCCACCTCGGCGGGCGCCCCCGCCGCGTCCGCGGCGCCCCGCGGCGAGGGGTCGAGCGTCACCCACGCGCCGTCCAGGTACGCCTCGACCCACGAGTGAGCGTCCCGCAGCCGCACCATGAAGTAGCCGCCGTAGGGGTTCCACTCGCCGCGCTGGAACCCGTTCACCACCCGCGCCGGAACGTCGAGGGAGCGGAGCATGACCGCGAGCGCGGCGGCGAAGTATTCGCAGTTGCCGGCGCGCTGGACGAAGAGGAACTCGTCCACGGGATCGAGGGCCGTCGCGCGCCTGAGCGCCAGCGTGTAGCGGTAGCGGCTCGCCAGGTGCGCGGCCAGCGCGCGGGCCGCCTCGCGGGGCGCGCGCGCGTCCGCGGTGATCTCCAGTGCCAAGCTCCGCACGCGTGGCGGCAGCGGGGGGAGCTCGAGGTACCGCGCGCGCGCCGCGTCGTCGAGCGGGCGCTCGCCCCCCGCCCCGCCCGATTCGAGCTCCGACTCCGCGACGTAGCGGAACCGGGCCGCCGCGTTCGGCACCGAGACGCCGGCCATGTCGTCCACGAGCACCGCGTCCGCGCGCAGCTCGACAGAGAGCGCCCGCGGCGCCGCGAAGAGCACGTCGGCGCCGAGCGGCTCGAGGTAGACCTCCTGGGTCACGAGGGGGCCCCGACCGCGGAACGGCGCCAGCTCGAACCGGCCGAGCGGCGAGCGCCGCACGGCCGCCCGCTCGCGCCGGCTCGAGGTCCAGGCGCCGGCGGCGTACCGGTCGAGGGCAAGACCGCGCCATCGGAGGCCCGGCAGCTGCTCGGGGGCGACGACGCCCGGTCCGAGGAGGCGCACCCGCATCACGACCGTCGCGTCGGTCTCGATGTCGCCGAAGGCGCCGAGCTCCACGCGGTCGGAGAAGCCCGTGAGCATCCGGGGTTGGTGTGAGCGCAGCGTGAGCGCCGCCTGGCCGACGCGCGGGATGAGGAAGAAGAGCGCCGCGGTCAGCGCGAGCGTGGCGGCCGAGGCGCCGACGGCGAGCCCGAGGAGATCGCGCCCCAGCGCCCCGGCGCCGTCCTCGGAGCGCTCGCCCACGCGCTCGGACTCGGTCGCCACGTGATAGAGCATCAGCATCCACGTCCCGAGCACGAGGAAGGCGAGGAACACGAACAGGAAGCTCACGCCGAAGGTCAGCGGCGCCGCCGCGACGAGCATGAAGAAGGCGAGGAACGCGACGTCCCGCAGGTCGCGGAGCGCCCGGCGCATGACGACGCGGTAGACGAGGAGGAAGACCAGGAGGCGCGCGAGGCCGTCGAGCAGCGAGGCCGCCACATACACGAGGTCGAGCGCGGACACGCCCGCCGCAAGGAGCACGATGCCGCGTGAGAGGCCGGGGACCGCTTCCACCCGGTCGCGCAGGGGCTCGTTGCGCCACGCCAGCGCGAGGGCCAGCGTGACCGCGAGGAGGCCGGCCGTCCCGAGCAGGCCCGCGAGCTGCAAGGCCATGAGCCCGTCGAGTGCCAGGAGCAGCGTCGCGAGCCTGAGCGCGGGCTCGGGCGCCGAGTTAGTCGAGCTCAACGTCGATCTCCCGTGCCGGCCCGCCCCGGCGCTCGGGCGCCGGCGCCGCCGCGGCCGCGTCCGGGTCATAGAGCGCGAGCGCGGTGAGCAGACGTGCCCGCTGCGCCGCCCCGGCGCCGGGTGGAACGTGGACGCCACGGCCGGACAGCTCGACCGAGGCGCCGGCGCGGAGCAGGTGCACGGCGAGCGACGCGGCCCGGGCGAGGCCGCGCTCGAGCCGCGCCGCGTCGCGCTCGCCCGCGCCCCGCAGCACGATTCGCGTGTCGCGCGCCGAGTCCGCCTCCCGCTCGCGAACGATCAGCCCGCTCGACTTCGCGCTCGAGCGCCAGTGGATGAGGCGCGGGTCGTCGCCCTGGCGGTAGTCGCGCAGGTTGTAGAGCTCGGCGCCGCGACCGCGCCGCCGAGCTGCCGCGGCCCCGGCGCCCTCGAGCTCGCGGCGCTCCGCGTCCCCGATCGGCACGACGGCCGGGTACACCAGCATCTCGAGCGCGGGGGCGGCGTGGCCCCCCTTGACGAAGAGGCCGAAGGGGAAGCGCGTGAGGATACGGAACACCGGGAAGCGCTGGCGCCCGCGCGCCGCCGGCGTCGCCTGCCAGGTGACGAGCCGCTCGCCGCCCGCCTCGAGTCGCGGCAGGTGCGCCCGGTGAGCGCCGTCCGCCACCTCGAGCGTGACCGAGTACGACGTCCGCCAGCGCTTCCGGTTGAGGACGCGCGCGGCGAGCAGCGCCGGGCGGCCGGCGAAGAGCTCGCCGGGCGGCAGCGGCTCGACGCGGAGCCCGCGAATCGACTGCTCCGACAGGATGCCCGAGACGACGACGAGTCCGAGGAGCATCGACACGAGCAGGTACAGGAGATTGTTGCCGGTGTTGATCGCGGCGAAGCCGAGGGCCAGGGCGGCGCCGAGACACCACCAGCCGTCGCGCGTGGGCCACAGCGTGCGGCGCGGCCACGAGAGCGGCCAGGCGATGCCGCGTCTCACCTGGGCACGGGCACCTGTTGGCTGATCGAGCGGATGACGGCCTCGGCGTCGGCGCCGCGCTCACCCGGGGCGCCGGTGCGGCTCTTCAGCAGGACGCGATGGGCGAGCGCCGGCATCGCGAGGGCCTTCACGTCGTCCGGCACCAGGTAGTCGCGGCCGTCGGCGAGCGCCGCGGCGCGCGCCGAGCGCAGGAGCGCGAGCGCGCCGCGCGGGCTCACGCCGAGGGTCAGCAG
>WNGC01003137.1_pt1 | contig 10102 bp, 11 predicted proteins | sample 5400051 | NCBI WGS metagenome assembly WNGC01 (sample SAMN13153368, study PRJNA577476) | soil metagenome | isolation source: 20 cm soil or saprolite under grassland replicate 2 | place: USA:California | collected 2016-06-15 | reverse complement strand
TGGGACCAGAAAGAGATTCTTTCATTCATCGAAACCGAACCGCGTTTGTTGCGCCCGGTGAATTATCCCGATGGCGCGCCGGGAAGCGGATCAATTCTGCTGGAAACGACCAAGGGCAAAATCGGCGTGATCAACGTGCAGGCGCGCACATTCATGCAGCCGATTTTGGAAAATCCCTTCCGTGCTGTCGAAGCAGCAGTGATGAAGATGCGCAGTGAGACCGCGAACATCATCGTCGATGCGCACGGCGAAACCACCAGCGAGAAAATTGCGCTGGGCCGATTTCTCGACGGGAAAGTGTCGGCTGTAATCGGCACGCACACGCATGTTCAGACAGCGGACGAGCAAATCTTCCCCGGCGGCACGGCTTTTTTGTGCGATGCAGGCATGTGCGGTCCGGTAAACTCCATCCTGGGACGCGCCATCGATCCGATCATGAACCGGTTCGTATCGAACCTGCCGGCATCGTTCCCGGTGGCAGGTGGCGAGGTGCGATTACGCGGTGCGCTCATCGAAATTGATGAGACCACCGGACGCGCGGTGCGCATTACACGGGTCGATGAGCCTGGACCTAGTTCGTCGGCTACATCGGAGCCCGAGCCAAAGATCGACATCGATCAGGCCCCTTCGCCGAAACAGACTTGAAACTGTTGAACTTGCAGCCAACTATTCACCTCTTCAGTTTCGAATTCTCTAAGAACATTAACGTCCAATAGAAAACCATGAAAAAATCGTTCGTATTTATTTTCATCACAGCTCTCGCGCTCTGCGCTTCACACGTCTGCCAGGGACAAGCGCACAAAAACGTCAAGGAAAACGAAGCAAACAGACTGGCCAGGGAAGGTTCGGAGGCCGCCAAGAATCAGGATTGGGACAAGGCTGTGGACTTGTTTCGCAAAGCCAGCGCAATGGACCATAAGTACGCGGATGAGCTGGCGACTGTCTATCAAGGGCGCGGATACGCCGCTGCGAAGAACCAGCAGTATCAAGAGGCCATCCAGGACTTCACCGAGGCGCTTAAAGTCAAATCGAACGACCCGCGCGTTTATGAACAGCGCGCCGCGGCGGAGATAAAAATCTATGATTACGACAAAGCGCTGGCCGATTACTCTGAGGCCAGCAAACTGAAGCCCAATGAAGTCCGCTACTACAACTACCGCGCCTATATCTACGAGACAAAAGAGTACCCTCAAAATTCAATGGCTGAGACAGAGAAGGCCTTGAAGATCGATCCCAACAACCAGGAGGCGAAAGAGCGGAAACAGCGTTTGGAGCGGAAGCAAGCTGAAAAGATGCCGACCCCGCCACCAACAACCCCGACGCCAAAAAAATCACCGCCGGCCAAGAAAAAACCCTGAGCCAAGACGGCGCGACGGCGCCGCACTGCTAAACGTGGCCGCACTCCACGGACACTTCCTGCGACACTGCTGAGCCACCGCTGCGCGGATTATAGTTACGCCGGTATCGGGGAGCTGCTTTTTTCGCTCTGATCAGGCCCTTTGGGCGGCACTGTGAATTTTCGTTTCCGGCGGTTCGTCGGCAGAGGAGCGAGCGTCATGGTGATGTTGCGACCGGTGATCTTGGGCTCCATTTCCACCTGCGACATGCTGGAAAGATCGTCGCGCACTTTTTCCACGAGCTGCATACCAAATTCCTGATGCGCCATTTCGCGGCCGCGAAATTGCAGCTGCACACGCACCTTGTTTCCGCGATCCAGGAATTCTTCACCGTGCCGGATTTTCGTCAGATAATCGTGTTCGTCGATGTTAACACGAAACTTGATTTCCTTCAGTTTCGAGCTGGCCGGCTTTTTGTCCTTGGTGTGTTTGGAAATGTCGTATCGGAACTTTCCGAGCGCGACGATTTTGCAAACCGGCGGATTCGCCGTGGGCGCAATCTCGACCAGATCAAGGCCAATGCCCTGGGCTTTGCGCAAGGCATCCGACAATTTCATGACGCCGAGCTGTTCGCCTGTGGATCCTAAAATAACTCGGACTTCGCGGGCGCGAATCCGACCGTTTACACGAAATTGCTGTTGCAGATTAAATCAAGCTCCTGACCGGCGAAACGGGAGTGCGCCGCGTCGTCGTATTTCCGTTTATCACAATTCCCGGTATCCGCAACGGCGGACGCCAGGGCACTCTGGCCTCGCCACGGATGCGATTCACCGCGACGAGCTGCTCGCATTAATAATCGCGAGCCGGAGGGAAGTTGTAGGCAACAATTTGGCACTGGCAAGATGAATCTCGCTGAAACGTAATTGTTCGTTGCTCTGCATCCTGACTTCACCGGCAAAGAATCCTCACGTCTAATCAACTCTTCGGCGGATCGCCAAAATGCGCCTTGTGCGCAGCATACGCGGCGGCGTCGTCAAGCAGCGAATCGAGTGTCGCTGCCAAGGGCTCGAGCTTCACAACTCCGGAAAATATCGCGCGGTCGCCAATCTCGGTGTCGATCACGAACGCCGGCCGTTGCGTGATCTGGAGCGCGTGAAATTCGGCCGTTGATGCTCGGATGCGTTTTTCGGTTTTCGCCGATCTGGCATGCTTGCGCAATTCCCCGGCTTCGATCCCGCCAGCTTCAGCGCCGACTTCAATGGCAACATCCCAGTCACCGATCTTTCTGCCATCACGCAGCGCCCCATTCGCAAGCGCAAGACGAACGCGATCATCGGTAAAACCAAAGTCCTTCGCAGCTTCGGCCACGCAGTTCGGCGCCAGCCACTCTGAGAGACTGGGATCGTACCAATCGGTATTGAGCATGAATGGCGAACGCATCATCATTCCACTACGCCGATAGAACCATTGCTCTTGCTCGCGTGAAGTCGGCAAACCACGCGGGTCCATCAACGCAATCTTCCACTGAAATTTGACCCGCCCTTCATACCGTTTTTTCAGTTCAGCCCATGTTGGCTCGGACCAAAAACACCAGGATGAAATGACGTCGAGATAATCAGTGACGGTGATGGGCATGGTTGAAATGTTAAAAAAGTTAAAAGCGTTACAAGGTTAAAAACGTTACAGCGTTGAACCCTAAATCCGTTGTAGCAATGTAACTTTTTTAACTCTTTCAACTTTCAATTTGAACCTCAATCACATTTTGCTTTTTCTCGCGGTGGTTTCATCGCTGCTCGTCTTGGGCCGGGGATGGCGTCCCAGCGCGCCCTATCATGGCTGGCGTATCGCTGCGCTCATCGTACTCGCGATTACAGGCATCGCCTGGCTTTTTTGGCGCGGCGCCGCGGGATACGTCGGTGGCTGCGCATGGTTTCTTCTCCTGTTCCTTCCAGCAATTGGATTGCGCAAAATGACCGAGTTCGCCACCCGGGGAAACTACAAATTCGCCAGAAAACTCGGAACGGTCCTTCAAATTTTGCATCCCAGTTCTGAGTTGCACGACCAAATCCGCTTATTTCGCCGGCTCGAATCTCAAGCGAACTATCGAGCCGCAGTCGGTCCGGTCGCCGTCGACCATGAAACTACGCGCAGCCAACTCCGAAATGCGCCGGCAGTTCTCGTATTGATTCTGCTTACCGTAGTGGTCTTCCTTTTCGAGATCTCCGTTGGCGACTGGAACGATCCAGAAGTTTTGCATCGTATCGGGGCGCTCGAACCTTATGCCGTCCTAGTCCAAGGAGAGTACTGGCGGCTTTTCACAGCTCTATTCTTGCATGGAGGTTTCACTCATCTTTTCTTCAATGTTTTCGCGCTTTACATTCTTGGCCCACCACTGGAGCGATCCATCGGCACGATGCGGTTTGTCCTGTGTTACTTAATTTCAGGTCTCGCCTCGGGCGCCGGGGTTGTGGGCTTAACCTTAGTTGGTCTCGTCCACCCGGTTCAACTGGTCGGTGCGTCGGGCTGTATTATGGGCATAGTCGGCGCCTGGGCAGGATTTCTGATGCGACATCGCCACGCGCCGCATGCGAAACAACGACTGGCAAACGTTGGAATGATCGTCGTGATCCAAGTCGCATTCGATCTTTCGACTCCGCAGGTCAGCATGTCGGCGCATCTGTGCGGATTAATCGCGGGATTCTTTCTTGGCCTCGTCCTCGCTCCATCTGCTGCGGATGGGGGCCTCGACGCCGCCTGAAGTAAAACGCCAAAAACGCGCGAGGCTGTTCATCATGTTTCAAGAACTGGAAAGCGGTACCGCCACTTGCCGGATCAAGTTTTCTTGATTAACTGCCGCTCTGTTCGCCGGGGTATTTGCATGGTAATTTCTCGAATCTAAAATCTTGTCCGACCGGGGTCACTGCTCCCGGCTACAGGAATTCGCATGCCGACTTTTCAAACTTACAATGTCACGCCCATCCTGCCGGCTACGCTGGAGCCGCTGCGGGAGATGAGTTTCAACCTTTGGTGGACGTGGGAGCCCTCCGCGCGCCGCTTGTTCCGGCATCTCGATCACGAGCTTTGGGACCGCACAAATCATAATCCGATCCGCATGCTGCAACTTTCGCGGCAATCCAGGCTGGAGGAACTTTCGCAGGACAAGAATTTTCTGCGCGAGCTCAAGCAAGTCTTTGAGGAATTCGAGAAATATCTGGGACGCCACGATACCTACGGAAAAACTGGTGCGGGAAGCGCGATCAAAAATCCGATCGCCTATTTTTCCGCCGAATTTGGTTTTCACGAATCGATCCCGAATTACTCCGGTGGCTTGGGCATCCTCGCCGGCGACCACTGCAAATCAGCCAGCGATCTTGATCTGAATTTCGTTGCGATCGGTCTTCTCTATCGGCACGGCTATTTTCGCCAGCAGATCGATAAGGACGGCCTTCAGGGAGCGATTAACCTCAACCAAAATTTTTATCATCTGCCGATCCGCGAGGTCCGCCGGGGCGATACGAAGCTTCTCATCTCAGTGCCGATTCTGGACCGCGAAGTCTTTGCCAGGCTTTGGGAATTGCGCGTCGGGCGAGTAAATGTCTATCTGCTCGACACCGATATTCCAGAAAACATCGCCGAGGACCGATTAATTACTGCCGAGCTGTATGGCGGCGATCTCGAGATGCGCATGCGTCAAGAGATCGTGCTCGGGATTGGTGGCGTGAAAGCGCTCACTGCCCTCGGAATTCAGCCCGACGTGTTTCACATGAACGAGGGGCATTCGGCGTTTCTGGCGCTGGAGCGCATCCGTCTCAATGTCGTGGAGAAAAAGCTCGATTTTTATTCGGCACTTCAGGTCGTCGCGGCTGCGAATGTTTTTACCACGCACACTCCCGTTCCCGCCGGGCATGACTCGTTCTCGCGCGAGATGATGCAAAAATACTTCGGCAAGTTCGCCAAGGAAATAAACATTCCATTCGACGAGCTGTTCTCATTCGGCCACACACGGCTCAATCCAGGCGACCCGTTCAGCATGACCATTCTCGCGTTGCGTCTTAGCCGGCACGCGAATGGCGTCAGCAAATTGCACGGCGAAGTGACTCGATCGCTCTGGAAAGATGTGTGGTCGGGCGTTCCGGTTCACGAAGTGCCCATCACCAGCATCACGAACGGTGTTCATACCAAGACGTGGATGGCGCCGGAGTTTGCGGCGCTTTACAGCAAGCATCTCGGCGCCTGGGAGGAACACCTCACCGAGCCCGGGTTTTGGCGCGGCGTTATCGATATTCCCGATGCGCACCTTTGGGAGACGCATCAGAAACTCAAACGCCGCTTGATTGAGTTTGTCCGTGACCGGGAACGCCAGCGCCGCGAGCGAATGGGCGAGTCCCCAGAGTTTATTCGCAAAGTCAACCGTGTGCTTGATCCAGAAATTCTGACGATCGGTTTTGCGCGCCGTTTTGCCACTTATAAGCGCGGCAGGCTTCTGTTCAGCGATAAAGAAAGATTAAAGCGATTGGCGAACGATACCACGCGCCCGGTGCAGTTCATTTTCGCAGGCAAAGCGCATCCACGCGATGAAGCTGGCAAGGCGCTTATCCAGGAAGTTTACAAATTTAGCCGCGAGGCTGGCCTTGAAAATCGCGTGGTCTTTCTGGAAGACTACGACAGCTACATCGCGCGCCGGCTCGTGCAGGGAGTTGATCTTTGGCTGAACCATCCGCTGCGTCCATTGGAAGCCAGCGGCACTAGCGGAATGAAATCGGCGCCGAATGGCGGGATTAATCTGAGCGTGCTCGATGGCTGGTGGCGTGAAGGATTCAACGGCAGCAATGGCTGGGCCATTGGCGCTGAGATCGATAATGGCACCACTGAATTTCAAAATGAAGTGGACGCGAGCAGTCTTTATCAATTGCTCGAGAACCAAATCGTTCCGCTTTATTACGCGAAACCGGACGGCAAACTTCCCCTCGCCTGGTTGCAATTGATGCGCGAATCCATCCGCAGCGTCACGCCGGTCTTCAACACGCAACGGATGGTGAAGGAATGTACCGAGCAGCTTTATCTTCCAGCAGCCCAGGCACACGGCAATTTCTCCAGTGACGGCTGCGGCGCCGCAACGCAACTGAGCAAGTGGAAAGCACAGATGCGAAAGGATTGGCCACAGGTGCAGATTTCCGACGTGCAAGTAGCCAATAAAGATCGCCAAATCATTTTGGTCGGCGAATCACTGCAGATTAGCGCGCGCGTGCATCTGGGCGCGGTCGATCCGCAGCATGTGCGCGTCGAAGCGTATCACGGCGAAATGGACAATGGCGACATCCATAATCCTACTGCCACGGTGCTACATCAAAGCGGTAAGGCCGATGGCGATGGAAACTACATTTACCAAGGCAGCGTTCCCGCCACTGAAAGCGGCACCTACGGGTTCAGCGTCCGCGTCGTGCCCACGCACACCTGCCTGATGCAAGCGCACGAACTGCGCCTCATCACCTGGTCTTAATCCCTGTAGCCGCTTCGCTGTGCGAAGCTTGCGCGTCGCCCATAAGGGGGAACGGCTACAGAACAACGAGGGCCCCGCGGTTGCCCGCGAAGCCCTCGCGCAGCTAGCAATCTTTTACGTTTCCGTCGTCACTGGCACGACAGGTAGCAGCTTCGGTCGGTGACCGCTGCGTCGGAAAATATGCGCTTCTCCGCTGAGGCTTTGCTCCACCCACTTGGCGGCGCGCTCGCGCACTTCCTCGCTGGAGCGCAGACGCAGCTTGTGTTTGATGTTTTCCCGGTGGCTCTCGATCGTTTTCACGCTCAAATTCAACGACGCCGCGATTTGCCGGGTGCCAAGCCCCGAGCCGAGCAACTGGAAAATGTGCATCTCGCGGTTGGATAACTCTTCAAGACAATTACCTGATCTTAGCGTGTGATTATCTTTCCGGTGCCGCTGAAGCGTTTTGCGGAATGCGCCCAGGGCAAATTCCCGGCTCACGTAAATGCCGCCCTTCATAATGTCGCGAACAGCGATCGCCAGCTTTTCGCTGGGCGCTTGTTTCATGACGTAACCGCTCGCGCCCGCGCGCATGGCGCGCTCGGCGAAAAGATTTTCCTCGAATGCGGAGTACACCAGGACGCACAGCCCTGGGTTTTGGGTTTTTAGCTCCTTGATCAATTTTAGACTGTCTCCCGCGCCCAGCCGCAATGCGGTCACCACAAATTGCGGCTGGCATTCGGCGATCTTTCGCCGCGCGTCCGATACGCTGCCCGCTTCCCCGCACACCATCATGTCCGGCTGCGAATTCAGATATGCGCTGATCCCCTGACGAAGCAGCGGTTGCTCGTCCAGCACGAAGATTCGTATTTTCGCCAGTTCCTCACCAACACTTTCAGAGGAGCGAAAGAGCGAAAGCGATCGACCTTCAACCTCTGACATAGTCCCCACGATCTCAGGGTTCGTCTCCATTAATGTTTATCTGTGTTAGGTTTTTCAAAGCCCAAGCGGGGCTCCACGGTTTGCCGCGGAGCCCTTTGCTGGGTTGGGTGTTAGGCTTTGGTTATTGCTAATCACTAACTGTTCTTCGGATTTTTCGGGGCGAAGTTTCGAAAAAAGTTAAAAATTTGACCTCAATGGCTTCCAAGGATCGTTGGGGCGCGGCGACATGAAACCATCCAGGCGCCCCGGGGCAGTGGCCTTATCATCAGGCTTGCGTAACAACCGCACCAATGTGATGATCGACGACTGTGAGACCGGACACCCCCCATGACGGCCGATCCAATGCTCAGTTCAAGACGACACGTTGGAGCATCGTTTTGTCCTGCGCGGACTCTGGAAGCGATGACGCGGAGGCGCAGGCTGCACTTGCGGAGCTTTGCAAAATTTATTGGCGACCAGTCTTCGCTTTCATCTGCCGCCAGGGACACTCCGTTCCCGATGCACAGGATTTGACTCAGGACTTTTTCGCCAGGGTTCTCAAAGGCCGTCTCCTACAGTCTGCTAATCAAAACAGAGGGAGGTTCCGGTCACTTCTGCTCAAGGCGTTGCAGCGTTTCTTGCAGGACGAAGCCGATAAGCGTTCCGCGCGCAAACGCGGCGGCGACCTGCGTTTCGTTTCCTGGGATGATTGGATGGCGGAGGCGCCATCGCACCTCTCGATTCCAGAGCGGGAATCGGACAACTGGTCGCCAGAAAGAATTTTCGACGTGCGCTGGGCGGCGACCGTGGTCGAGCGCGCGCTACGCCGATTGGGCGACGAGTGTGAACAGCGCGGCCGACGGCGCATCTTTGATGTCCTGAGTGGCTGCCTCGCTGCGGAGCGGCAAGATGTATCGTACGCGACATTTGCCCGGGTACTCGGCCTTGAGGAACCGGCAGTGAAAAATCTCGTACACCGGTTGCGTAGTCGTTACCGCAGTCTGCTCCGCGAAGAAGTCGCCCAAACCGTATGGGAAGTTAAGGAGATCGACGACGAATTGCGCTATCTCTGCGCGGCCCTGGCTGCCTCGGAATAGCGCCTTCCCCGCCAACTGCCAAGTCCGTCGTCTCATTCGTTCGCAATTCACGTGCGGCGCGCACCTCGCCACGGCGAGCAAGCTGCGTGATGCGGCTTGCTTTTTTCGGCGTGCACGGAGTGATGCGCCCTAGCTTCGGCTGGCAGGACCTTGCCCGACAAGATAATCATCCAGCGTACTGAATTTTGTGTTTCGATGCAATGTTTTGAACTGATTGTTTGCACGCAGGAGGGGAGCTAATCATCGAGTAAGAAAGGTGAGAAAAATTCTTAATTTTACGCTTTGCAATCATTCAAACTCGATCTACGATGAGAATTTCCCTTCATGAGCTCGCCTGGCGTTTCCCTTTCCCTGCATCTCCAGAGTGAGTCGGGCACTTGTGTAAAATGTGGATTGGCATCGCGCGTTGGTCGCGGTCTTTGTCTGAATTGTCTTCTTTCCGCAGGTATTGACGGCGACGGTGAGCAACCGCACACCGAGGAAACTCTGGACGACCTGCTCGGCAGAATTCACGGATCTGACGCGGACTGGCTGTTAGGCAATTATCAGATTCTGGAAGAAATCGGGCGCGGCGGGATGGGCGTAATTTATCGGGCGCGCCAACGGCATTCGCGCCGCATTGTAGCGCTGAAGCGCATTTTATCATGCCACGCCGATTCGCGGGAGACGCTCATGCGCTTCCGACGCGAGGCTCAGGCTGCGGCCAAGCTCGATCACCCAAACATTCTGCCCATCTACGAAGTAAGCGAGAGCGAAGAGGGGCTGCCCTTCTTCAGCATGAAGTTTGCGGGCGGCGGCAGTTTACTCGAAGCAGCCCCGGCACTGCGCAGCGAGCCGCGTCGGACTGTTGCGTTGATGGCCAAGGTGGCGCGCGCACTGCAATATGCCCATGACCAGGGAATCCTCCATCGCGATCTCAAACCGGGGAACATTTTACTGGACGGCCACAGCGAACCGCTGGTGAGCGATTTCGGATTGGCAAAATGGCTGGAGCCAATCGGCGATTTGACGCGCACACCCAGCATTTTCGGGACGCCAGGCTACATTGCGCCCGAACAAGTAAACGGATCAGCGGGAAAACTTACGCCCGCGGCTGACATATATAGTTTAGGCGCTGTTTTGTTCCATCTGTTAACTGGCCGGCCGCCATTCACCGGCGAGCACGCGCTGAAGGTCATTCAGCAGACAACTGAAAAGCCCGCGCCCAAATTGCGCAGCCTGGCGCCCGCACTGGATCGCGATCTGGAAACTATCTGTGCCAAATGTTT
>WNGC01007025.1_pt1 | contig 10103 bp, 6 predicted proteins | sample 5400051 | NCBI WGS metagenome assembly WNGC01 (sample SAMN13153368, study PRJNA577476) | soil metagenome | isolation source: 20 cm soil or saprolite under grassland replicate 2 | place: USA:California | collected 2016-06-15 | reverse complement strand
TTTCTGGCGCCCGTTCCGCATCGAGGCAAGCGGAACGAACCGGCATTCGTAAAGGAAGTCGCCCGCCAACTGGGCGAATTGCGCGGTATTTCTACCGAAGAAGTCGGATGCGTGACAGCCAGCAATTTCTACAACTTTTTCAGACTGGCTGAATCGAACAAAGAAAAAGTTCCAGGGCGTTAACTCTGCCTCTTCTGGTACCCTCAAAGGTTGGTTTGCACAGTTTTTGGGTAGATCAGCATGCCAGAAAATACTTTCGACATCGTGAGCAAGATCGACTTGCAGGAGGTCTCCAACGCCATCCAGCAGGCACTGAAGGAGATTCACACGCGCTTCGATCTGAAGGACTCAAAGTCGAGCATCGTGCTCGAGGGTAAAGATGCGATCATTCTGCAGTCAGTTGACGAATTCAAATTGAAAGCGGTCAACGATGTCTTTCAGCAAAAGTTAGTGAAACGCGGCGTGCCCCTGAAGGGTCTAACCTACAGCGCGGTGGAATCGGCCTTAGGCGGAACAGCCCGCCAGCGCATCACCATGCAACAAGGCATACCCATCGAGAAGGCACGGGAGATCGTCAAATTGATCAAGAATTCAAAGAAAAAAGTGCAGGCCTCGATCCAGGGAGATACGAATTACCGCACAAATTGATAACTTACCGCGGAGGCATGGAGACAATGACGGTCAATTACGTGAGCCTGAGTTTGTTCTCCGTGTCTCTGTGCCCCAGTGGTGAGATAAAGGTGCGATGAGCACGCCCGCCACCATCAACGGAAAAGAAGTTTTCGACCTTCTCCGCGACGATCTCGCAGCTATCGAACGCGAATTCGGCCGCGATACTGTGGCTGGCGTCGAGGCCATCACCGAGATTGGCGAATACCTGCGTGGCGGCGGCGGGAAGCGCATCCGGCCAGCATTGCTGCTTCTTTCTTCAAAACTCTTCAATTATCAGGGTCGCGGCGCTATCCGTCTGGGAGCGGTGGTCGAGATCATCCACACTGCCACCCTGGTGCACGACGACATTATTGACGAAGCTCAGATTCGCCGCGGACGCCCCGCCGCAAATACCCAGTGGGGCAATTCGAAGTGCGTGCTGGCCGGCGATTGGCTTTACATGCAGGCGTTCAAAATCGCCGTGCAAGAACGCAACTTCCGCATTCTGGATACGCTGATTGATTTGACCCAGCAAATGGTCGAAGGCGAACTATTGCAGATGGAAAAGCTCGGCAAATTGATTTCGTTGGACGAGCACTTTGACCTCATCTATCGAAAAACCGCATGCTTGTTTTCCGTATGCATGCGCATGGGCGGAATCCTCGGCGGCGCCACACGCGAGCAGGAAGAAAGTTTGGCGCAATATGGCCACGATCTCGGTATGGCATTCCAGATCACCGATGACGTGCTCGACCTTACCGCATCCGAAGATGTTCTCGGCAAGCCCGTAGCCAGCGATCTGCGCGAAGGAAAAGTAACCATGGCTGTGATCCACGCGCTTGAACGCTGCACTGCCAGTGAGCGCAAGCAGATTGAAACTGTGCTCCAGGAGCGGGCATTTGACGGCGTCACCCATGCAGAAATTCTGGAGATTCTGGAGAAGTACGGGTCGCTCGAAGCGGCCAACACCCGCGCTCTCCGCTTTGCCGAGCTCGCGCGAAACGCAATTTGCAGTTTTCCTGATAGTGAGATAAAGCGCGCCCTGCTCTGGGCGCCGGAATTCGTCGTAGCTCGGGAAAAATAATCACATCCTCAGCCAGAGAGCTTCACTCCTTAACGGGGGAAACTAGAGCCGCCGCAATGATCGGAGATCATCCCAGGAAGGGCCGTCTAAGACCCAGGCCGCCGAGAAGCTCGCGTCCACCACTGCCGCTAACCAGAGCTATTGGAACCGGTATCCCGGCTTGAGCTCACAGCGGTAGACCTTGCTCCGGTCTGGGTTGACTCTGGCATTGCAGTCCGCCCAACTCAAGTGGAGAGCTGGCCCCAGCGGAAAGATGATGGTTGATCGCTCCATGTCAGCCTCAATACTCACACCTTCCGATTCGGACGGCAGAGTGAAATTGAGCGCTCGACCGAAGATCACGGGATACGAGTGATGGATCATCTCGCTGGCCATGGGATGAAAGACTTCGGCTTCCAACAGGAACGTAGTTGTGTCGGACCAACCGCGAGCCGATACTGAGATCGTCTCACCACCCTTGGAGAACTGATCCGATTCGATTTTTGTAAACGGGCACGGCCCGGCAATGCACGAGACTCTGGCGTCGCGAAATTCGTTTCCTGTTCCGGCATCCAGAGATGCGCCGCCGATCGCGGCTTTCCACTTGCCGTCGGGCGAGCATGGATCCTGCCCGTTGCACGGCACATTGCCTTTATTCTCAATTTGAAATACTTGCACCGCACTACCTATATTCACCGCTGCCATGGTCTTGATCGAGTATCTTATCCGGACATTTCCCACCAAAGATTGAGACTGGTTGGCCTCGATGCGGGTCTCCCGAGGGAGTGGCGTCATGCGAGCAACGTAAAGTTTGTCACTGGCGAATTCCTTTAAATCGAGCGGCCTGTAACCGGGGTGCCGAAATTGAAGGGTGACCGCATGACCTCGCCGAAGTGCGATGGGCAGCGTGATTCGAAAGTATCCCATAGCGTCAGATTTGGCAGTAACGGTTTTCAACTCGTTCGCCGCCGTAATCTCGACGTCAGCTATGGGCAATTCTTTTTTTGGATCAGGATCCTGCATGGTGACTGCGCCCCTGAGCGATACGGGCTTGCGATGAAAAGTAAAAAAGAGCGCAGTGCCTAAAATGACGCTAGCCACGGCCGCCGCCACAACCCAAACTGCAACCGATCGTTTTTTTCCCATCCTGAGACTTACGCCGGGTTCCGAGGTAGCTGCCATGGCACCATTCTAGGGTCTTTATCTATCCGAAAGATCGGTTAATATCAAGATACGGCGGATGACAAATCAGAAGTCTAAACAGCTTTCGCGCCGGAAGGTGCTGAAGCAAATCCTGGGGACTGGTATGTGCATACCGTGCGCGCAATTCCTGTCTCTTGTGCCCACGTCTGCGCAGTCGCGGGTACCTGAACATCCTGCTGCATCCCCTTCTCTTTCACAGGAAGATGATAAGTTCCTTGACGACCTGGAGAACCGCAATTTTCAGTATTTTTGGGAGCAAGCTAATCCAAAAACCGGCTTGGTGAAGGACAGATGCAACGTCAAAATTAATGATCAAGGCATTGTGGCTAGCATTGCGGCCACTGGTTTCGGCCTGACAGCCTTGTGCCTCGGGCAAAAACACGGCTGGATCCCCCTCGCAGCGGCACGAGAGCGTGCTCTGACCACGCTCCGATTATCACTTGCCAGCAATATTTCCAGCATTGGGAAATCTCCCAGTTGGCGCATGACATTTTCAATCGCGTGGACTGGACATGGCTCTCAGAAGACACCACCTTACTACCACATGGCTGGACCCCCGAATTTGGGTTCCTCCCGTACCGCTGGGATCACTACAGTGAGCTGATGATGATGTATCTGTTGGGGCTGGGATCATCTTCTCATCCGTTGCGGCCAGAAGCCTGGTATGCCTGGAAACGCTTGACCTTCGACTATGATGGCTTACGCTACATCGGGTCCTTTGCTCCCCTCTTCATACACCAATATTCGCAAGCCTGGTTTGACTTTCGTGGCAAACGGGATAGATTTGCTGATTATTTTCGAAATTCAGCCATTGCTACTGAGGCACACCGTCGTTTTTGTTTGGAATTATCCAAACAGTTCCCGACGTACAAAGACGACATGTGGGGAATAACGGCTTCTGACTCTCAAACCGGCTATGTGGTTTGGGGTGGACCGCCGGCGGTTGGCCCCATTGATGGGACCCTGGTGCCCAGTGCCTCCGCGGGTTCGCTGCCCTTCTTGCCCCAGCCCGTCATGCTCGTTCTGCAGACGATGAAGAATCGCTATGGGACCGCGTGGAGCAAGTACGGCTTTGTGAACGCGTTCAATCCGCTCACCAATTGGTATGACAGCAGCGTGATTGGAATTGATACCGGAATCACTATGCTCATGGCGGAGAACACTCGAACCGGCTTCGTCTGGGAAACATTCATGAAGAGTCCAGAAGCACGTCGGGGAATGGACCGCGCCGGCTTCAGGAGTTATTACCAGCCTCGAATTGATGATCCTAAAGGCTCGGCCCCTGCAGGATCGCAGTAAGTTTCTCAAAACCTCCCAGAGGATTTTTTTCAAAAAACGTGGAATTTTTTCGCGCGGATTTGGCGATAAAGCCTTGCCACAACTTGGGTTCCGGCAACCCGGTTGGGTCCGCTGCAACACCCCACCCACTCAAAGGTGCAGAGGATAAAGGGGTAACCAGGAAATTCTCGGTGGCTTGGTGTGACCCCAACCTGCCTTCGCGTGATGATTCAGGTATGGAACTCAACGTGAAGTGACTTAGCTTGGAATCCGCTCCGCTCAGCGAAAGTTTCCGGCTCTCAGGCAACCCTTAGGAAGGGACTGGGGACCTCAATTCTTAACCTTTTTTGGTCTGTTTACCCATTAGGAATTTGGATCCTGGAATCCCTGTTCCGGAAGCGATTGTCGCGCAGGTGTTCAACGGGAGCGATTTCCAGGGTTCTGATATGGCTGAGCGGGAAAATTTTTGGAAGGGATGGCGGGAGCGCTTTTCGGCCCTCCGCAATGTGCCACCGGTCCTCAGAATTGTCTGGGAATCCGGTCCGGTGGTCGTGGGCTTGGGGCTTGCCTTCCGCTTTCTGGCTTCGTTCGTCCCCGTCCTGGCTCTCTGGATCACGAAACTAATCATTGACACCATCGTGCGTGCGGTTGCTGCGCATCGGCCGGTGGAAGGTTCGCTTTGGTGGCTAGTCGCTGCGGAATTCGCGCTGGCCATATTCGGTAGCGTTCTCGGCCGGACAATTGACTATTTGGACGCTCTGCTGGCTGACAACTACACCCGGCACGTCAGTATCCAGGTGATGAAGCACTCTGCTGATTTGGATCTCCTGGCATACGAGAACCCGGTTTTTTATGACCGGCTCGAGCGAGCGCGCGTGCAAGCGACGGATCGGCTGGGAATGATTCAGTCGATAGGGCGACTCATTCAGCAAGTGATTACCGCTGGGTCTTTGTCGGTTTCAATTCTCCTGTTTTCACCCTGGTTGTTGTTGCTCTTGATCGCTGGCATTATTCCTGCGTTTCTTGGCGAAAGCCATTTCGCCTTTCTCGGATACGCCCGGAATCTGCGCCAGACCCCAATTCGCCGGCAACTCGATTATTTGCGTGTCCTGGGAGGAAGCAGAGAAGCTGCGAAGGAGCTCAAGCTCTTTGGATTGAAGGATTTCCTCGTTGAAAGGTTCACCAAGCTCTCGAACCAAATTTACCTGGAGAACGTCGCATTAGCACGGCGCAGGCTGGTGGCGGGAGCTTTCCTGTCGCTGGTCGGAACGGCAGGCTATTACTCTGCATACGTATATGTGATCTGGCGCACGGTGGCAGGATTCCTGAGCATCGGTACCCTGACCTTCCTCACCGGGGCAATCGTTCAGGCAAGCAGCAATATCCAACAGATATTTTCCACGCTTTCAAGTATTGCGGACCAAGCCCTGTTTCTTACCGACCTGCTTGCATTCTTCGAGATGCGACCCACTATTCGGTCTAAGCCGAATGCGTTGCCGACTCCGAGTCCCATTCTGCACGGATTCGAATTCCGTAACGTATCGTTCCGCTATCCGGGAACCTCACGTCTTGTCCTCCGAGACCTGAATTTTCGCCTCGGCGCGGGCGAGCGCGTTGCCCTAATCGGGGAAAACGGAGAAGGCAAGACCACGCTTGTTAAGCTCATGACCCGCCTTTACGACCCGGAAAAAGGGCAAGTGCTCCTCGATGGCGTGGACCTCCGCGAATACAACCTCGAAGACCTCTACCGAAAAATCGGCGTCATTTTTCAGGATTTCGTGCGCTACGAGATGACCGCCCGTGAAAACATCGCGATCGGGCAGATCGAGGATCTCGGCAACTTGGAACGGCTGCAATTGGCTGCTAAGAAAAGCATGGCGGATACGGTGATCGGACGCCTTCCCTGCGGATATGAACAAATGCTAGGGCGGCGCTTTGAAGAGGGAGTAGACCTCTCAGGAGGTGAGTGGCAGAAAGTTGCGCTGGCGCGCGCGTATCTCCGCGACGCGCAGGTGCTCATCCTTGACGAACCCACTGCTGCGCTGGATCCGCGCAGCGAATACGCAGTCTTCCAGCGATTTGCCGATCTTACGGCCGGCAAAACTGCTCTTTTTATTTCGCACAGATTCTCCACCGTGCGCATGGCGGATCGTATTGTCGTGCTCGAAAACGGCAGAATTGCCGAGGATGGCAATCATGAGGAACTGGCTAATCTCGGCGGTCGTTATGCAGAAATGTTTGAAATGCAAGCAGCCAGCTATCGATAAGAATTAGAAAGTTAGATGCCCCAGAATACACATTTAGAGCTTATCAGCGCAGAAGCCGAGCGCCTGCCCGAACCCGCGAGGGAAGCCGCCAACGTTCAGATCTTGCGCAAGAAAGCGGCAGAGTTGGCATGCAGTGTAACTCTGTTGTCGGAGATGCAGTCGTCCCCGACGTTTCGCCACCGCTGTGGCGTGCTGAAAAGTAAACTCAAACCTCTATTCGCGGCTTTGGAATCATCACCGCCGGAATCACCCACTTCGGATGATTTTCGCTGGCTTTATGAAAACAGCCGGGTATTGTATGGCGAACTTCAGAATACCGTTGCAGCACTCAAGTCACAGCGGAACCTAGCCCACGTCCGTACCGAGGCAGGCAAAATCGTCCCGCGGGCCCTTGCGCTGGCAGAGGGCTTTCTGGAAGCCACTTCCTATGAGTTCAGCGAGCCGGAATTTACTTTGTTTGTCGAAACCCTTCAACAAACCACCATTCTGACAATGCGGGAGCTTTGGGTTCTTGTCTCAGCCCTGAAGCTAATCCTTCTGGAACAGATCGCTGCGCATGCTGGTTCTATCATCCGTGATCCGCGCGAGTCGAATGGTGTGTGCGTTTACGTACGCAATCTCCGGAATATCGGTCAAGTTACGTGGAAAGAGGTTCTCGAGCCGCTGATTGCCTTTGACCGCATTCTGCGGCAGGATCCAGCGGACTGTTACAGCAAAATGGATTTTGAAAGCCGCGATTTTTACCGGCGTAAATTGTCGAATATTGCGGCCCACTCCAGTTTCAGCGAGATGGAGGTTGCCCAGGAAGCGCTTACTTTGGCTGAGGAAGCTCGCCGGCGGAGCTACAAGAATCCGAGAATAGGCCTGCGCGAATCGCACATAGGTTATTACCTTGTCGATAGGGGAGCGGATCTTCTTTATCAGAGGATAGGTTTCAAGCGCCCATTAGGGCAAGAAGTCGAAGCGTCATTGCGCAGATTTCCGGATAAATTCTTCCTGCTGGGGATTGGAATACTTACGTTCACCATTGCATTGGCAGCTGGGTCGCTGCTCTACGATTCCCACAGTTCCGTTGGTTTTGTTGTTGCCTCAATTTTGATGTTGTTGTTACCCGTCTCCCAGAGTGCAGTGCAGTTGATGAATCAGCTAATCACTTCACTCCTGCCGGCGGAGATTCTTCCAAAACTCGACTTGTCCGAAGCAGTTCCGGATGACTGCATTACCATGGTCGCAGTTCCGAGTCTGCTGTTGAATGAAAAGCAGGTACACGGCCTGGTTGAGGACCTGGAGGTACGCTTTCTCGGGAACCACGATCCAAATATTCATTTCGCGCTCCTGACGGATTTGCCTGATTCGCGTGAGCCTGCTCGAGAAGACAACCCGCTAATCGATCTATGTACCGATTTGATTCGCGAACTGAATGAGAGATATGCCGGACAGGGGATGGGATCGTTCTTCCTGTTCCATCGTCACCGCGTTTACAACCCGCGCGAAAGAGCTTGGATGGGTTGGGAGCGCAAGCGCGGAAAACTACTGGATTTTAACAAACTACTCCGCGGGAAATACGACAGCTTTCCTGTAAAAGTTGGAGACCTTTCCATACTCACGCAGGTCCGGTTCGTTATTACTCTCGATGCGGATACGGAACTTCCGCGCGGAACGGCACACCGGATGATCGGGGCTCTAGCACATCCGTTGAACCAAGCTGTTATTGATCCGGAGAAGAATATTGTCGTCAGCGGATACGGCATCCTGCAGCCGCGGGTTGGAGTCAGCGTGCAAAGCACAGCACTGTCACGGCTTGCTGCCATCTATGCGGGTGAAACCGGCTTGGATATCTACACCCGGGCTGTTTCAGACGCCTATCAAGATCTGTTTGGCGAGGGCATCTTCACCGGCAAGGGAATCTATGAAGTAGATACCGTTTATCGCGTCCTCGATCGACGATTCCCGCGAAATGCGCTGCTGAGTCACGATTTGATCGAAGGCGCATACGCACGGGCCGGCTTGGTAAGCGATATCGAGGTGATTGAGGATTATCCTTCCCACTACAGTGCCTACAACCGCCGCAAACATCGTTGGCTGCGCGGTGACTGGCAGATCGCGGGATGGCTATTCCCCAGGGTGACTGAGGAATCCGGGGAGCATGCGCCGAATCCGATTTCATCCATTTCGCGATGGAAGATTTTGGATAATCTACGCCGCAGCTTGGTGGAGCCAGCAACGTTTTTGCTGCTTGTGCTTGGTTGGCTTGCGCTCGGCGGGCGCCCGTTATATTGGACCCTGCTCACCATTTGCATTCTGTTTATCCCAGCGTGGAGCCAGTTTGCCCTTAACCTCCTGCGCGCGCTATTCAAGCTCAATCCGATCATTGCCCGCGAAGCTCTCGATGCGCTCTACACTGCGAATATCAACCTCTTTTTCACACTGACCTTCCTTGCCCACCAGGGGTTGCTCTCGCTCGATGCAGTGGTGCGTGCTCTCGTCCGGCGGATCATCACCCATCGCCGGCTTTTGGAATGGGAAACGGCGGCAGAAGCCGAGCTTGGTCGAGGGCGTGCACCAGCGGATCTATATCTGAACTGGATGCCAGCCCTCGCGTTCGGACTGGGTCTTCTAGTGTTGGTCACGCGGCCTAATGCCCTTCCTGCTGCGCTGCCGATTCTATTGCTCTGGGGCTGCAGCAAAATCATTTCCGCGTGGCTGAACCGGCCGCCTGCGTCACGAAGCCAAGTCTCTCGTACCGAGGCGTCATTTCTTCGCAATTCTGCTGTTCACATGTGGCGGTATTTTGCCGAGTTCAGCACCGAAGAACACAACTGGTTGATACCGGACAATATCCAAGAGCAACCGCCGGCCGTAGCGGCCCGTGTGTCGCCCACCAATCTGGGCTTCCTGCTGAATGCGAGGCAGGTGGCATGTGAGTTCGGATATCTCACCGTCCCAGAATTTACGGAACAGACTCTGAGGACACTTGCGACCGTATCAAGTCTGCGTAAGCATCGCGGGCACCTGCTGAACTGGTACGATACGCGCACGCTTCAGCCCCTCGCCCCGCTCTTTGTTTCCTCCGTCGATAGTGGCAATTTGCTGGCTTCGCTTTGGACCCTGCAGCAGGGCTGTTTGGAGCGGTTGCGCCAGCCAATATTGCAGAAGTGTTTAGCGGAGGGGTTGCTTGATAATCTTCGTGTACTTGTATCTTTAGGTGCGTTCCCCGGCGATTGGCTTTCCATTTGTGAGCGGGAGATGAACACGGAGAATTGGTTGCAATCCTTGCTGGATCTGCCCGAATCGACTTTTGATCGAGTTCGTGCTTTCATTTCCAATTCTACGGACGCCGCCAGTGGTCACTGGTTTACGCAAGAGGCAATCTCACGAGTTCAAGCCATTAAAGAAACTGCACGCAACTATGCACCATGGTTCTTGCCAGAATTTGCAGCTCTGCGGAATGATCGTTTCGTTAATCTTAAATTGATGGACAACCTAGCGTTGGAGCGAGTACCAGATTTCAGTGATAAGTTATCCAACCGGATCGATGTGGCGATCCATCTGGCTTCTCCAGAGCACAGAGCGCTATATGAGCGTCTTCGCGATCTGATTCTTCAAGCGCGACCGAATGTGGTACGGCTAATCAGAGATCT
>WNGC01013299.1_pt1 | contig 10108 bp, 11 predicted proteins | sample 5400051 | NCBI WGS metagenome assembly WNGC01 (sample SAMN13153368, study PRJNA577476) | soil metagenome | isolation source: 20 cm soil or saprolite under grassland replicate 2 | place: USA:California | collected 2016-06-15 | reverse complement strand
CGCCTACTGCGCCCTCACCGCGCCGATGATCTCGACACGCACGGGGTAGCCTTCGAGCTGTGTGGGGAGGGCCGATTGGGTCTCGGGCCGCGGACGGTCGAGCCCGACGACGATCGCCTCACGGCCCTCTTTGTCCAAGCCGATGCCGACTGACACCACCCCGGGCACGGCGAGCAGCTGGCGCGCGTGCCGCGCCTTCACGTCCTGAATGGTCGCGGGCATCTCCCTGTCCTTGGCTGAACCGAGCGAGGAGATCAGCAGCACCAGGACCACGGCGACGGCGCGCTTCACAGGGTCAGCCCGAGCGCCGAAAACACGTGCTCGATGCGGTTGATCACCGTGCTGTTCTCGCTGCCGGCGAATAACAATCCCACCAAACGGTTGCCATTGTCCAGCACGGCCGAGCCGCTGTCGCCGCCCTGGCTCATGGGGCCGGCCAGCAACTGGTCGGTGAACTGAGCCACGCGGCCTCCGCCGTAGTCCACGTTGACGCTCACGTCGACCTGGGTGATCTGCCCGGTTGTCAGTCCCGTGGTTCGTCCACTCTTCTTGATCGCCACGCCGAGGGCGCCCCGTCCGAGCCCCGCGATCGTGCCAATGTCCAGAATCTCGCTCTTGACCAGAGTGGGCCCGAGCGGCTTGGCGATCGCCGCATCCACGCGATTGTCGCCGGCCTGAAGGTTGACGGTGCGGTACCGCGTCGCGCTCCGGATCAACCGGCATCCGGCGTTCAGCGCGGCGATGAGGCCGCGCGCGAACCGGCTCTCGCTGGGCGCGTCGAGAAAGATGATCGGGACGAAGTCTTCGAGGTCGGCGATATGGTCGTTCGGAAATCGACCGCCGTCGTGCGGTCCGGGTTGGAGGATGGCGTCACCGGGACGCGCGTCGTTGCTATTCGCCAGGACGTGGTTGTTGGACAGGATGACGACGTGTCCCGCCCGTTTCACCAGACATCCCAGGGTGCCGGCCGTGACGGTCCGATGCGCGATGCTCACCCCGCCCGGGGCGGGCCGGTGCCGGCCCGTCCGGGGTTGGAGCGCCCGAACGACGCCGGTGGCGACCACGTCGGTGGGTACGCCGTCGATCGCCGACGGCACGCGGTCGTGCGATTGCAGCCGCTCGAGGGGGATCTTCTCGGTGACGGAGCACACGATCGCCAGGGTGTCCGTCTTCACCCCGCGCGTGACTTTATAGCCCACCCCCGTGGCGACCACGTGAGCGTGAGACCACAGCCGGTCTCGACGCGCCTGCAACACCGCCCTGACCGTCTCCACGTCGTGCGCCATCGCGTTCTCCCCACGGTGAGACAGCCCCCAGCTGCGGCTGCATCGATTATCGCGTGAGATCGCGCCCGGCGCGAATCAAAAGGGTTCTCGCGGTGGCTCCCGTGGAAGCGCGTGCAGGTCGATCACCCTGTCAAAGCAGTACTGCCTGTTCACCGAAATCAGAATGTCGATACGGGGAAACTCGCCTCCGCCCTCCGCCAGGCCGCTGTCGAAGTGCGCCGGCTCCCCATCGCCCACGCGCAAGCTCAGACTGAGCTGCTGTCGCACCGCGACCTCGCCGCCCACGCGATAGGTCCCGGGCCCACGCACCGGAGTGCCCGATGGATCTCCAACGAGCCAATCGACGTTGACGACGGCGAACTCGGCGAAGAGCGGCCCCTGTCCGAGGTCGACCAGCGCAAAGGTCCCGCGGATGGGCTCGGGCGCGCGCAGCGGGCACGAGCAGGGAGCAAAGCACCCCTGCACGTACGTGCTCTCGGGCGAGAGCGCGTAAGGGTGGATCTGGTCGCGCGGGACCGGCGAGGCGTCGACGAGGAACACCGTGTCGAAACACACCTGACCGCGGATCGAGATGGTGATGCTGATCTCAGGGAATTTCGCGCCGACAGGCTGAAGGCCGCTGTCGAAGCGTTCGACCGGGTCGTCCCCGATCGTCAGGTTGAGAACGAGCTGCTCCTGCACGGCGACTTCGCCGCCGACCTTGTAGGTTCCCGACCCGGTGACGCGCCGCGCTGAATCGCTGGAGGCGACGATCCAGTTCACGTCCGTGACCGCATAGGTGTTGAACAGGCCGTCGAAGCCGGTGGGCGTGAGAACGAACGTTCCGCGAACGCCGGCCCGCTCGAGGATCGGACACAGGCATGGCGCGAAACAGCCCCGCTGGAAGTTACTCTTGGGGTTGAGCCGGTAGATCGTGGAGGCATCCGAGGTCCCTTGGGCGAAGGCCGCGGGAACGCCGAGCACCAACATCCCGGCGACGGCCGCCACGAGTCGCCCGGAGCGGAGGGCCGGGAAGAGTCGGATCCAGAGCTCCTGACTGCGCTTCATGGTCGTCCTCTCGCCACGCCTCGGCGGGTGACTGGGGTCCATAGGCGGCGCTGGCCGTTCAGGCGCCGCTCACCGTTCTTGCACGGCGCACGCTATGATGAATTATGCCCGAGCCGCTGGCGGTCGTCATGGCCGCCTTCGCCCTTCTGAGCGTCACCCTGCTTCTTGCCGCGCTTATTGCGGTGCGCCGGCGGCACTGGATCGGAACGTGTGCGGCGCTCGCGCTCGCCTTCCTCTTCCTGGCCCTCGCGGCGCTGGCCGCCACTCTCGGCGTGGCGACGCAAGGGTATCGGGCGCTCACGCGCGAGGTGGTGGCCACGGTCGTCGCGACCCGACCGACCGGGCCCGAGCGGTTCACGGCCACATTCACGTTTCCCGACGGCCGGCGCGTGAGCTACGACCTGACGGGGGACGCGCTCTACGTCGACGCCCACATCGTCAAGTGGCACCCGCTCGCCAACATCCTCGGGCTCCACACCGCGTACCAGCTCGCCCGCGTCTCCGGTCGTTACGACAAGCTCGAGGACGAGCAGGTGAAGCCCCGCCGGATGTTCGCCCTCTCCCCGGCACGACCCGTGGACATGTTCCAGCTCGCCCGGAGTCTCGCCTTCCTCGGGCGCGTGGTCGTCGACACAGAGTACGGGTCGGCGACGTTCGTCTCGGCGCGGGAGCCGACCGAGCTCGAGCTCCGGGTGTCGACGTCTGGGCTCCTCTTCCGCCCCGTCGACCAGGCCCAGCGGGGGATGATCCAGATAGGGCGGTGACCCGAACGGCAGGCAAACGCTCTCGGCTCTGCTCGGCCGGCGCGCGCGGTCGGCGGGCGCGCGCGTCGGCCGGGATCGCTACGCGCTCGGCTCGGAGCCGACGATACCGACGAACGACACGCACTCGCCCGGCGCCCCGCCGAGGTTGTGCGTGAGGGCGAGCTTGCGCCCCCGCGCGACGGAGGCGATCTGGCGCTTCCCCGCTTCGCCCCGGAGCTGGAGCCACGCCTCGAAGAGCATCCGGAGCCCGGAGGCGCCGATCGGGTGGCCGAAGGACTTGAGCCCGCCGTCCGGGTTCACGGCCAGCTCGCCGTCGAGGTCGAAGGTGCCGGCGAGCACCTCCTTCCACGCGGTGCCGCGCGCGGCGAAGCCGAGGTCTTCCATCAGGACGAGCTCGGTCGGCGTGAAGCAGTCGTGGACCTCGGCCATCGCGAGCTCGGCGCGCGCATCCTTCACCCCCGCCTGGGCATAGGCATCCACGGCCGAGGCGACGACCTCGGGAAACGTCGTGTAGTCGTAGTCGGGATCCATCGGCCCCGCGGCCGGGCCCGCGACGAACGAGAGGGCCTTGACGTAGAGGGGCTTGTCCGTATAACGACGGGCGTCCTCGGCGCGGACGATGATCGCGGCGGCCGAGCCGTCCGACACGCCCGAGCAGTCGAAGATCCCGAGAGGGCCGGCGACGAGCGGCGAGCACGCGATCGTCTCCTTCGGCACTTCCTTGCGGCGCGCCGAGGCGTGGAAGTTTGCCTTCACCGGGAGCCGCTGCCAGGCGTGCGGCGCCCGCGTGCCGTCGCCGACCGAGCCGCTACCGGGTAGGCCCGAGAAGCCCGAGTCCTTCAGCTTCTCGACGCCGATGGCCATCGCGACGTCGTAGGCGCCCGAGGCGACCGCGTAGCACGCGTTGCGGAACGCCTCGGAGCCGGTCGCGCAGTAGTTCTCGAGGCGGCTCACCGGCTTGTAGTCGATCTTGAGCGGGCGGGAGAGCGTGAGACCCGACTGGCCCGAGAAGAGCGTGCCGAGCCAGAAGGCGTCCACGTGCGAGAGCTCGATCCCGGCGGAAGTGAGCGCCTCTTTCGTCGCGTCCACGAGCAGGTCGTTGACGCCCCGCTCCCAGTGCTCGCCGAACGGCGTGCATCCCATGCCGACGATCGCCACGCGGTCCCGGATGCCGTTGCTCGCCATGCGCGTCCTCCCTCTCGGGTTGGCCTACCGGATCGGCCGGGCCTTCCAGAAGTAATTATGCACCGAGCCGGCGGTGAAGAGCCGCCGGAAGGTCATCTCCACCCGGTCGCCGATCCGCACTGCGGCCGGGTCCACGTCGGTCAGCTCGCACTGGAACCGGCCGCCGCCCTCGAAATCGATGACCGCCGCCACGACGGGCGGCGAGAGCGAATACGCGAGCCGGTCCACCGTGAACGTCGCGATCGTCGCCGGGACGTCGGCGAGGCGCTCGGGCGCCATCCGGTCCACCGCGTGGCATTTCACGCACACGCGCTGCGGCGGCAGGTGCCGGGCGCCGCACGCCTGGCAGCGGCTCCCGGTGAAGGCAAACTTCCACGCCTCGGCGCGCGCGGCGGGCGGCGCCTCGGGGGGTTGCGGGTCGGGCCGCCGCGGCGGCTCGCGTTTCAAGAACCCCCGCCACGTGAGGAAGGTCGCGTGGCCCACCGCGCCGCCACCCCGGAGCTGCGTGGCCACCGTCGTGGCCGGGCGCCGCGCCGCGATCGCGCTCGTGGCCCGCCACACGGTCACATCGCAGCCGTCGGCGAGCGAGACCACGGCGATGAGCGCGTCGGGCGTCGCGGTGTCGAGGACGTGAGCGAGCAGGAGCCCGGCGTGGGCCGTGCCGGTGTTGCCAATCACCGTGGCGAGGTCGTCGACGATGCTTCCCTTCGTCGCACCGAGGGAGGCGGCGAGGCGCTTGGCCGCACGCGCGTGGGGTCCCGCGATCACCCACTGGGTGACGGACGGAGCCGTGACGCCGGCCTGTTTGAGCGCTTCGGTGACGGCGCTCTCGCCGAGCGGGACGTAGACGTGCTCGCCGAAGCGCTCCTCCCACTGCCGCGAGGCCGGCTCGCCGGGCAGCCGCCAGCGCTCGAGGAATTCGGCCGTGGCAGAGCCGAATGCGACCGGCTCGGCGAGCACCCGCGCGTCACGGGTGTCCTCACAACACAGGAACGCGACGCCGCCGTCGCCGCCCTCGCGCTCGTCGGCGCCGCCGGGAAGACCCGTTCGGATGTCGGAGAGGACCGCGAGCGCCGGCCGACGAGCCTCGAGCGCCGCGCCGAGCGCCCCCGCGCCCGAGCGCACGGCGCCCGCCATGTCGTACGCGGGGGTCGATGGAGCGAGGTCGAGGGCGGCGTGAATCGCCGTGGCGTTGGTCTTGTCGAGGTACGCGGGCTGGGCGGTGGCGAAGTAGAGCAGCTCGGGGGAAAGGTGCGGCGCCGCGCGGACGGCGGCGCGGGCCGCCTCCACGCCGAGTGAGGTCGTGTCCTCGTCGTAGCTCGCGACCGACCGCGTCCCGCTCCCCGACGGTGCGCCGAGGGCGGTCGCGATCGCCTTGCGATCGAGCCGCCAGTAGGGGACGTAGGCGCCGTACGCCGCGATGCCGCGCATGCGCCGCCGATTCTACCAGGCCACGTCGCACCCCCGCATGTATGCTGCGAACATGGCCGGCAGCGAGTGGAGCGGGGCGATCGCGGTCGCCGCCTTCGTCGCCTGCTACGTCGGACTCGGGCTCGGCCGCGTGCCCCCCTTCCGCGTCGACCGCACGGGCGTGGCGATCATCGGCGCCGCGGCGATGGTCGCCTCGGGCGCGCTCCCGTGGGCGGACGCCGTGGCCTCCGTCGATGCGGCGACGCTCGTCCTCTTGTTCGGGATGATGATCGTCACCGCGTACCTGCGCCTCTCCGGATTCTTCCGTCTCGTGATGACGTGGGCGCTCCGGCGCGCGCGGACACCGCTCGGCTTGCTCGCGGTGGTCGTCGTCGCCTCCGGCGGCCTGTCCGCCTTCTTCGTCAATGACGTCGTCTGCCTCGTCCTGACACCCGTCGTGCTCGAGGCGACGCGCCAGCTCGGGCTCCCCCCGGTGCCATACCTCCTGGCGCTCGCGACGGCGGCCAACGTCGGGAGCGTCGCGACGCTCACCGGGAATCCGCAGAACATGCTCGTCGGCAGCTTCTCGGGGATCAGCTACCGGAGCTTTCTGGCTCGCGAGGCACCGGTGGCGGCCCTCGGGCTCGCGTGCGTCTTGGTCGTCGTCTGGCTCGCCTACCGGCGCCAGCTCCCGCACGCTCGGCTCGAGATCGCCCCGGACGCGCGGATGGCGATCCACTACCCGCTCATGGTGAAGACGATCGCCGCGGTCTGTGTGATGCTGGTGGCATTCCTTGCCGGCGTGCCGATCGCGATCGTCGCGATCGCGGGCGCCGGCGTGACGCTCCTCACCCGACGCGTGAAGCCCGAGAAGGTCTATCGCGAGGTCAACTGGGGGCTGCTCGTCCTCTTCGCGGGCCTGTTCGTCGTCACGGCGGGGCTCGAGCACTCGGGGATCGTGGGCGTCTTCCTTCACCTGGCGCAGGCGGCGAACCTCCACCGCCCGGCCGTCCTCACGGCGGTCACCGCGGTGCTCTCGAACCTCGTCTCCAACGTCCCCGCGGTCCTCCTCGTGAAGCCGTTGATCGGCTCGTTCGCCGAGCCCCGGCGCGCCTGGCTCGTCCTCGCCATGGCCTCCACGCTCGCCGGCAACCTCACGATCCTCGGGTCCGTCGCCAACCTGATCGTCGTCGAAACCGCACGAGCGGGCCGCGTCGAGATCGGCTTCGTCGAATACTCGAAAGTGGGCGTGCCGCTCACGCTCGTCACCCTGTTCCTCGGTTGGCTCCTGCTCGCGTTCCTCCCCGTCTGAGATTCCGGAAGTCGCCCGACTCGATGCCTGAGGTTACGCAAACTATGCGAACTCATTGTCGTCGGGAGGGTCACACCTCTGGTTCCTCCCGAGCCAATCCCGACGAAGAGATTCATCTCCCTCGATTACGGCACGACCTGTTCAGGTATTTCCCTGTAGCAGATTGGGTGAAAACCCGATAGGCGTATAGCGGGTAAATAGGGAAGACTGCTCTACGGATCCGGACGTCAAGATCCTTCCCGGAGGAGGGCCGCTTGTGAGCATGGCTCGAGTTGACGTGGCGGACCGGCCACTGGCACCGACGGACGGGTGCGAGCGCAACCTGACCGATTACGCTCTCCTTCTCGACGGCAGCCCTCCGATGCGGGCAATCCGGACGGTCGTCGAGAACATCGCGGACACGGATGCGACGGTCTTGATCCGCGGGGAAAGCGGCGTGGGCAAGGATCTCGTCGCCCGGGCCATCCATGCCGCGTCGCCCCGCCGTAACGGCCCGTTCGTCAAGGTCAACTGTGCCGCGATTCCTGTGGGGTTGCTCGAGTCCGAGCTCTTCGGCCACGAGAAGGGCGCCTTCACGGGCGCGCACCGGCGGAAACCGGGGCAATTCGAGTACGCGAACAAGGGCACGGTCTATCTGGACGAGATCGCGGAGCTGCCGCTCGTTCTCCAGGCCAAGCTCCTCCACGTGCTCCAGGACTTTCGCTTCGCGCGCGTGGGGGGAAACGGGCTGATCGATGTCGATACGCGCGTGATCGCCGCCACGAATCGCCACCTGGAGCAGGCGATGGACCGTGGCGAGTTCCGCGAGGACCTCTACTATCGCCTCAATGTGGTCGAGATCCGCATTCCCCCGCTCCGGGAGCGGAGAGAGGAGATTCCGCTCCTGGTCGCGTCGTTCCTCGCGCGGTTCAACACGCAGTACCGGCGGACCAAGCAGCTCTCGCCGGAGACGATGGTCCGCCTCAGGGAGCACCCCTGGTCGGGCAACGTCCGCGAGCTGGAGAACGTCATTCGACGTATGGTGGTGCTCACGGACGGCGAGCAGGCGTTCGAGGCCCTGGTCGCACGCGGCCGGAACGGGCACGCCACGACCTCCGGGCCCGCCGCACCCGTCACCGAGAGCTTGAGGGAGATCGCGCGCCGCGGAGCGCGAGACGCCGAGCGTAAGGCTCTGCACGAAGTGCTCGAGCAGGTGCGCTGGAACCGAGCCGAGGCCTCTCGTATTCTCAAGGTCAGCTACAAGACCTTGCTGCACAAAATCGCCGCGTGTGAGTTAACGCCGTCGCCGCCGCGGCCCGTCTAGTGTAGGCGAGCGAAGCCGTCGAAGGCCCGGGGGGCAGCGTATGGCCCACCTGCTCATCATCGTCTCGCGCACACGACCGGCGCAGCACACGTATCTCCAGCACATCTTCGGCGGCACGACCGGGGACGTGATCGTCGACCGCCGGACCGAGGAACGGCGCCAGCGCTCGGCGCTCCCGGCGGTCGAGAGGCGCCGAAAGGACCGACGCCAACGCGACATCGGCAAGGATCTCTCGAAAAAGGGCCGGAGCGGCCTGGGGTGGGCGATCCTCTCGCTGCTCGTGTCTCCCGTGTTTGCCCTGCTCGCGCTGACGGCGGTGCCCGTGCGCAGCAGAGACGCGGACGAGATCGCGGCGTGTCCCTATTGCGCCGAGGACGTCAAGTCGGACGCCGTCGTCTGTCCTCACTGCCGGAGCAATCTGGATGCGAAGCTCGTCGGCCGCTTGACCCCCGAGAAACGATGACGCGGCCGGCTCGGCGAGCGCCGGCTCAGCGTACCGGGTCGAGCGGGCGGATCGTGATCGCGCGCGGCTCGTCGCCGACGCCGGCGATCCTCACCTCGATCGTGCCCGGCGGCAGGAGCGGAAGGAGCTTGTCGGCCCACTCCACGACCGTCACGCCGTCGCCGCCCATGAGCTCGTCGACCCCGATCTCGAGTAGCTCGCGGAGGCTCTGCGTGCGGTAGGCGTCCACGTGGTAGATAGGCACGCGGCCCCGGTATTGATTGATCAGGACGAAGGTCGGGCTCGTCGCGCGCGTCGTCGCGCCGAGACCACGCACGAGCCCGCGGATGAAGCAGGTCTTCCCCGCGCCGAGCTCACCGACGAGGGCGACGACGTCGCCGGGCCCGAGCCCCGCCGCCAGCCGCTCGCCCGCGGCCTCGGTCTCCTCGGCGCTCGTGGTGGAGAGCTCAGCCGCGACCGCCACCGAGCCTCCGAAACGCCTCGGGGAGCGCCGCGATGAGGTCGCCCGCGATCAGCGACTCCTCTCCGAATCGCGCGGCGGCGACGTCGCCTGCGAGCCCGTGGAGGTAGACGGCGGACTGCAACGCGGCGCCGGGGGCCAACCCGCGAGCGAGGAAAGCGCCGAGGGTCCCCGTGAGGACGTCGCCCGTCCCGCCCGACGCCATCCCCGGATTCCCGGTCGGATTCACGAAGACGCGCCCCTCCGGATCGCCGATCACGCTCCACGCCCCTTTGAGGACGACGTGAACGCGATAACGCGTGGCGAAGTCTCGCACCGTCTCGATCCGGTCGCGCTGGACGTCCGGCACCGGGCGCGCTCCTGGACCAGCGCGCGCGCCGCCGCGGCCGTCTCCTCGTCGAGCCCGATCCCCGGCCCGAGGGCGACGGCGTCGCGCTGCGCCGCCAGCTCCGCGACGACCTCGCGCGCCTTCAGCGCGAGCGTGCGCGCGCCGGTTTCGGGTAGCGGCTCGGTCATCGCCTCCAGGACGAGGCCCGCGACCACGGGCTGCTGGCTCGAGGGGGTCGCCACCGTGACGAGCCCGACGCCGCTCCGGAGCGCGGCCGTCGCCGTGAGCGCCGCGGCGCCGGTCTTGCCGAGGGAGCCCGCGACCACGAGCAGATGGCCGTAGGTGCCCTTGTGGGCGTCGCGGGGCCGCCGGGGGAAGTGGCGGGCGACGTCCTGCGGCTCGAGCGCGAACGTGGTCACGCCGCGCAAGACCTCGTCGGCGGGAACCCCGATGGGCACCACCTCGACGCCTCCCGCGAGCGCCGCGCCCGGGCCGGCGACGAGGCCGCGCTTGAGCCCGCCGAAGGTCAGTGTCAGCACCGCGCGGATGG
>WNGC01005598.1_pt1 | contig 10108 bp, 5 predicted proteins | sample 5400051 | NCBI WGS metagenome assembly WNGC01 (sample SAMN13153368, study PRJNA577476) | soil metagenome | isolation source: 20 cm soil or saprolite under grassland replicate 2 | place: USA:California | collected 2016-06-15 | reverse complement strand
GCCGCGCCGCAGCCTGTCGTCGCCTAGCGGCTGCCTCGATCTCGACGAGAGAGCCGGGCCTGAGCGCGGGCACCGACGGTCGTCCTCAGGCATAGAATCGCCTCTTCTACGCATCCCGTGAGGGAGCTTTCAATGGCCGAGGGTACTGATCCCACGTTCTATCGCTCGCCTGCCGCCGCCATAGCGGCTCCGCCCGAGAGGCTGGCCTATGTCGCAGCGCTCGATCCGGCCGGCAGCGAGCGCGATGCGATGACCGTGGTCGACTGCGACGCCGAGTCGCCCACCTACGGCGAGGTCGTCGGCTGGACTGATCTGCCGACAGCAGGCAACGAATTGCATCACTTCGGGTGGAACGCATGCTCCAGCGCGCTCTGCCACAAGGGCCATGCCCATCACGGGACGTTGGAGCGCCGTTACCTCGTCGTGCCGGGCCTTCGCTCGTCGCGGACGTACGTACTCGACACGAAGCCCAACCCGCGGCAACCCCAGGTCGTCCACACAATCGAGGCCGAGGAGCTCGCGGCAAAGGCCGGCTACTCCCGCCCACACACGGTGCATTGCGGTCCCGGCGGCATCTTCATGTCCAACCTGGGCGGCGCCGACGGCGCCGACGGCCCGGGAGGGGTCGCGCTTGTCGATCACGACACCTTCGAGGTCACCGGCGCGTGGGAGACCGACCGAGGCGAACAGCACTTCGCCTACGACGTGTGGTGGCACCTCAACGAGGACGTCGCGATCACGTCGGAGTGGGCGACGCCATCGATGATCGAGGACGGCCTCAACCCCGAGGACCTCCTTGGACGCCGGTCGAAGAAGGTGATCACCATCCCCGCCGAGCCCGCCGACGAGTCGCAGCTCCCACCCGCGCTTCAGCCCTTCGGCGCGGTCCCGCCGCTGGTGAGCGACATCGACCTGTCCGTCGACGACCGCTGGCTGTACGTGTCGTGCTGGGGGACGGGGGAGCTGAAGCAGTACGACGTCAGCGACCCGCACAACCCGAGAGAGGCGGGCTCGGTGCACCTGGGCGGCATCGTCCGCCGCACCACCCACCCCGCCGCTCCCGAGCTGCACTTGTCGGGCGGGCCTCAGATGGTGGAGGTGAGCCGGGACGGCCGGCGCGTGTACTTCACCAACTCGCTCTATGCGAGGTGGGACGACATCTTCTACCCGGACGACGTGGGCGCTTGGATGGCCCGCCTGGACGCGAACACAGAGACTGGGGGCATGACCGTCGACCCGCGCTTCTTCCCGCACGGCGACGACTTCCGCGGTCTGCGCGTGCACCAGGCCCGCCTTCAGGGCGGGGATGCCTCGAGCGACTCGTACTGCTTCGTCGAGTAAGCGGGCCACTGATTTCGGGCACAACCGGCTGCAACCCGAAATTACGTGCTAGAGCACAGCCTGCGTAGCACCGGCTTCGAGCAAAGGGCATTTGTTTTTCACCAAACCGTAGGCCAGTACGATCGCGTTCGTCCTGCAAAGCGCAGCTTCTGGACCTGTCTTCAGTGTCCGCGCGTGCCCACGAGCCCTCTACCTGATGTACCCGTCTCGTACCCGCGGTCTGTTGTCTGTTTGCTAAACACAACCACACGGATGCGCATCGGGCCAACAGAAGGCGACACTGGTAGTCCGACGGTTCTTTGACGCCAGCACCGTCGGTCCTCGACCACAGCCACGGCTTTCTGTCTCTCGGATTGTCCGCCCGACTTCCTCCGGCGTAGTCACGCCAGTTGCCAATCACCTCCCCTGAGGAGTGGCACAGCGTCGCCTCCGGCGTGGAGGCCGTCGACCTCGACCTCGTCGCTGCCGATCATGAGGTCCGTGTGGACGTGGGTGCGGTTGACGCCCATGCCCCGTAGTTCGTCGTCCGAGAGACCCTCCGGCAGATCCTCGAAGGCGCCGAGGATCGAGGCGCCGTAGGCAATGTGGCAGGCGGCGTTCTCGTCCAGAAGGAGGTTGTAAAACAGCGTGTCGAGCTCGCCGACCCGGGACCGGTGGTCGACGAGCGCGATCTCGCCGAGCTCGTACGCGTCGAGCTCGGCGCGTACGTCGGCCTCGCCGTGGGATGCGGTGGCCTGGACGATCGCGCCGTCGCGAAAGACGAGTTCGAGGTCGCGCGCGATCGTGCCGTTGGTCAGTTCGATCGGCCGGGTGGTGCGGACGACGCCGTCCGCGCGTCGCCGGTCGAGGGACGTGTACACCTCGTCGGTCGGGAGATTGGGGACGTAGCGCAGGCCGAGGTTGGTCTTCGAGGCGCCGCCGTACCAGCGCGATTGCGGCAGCAGTCCGAGGGTCAGGTCGGTTCCCGGCCCCCGGAACCGGACGGCATCGAAGCGGCGCTCGTTCAACAGCGCAGAGCGAGCTTCGAGGTTGTCGATGTGCGCCTGCCAGGCAGCGACGGGATCCGGCTCGTCGAGACGGCAGACATGGGCGAGCGCCTGCCGGAGTCGCTCTACGTCAGGCTCGCCGTACACCTGCTTGGCCGCGATGGCGGTCCAGGCGCTTTCTTTCGAGTCCTGCAGCTTGCGGATCGCCCCACGTAGCGCCGCCGGTGCGGGGAAGGATCGCGCCACGCGAGCCGGGTCGAGCCCGCCGAACATGTCCGGCGGAAAACCGGTCACGAACACCGGCGCCCGACGCTGCTCCCTGACGTCGTGCAACCGCTCGAAACATCCACCGGGGAGCCGTCCCGACAGCCTCGTCCGGAGCGAGCGCGATCTGGCTTCGCAGGACTTCCGAGTCCTGGTAGTCCACCTCGACCGATCGTGCGCCGGCCTCGTAGCCCGCTCTTACCAGGGCGTGGACGAGCGGGGCATGCTCGATCATCGCCCGAATCATCATCTCGCGGCCCGGCTCAAGGTTGATCCCGACCCGGATCACAAGCCGGGCGTAGCGTTCGAGCAGGTCTTGCCTCGCCGCCGAGTCGGCGTCTGGCGTCGCGATCGTCACTGAAGCACCTCGGGAATCGACCTTGCCGTTGTCAAGAACTGACCGATCCTATCGCCCGGCACCCCGGCTCCGGCCGCGCCGCAACCACGAAATTCCACGGCGAGCGGGACATCCTCGATCAGGCTGAGGCCGTCACCGACCAGATCAGCAGTTCGAGGCGTGACGTGGCGACGGCGGACGGATCCCGGCCGCAGATCGACGCGGCCGGGATGCGATCGCCCTTGTCTCATCGCGCCGAGATGAGCGGGTGCGTGCCCCAGTCCGGAGGCCCACCCTCGTCGAGCGGGGTGCCGCTGACCTCGGACGGGTCCGTGCCGTCGGCGTTGACCGTGTAGACGTCGTTCTGGCCGGCCGAGCGGCGCACGAAGACGATCTTCCCGCCGTCGGGAGACCAACTCGGGCCGAAGCAGCCGATCGTGGTTGGGTCTGAGATCAGACCGCCGCATCCGGGGATCGGGATCTGCCGCAGCCCGGTTCCGTCCGAGTGGACCGACCAGACCGTGCTTCGCTGGTCGCTCGGCGCGTGGGCCGAGAACAGGATGTCGTTCCCCTGCGGCGACCAGCTCCCGCAGTCGAAGTTGATGGAGAACTGGTCGCTGCCGTCCGGCGTGATCTGCCGCAGTCCGCTGCCGTCGAGCTTGGTCGTGAACAGCGCGAAGGTGGTGTCGTTCGACCGGAGGAAGACGAGGCGCTTGCCGTTCGGCGCGTAGTCGCCGGCGCAGTCCTCGCCGCCAGGGTTTGCCGTGAGCCTCTGCAGCCCGCCCCCGTCGGAGGAGCGGATCGTGTAGATGCCGTTGACGCTTTGGTCCGTGTTACCGAACGCCGTACAGGTGAGCCTCTGTCCGTCAGGCGACCAGGGCCCGCTGCAAGGCAGGAAGAACAGGTCGGGGTCGGGATTTGCCAGGTCCCGGTAGCTCCCGTCGTCCGGATTGACGATCCGTGCGGAAGCGTCGACGTCGTGCGGGAAAACCACGATCCGGCTGCCGTCGGGCGACCAGCGCGGCCCTTCGGCTCCGGTCGGCAGGAGTTGCTGCTCCTGGCTGCCGTCCGGGTTCGCGGTGTAGACGAAGTCGTCGCCCTGCACGGGGTCGAAGCGGGTGAAGACGATCCTCCCGTTGCCGGTGGGCGGCTTCGCGGCGGCCGGGATCGTGATGAACGCGGCCGCCCCCGCTGCGACGACCGCAAACGCGATCAGCTTGCGCATGATTGCTCCTTTCGTCGCGGGACCCCTCGAGGATCAGCCCCGCCGGTTCCGATCCGGTATCGAAGGAGTACGGTCCGCCGCGTGCTCGAGTACCGGCTTCTGGGACCGCTCGAGGTCGCCGGCGACCGTGTCGTCCAGCTCGGGGGGCCGAAGCAGCGGGCGACACTCGCGCTCCTGCTCCTGAACGCGAACCGCGTCGTCTCGGTCGACCGGATCGCCGACGATCTCTACGCCGGTGCCGCTCCGGTGACGGCTCTCAAGCAGGTGCAGCGCCAGATCTCGGACCTGCGGAAGGGGCTTGGATCCACCTCGACGATCGAGACGCGCTCGCCCGGCTACACGATCCGCCTCGCCTCGGAGCAGCTCGACCTGACCATGTTCGAGCGGCTGACCGCGGAGGCGCTCGACGCGCACGAGCCGGAACAGGCGGCGGACCTGCTGCGGCGGGCACTCGGCCTCTGGCGCGGCCCACCGCTCGCCGACCTGACGTACGAGCCGTTCGCGCGGGCGCCCATCGAGCGCCTCGAAGAGCTCCGCCTTGCCGCGCTCGAGCAACGGATCGAGGCGGACCTCGCGCTCGGTCGCCACGCCGAGCTTGTCGGGGAGCTCGAGGAACTCCTCGTGGACCATCCGCTGCGGGAGCGGCTGCGGGAGCAGCTCATGCTGGCCCTCTATCGGTCTGGGAGACAAGCGGAAGCCCTGCACGCCTACCGTCGCGCGCGCGAGTTGCTGGTGCGCGAGTTCGGCATCGAGCCGGCCCCCGCGCTCCAGCAGCTCGAGCGCCGGATCCTGGTTCAGGACCCGGCGCTGGATGTGCCGCCGGCCGCCCCGCGGCGGCTCGGGACGTCCGTGGCCGCCGACCGTAGCGTGCTGGTCGTCGGGGCGGCCGAGGACGACCTCGAGCCGCCGCTGTCGCTGGCAGAGCCGCTCGCCGCGTCGGGACGCGAGCTCATCGTCGCGCGCCTCATCGCCGACGAGCGCGAGCTCGGGCGCGCGGCCGCGGTGCTCAACGCGCGCTGCGCGGCGCTTAGGGGCGTCGCGCGGACGGCCGCGTTCACGTCGCCCGATGCGCCCGCCGACGTCATCCGCCTCTCGGCCGCCTACGACGTCGAGCTCGTGCTCCTGCCCGCGCCGGACGCGCTCGACGCCGCGCCGCTCGCGCCCGACCTCGCGGAAATCCTCGAACGGTCGGCCGCCGACATCGCAGTCGTCTCCGGCGGCGCCGCCGACTGGAGCGCCGGCGCCGGCGTTGTCGTCCCGTTTGGCGGCGCCGAGCACGACTGGGCGGCGCTCGAGCTCGGCGCCTGGCTCGCCTCCGCGGGCAGCGCTCCGCTTCGGCTGCTCGGGACGCGCGCCGATCCCCGAAGCGGCCGGCGCGACGCGAGCCGTCTGCTCGCGAGCGCGTCGCTGGCGGTGCAGCGGCTCTCGGGCGTGATGAGCGAGCCGCTGCTTATCGAGGCGAGCGAAGGCGCGCTCGCGGCGTCCGTCGAGCCGGCGACGGTCGTCGTCGTCGGGATCTCTCCGCGCTGGCGCGCGGAAGGAATCGGTGCCAGCCGGCGTGCGCTTGTGCGGCGCGCGGGCCCTCCGGTGGTGCTCGTTCGTGGCGGGCTGCGACCCGGCGGGCTCGCTCCCGCCGCGAGCCGCACGCGGTTCACCTGGTCGCTGGTCGCTCCGAGCTAGCGCCGCCGCACGCAAAGGAGCCCCAGGTCGACGACGCGGTACGCGGCCTGGAAGACTTTGCAGCCGACCCTCGGAGAGAAGTAGCCCGGGTCGACAAAGCTTCCGTAGACGGCGAGCGGCGACGCCCGCAGGAGCTCCTGCTGCAGCCGGGCGTACGCGGCGATGCGGCCGTAACCTCGAAGCGCGCGGGCTCGTTCGAGCCGCACGCGGAAGGCCGGGGAGGTCCACGGCCCGGGGCCGGGCGTCGGGAAGTTGTAGGCGCCCCCGATCGCCATGTCGAAGAACGCAGCAGGGTCGAGGTCGGCAGGGCCGAGCCCCAGGCTGCCGAGGATCAGGTCAGCGCGATCGCGCGCCGGGTCTTCTCCCTGCAGGCAGCCCGTCGATTCGTCGACGGATACCGCCATTCCGATCGATGCCAGGTTCGCACGCACGAGCGCTTCGATGCGTGGTTGCGGCGGGCACGCATACAGGACGGCGTGCCGACGAGCGCGGCCGGCGAGACGGCGCGCAGTTGCGAGATCCGGGCTGAGCGGATAGAGCGGACGCGCGCGGCGCCCCGGGACACCCGGCGGGAGGATCTGGTCGTTCGGGTCGTCGTAGAACGCCTTCGCGAGCGCGCGCCGGTCGAGGGCGTAGTTCACAGCCCGGCGCAGCCGCCCTTGGCGGAAGAGCGGCCGCCGCGTGTTGAAGACGAGGTCGTCCACGTACGGCATCGGCTCTCGGAAGTAGCGCTGGCGCCCGGCGCGGGCATTCGCGCTCCCGGGCCCGTAGCGCTGGTCGAGCAGCCCGCCGGGCGTGAGCAGCGAGTAGTTGTCGAAGTCTGGCGGGAGGTAGTCGATCGCGCCCCTGTCCGTCAGCGCCACCGCCTGCGGTGTTGGGCGGTAGCTGGTGTAGACGATCCGCGCGGAGCGGCGCGGGCGGCCCCCCCGGTAGTTCGGGTTGCGCAGGAGGACAATCTGCTCGCTCGAGCTCGCGGCGACGTAGTACGGGCCGGCCGAGGGGATCGCTCCGTTCGACCGCTGCAGGGGCCCATGGATCGGCGCGGGGCAGAAGTTCGGCATCGAGATCCGCTTCAGGAAGTCGCCGGCCGGGCGGACGAGCGTAATCGAGAGGACATTGCCGTGCACAACAATCCCGGAGATGTGCCGCGCCTTGCCGGCGCCGTAGGCGGCAGCCCCGAGGATCTCCGCCCCGAACGGCCAGCCGTGCCCTTGGCTCGGTGCCAGCGTCCGCTCGATCGTGTGGCGGAACGTCTCGGCCGTCACCGGCTCATTCGACGGAGGCGAGAAGCGAAAGCCGCGCCGGATCCGGAACGTGTACGTGCGTCCGCCGTTGGAGACCGTGGGCATCGCCGCGGCGATCTCGGGGCGAAGCTGCGTCCCGTCGCGGCCGGCCGAGTCCGGGTAGTCGAGCAGGTTGGCGCACGTCGCATACAGGTACTGCACGCTGGTCGGCCCGCCCGCGTGGGCGGGGTCGGTGTCGAAGTTCTGCGTGGGCGTCGAGATCCGCAGCTCCTGGCCCGCGATGTGCGGTAGGGGCACCGCCTGGGGCCCGGCCCCCGTCCAGACGAGGCCGTCGCGGTAGGCCACTGCCGTAGGCTCGCTGCGCGCCGCGAGTGCCGTCTTTGTTCCGGTCGCGAGCGCGAGGCGCGTAAGAGTCCTCGCGGCGGTGTTCGCGATCCAGAGGTAGCCGCCGCCGGGGGAGATCCGTTCCGGGTCCGGTCCAACGGCGTTGCTGCCCTGCACGCTCAGATCGTTCTCGGTCAGCTTGTACGCAACGCCGTCTGGGACGATCGAGACCCAGACGAGGGCGCCGTGCACGGCGAGGTCGCTCGCGAAGCCGTGCAGCTGCGTCTCGCGCACAACCCGGTTCGTTTCCGGATCGACCTTCACCACTAGCCCGTTGTCAGCCCGCACCATCCAGAGCGCGCCGTCGGCGAAGACCAGCCACCGCGTCGCTCCCGGCTGTCCGGGCGTGGCGATGCGGCCGACGATACGGCCCGAGCTCGGGCCGACCCGGACGATCCCCGGCGCGCGCGCCAGCCAGAGCGAGCCGTTCCCGTACGCGATTCCGGTGCCGCTGTCGCCGGCGAGGGAGAAGCGGCGGCTGATCTTCCCGCTGCGCTCTTCGATCCCCCAGACCGCAGGGCCGCCGTCCTGCGTCACCCATACCAAGCCGCCGCCCGCCGCCAGCCGCCCGCCCGGCAGCCAGGGAAGTCTGACCACGCGCGTTTGTTTACGCGTCCTTAGGTCGAAGCGGACGAGGCGCTGCTCGGCGACGAGGAGCAGCCAGGCAGAGCGCTTCGTGAACGCGACATCGACGGCGGGAAGGGAGGTCGGCACCTGGCTGCCGTAGCTCAGGCTGCCGGCGACGCGTGCGGTTCGCGCATCGACCAGGGTGAGCGCGTCGGGGCGAAGCGCCAGCGTTCGCAGCGTCTGTCCGTGTCGTGCCGGCTCCGACCGGGTGAGCAGGACGCCGGCGGTCGCCGCGCTGGCCACGGCCACGATCGCCGCCGCCACGAGGATGCGGCGCCCGCGCCGCCGCCGCCGTTGGAGCACCTCCCCCCGCATCGCAGCGCGCGCGGCGGCTGCGAGCTCGCCGCACGTCGCGTAACGGTCTCCCGGCGACTTCGCGAGGGCCGTCGCGAAGACGGTGTCGAAGGCGGCGGGCAGGTCGGGTCGGAGGTCCGTCAGGCGAGGCGGCGGGTCGTTGAGGTGCGCGAAGAGGACAGAGAGTTCGCTGTCACGGTCGAACGGCCGAGCGCCGGCGAGGCACTCGTAGAGGACGCAGCCCAGCGAGTAGACGTCGGCGCGACGGTCGACCGTCGCGCCTTCGATCTGCTCCGGCGGGACGTAGTCGATCGTGCCGACGAAGCCGCGGTCGCTCGTGAGGCTGCTGACCGAGGAGAGGTGGCGGGCGAGGCCGAAGTCGCAGAGGTACGCATCCTCCCCCTCCGGCGTCGCGGCGACGAGGATGTTGCCCGGCTTGACGTCGCGGTGGACGAGCCCGGCCTCGTGTGCGGCGTCGAGTGCGCCCGCGACCTGCTCCACGAGGTCGAGCGTGCGTTCCGGCTCGAGCCGGCCCTCGCGCCGCAGGAGTGCGCGAAGGTCGGGACCGTCGACGTAGGCCATGGCCAGGTAGAGGGTTCCGTCCTCCTCGCCGGACGCGAGTGTCGGCACGACGTGAGGGTGGTTGAGGTTCGCGGCGAGCTCGGTCTCACGGAGGAACCGTCGGCGGAAACGCTCGTCGCGCGCCAACTCCGGCGCAAGAAGCTTCACCGCGACTCTTCGGCCGGTCGTCGTCTCCTCAGCCAGGTAGACCGTCCCCATCGCGCCCTCGCCGAGGAGCGACTTCAGGCGAAAGCCGGCGAGAACTGCGCCGGTTCGGACCTGAAGCGGCATTTCGTGTTTACCAGCTTGGACTGGGACCAGATGAAACTCAAGGACGCCGACGAGCGTCCACATTACGAATGGAAGTCACTTCCCTCACCGACGCAGATGCAATGCGGGCAGCCGCACATGCCTGCAAATAAGTGCGGGAGCGACGGGACTCGAACCCGCGACTCCGGCGTGACAGGCCGGTCTTGGGACTTCCGGCGATGTCGTGCGGGATCAGCGCGGGATACGGCGTTGTCCGGGTGGAGAACGCGATGGGATATTCGCGGATGCCGCTGTCGTCTTCTGCACGACCCAGGCGAAATGGGCCGCCCCCGAGTTCGCGGTGGGCGTCCGCATGACCTTGGTCGACAAAGCTCAGGCCGCGATGCCGGCGCGTGCGGACGTCGGCTTGTCCAGCAGTTGCGCGCGCGGGATGATGTTTCCGTGGCGGTGCAGCCGTCGGGAACGGTGACGCTCGTGTTCACGGACATCGAGGGTTCGACGGCGCTGCTCGACGAGCTCGGCGCCGAGGCTTTCAAGGAGGCGCTGGCCGACCACCGTCGGGCTTTGCGGGAGGCTTTCGGTACTCACTCGGGCTACGAGGTCGACGAGGCGGGCGACGGCCTGTTCTATGCGTTCGCGTCGGGGTCGGAAGCGGTAACTGCGGTGGCGCAGGCGATGGCGTCGCTTGCCGAGGGGTCGGTGCAGAGCCGGGTCGGCGTGCACACGGGCGAGCCGCTGCTCGATCCGCCCAAGTACGTCGGCCCGGACGTGCACAAGGCGGCCAGGATCATGAGCGCCGCCCACGGCGGCCAGGTGCTGCTCTCAGGAGCGACCCGGGAGCTAGTCGCGGAGGATGTGCTCGAGCTGGGCCGGCACCGGTTGAAGGACTTCCCTG
>WNGC01003133.1_pt1 | contig 10108 bp, 13 predicted proteins | sample 5400051 | NCBI WGS metagenome assembly WNGC01 (sample SAMN13153368, study PRJNA577476) | soil metagenome | isolation source: 20 cm soil or saprolite under grassland replicate 2 | place: USA:California | collected 2016-06-15 | reverse complement strand
GGACGCGCGCATGCCGGTGCCGACATTCGTCGGGCACGCGGTTAGATAACCAAGACGCTGATCGTAGGCGAATTCGAGCTCGTTCTCCAGCGCGCTGTCGATCTTGTCGAGAAGCTTGAAAGCTTGTTTCAATTGCAAACCCGAGCGCATCGATTGCATCCGGAGATGATCTTCCTCGTTGATCATGATGCTGAGCGGTTGCCGGCGATTCATGACGACTGCGCTGCCTGCGCTCTTGGCCGCATGCTCGCGACTGATCAGATGCCGCTCAACCAATACCTGTTTCTCCAACGCGGAAAGGTCCTGCAGCAATTCGGAAAACGAGTCCTGCATTTCCGGAAGTCCTTCCACGTGCGGCTTAATCAGCTCCAGAATCGCAGTCCGCTCGGCTTTCTTCGCCCACCCGGGAAAAGCGCGATTGCGTAGATTGCGCGCGAGCCGGACGCGACTGCTGACTACGATTTGATGATGCGGTCCCTCGCCGCGGAGCCATTCTCCGGCGTTCGACATGACATTTGAAAATTTCACGGTCCTATCCCGCCAGTTCGCTTTCGAGTTGTTTGATCTGGTCGCGTAACGACGCGGCCGTCTCGTAATTCTCTTCCGCCACCGCTTTTTGGAGGCTTTCGTTCAGGTTTCGCATCTTGTCACTCAATTCTCCGGCGCGATGCGCGCGTTGGGGGACTTTGCCGACATGCGCTGTTCCTTTGTGCATCGCCTTCAATAACGCGGTCAACGCTTCGGTAAAGGTCGCGTAGCAGGTGCTGCAGCCGAGCCGGCCCGTCTTTTTGAAGTCGCCCTGGGTAAAACCGCAAACCGGGCAGCGCTGGGTCGGGCTCCCCTTTTCAATTTCCTCCGCCGCGCCGATGCCGAGGAGCAAATCGGCCAGGGCAAAACCAGTCGGGTCCTGGACGCCCTTGTCTTTCGAGCAGGCGTCGCAGAGATTTACCTTCTGCATCTTCCCCTCAATGATTTGAGTCAGGAAAACGGTCGCGTCATTGCATTTACAAACGTCGCACAACATTTCTACACATTAGACCTGTTACACGCTAAAACATTCAAGCTGCCAGTTTGTCGAGCACCTTTCGCGCCGATGTCGATCTTACGAGTAAATCGGCGTTCCTGTCTCTCGCGTCATTTCCCGGAAGCGCGCAACCATTCGCGCAGTAATCGGGCCTGGTTTGCCGGTACCAATCGGCCGGCCGTCCGCTTTGACCACCGGAATAATCTCCGCCGCCGTGCCGGTGAGAAAACATTCGTCCGCAATGAAAACATCGTGACGTGTAATGTCGGTTTCGCTCACCTTGATTCCTGTCTCGGCCGCGATTTCGAAAACGACCGAACGAGTAATTCCGCGAAGGGCGCCGGCGGTGATCGGCGGTGTGAAAATTTGGCCGCGCTTGACGATGAAGACGTTGTCGGCGGTGCATTCTGCCACATTGCCCTCGTCGTTTAACATCAGGGCTTCATCGGCCTTGGCCAGGTTCGCCTCGATCCGGGCCATCACGTTGTTCAAATAATTGAGCGATTTGACCGCCGGATTCAGTGCGCTCGGATTGGTCCGTCGCGTCGCACAGGTAACGACGCTCAACCCATTTCGATAAACCGTTTCCGGATAAAGCGCGATTTGCGCGGTAATGATGATCACGCTCGGGGTTTTGCACTGCTCCGGATTTAAACCAAGATTGCCAACGCCACGCGTGACGATCAGTCGGATGTAACCTTCCCGCAGATCATTTTGCCGAATGGTCTCCAGCAGCGCTTCCGTCATAGCCCGCTGCGACATCGGTATTTCCAGCAAAATGGAGCGGGCCGAATCCCAAAGTCGCTCGAGGTGCTCCTCCAATCGAAAAACACGGCCGTTGTAAAAACGGATCCCTTCAAAAATTCCGTCGCCATAAAGCAAACCGTGATCGAACACGGAGACTTTGGCCTCGCCTTCAGCATAAAATTTTCCGTCGACATAAATCTGAGACGGCTTGGTCGCGGGCTTTGCTGCGGTGGACTTATCGACCGCCGGTTTCACCGCTTCACGTGATTTAGGTTCGTCGATCACCGTCCCGCCAGCATTAGTGGTTTTCATATTTGCAGGAAAAATCTCCGTCTTTCGTCGCGCAATTCAAGGAACAAAATGCGGACGCTCTATTCAAGCCGGCCGTCTTTGATGTGCAGCTCGCGATCGCCGCGGGTGGCAAGGCCGGTGTCGTGGGTGACAATCAGTAAACTTTTTTTGCGTTCGCGAGCGAGGTTCAACAAAAGATCGACAATTGCCCCACCGGTCGCGGAGTCGAGATTGCCAGTAGGCTCGTCGGCAAAAATGATATCCGGATCGTTGGTCAACGCCCGCGCAATCGCAACGCGTTGCTGCTCGCCTCCGGAAAGTTCGGCCGGCAAATGTTGCATTCGATCCGTCAAACCGACTGCGGCCAGACTTTCTTCGGCAGCGTTCTTTGTTGACGTCCGTCCGATCATTCCGGGGAGCGAAACATTTTCCAGCGCAGTCAGTTCCGGCAACAAAAAGTAGCCTTGGAACACAAAACCCATCTTTTTGTTGCGAAACCGCGCTCCGGCAGCTGCCGGACCGTTGTAAAGATTGCGTCCTTCAAATTCCACCGTGCCAGATTCCGGCCGTTCCAAACCAGCCAGCGTGTAAAGCAGTGTCGTTTTCCCCGCGCCCGACGCGCCGCAAATAAAAATGATTTCACCGGGTGTGACTTCGATCGAAATACCGCGCAACACTTCGATCCGGCGCGAGCCCATGCGGAACGATTGAAACAAATCGCGGGCGATCAGTTGTGGCGACACGAAACAATTACTCCGCCAAGATCGACATCCTGCAACAATCTTCCGCCAATGTCAGTAACACCTGGCTTCAGCCAGGTGGATGTCAACCGCATCGTTGCTAGAAGCCGTTTAAACGGCTTGGATCGATTTGATCATGGAACTGACACCGGCCTAAAGGCGCGGTGTTAGTAGTTCACCGTACAAAAGAAAATCGCCGCGGAAAACTCCGCGGCGATTTCTCACAATCTAAGTCTTGGTTACACCATCCCGAGCGTTTCCAAGGTTGGCTCGTCCACCGCGCCGGTCGGTTCCAGGCCCTGAGCGGATTGATACTCCGCCAATGCCGCGCGGGTTTGCGGTCCAAGAACGCCGTCGACTTCGCCCTCATAGTAACCCTGCTCCTGAAGTGCGGACTGCACATTGGCTACCACCTGACCGGGATCCTCTTCCGGATTCGAGGCGTAGATCGGTCCATCATAATAATAGGTGGAGTCGGGAGCATAACCCCACGCTGGGTACCAGTAATAATTGTCCCAGAAATACCAGCCACCGAAAATAAACACGATGTGGTTGTGATGTGATCTCCACCACCACTGGTCATGCCACTGTGGATGATAATTCTGGAAAACGACATACTTTGAGCCCTTCCAGTTGTGAGCACCGGCGATCTTGTAGTTCTGATTGAAGTTCACAGTTTTGTACTTCGTATTCACCTGGTTGGTCTGGAGATTGAAGTGCTTCTTCTGGAACTTGGCGCCTCCCGTCACATTTGTTTGTGAAGAGAACTTGCCCTTGTTGAACTTCGTCGTGGCCGCGTTTCCTGAAGCGTTGCCGGACACATTTGTCTGAGTCCCGCCGGTCACTGGCCCCTGCCAATTCTTGGCATTCTTGCCCGTGCCTTTGTAATGCACCGTAGACTGTTGCTGGAAGTTCTGGCCATGAGGACCTCCACCTGGACCGGCTTTATATTTTTTGCCGGTCTGCGGAGTCACCGCCTGCTCTTGCGCCGGCTCATTACCGCCTCCCTTTTTCTTTCCCTGATTCTGATTTTGATCGTCCTGTTGAGCTGCGCCTGCAAACGACGCGAGCCCGAAACAGCACGTTAAAACTAAAAGGATTCTCATAATAAGTATCTGTTGCCTCCTGGGTAATTAGACCATTTAACGTTGTTAATTATTCAACACCAGTTCGCCGAAGGTGTTGCTGTCGGATAGCCTCAAATAGGACGATCCCTACCGCCGTGGCAAGGTTTAAACTGCGTGTGCCCGCCATCGGAATCCTAATGCACGCGGGCTTGTTCGCGGCCAGTAGACTCTCCGGCAGCCCTTTCGTTTCCCGGCCGAAAATTAGAAAATCGCCGGGCTGAAATTGAACGTCCCAGTAAGCTCGTTTTGTCTTGGTCGTCACGAAAAAACATCGGCAGTCCGATCGCTTCGCTTCGATCAGCGCCGGTAGCGACTCCCATACTTTTAGATCGACATCTTCCCAGTAATCGAGGCCGGCGCGTTTCAGTTGCCGATCTTCCAGAGAAAAACCGAGCGGCTTGACCAGGTGCAATCTCGATTTCGTGGCCAGACAAAGCCGGCCGACGTTGCCGGTATTCGGCGGAATCTCCGGCTCGACTAAAACGATATTAAATCCGATTTGATCCACAGATTTCGCAGATCCGGAATGAATCAGGAAAATAGGAAATCGGAAGTTAATTTGGAAACCAGGAAGTCGATCTGATACCGCCCGTCCGGCTCGGACCTCCTGCTTTTCTGCTCTCCTAGTTCAATTCTCTTTCCTGGATTCCTGATTAAGTTATTTAATCTTGCTGGCGACGAATTTCTCCAGCTTCACCACGTCGGCGGCGAATTTGCGAATCCCCTCGCCGGTTTTTTCGTAGGCCATCGCGTTGTCGTTCAGTAGCCATCGGAATTTTTTCTCATCCATCTCCAGCTTGTCGATCTTCGCCGTCTTCGCGTTGTCCGGATCGAGTTTGCGCTCGAGCGGATCCTGCGCTTCGGCCAGCTCCTTCATCAGCTCGGGGCTAATGGTAAGCGCGTCGCAGCCCGCCAGCTCACGGATTTGTCCAACGTTACGGAAACTCGCGCCCATCACTTCGGTCTTGTGACCGAAATGTTTGTAATAGTTGTAAATCTCCTGGACCGATTGCACCCCCGGATCTTCCGGGCCGACGTAATCGCGCTTCTCGTGCGCTTTGTACCAATCGTAAATCCGTCCAACGAACGGCGAGATCAGTTGCACCTTCGCTTCGGCCGCACGTATCGCCTGCACCAGCGAAAACATCAACGTCAGGTTGCAACGGATCCCTTCCTTTTGCAGTTGCTCGGCCGCGTTTAATCCTTCCCAAGTCGACGCGATTTTAATGAGAACCCGCTCGCGTGGAATTTTGCGCTCCTCGTAAAGTTTGATCAATTGCCGCCCTTTGTTGATCGAACCCTCGAAATCGTACGACAATCGCGCATCGGTTTCGGTCGAAACGCGTCCCGGCACAATCTCGAGAATGTCCGTGCCGAATTGGACCAACAGATGATCGCAAATGTCTTCGATCTGCGCCTGACCGCTCAATCCCGAATTCTTCCGATCTTTTAAAACTTCATCGAGCAAATGCCCATATTGCTGCTTTTGAGTGGCGGCATAAACCAGGCTCGGGTTCGTCGTCGCGTCTTCCGGCTTGAAATCTTTGATCGATTCAAAATCGGCCGTGTCGGCAACGACTTTGGTGAACTTCTTCAGTTGCTCGAGCTGGTTCAGCTTCGTCTTCTTCTCTTCCGCGACAGCAGTGCTCATAATTAGATCCTCCGTTTGGCCTGGATCCAAAACGTACGCCCCGAATCAGAGATCGACAATCGAAAATCTGTTGCGATCAGATCTTAGCCCGCTCCCGCGCAATACGCGCGACGGCAAGAGTGAGAGCCGCGACGAAAAAAACCACGATAGCACCGACAGCGAGCCAGATCGCGGGCACAACCGGCGCCACCCAAACGATCGTTAACCAAGCCCAAAAGATGAGGAATGCGAATAGGGCCTCAGACAGAGCAAGCACAAAACAAAACCAGGCCATGTTGCGAAAATATCGGCGCCGCGGCTCGTTCGGCATCTGCTCGATGCGAGGTGAAATTATCAAATGAATTACTCGGGTCGCCAAGTTACGAAACATGGGTCTAACGAGAATAAGATCAGCCACCGCTCGCCACGTCGAGTCTTTGACTGGCGGGAGCGCAAGTCTGCACAATTAACCGATAACTAATAACAATTAACTCGCGAATACGCGCGGCCAACGGTTGGCTCCAGCACTTAGTCGACGCGTCGCGAGCATTAGTCTTTGGCCCATTCGACCTTTCCGGTGTCGAGATCATAAACGCCCGAAATGATGCGAACTTCCTTCGCGAGTTCGCCAAGACTGGCTTCGTTGCGAATCTTGGCTGCCATAAGACGAGCGTTCTCGGCAATCGCGATGTCCGTGACATTCCCATCCTTCCCCTTGGCTGCCTTAACGGCGGGCTGGATGTCGCGAACCAATGATTGGACATGACCTGGCGCCGTGTCACTGGCTAAGGCGGCCGTCACAGCTCCGCAGCGCTGATGACCCAGAACCACTACCAAGCGTGCGCCCAAGTGCGCGACTGCGTATTCGATGCTGCCCAACCCATGGTCGTCGACCAGATTGCCCGCGGTGCGGACCACAAAAAGGTCCCCGATGTTTTGGTCGAAGACGATTTCGGGAGCTGTGCGGGAGTCCGCGCAGCCGAGAACAATGGCGAAAGGGTGCTGCTCTTGGGCTGTCTCTGCGCGCCGGGCGGCGGTGGGTTTACTTTGGGAGACCTCACTCGAGGCAAAACGGAGATTACCCTCCTTGAGTTTGGCCAGCGCGGCATCAGCGCTGACAGAGGCAACAGGATGTTCGGCAGCGAGGACCAAAGCGACGATGCTCGAACAGGCAATGATGGCAAGGACGTTGAATGTGATTCTCATGGTTTGTTCTTGTTAGTTCCAGAGCGGCCACTGTTAGCAAAACCGCGGGCACGCAGCAACCCCTAACGAAACGGAGCACAGCGAGCGCTGCCGAGAGCGCAACTTTTCATCTCAACTTCTCAACGTCTCAACTTTCTCATGCTGTATCGCCTGGTTAGGCTCGTATCGAGTCAGGGAAGCTTTGTTGCAAGGACATCGACCTTCTCGATGACGGGCGGTTTCGCGAGAAGCTCTGGAGCTTTTGCCACCAACGCCGCCGCTACTTTTCCTGAAAGGTGCGCCTGCCGCCCGGCCTCATCCGGAAAAGCGTCGAAGATGCCGAACGTTTTCGGTCCAAGGCGAATTCCGAACCACGCCACCGTCGCGGGCTCTTCCTCGACGATCGGAAGCCCGCCGCGCAAAAAGTTTTCGACCTCCATCTCTTTTCCCGGTTTCGCTTCTAACCGAACGAATAACGCTGTTTTGACCATATGTTACCTCCTCAACATCTCAGCCATCTCATCTCTCAAGTTCTCAACTCTGCTTTAAATCGTGGTCACGGCGTGCCCTCGATAATGCGCACGTCGCGCTCGGCGGAACCCTTTAAAATTGCTAAAGCAGTCTGATATTCCGGGTTCTCGTATGCCTCTATCGCCTTTTTCACACTCTCAAATTCGATTATGACCAGCCGCTGATCGAGTCCAGCTTCATACGCTTTCACTGGCTTTCCTCGGGCCAAAAATCGACCACCGTGCGTTTCAATAGCTGGCCCGGCAACACGCGCGTAATTTATCAGTGTCGCCTCATCTGTCACTGAGCGGTAACAGGTCAGCCAGTATCCTTTAGCCATTACTCTTTACCTCGATCGACAACGGGAAATACTTTCATGCGACCACATGTGAACGCTAATCGGACCTCAACCTCTCAACACGGCTTTATGCCGTCCAGCGCATTCTTCGGCCCGCGTCCTGCTAATTAAATGACTGAAATTATGCAGATCCTGGTTGTCGAAGATGAAAAAGCCGTCGCGCACATGATTGCAATGGTGCTCGGAGGTCCAGCAGCGAAGGTGGTTAAGGCAAGGAATGGCTGGGAGGCACTCATTAAGGTCGGCGCTACGGCGCGACCTTTTGACGTTGTGATCACTGACCATCGTATGCCGCGCATGGGTGGCCTCCAATTGGTGCGTCAGCTACGGGCGCAAAACTTTGGCGGCAAGATCCTCGTTCTGTCGGCTCATCTCTCGGACGAGGATATTCGCGCTTACGAAGAGCTGAGCGTGGACATGATGATGTCCAAACCGTTTGACTTTGACGAGCTGCAACAAGCAATGGCCGTTCTGAACAAGAAAGCCTCAGTGCTCGCCCAAGCGTAGAATTTGATGCAGTTATAGGCCTAACGAGATCGAGCTGGGCTACCGCCACCGAGAGCGAGCTTTGCTTTACTCTCAACTATCATCTCTCAACCCTCGACTTTCTTAGTACAACGGCCAGCGGTTCGCTGTATCGCTTGGTTAAGCGTTTGGTGCGCGCTCATACATGACCTGAACGATACCACTCTTAAATGGCTTCGCGGCGACAAATCGTAGCGCGTCTGGCGGCGAAGAATGCGGCGCAAACAGTGGAATACCTGAGCCGAGGAGAACCGGAAATACTGAAATAATATAGCGCGAGATAAGCTGATCCGCGTGAAAAGATGCCGCTAGCTTGCCGCCACCCATCAGCCAAGCCCGACGCAAGCCGCGCGACGCCAGCAACTCGACAACTTCACGCGGGCTTTGCGCAGTCAGCGTGATGCTAGGATGAAGGATTCGTAAGTCGCGGCGCGTGAAAACCCACGAGAGCTTATTTGGCGAAGGCCACTGGCCGAGCTTGAGCGCAAACTCATATGTGTGGCTGCCGAGCAGGAGAGCATCGACGGACGCTTCTAGCTCGCCTGCACCGTGATCTTCTCCAGCAGTGTGGAAGCGCGAGAGCCAGTCGACGCTCCCATCGGCTGTCGCAATGCAGCCGTCCAAGCTGCTGGCGACGTAATAAATGACTTCGGGCATCGCGCGTTTTTCGCCTGGTTAGGCGGCTTCATCACTTGCCAATGACGATGTCACCATAGGTGCTCTGAACGATCGCCCGCAACTCCGCCTGCTCGGGCGCAGGAACCTTGAATTTGTCGAGCGTCTGTTGCAAGTCATCCATGAAAGCATCCCACTCTTTGGGCGTGATGTTCAAGTGTTGATGAGAGTCGCGCATGGAGCGCCCCGTGTATTTCTGCGGGCCACCGGCCGCCCAGCAAACCATTTCGGTGACGTGATACTTGAAGCCGGCTGGTGACACCTTGTGGTGGGCTTCGTCCACGGCGGGGTTCGCATTGAGGCGGGCGTCGGTCATGACGCGGTCGATCAGTTCATCCACGACCGTGGCGATGCTGAAAGAGCCGCCGAGGCGCTCGTAGAGAGTGGGCTGGGGTTGTTGCTGGTTTGACATGCGTATTTCCTTTCTTGTGTTGGAGTATTTCGGTTACGAACGCTTCGTAAGCCATCTAACGAGAACAAGCTGAGCCGCGGCTGGCGAGAGCGAGCTTTGTTTTACTCTCAACTATCATCTCTCAACCCTCAACTTTCTTAGTACAACGGCCAGCGGTTGGCTCCATCGTCTGGTTAGGCGTTGCGGCTGAGCCAGTCGCTGAAGCGCGTCGTTCCAAGTCGAGGGTTTTCATCCGGGGTGAGGCTTTGATCGTTCACGTTTATGCCGTAGTAGAGCGCGCTGGCGTCGCTCATAACCTTTCGCGCGTCCCCGGTTGCGTTCAGGAATTGTCGCACGAGGTCGTCTTGCCGAATCGGTTCGGGACCGGCCAGATCGAACGTGCCGTTCAACGGCTCAGCGAGGGCCACATCGGCCATGACGGCGGCGACGTCATCCGCCGCAATGGGCTGCATCAGAACCGGTGGAAGCCGAACCGTCTGCCCTTCAGTCGCCGATTGGGCGATGCCGCCCACGAATTCGAAGAACTGCGTAGCACGCACGATCGTGTAAGGAATCGGGGAAGCCTTAATTAGTTTTTCCTGGGCCATCTTCGCGCGGAAGTAACCACTCGCGAGCAGGCGGTCGGTGCCGACAACCGACAACGCCACATGATGGCCGACGCCCGTGGCGGCTTCTGCTGCGAGGAGGTTCCGACCTGATGTCTCGAAAAACGCCAGGACCGCGTTGTCCTCCCACGAGGGCGCATTCGCGACATCGACGACCACCCGAGCTCCGGTGAGCGCTTGCGCCAGTCCTTCGCCGGTGACGGTGTTGACACCCGATGAGGGTGATGCCGCCACCACCTCATGGCCGTGCTGACGAAGGTTCGTCACGACCTTTTTCCC
>WNGC01003132.1_pt1 | contig 10108 bp, 6 predicted proteins | sample 5400051 | NCBI WGS metagenome assembly WNGC01 (sample SAMN13153368, study PRJNA577476) | soil metagenome | isolation source: 20 cm soil or saprolite under grassland replicate 2 | place: USA:California | collected 2016-06-15 | reverse complement strand
CCCGGCGACAGCGGCTTCGAGATGTTTATTAAACGTGTTCGTGGACCATTGGATGGCTTCTTTACGGTTCATGATTTGGGTGGACACGGTCGATCAATTTACGCTTGCCCTCGTGCGCTCGCCCGTGGAACCCTCGTGCCATGCAGTCTTTCAGCGAATCCCCCTTCGGGAGGGCACGAAATAACTGATTCTCTCATTCATGAAAATTCCGGTTTTCGTTTCGTCTCCGACGAGCCTCTCCTCCTTCGCAAGAAGCGGCTCGGACAGTGATCATCCAACAACTTGATGACAACGACTTGGAGCCTCGCGCTCTGGGACGTTCTGATTATCCCACAGATCTTCCGTTACGCGAGGTGCTTCTAATTGCTCGGCACTGTTCTGGTGGGGTCATTCTCGGCTTCGAGCAGTGTCGCGCTGACAGTGGTGTGCTTAAGCCAGGAACCTCGGCTGAGAAGCGAATTAGCACGCCACTGGCATTTCCAACTCCGTGGAACCACCTGGAGTCCGGTATTTTGTTCGGGCTGCGACTCCCGATTCTCGTTTTTCGCGAAGAGGGCATTACAGGGGGCGTATTCGACAATGGAGTTTCTGATGTATTCGTCCACCCAATTCCGTCGCCTGACATCACCGGAACTGCAAAAGGTGCGCTGAAGCAAGTATTTCAGAGATGGGCAGGCAAGGTTCGCGAGCATTATTATGACGACAAGCAAGCCTAACCAGTGCGCCATAGCGAACTGTTGCCATGCCTCTCTGTTCGGCCAGCAATGGCAAATCGCAGGGGCTCTTCATGCTCCACTTTGTTCCCCAGCGGCGGTCGCTTAGCCTGGTCGTTAGGCACTAGCATCGCACTATTCAATCTAATAATTAAACGTGGAAGCAAACGATGTCATCGTCAAAAGCTGGACCCAGTTGTTGAAGGCTTTGTACGACATTCCGAAGACTCCTCATCAGAGATATCGATCGGATTTTGTTTACCGTGGTATGGCCAACCACTCATGGGGACTCGAGACCAGTCTCAAAAGGCTCGGTGGAGCGTATGTGAATGTCGAGAGACCACTACTTCGCAGTTTCCGAAAGTATGCGGAGTTCGGTTCGATACCAGCAGATACGCTTTGGGTGCGACTATCGGTCGCGCAGCATCATGGGTTGCCCACTAGGGTACTCGACTGGACCGTGTCACCGAAAGTAGCTCTACATTTCGCAACCGCAGAGGAGAACCACTATGACAAGGACGGAGCTATTTGGTGCATCGACGTGGTTCAAGTGCGATCTTTTCTCCCGAAAATACTCCGAGAGGTTCTTGAGAATGAGTATGCATTTCTATTTTCCGTCGAAATGTTGGATGTAATCAAGTCGCTTGCGGAATTTGATGCCTTAGGAGTTGAGCATGGTAGTTTTGTGTTATTCTTTGAACCGCCATCGCTGGACGCCCGTATTGTCAATCAAGGCGCGATTATGTCTGTCATGCCAGGCGCAAGCCTTGTTCTGAACCACTTCCTCCAAGATCATCCGCAGATATACCGCCGAATCGTCATTCCAAAAGAGCTGAAATGGGAACTCCGCGATAAACTTGATCAAGATAATGTAACGGAACGGATGCTATTTCCGGGACTCGACGGATTGAGCCGTTGGCTGAAGAGATACTACGGGCCCGGTCCAAATGAACTAACTCCACCCAACGATCCTAGCATACGGAGGATTTCATAGCACACCTATTATAACAACACTTAACTATCTGCTGCGGCAAACTGCTCCGTTGTCATAGGCTGTGCAGCCCACCTTCGATCACGCTTAGCTGTTTGGTTGCCCAAACAACAGATATGCTGCGAAGACTGAAGCAACGCTTTGGTGCCTCGACCCACAATGGCACCGACTCACCGCTTTGGTTTGCTTTCCAACGTGCCATTCGGTTCTTCAGTTATCCTATGGGAAGCACCGGCTATCCAGCGCAATCCTTGTGGCCCGGACACGCGGACTCGGTCTGGGAGACGCTCCGCTGCGCAAGTGTTCCAGATATGTGCGATGACCATCTCGACGACGATCTGCTAATCAGCGCGTACGGTTGCGATGGCGTGTCTGAAAAATGAATCGTTGAAAAGAGTCCGCGCGAGTAGTTGTGGAATTTGCTTGATTGCCTAAAAGAAAATCGGTGAAATCCGCTCGAACACCGCACATCAAACGCAGCAACGATTTATGCCGACTGACGACAAATCCGAGGCGGACAGCAACCTTAGGATCACGCTGGCGAAAACGGTCACGACATGGGCGCTAGTAGCGATCCTTGCGATAGCGGGTCTCATCATTGTCGTCGCCGGGATAAACGCAATTCGCGCACCCAGTGAAAAAACAGGAGAATTCTTTGATATCGCCAAGTACGTGCTGGGTGTACTGCTGCCGGTAATTGGAGCTTGGGTCGGTACCGTCCTCGCTTTCTATTTCGGACAGGTGAACTTCGAGGCCGCTTCAAGAAGCGCCGCCAATCTCGTACGTCAACTCTCACCGCGCGAAAAGCTCCAAGCGGAGCCTGTGGGCCACGCAATGATGAAAATCGGCGACGTGGCTTCGTTCAAAATGCCGGCTGGCAAGAAGGAGTCGGACATCACGATAAAACGGCTCATCGATGACGGCTTTGAAAAGGATAAGTCGCGGCCTTACAATCGGCTACCTATTCTCGACACCGATGGACGGGGAAAGTATGTGCTTCACCGAAGCACAATCGATGCCTTCTTGGCCGCGAAAAAGCACCCACCGACAGCGACCGAATCAACCTTAACACTCAAAGATTTGCTAGAAGACCCAAAGCTGAAAGACTTTATTGTTAACAGCTTCATGGCACTCTCCGAATCCCAAACCCTCGCCGATGCCAAGGATCTCTTCGACAAGAACCCGCTGTGCCTCGATATCCTTGTTACGAAGGACGGAACCAAGAACGGAATTGTTGTCGGTTGGATTACGAATGTAATGGTGTTGCAGGCAGCCACGATTTGATCGTGTCATTGTGAGCCGAGCGTTAAGCTTGTGAGGAGGGGGAGTTAAAAGATGGAGCACAGAGCTCGGTGGGAATCAAGGCAATCATCACTTCAGCGGCTTAGACGAAGGCAAGGAAATTGTGGCGCCGAGTTATTCTCGCATTTCCCATTGCCAGCTACGTCGCCGGTCTTGAATGTGAACGGCGGATTTTCATATGGACTAAGGATCATCGGCTGAGGCGGTGCGTTCCTCAGCTTTTTCACAGTATTGACACGGCGCACGAAAACCGATTAGTCTGTGGTTTAGCGGCTCTCATTGGGCTGCTGATGTGACGAGCGAACTTCAAGAGGCGGACTGGAAACGGCTCCTGCGAAGGATTCAATCGGGAAAGTGCACGCCGTTGCTGGGAGCCGGGGCCTGTTATGGAGCCTTACCCTTAGGCGCAGAAGTCGCCGAATATCTCGCGCAACGCTACGGTTATCCGTTTCCGGATCGCGACCTTGTTCGCGTCGCGCAATACGCGGCCATTCAATCCGATCCGAACGCGCCAAAAGAAGACGTCGTGGAGATCCTGCGGGACGCCGGCCCTCCCAAGTATTCTCAGCCTCCTCAATTTGGTGTGAACGGGGAGCCGCATGGCGTGCTCGCGGATCTTCCCCTGCCCGTCGTGATCACGACCAACTACGACGACTTCATGTTGCGGGCTTTCAAATGGAAATTGAAAGACGCGCGCCGCGAGATCTGCCGCTGGCAAGATGTGCTCAATCACGTCGACTCGATCTTTGAGAAAGAGCCTGGTTACAAACCCACACCCGCGAATCCACTCGTGTTTCACCTTCATGGCGCGATGGACATTCCGGAATCAATGGTTTTAACGGAGGACGATTATCTCAGCTTTCTTGTCCGCATGGCCGCCAAGTCGGAACTGCTCCCCGAAGTAATCCAGCAGGTCTTCGCCGCGACCACGTTCCTCTTCATCGGCTATCGACTCGGCGATTGGAATTTTCGCGTTATTTTTCAGGCGCTTCGTGCGCGGCAACAATTCAGCAGCGTGGTTGTGCTGAAGCCTCTCGATGAGAAGGAGGGAAATCGCGGCGCGCAGCAGGCGTATTTCGAAAAGTATTTTGCCGCCATGGAGATGAAGATCTTTTGGGGCACCGCACGCGAATTCGGCGCGCAATTGCAGGAACGCTGGCTGGCATTCGCAGCATGACGAAATGAGAGATGCACCATGAGCACGGAAACAGCCACGCCTCCTCCGCCGAAGCCACCGAAAAATCGGGGACTAGATGAGCCTACTTGGAAAAGACTGTTGACACGCATCTGCGAGCAGAAATGTACGCCGGTCATCGGTTCGGGCGCGTGCACTGCCCCGCCGATCAATGCCAACTCAGACGAGTGGAGAAAGCTTGGTTACCCACCAAGGGAACAGATCGCGCTCGAATTCGCGATGGAATACGAATATCCCCTCGAAGACCAAACGGACCTCGAACGCGTGGCCAAGTATGTGGCCGCGACGAGCGATGTGATGGCACCCAAAGAAGGCTACGCGCGGCACTTCAAAGACCTTCCTGCCCCCCAATTCTCGGAAATTCCAAGCGAACCGCACCGCGTTCTCGCCAGCCTTCCTTTTTCAGTCTACCTCACAAGCAACTTCGATGATTGGATGTTTCGCGCCTTGAAAGATGCGAAGCGCGACGCCCATCTAGCTCTCTGCCGATGGAACAAACACATCCCTGAGACTGCACCGAGTTTCGATCCGGAGTTCGAGTATTCGGTGGCCAATCCTCTCGTCTATCACTTCCACGGTTGCACGCCATGGGCGGAATCAGCGGTCGTAACAGAAGATGATTACTTCGAATTTCTGATCAACATTTCGCGCGATTACAAATCGCTCGCCCACCGCGTGGATCGAGCCATGGGCGGGGCGCTCCTCTTCCTCGGCTACACTCTCGCGGATTGGGATTTTCTGGTTCTCTTCCGCCTATTCGCAAACAAACTCCGGGACAGCGGCAACACTCATATCGCGGTCCAATTGGAGCCCTCTAATGCCCCTGGCCGCCCGCTGCAGAACGCGCAGAACGCGATCAACTATCTCAACTCCTATTTCGGAAACGCTAAGATCAAGGTCTACTGGGGCACCTGCCAGCAGTTTTGTGACGATCTGCGCATGCACTGGGAAGCGTTCAAACGCCCATGAGCGATTCGCCATTTGTGGGGCCACGGCCCTTTGAGACCGAAGATCGCGATCGTTTCTTCGGCCGGACGCGCGAACTGGAGGAGCTTCTCTCTCTTATCATCGCGCACCGCGCCATTTTGGTTTATGCGCAGTCAGGCGCGGGCAAAACTTCCTTGCTGAAAGCCGGTGTTATTCCGCGCCTCGTGCAGCAGGGCCACAAGGTTCTGCCTCCCGCGCGCGTGCACGGCCTCCTTCCAGTCGATCTTTCTGCGGAAAAGGTCGCCAATATCTTTGTCTTTCACGCGCTGCAACACTGGGCGGCGGACGGGTGCCACGGACCATCCGCCGAAAAATGCGCGCAGACGACACTGGCCGAGTTTCTCAAGACGCACGTGCCGCCTTGCCGACCCGATGAAGAAAGCGCGGCTCCGATGGTGATAGTTTTCGACCAGTTCGAAGAATTCTTCACTGCCAATGCTCACCGCTGGCAGGAACGCGCTCCGTTCTTCAAACAACTCTCGCAAGCGCTAGAGGAAATGCCCACGCTCAAGGTCGTCTTCGTGATGCGGGAAGAGTACATCGCGCAACTAGATCCACTCGCCGAGTTGCTCCCGGAAAAATTACGTACTCGCATGCATCTCGAACGATTGCGGGGTAATTCCGCTCGTTCCGCCGTTGTGAAACCTTTTCAAAGCCGCGGTCTGTCTTTCGATGCTGGCGCCGCCGAAAAACTGCTGGCGGAGCTTTCCGAGATCCGCGTCAGCGAGGGGGACAAGTTTCGCGAGGCGCGCGGGGAATTTGTCGAGCCCGTGCAACTCCAGGTCGTCTGCCAATCACTGTGGGAAAATTTGGAACAGGATTGGAAGAATGGCAGTCCCGCGAGCGCGCAGTCACCTCACCTGATCACGCCAGATTTTGTCGGCCGCTACGGCGACGTGAATCATGCCCTAGCCCATTATTACGATCGCTCTGTCGAGAAAGCCGCGGCGGAGGGAAACATTGGCGAAGGCGAGCTGCGGCGCTGGATTGACACGGCTTTAATTACGCCCACCGGCACGCGCGGCCTCGCGTTTCGCGGAGCGAGCGGGGCGCCCGGGACCATCCCCGGGTTAGCGCTCAAATGCCTGGAGGAAGCCCACGTTATTCGTCGCGAAGAGCGGGGCGGGACAATCACGCATGAGCTCACGCACGACCGCTTCATCGAGCCCGTGCAGAAATCGAACAAGGCCTGGCTGGCGGATTACGACGCGGCAGAGAAAATCCGCGCGAAGCTCGAGGAGCGAGCGGTTCAAAATCCTGACGAAATCCTCGATGAGTTAGCGTTGCGTGAAGCGGAGGAATATCTGGCTTCACCCGCGGCGAAGATTCTCGGCGTGACGCCAGAGGCGCGGCTACTTGTTACGCGCAGTAGGAAGCAACTGGAGCAAGCCAAAAGGCGCCAGGCTGAGGAACTGGAGGAGGCACGACGCCGCGCACAACAGGAGGAACGGCTGCACGAAGCCGAGCGCAAACGCGCCGACGCGGAACGGGCGCGAGCGGAGGAGGTCACCCGGGCGCGCTGGCGTGAACGGATCTTCGCCATTTTCGCTGCGGTGGTGCTGATCGGATTGCTCTTGGTCAGCACGTTCTATTGGTGGAAACTGCACGAGGAAAAAAGACAGCGAGTCGAGCGCGGCGAAATGTTTCGCAATCGCGCGGTCAATGACCTTCTGACGAGTGATCCAACGAGAGAAGTGACGGCGCTTCGCAATCTTTCGATCGCTTTGCGCAACAAACCGGAGGACACGGAAGCCGCAGCTCACGCGGCCCAACTGTTGATGGGAAATACCTGGTGTCCGCCTCTTAGCTCCGACGTGGGTTATGGCAAAGATGCCTTGCTGGCGGCGGCATTCGCCCCCAGTAGCGAGAACGAAGTATTTGTCGTTTCCGGTGACGGCGAACTATTGCGGTGGAAAAAAGGCAAGCCGCAATTCGAGAGCCCCCCTCTTCAACATCTCTTCGACAAACCAGCCAGCGATCCCAGCAAACCTTCGCGCGACGGAGTAGCACTTTTCAGCATAGATGCGCAATGGCTCTTTGTCCTCATGCCGGCGGCGGTCGCCAGCGAACACGGAGGAGATCCTCCCGCCGAGCTGGTAACGCAGGGACTCGCTACGTCTGGGTCGGCAAGCGCCGATCGCGACAGCTGGAAGGCCCGGCTTTGGATTTGGTCACCAGAGAGCGGAACCTATCAGCGGGCGGGGTCTGATGTTGATCTGCCTCTGATGCCCTCGTCGCGGATCACCTTGACTTGGAATGAGCTCGCGCAGCATGTCATCGTCATCGCGACCAACGTAACTAAAGGTCAGGCCAAGTGCCAAGTGTTCCGGGTTGGGCGCGATGGAGCCTCCGAGCTTCGAGAAATCTCCGCGCAATTGACCCCCAGGAAGGTGGTGGCTGCAGGCGCAAGTCCGGATGCCGGCGTCCTAGCGATTGGGTCCATGGATGGATCGGTCGCGCTCGTTAGTGCGGAGAATTACCAAGCGATTCAGAAGAGGGCGGACGGCCGAGCCACATTTCAGATGCCGGATGGTTTCTTACCGATCGGAATCAACTTTGGGCCCGCGGAAAATGAACTGACGCTGTCGAGTTGGTTCGGAACACAAACGCTGAATATGAAAAGCGGCGAGCCCCCCAGGCCGTTCACACCTCCCACTTTCCGCGATAAGATGATCCGACTTGTGGTCAGCTCCGGCACTCCCACGCAGCGCTTGGTGGCGACCGCTCTTTACGGACGTGTGGTGGTCGAGCGCACCACCCGGGTGGATGCTCCCGCGAAACCGATTCACGTGGAACCGATCGTCTTGCGTGGAGCCGCAGCCGTTCCGCAATTCAGCAGGAACGGCACGCGGCTTCTCACATTGTCTGGCGGGATGCAGAACGCGCTCGATACCTTGCGCGTTTCTGACGTCTCGATGCTCAACGACACACGGCCCCCGCCGGTCGCAAACTTCAAGAACGCGCCCGGCCCGATCTGGCTCGCTGACTTGGCTGCGGCAGTGAGTGCGTTCGATGCAGCGAACGACGGCTCTTTGTTAACCCTGGAGCAGGTTCGTGAAAATCGTGAAAAGAAGGAAAAACGAAAATCCGCCGGACCTTATGACATCGTTTGGCAGCGCTTTTTCCCGGAGGAAAAGAATGGGCGCTTAGAGACGGGTCGCTAGCCCCGTCCCCATGGCGACGGTCATGGCGAAGCTGCGGCCCATGTTGTTCATGTCGCGCCAGTCAGCTAAGCTTAGCACATTGACTCTCGATTTCCCGCCTCCTACTCTAGCGGAGATTTGCCCCCATGATCGACGAACGGGCTTTTCTCGCGCAATTGGAATCCGCTAACACGGACGAGCTTTCGCAGATTTTGCGTCGGCCCAGCGCGGACGAGGAGCGACTGCTAGAAATTTATTTTGGCGCCGAACGGCTTCAGCGATTGCGCAGTCTCGCTCTTGGCGCGCGACGGCGAGCGTTAGCGAAAGGCAACGTCGTAGTTCTTCACGGGACCATGGGGGGAGAACTGACCGTTTTTCCCACGAACCAGAACAGTCAATTCATCTGGCTCAATTTCCCGCGCGTCGCGATCGGCGCAGTCGGTTGGTTGCGCATGACGGGGAAGTTCGAATCGCAATTTGATGTCCGCGCCACCGGTATCCTAAAAAAATGGTATTCCGAACAACTCCTCGACCTCGCTGCAGACGGGTGGAACGTGCAAGCGTTCTGGTACGACTGGCGACAAGATCTGGCCCAGATCGCCGATAGCTTGCGCCAGCAGATCGACCGCTGGTTCGGACCCGACGCCGACGTGAATCTCGTGGCCCACTCGATGGGCGGGCTAGTCTCGCGCACGTATATCCTGCGACATGCGCAGCGTTGGGGAAAAAAAGGCCGGCTCATCATGCTCGGCACACCGAATCACGGATCGTTCGCAATCCCGCAGGTGATTACTGGTGCCTATGATACGATTCGCAAACTGGCGATCGTCGATCTGACGCACAGTCTCCGCGAGCTGTGCGACATCCTCAACGGTTTCCCAGGCTCGATGCAGATGCTCCCCTCACCGCTTGCGATGAACGGGATGGAGCGCATGTATGACGCAGCGCAATGGTCCACCTGGGGCGTGCCCCAAAAGATCCTCGACGTAGCGCGCGCCAGTCACGAAGGACTCGCCAATGTCGTCGACGGATCGCGCATGTCTTACATCGCCGGCTTCAATCAGATAACGAAGGTGGGCGTGAACGATTGGACTCGCCTCGATCACGCAGATGCATACACCGATTCACTCGAAGGTGACGGAACTGTGCCGCACGCGCTCGGTTTTCTCCACGAAAGTGGCACACGAATCCCGACATATTTTGTGGAATGTTCCCACGGTGCGCTGCCAAATCACACTTACGTGATCGAGGGCACCAAACAGATCCTCGCCACTGGGAAATGCAACTTGCCGACTTCGATTCCCAAAGCGCGCGGAGCGGCTGCGCTCGCCGTGAGCGCTGCTGCACGACATGTCCGCGAGCAGGCCGAGGAAGAAGCTTTGCGCGCGCTGAGCCGTCGCGTGCGGGGAAGGTCGCGAGCAGTTGGTGACATCAAAGAAGCGGCACTTTCGCGCGATGAGATAGTCGCGAGCGAAATGCTGGTGCGCAGTTTCCTTGGGGATGCTTCGGTCAGCTCGCCCGCAGAGATGGCGCCCCCGTCATCGGGCACTCCGGCGCCAGTTCCGCCTTCTCCAGCCCCGCGGAAGACCAAAACGCCAACCGTTACAATTGCAATTCGGCTCGTGCGCGGTCGCATCGAGGAAATCGCCGCAGCTGATGCGATTGCCGTTGGTCATTATATTGGTGTTGCCCCGCAGTATGCAGAACTTGCGATTGATCGGGCGATCAGCAAAGCACTTAGTGGGGCGAAGAGCGCAGATGGCAAGCTGCTGATCAC
>WNGC01005456.1_pt1 | contig 10110 bp, 7 predicted proteins | sample 5400051 | NCBI WGS metagenome assembly WNGC01 (sample SAMN13153368, study PRJNA577476) | soil metagenome | isolation source: 20 cm soil or saprolite under grassland replicate 2 | place: USA:California | collected 2016-06-15 | reverse complement strand
CGGGATGGAACCATTTTGTCGAACTCGTCATGCCGTGGTTTTCATTTGGCCCGCGACACGTGCGGCATGTCGCGGGAGTCTTGCTCGTCACGTTTCAAATCTTTCTCATCATCAGCGGCAATCTTTCGTTCCTCAATTACGTGACGATCATTCCGTTCCTGGCGTGCTTTGACGATACATTCCTGCGTCATTTTCTGCCGAGGGCATTGGTTCAACGGGCTGAGCGCGCAGCACAGGAATCGGAACCGTCGCGCATCAACAACACGGTCGCGATCGCGTTGTCGATCGTGATTATCTATCTAAGTGTCGCGCCGGTGCTTAATCTCGTTTCAGGACGACAGCTAATGAATTACTCCTACGACCCGCTTGATCTTGTCAATACGTATGGAGCGTTTGGTACAGTCGGGCGAGAACGCGACGAAATCATTTTTGAGGGTACCGAAGATTCAATCATCACCGGCGACACCAAGTGGAAGGAATACGAGTTCAAAGCCAAGCCGGGTGATCCAAATCGGCGGCCGCCATTCGTCGCGCCTTATCAACCGCGAATCGACTGGCAAATCTGGTTCGCGGCGATGGCCTCACCCGAGGAGTATCCGTGGACACTGCATTTTGTTTGGAAACTTCTGCATAACGATCCAGGCACCTTGTCACTCCTCGCAAATAATCCCTTCCCGGATGCGCCACCTCATTACATCCGGGCGCAACTCTATCGTTATCGATTCGCGCCGTTGGGCGAAAAAGCGTGGTGGAAGCGCGAACCAATCGGCGAATGGTTGCCTGCTCTCTCGACGGAGAATCCGGAGTTTCGTCGCCTGCTTGAAGCGATGGATTGGTTGGATTGAAACTTCAATAGTGCCGAATTTCGTTTCAAGTAATGGGATTCATGTGGAGGCCTGTCCGGGTTGTCAGCGCGAATTTTCTGGAACGCATCGCCGATCCAGCTTCCCGGTTTCATTTGGACTATCTGGCGTTTCGAAAACGTGAAATCTCGCACGCGGAATTGATCACGCGGTTGCCGCATGTGGCCATGGTCGGCGACAGTGTTTGCACAGGAGTCTATATCTCGTCGATCTGGAGCACGTTTTGGCGCGCACGCACTTGCAGTGGGAATAGCTGGTTTCTCGACACTGGTCCCGCGCCAGCAGGCATTCAGAGCGTCTCGAAAAGACTGGAGGAGTTCACTCCATTTGTTGCGATTGAATGCGGAGGCATCGGCGCGCTCGTCGATGACGAGGGCCAACGCCAGAATTTTTTCCGAAGACTTCTCCGGACGCGCAATTTGTCCGGGCAAATTGGCCATTTGCTGGCAATGAAACGTTTTCCCGATTTGACGCTGATCTCGATCGGACACAACAACGTTGATTGGGTTTGGTGGTGCGTTCCTGCGGAGCTTGAGCAACCGGAGCATCGTTTGCAACAACTCAGTCGGCGTTTCCGAGAAAATTTCGCGCGACAGATGCGTCGATTGATTGGTCGGGCCCGCATACAGCCTCAACCTGTCGCCATCGTTGTGTATGGTCTTGTCAATTTCGAGTCATACTTTCGAGGGCGTGAAATCGCAGAGCGCCTGCGAGCGGAGGACGCATCCCGCTATCCGCATCTGACAACGACTTACAAATATTTCACGTCCTTTCGGCCGGCTTACCGTTCCAATCTGATTCGCCTCGCAGGGATGGTGAATAAGGAGTTACGCGCGATGGTAAGTGAATTGAAAGGCGAACTCGCTGACGACTCCAACCTGCAATTGCAATATTCGGATGCATTGGCAACAGCCGACCTGAGTCGCGTTGAACTGATTCACCCGGTCGATGGCTGGCATGCCTCTGCCGAAGGCCACAATGTTCTTGCAGAAGCCGTGTTTCGGGATCTCGGACCAAGTCTGGAATTTTTAGGGATCAAGTGAACGGAGGCGGAACGCGTTGTCGTCAACGCGTTGGCTACCGTTCGGCACGCGTCATCACCGATTATCAAAACTGCACCTTCGGCGAATTCTTGGCATCGTCTTCGGAGAAGCCGATCCACCGTAAGCTATGGCTACAAATCTCCCCGTTCCTTGAGTCGAGCAATTGTGTCGCGCAACATGCGGTAACCAAAATGGCCCTGGCGAACGCGTAGCAATTCAGAGCCGCGCCATTTTTGCTGGATGGTCTCGAGCTGTTCGAGCGGTGCGATCGAATCGAATTCGCCTGCCACAAACAATACCCGCGTCGGGTCACATGCCGGCACGTTGTGGATCGGCGAGCTCAGATGGAAATGCCGGGCGACGAGAGACGGCTCGATATTGGCACCACGCAGTTCACGGCGGATCGACCGTGCTGCAGGGCTCTGCCAGATCGCGTGCTCGATATCTACGATTGGTGCCATCAAGGCGGCGAAACGCAGGTCGCGCTCGACCATCGCAAGCAGCGCACCGATCCATCCGCCATAGCTCGTTGCAAGCACGCCGAACTCACCGGAGCCGCGTTCGCGCAATGCGCTCATTAATTGGCGCAACTCCGTTACGCCTTGCCGCAATCCTTCTGCGTTACGGATAAGATCGCAGGTAATCGCAAGCTCGCCGTTCCAGTAGCCGCGCGGGACACGCGAATAATGGTACGGCAGATGAATGAAGCATGCGTTCCAGCCGAGTTCGTTGAAGTGTTCCGCGCACCGTCGATAGCCAGCAGGGCTCGTGGACATCAGCGCGTGCAAGATAAGAACTGTCGGTGCGTCTCGGCCGCGTTTGGACGAAAAAAAATCTGCATATGCTACATTATTTGCTGGAAATACCGTCTCGATCGGACTGCGCCATGTAATAGTCGCGTGACCGTTTTTCAGTGCTTCAACAAGATTTTTATCGTGGAGTGAGGCATAATACTGCTGGGCGTTGAGGCGTTCGCAGTCCTCTACGTAGCGCTCCATCTCGTCGCGGCTATTCCCGTTTAGACTGTGCCGCCTGTGAAGGAAATTGATGGATGCGCATAGAAATCCGTCGATTCCGCTCGCGGCGAGGCGGTGAAATCGGTTGCCGGTAGCTCCGCTAGGAGGAATACGCGTATTGGGGTCGGGACGCCGCGCTGCGGCGTCCGGTCGGCGCGGCGCGCCGGCCCTACCAGTCATCCGTTCTCTGGGCGGATGCGGCAGATCATCAGCGGCTAGTTGAAATGTTTCGCGAAGTTCCGCGTACAGATTTTTGAATGAAGACGCCAATTCAGATTCAATTCGGGAGCGCGCCTCTGATTTTGCAAGCTCTGGAAAGTGCGAGATTGGATTCCCAAACGCGATCCAAATCGGCGTGCGTCGGCCTGAGGTAGGCAGCCAACGTCTGGTCGAATAGAGGCGGTCGCTGCCCACGATAACGCACGGCAAAATCGGAATGCCGGCAATGTGCGCGAGAGTTGAAGCGCCTGGTCGTAGCTGCGCGCCTTCGAGCAGCGATTGAGCGCCGTCGCGAATCCCGCCCTCGGGGAAAAGGCCAACAACGCGTCCCTCTTTCAGCCGTTCGATTGCGGTCCGGATGGTTTTGCGGTCGGCACGATCTCGTTCCGCCGGGAACGCATCGACTGCGCGCAAAAGAAATCCTACGACCGGCAACCGAAAAAATTCCGCCATCGCCATCCAGTCTATTTTTCGGTGAATCACTAACGACAAGATGAATGGATCGAAATGGCTGATATGATTGGCCGCCAGCAAAAATCCGCCAGCCCGATTGGCATTTTCAGGCCGGATTACGTGAACACGCGTGACACCGGCGAGCAGCAGTCTTACCGACAGCTTCCCCGTGCGATAGGCGAACAAGTGAAAGTATGAGCGCATTGGGACAATAGCGGAGTTGTTGGGAATGATCATTGAGCACGCCAATGAAGCAAACAGAGTTTGGCGATCGAACGTCATTCCTCGCTTCACCCTTGATTTCCGTAAGGGTTTTTTCTCATTGCAGTTGTGCTCGCGAAGAATGATAGGGTTCCAATAAGCACAATTGACCCAGCGACTGTCGGGCAAAACGGCGCAGTTGCGTTTGCCACCACTCGTTGGAGTCTCGTCCTCACCGCGCAAGGTGAATCCCTGGCGGCGCGAGAAGCGCTCGAAAAGCTTTGCCGCACGTACTGGCGGCCGCTCTACGCCTTCGTGCGGCAACAAGGCTACAAGCACGAGGAAGCGGAGGATCTTACCCAGGGTTTCTTTGCAGTTCTACTGGAGCGGAATGGATTGGATACCTTGCGCAAAGAGAGGGGACGGTTGCGTTCTTTTCTGCTGGTGTCGCTCAAAAATTTTCTAGCAGACGAGCATCGTCGCGCGCTGAGAATCAAGCGAGGAAAGGGACAACCACTCATTCCGCTAGAAGAACTTCGTAATGCCGAGGCCAATATTGAACCATTCGATTCATCGACTGCTGAGCGCATTTACGAACGTCGCTGGGCCTCGACGCTTTTGGACCATGTCTTCGCGGAATTGAAAGATGACTACGATAAGGCAGGCAATGCCGAGTTGTTTGATTGTTTGAAACGATTACTGGCTGAAAGGCCGGAGGCACCGTCGCAGGCTGAGATTGCAGCAAAGATGGGAATGACCCAGAATGCGATCAAACAGGCGTTTCATCGGTTTCGTTGCCGTTATCAATCCTTATTGCGGGAGAAGATCGCGCAGACGGTAGCAATGCCAAAAGATATCGAAGATGAACTGCGGCATCTGATTTCGGTATTTCGAGCGTAAGACGTAACCACGAATAAGCACGAAGCTTCAGAGAACATGGATCACACGGATGATGTGGGTATTGGAATATAGATTTTCAATCTGCGTGGCAACGGAGTTTTACTCCGGTGAGGCGACAAATGTGAGCCAATTATGCCGGCGAGTTTAAGATTTTGATCATCCGCTAAACACGCCAAACGACGCGAAAAGTGACCTTTGTTTTCCGGCTTCTAAATTTCTCGCGTTATTTCGCGTATTTGGCGGATGAATCTTTATGAGCGGCGTTAGGACTTGCGAAAAGTGCAGGGCAGAGATCTTTCCTGATGAGCAGGAAGGCCTTTGCGTGGCCTGCTTGTTGGAGACGAGCCTTGGAACGTTCCACGGTTCATCTTTAGCTGCTGGCGACTTGTCCGCTGTAGCGTCGGCGAAGTTGAATGACTGCGGCTTCCCCCAGATTGCTGAGGAATTGGGTGACTACGAGTTGATAGAAGAAATTGGTCGCGGAGGCCAAGGCTTCGTCTATCGCGCGCGCCAGAAAAGCCTCAACCGCATCGTCGCACTAAAAGTCATCGGCCTCGGACGCTGGGCCACCAGCGCGCACATCAAAAGGTTTCGTCTTGAGGCGGAGGCCGCAGCGAGCTTGGACCACCCGTGCATCGTCCCGATCCATGAGATCGGGGAAAGCGAAGGTTGCTGTTACTTCAGCATGCAACTTGTGGAAGGCCGGCGACTCGATGAAGCAATCAAGTGTGAGCCAATGCCAAATCGACGTGCAGCGGAACTCATTATCAAGCTGGCGCACACCGTTTATTATGCGAACAGGCGAGGGATTCTGCATCGAGATATTAAGCCCGGAAACATCTTGGTAGATGGAGAAGGCGAGCCACATCTCACTGATTTTGGCCTGGCAAGGCTTGTTGAAAGAGAAAGCACCATTACCGGCACGATGATGGAAGCGCTGGGCACGCCGAGTTACATGGCGCCCGAACAAGCTGCTGGCGACGCTGCGCAGCTTACAAGTGCCACCGATGTTTACGGGCTCGGTGCGGTGTTCTATCATTTACTCACCGGTCGTCCTCCCTTTGTGGGTGAAACGATCTACGAGACGGTCCGGTTAGTTCTGGAAACTGAGCCGCGTCAGCCGCGCCTGTTAAACCCAAGAATAGACCGCGATTTGTCCACGATCTGTTTGAAATGCATCGAGAGAGATCCGGAGCGTCGCTACCCTTTTGCGCTCGCCCTTGCGGAAGACCTCGAACGCTGGCTTAAGCACGAGCCGATTAGAGCACGACGCGCTGGAAGGCTGACCCGAGCGGAGAAATGGGTGCGACGAAAGCCAGCCATTGCGGCTGTGATCGCATTGTCATTCGCTTTGGTAGCGGCGCTCGGCGTGATCATCTGGAAAGTCGGGCCGGCCGGACGCCAACCAGCAAAGGGAATTGCTGTTTTACCATTCGATAATCTAAGCAACGACCGAGAGGACGCCTCTTTTGCCGACGGCGCCCAGGACGATCTGTTGACCAAGCTGGGAAACATCGCCAGTCTCAGGGTTATCAGCCGCACCAGCGTGATGCAATATCGCGGCAAGCAGAACACACATGAGATCGGTGAGGCGCTGCGAGTCTCTCATGTGTTGGAGGGCAGCGTGAGTAAGACCGGTTCATGGCTCCATATCAATGCCCAGTTGATCGACACCGGGACCGATTCGCACATCTGGGCGAAACAATATGATGGCCATTTAAAGGAGCTCTTCGCCATCCAAAGCGATATAGCACAGGACGTTGCTAAGCAACTTCACGCCAAAATCTCACCGGCTGAAAAAGTTGCGCTTGAGCGCCCACCAACTGTCGATCTCGCCGCCTTCGATCTTTACAGCCGCGCCAAAAATCTCCTTCTGACGACGAGTTTCAGCAGCGCAAGGGCGAATTTGCTGGAGGCGGCTGATCTGTTGAACAAAGCCCTCACGCATGATCCATCGTTCTTCCAAGCCTATTGCCAACTCGCTCACGCTCATGACCTCGTGCATTCTCTTGGATTCGACCATTCCCCTGCGCGGCTGGCATTAGCGGAGGCGGCCGTCCAGAAGGCGTTTCGCGTACGTCCCGATGCGGGCGAAGCACACCTCGCACGTGCGGAGCATCTTTATCGGGGATATCTCGATTATCGCGGCGCTTTGACAGAACTCGCCGCGGCGAACCGTAGTTTGCTCAATGAGCCCCAGGTATTCGAACTGATGGGCTATATCGCCCGCAGGCAAGGCAGGCAGGAAGAGGCGCTGAACAACCTCCAGCACGCGCTGGACCTCGACCCACGGAACGTTCTAACGCTACAGCAGACGGCGCTCAGTTACGCTGTGCTCAGGCGTTACGAGGGTGAAGCGGCGGTCCTGGACCGCGCACTGGTTGTCCAGCCGACGGACGTCGATGCGAAAATAGCGCGTGCTCTAGTGGAACTGGATTGGAAAGCCGACACGCGACCTTTGCATCAGTTGATCGATGACGTGCGAGCCAAAAATCCTTCGGGAATCGAAAGCGTGTCGGAGAGCTGGCTCTTGTGCGCTCTCGCAGAGCATGACCCCGCAGCCGCACAAAATGCCCTCGTCGCGATGCCCAATACCGTGTTAAGCGATGATATGGTCCAATTCCCTCGTCATTTCATAGAAGGCGTCATCGCTCGCATGATAAAGGATGAGAATGAGGCCCGCTCGGCTTTCATGGCTGCGCGAGTGGAGCAGGAAGAGATCGTCCGAGCTGAACCAAATTATGCCCCATCATTGTGCATCCTTGGGTTAATCGACGCCGCCCTTGGGCGAAAGGAAGACGCGCTGCGTGAAGGCTGGCGAGCGGCTGAGCTCCTTCCGGTGGAAAAAGATGCACTAAACGGTCCGGTGATAATGAAGTATTTGGCGATGATTGCTGCCTGGATGGGGGACAAAGACCTTGCCTGCAAACAGCTTGCCGCCGCGATTGTCTACCCGAGCACCCTTAGCTATGGCCAGCTGACGAAAGGGAATTGACCCATTCGTCCAGCTACGGCGACACTGGTCCCGTTTTATCGGTTTGCCTTCGTATTCGTCTTGATTGGTGGCTAAAAAGAATTCGAAACTTTCCGCGTAACCGTCCAATCAATTTGACGTAGTACGTCGATGAATAAACCATCCGTTCCATCCGCTGCCTGCCCGCTGTAGCTCTAAACCTGAAGGCGAATAATTCACGATTGTCCTTATGAAAAAGAAATCCGTTTCTGAATCCGCACCCGGCCGCCGTAGCGTCGACGAAGGCGGGTTCTTCAACCTTCGCGCCTCAATTGGTCTCTTCGTTTTCTTGGCCGGCGTCTCTTTTGCGTTATTCGCCACGGCAAATCCATTACAACTCGCGTCTGGCGCTTCCGTGAATGGATCCCCCCAAACAAAGGCATCGGTGGTGCTTCGCAGCAAAACCGCCATTCCTTCCAGTGGGAACTGGACGTTCACTGGCAGTCTGAACACCGCACGCGATGTGCACACATCGACATTATTGCCCAACGGTATGGTGCTCGTCGCGGGCGGTACTGATATCGGTTCTGTCAGTACTCCGAGCGCCGAACTGTACGATCCAGCAAGCGGAAACTGGACTGTCACTGGCAGTCTCAACCACGAACGCTTTTATCACACGGCGACATTATTGCCCGACGGAAAGGTGCTTGTTGCAGGGGGAGATAGCACTAACGACGGCGACCTCGCGAGCGCAGAACTGTACGATCCGGCGACCGCGACTTGGACTGCCACCGGAAGTCTCAACATCCGACGCCAGTTGCACACAGCGACCTTGCTGCCCAACGGAATGGTGCTTGTTGCAGGGGGGTATAATAGACAGGACAAGATTATTGACAGCGTGGAACTGTACGATCCGGCAACTGGGAGCTGGACCGTGGCCAACCATCTTAGCACAGCACGCTTTACTCACACGGCGACATTACTGCCCAACGGCAAGGTCGTTGTTGCCGGGGGATTTGGTGGCAGCGGTACCCTGGCGAGCGCGGAACTGTATGATTCGGCAAGCGGGACCTGGAATGGCACCGGTGATCTCAACACCGCACGTGTTGTGCACACCGCGACGTTACTGCCCAACGGCAGCGTGCTGGTTGCAGGAGGAATTAACAGTAATGGGATTTCGCCGAGCGCGGAATTTTATGATCCAGCGAGCGGGGCTTGGACTGCCACTGGCGATCTCAACACCGAACGCTATGCGCACACGGCGACGCTGCTGTCCAACGGCATGGTGCTCGTCGCAGGGGGAATTAATTTTAGCGGCACTTATGCGAGCGCTGAGCTGTATGATCCGGCGAGCGGGACTTGGACTGTCACCGGTGACCTCAACACTGGACGCTATCAGCACACAGCAACGCTGCTGCCCGACGGAATGGTTCTTGCCGCGGGGGGAGTTGATATCAGTCTCACTGCTTTGGCGAGTGCGGAACTGTACGCTCCTGAGGGGACGACCCCCACGCCAACGCCAACGCCAACGCCAACAGCAACGCCCACGACAACGCCAACAGCGACCCCGACGACAACGCCAATTCCTACTCCGACACCAACACCCTCGGTAACGCCAACCCCTTCACCTACCCCGACGCAGACCCCAACTGCTACTCCAAGGCCCGTTCCTACGCCAAGACTGCGCCCGACTCCGCCGCCGCGGCCGACTCCCCGGTTAGAAACGGACTACTGACCACGGACAACCGATCCGACTGCCTCCTCAGACTGAGGAGCAAAGTGGATGACAGGGCAGCGCACCGCGCTGTGCCTGCCTTTATCGAGGGGGATCCAAAACCCCAACGCTTCGGGATTGGAGGTACAAAAAAAATTCGCGCGTTTCGCTTCATTCGCGGGCAAACATTAGTCTGTCTCGCGCGGTGAAGACTTTCTGGGATGCCTGAAAATACAAGAGATTTGACTCGCTCACGTCCCGTTCGCTCAACCTTAGGCCTTCCCGTCTATGTCGCAGCTTCCCCAGCCGCTCCATTCTCGACCTCGCTCGGAATGACAAGCAGCGTGTCAGTTGCGACCCAAGGCAATTTTCAGGCTGATTCCTTTTTTTAACGTGGTATCATAGTTGGCGGTTCCGACATGAGGTTTTGGTTATGAAACCCAGGAGTCCTTCCACGGACGGCAAAGGGCAATTTCCAAGCACTGACTTTTTTTTTCATTCTGGTTTCGGCCATTGGCACGGCGGCAATTTTTCGCCCTACGACGGAGAAGACAGATACGGAGTCAGGAATTTTTACAATTTAGCACGCGAGTTCTGTATTGAGGCTGCACGGGAACGTGCCAGGGAAATGGCGGTGTTTGGACTGATTGTTCTGACCTCAGCATGGCCGGTGCTCTACATGGTGATCACAGTCGTGAAACTGCTGAGCAAGGGGCGTCCACTGGATCAGTAGCGATTTTTTCCGTGA
>WNGC01003126.1_pt1 | contig 10122 bp, 9 predicted proteins | sample 5400051 | NCBI WGS metagenome assembly WNGC01 (sample SAMN13153368, study PRJNA577476) | soil metagenome | isolation source: 20 cm soil or saprolite under grassland replicate 2 | place: USA:California | collected 2016-06-15 | reverse complement strand
TTTCCTGGTCGTGGTGACCGCTCGGTTTCGAACTCTCTATGTGTTCCTCCTGAAGGAGGTCGGGACACGGCGCATCGTGCATTGCAACGTCACCGCGCATCCAACGGCAGCCTGGACCTCGCAGCAGCTTCGCGAAGCGATCCCCAGCGATCATTCCTACCGTTTCCTGATCCATGACCGCGATTCGATCTTCTCGGCAGAGGTGGACCAGCAGCTCAAAGCTTTTGGATTGCGGGTGCTGCACACGCCCGCGCGAGCGCCAAAAGCAAACGCCCATTGTGAAAGATTAGTGGGAACTATGCACCGGGAATGTTTGGATTTCATGATTCCGCTGGGGGAGAAACACCTGCGCAGAATCCTGGCAGAGTGGGTTACGCATTACAACCAAGGGCGCCTTACTCCTTGCCGGCTTGCTCGCTCAGCCTTGGTCGGCAATTACCCTCACAGGTTGACTATTAACCCGTATCCTCAACTCCCGCTTGCATTTCCCCGACGAAACCACATAATGAGGAGTACGTTGGTGCGCTAAACTGCCAGTCCATGCAATGCCCTCTTTGTCAGACGGAGAACCCGCCCACCGCCGCCAGTTGTACGAAGTGCAGCACGCCCCTGCCATTGAATGACCAAACGCTCGACGGAAACGTTCCCGTCGGCTCCCTACCCGCAGGAACCACCCCCAGCGGCACTTCCGCATGGTCGATCGCCGTCACTCCTCCGCCTGGCGCCCCCTACGCTCAGGGTGAAGAGCTTGTAGGAACGTTTCTGGCCGAACGTTACGAAATTCTCGAATTACTTGGTCGGGGCGGAATGGGTGCCGTTTATAAGGCGCGCGACACAGAGCTCGAACGCCTCGTCGCTCTCAAGCTGATCCGTACTGACCTCGCCAGCAATCCCGAAATCCTCCGCCGCTTCAAACAGGAGCTGATCCTGGCTCGCGAAGTTACGCACAGGAACGTCATTCGCATTTTCGACCTGGGACAGGCCAAGGGGTTCAAGTTCATCACCATGGAGTTCGTGGAAGGCCGCGATCTTCGCGCCGTGCTCCGTGAAAGAGGAAAACTTCCGCCGGACGAGACGGTACGGATCATCGCCCAGGTTTGTCGCGCGCTGGAATCTGCCCACGCTGCCGGTGTGGTCCACCGCGATCTGAAACCTCAAAACATCATGCTGGACGCGAAAGACCGCGTTTACGTGATGGACTTTGGCATCGCGCATTCCCTCGAAACACCGGGCATGACACAGACGGGCGCATTGATGGGCACGCCGGAATATATGTCGCCCGAGCAGGCCAAGAGCATCAAGGTGGACGCGCGCTCGGATCTATTTGCTCTCGGCATCATTTTTTATGAAATGCTGACCGGCATTTCTCCGTATAAGGCCGACACGGCTCTAGCTACCCTTCTGAAGCGCACCCAGGAGCGGCCTCCGCCTCCCGCGGAAGTGGATCCCACGATTCCAAAGGCCATCAGCGGTGTGGTTATGAAGTGCCTGGAAATCGATCGCGACCATCGTTTCTCCACGGCCAGAGAGATTCTCGAGGATCTCGGCCACGAGATGCCTACGAGCGTACGGACCGTCGCGCCCACGCTGCCGCCGACAGCCGCGGCTCCCAAGCCCGCGGAGGTCTCACTTTTCCAGCGGTATCGAATTTGGATCGTCACGGCTGGCGTGGCAATGCTGATGGTTCTATTTTTTGCGATTCCCAAGACGCGGCATTTCATCCTTCCAAGCAGGTCCGGCGGAACAGGAGTCGCGGGAACAACGGCTGGCCTGCCTTCTCTTTCGGAAGCTAAGTTTGTGGCAGTGCTGCCGTTTCGAGTGCTGGGGGATGCCACGGCATTGGGTTACGTGGCGGATGGACTGGGCGAAGCACTTTCCGCCAAACTATTTCAGCTGAAAGATGTGCGCATTGCCTCTTCGACGGCGGCTGCCAAGACTGACCCGAAGACTCCTCTTGCGCAAGTAGCGAAGGAATTAGGCGTGAACCTAATTGTGCATGGAACGGTGCAAGGCTCCGGAGATAATCTTCGGGTCACAATCAACCTGGACAATGTAGCTGAAAACCGGCTGGTTTGGAGCCAGGAGTTCGCCGGGGTGACTGGCGATCTGTTGACCATCGAGGATCAAATCTATGCGCGGCTGGTGGAAGCCCTCGCCCTCAAGCCGAGCAATGAAGAACTGGCGCGCACCACCTCCCATCCCACCGAAAATGTCGAAGCCTACGACCTCTACCTGAAAGGCCGGAGAGCAATGCGCGGCCAACAAGACGTTAATAACATCAACAAGGCCATCGGCTTCTACGAAGAAGCCTTGAAAAAAGACGCGAGCTTCGCGCTAGCCTACGCCGGTATAGCCGATGCCACCCTCGTTATGTACTACCAGAAGAAGGACAGTTTTTGGACGCAAAAGGCCTTGGGGGCCGCTCAGCAGGCTCAGCGACTGAACGACAATTTGCCCGAGGTTCATTTTTCATTGGGAAACGTCTACGCCGCTTCGGGTAAGAGGGCCGAAGCGATCTCCCAGCTGAAGCGCGCCCTGGAACTTGCGCCCAACTCGGATGATGGCTATCGAGCTATCGGCAAGGCCTACCTCGCACTTGGGCAAAAAGGCCTCGCTCTGCAGGCATATCGGAAGGCTGTTGAGATCAACCCATACTATTGGGTCAACTACAATTCCATCGGCACCGCTTATTCTGAGTTGGGACAATACGAAGAGGCGCTGGGAGTCTTTCGCAAAATGATCGAGCTCGAACCCGACAATTCCTTTGGGTATTTAAACGTCGGTGCCGTCTACTTTCAGCAAGGCAAGTACGACGAGTGTATCCCGTTCTTTCAAAAAGCACTTCAGCTGCAGCCTCAGTACATGACTTACTCCAACCTTGGCACGGCGTATTTCTACTTGAAGCGGTATACCGATTCTGTGCCGATGTTTGAAAGAGCGGTAGAGCTAAATCCAAATGACGGACTGTTTATGGGAAATCTCGCAGACGCCTACCGCTGGTCTGGGCAGCAGGATAGGGCTAGGGCCACGTACGATAGGGCCATTGCCCTTGCCTTCAAAGAGCTTCAGGTGAATCCGCGGGACGCCAATGTGATGGACCAACTCAGCCTCTATTACGCTAAGAAGGGCAACCCTACCCAAGGGCTGGACTTCATTCATCGCGCCCGGTCAATCAAACCTTTGGACATAAACATACTTTACGATGAGGCGGTCGTTTGCGCACTGACCGGTCGTACTACAGAAGCCCTGAACGCTCTTCGTGAAGCCCTACAGAAAGGGTATTCTCTACAAGAGGCGAAAAACGACCCTGAGCTGGCTAACCTTCAGAGTCGTCCAGAGTTCGCAAAACTTGTGGCAGACTTCAGCAAATCCCACTAGACAAGGTGCTTGAGCCCTTTAGCCTCTTCCTGCCCGCCGCGACCGCCGCTAAACCAGTTCCCAGCAAGATTATAGTCCCTGGTTCAGGGACAGAAGGTGCGGTGGGAGAGGTAACTTCAGAGAGATCGAAGAGATAAGTGCCAGCGTCGAAAAGGCTGAAAGTCAACCCGTAAGTAAATCCGGGCGAGATAAATCCGCCTGTGAAAATGCACGACTGTCCATCTGTGGACGTTGTGCCGACCCAACCAGGCGCAGTTTCCGTGTTACCTGCGCAGCTAAGCAGCCCAGAAAAGGCGGTGCGAAGCGTCACTGTGTCTTGAACGATGAAACTTTCGAGGTTATTGAAAATATCGATTGTCACAGAGTCGGTAGGACCAGTAGTTATAAACTGACAACCAGAAACCTGGCTGTCAGTCCCGGCGTGGCACTGGGTCTGGCTGAAGGTGCTCTGACTGCCAGTTGGGCCCAGCACAATCTTAGGGTCTATACCGTCGGCCAGCGCTACTGTGGACGATAGCCCAAGAAAGATCAGACCCAATAGCCAGCAGCGTAAGCTTTTCACAAGCGCACCCCCGCACACGAAGACCTCTTCAAAGCAACACGTAACCCAAGCAATCTAGCTGCCAAACTACGTCAAGTTGTTGGAAAATATAGCCTTTGTTTGCCATAGTTTATCCACCGCAGATTCAGATTCGAGGTTTAGAGTGCGCAATTTATCTTCCTATTATGCGCACCGATCTTCAATTTATGTCCCTGATCGGGCAGCGGCAATTTTAGGTGGCTACGACCGGAGGTGGTGGCTCAGGTTGAATTCCTGGAATGGACCGAGCAGATTGGTTGCGACATTCGAAGTTTGTCGGACTTCGCGAGGACAGGAATCCTCGAAGCGTTGTCAAAGAGCACACTGGCAAGGGCTGAATGTCGAACATTTGGACGTTCTATTGTGCCGATGGGTATCGTGTGGCAATTTCGGCGAAGCTGAACGCTCCTGAGAAGCTACATCTCATCCATCGAGAGGTCCTACAATTAGCGGGCGCTTCGGTGTAAAGTTTGCTCGTATGGAAACCTACCTCCCCGGTCTCGGCCGCGACTTCCAGTACGCCCTCCGCAACCTCCGCAAAAGTCGTCGTTTCTCCCTCATTGCCATCATCACGTTGGCTCTTGGGATCGGCGCTTCCACGGTTGTCTTCAGCGCCGTGCACAACGTGTTCTTCCACGCGCTTCCTTATAAAGACTTCGATAGGTCAGTTGTGTTTGAAATTCGCAATACAGCGAACGCCGACGGATCGAAAGGTCGAGTCTACTTCTCACCGTCAGAATTCCGTGCTTTTCGTGAGCAGAATCATGTGTTCGATGACATGATTGCTCACCAAGGCTTGAGCCGCCTCTTCTATGACGATGGCAAATCCACGCGCGTCTTGCCGAGCGGCGCGAGCGTATCGACGAACACGTTTGACTATTTGGGCGTGCTGCCTCTGTTGGGCCGCACGATCTCGGAGCAAGACGGCCGCCCCGATGCTCCGCCCGTATTTGTAATGAACTACCGGCTTTGGCAGCGAGAATTCGGCGGCGATCCGAAGATTCTTGGGAGAAGTTTTATCTTGCGCGGTACTCCAAGGACCCTTGTCGGGATCATGCCCACGCGATTCAACGCCTTTGGTGCGAGCCTTTGGGTGCCCATGAGGGCGGACGAGGCTGGAGGCAATCTCATCGGGCGTCTCAAACCTGGCGTCAGCGTGCAGGCTGCCAGGGCCGAACTCGACGCGATTGCGCACCGCCTGCAGAAGGCAAACCCGCGCGGAACATTTCCTGAAACTTTTAGAGTTGAAGCCCAGACGCTGCTGGATGGCTTGATCGGCAGTTTTAAGAACACACTCTATGCGTTGCTTACTGCCGTTTTGCTGCTGCTGCTGCTGATCGCATGCAGCAACGTGGCCAATCTTTTGCTCGCACGCGCGACCGCCCGCGAACGCGAAATCGCCATGCGCGTCACACTGGGCGCGACGCGCGGCCGCCTGATCCGCCAACTCCTTGTGGAAAGCTTCGTGCTTGCGTCAGCGGCCTCGGCCGTTGGCTGTGGGCTGGCGTATTTCGGGCTGAAGGCCGTCATCACACTGATTCCGGCGGGCACACTTCCTGAAGAAACAGTTATTCGCATGAATGCTCCGGTCTTTTTACTGACGCTGAGCGTCACCTTTCTAAGTACAATCCTGTGCGGGCTGGCACCTGCTCTGCACGTCAGTCACGGCGATGTGCAACCGCACCTCACAGGCTCTGGCAAGGGGACCGCGGTAGGGTTTCGGCAAGGGAAGGTTCGTGCTGTTCTCGTAATAGCCGAAGTCGCTTTGTCGATCGTGTTACTGCGTGTTACTGATCGGCGCTGGCCTATTGATGCGCAGTTTCCTTATTCTCACGCGTGTGGATCTCGGGTTCAATCCGAAGAACGTTCTCTATTTCGAACTCGTTTGGCGCGACTCCTACAATTTCAATTGGAGCGACCCGGCTTCCATTGTAAAAGTCAGGACTCGGAAAAATTTGGTCACCCGCCAGCTTCTCGACCGCATGAAGGCAGTCCCCGGTGTAGTCTCCGCCGCGGAATGCGATGAAGAACCGCCGTTGAAATTCGATTCGACGGACGTCGTTATTTCCGGCCGACCTCACGTGGAACGCTGGGAGGCGCGACAGGAATCCGTTAGCGAGGATTACTTTCAAACCCTCGGAGTGCCGTTGCTCCATGGCAGGGATTTCTCCGAAGACGACGTGAATGCAGCCCGGCACGTCATGGTCATAAACCAAGCTTTCGCTCGTCAGTATTTTCCCAACGAAGATCCTCTAGGCCGCAAGGTCAAGCTCGCGGCTCTTGACCAACCGTATCGCGATGCCCCACGTGATACTTATTTTGAAATTGTCGGAGTCGTGGGGAATTACAAGTCGCGCGACTATGAGAATCCATCCTGGCAGGAATTTCCGGAAGCCTTCATCCCGTACAGCGTCGAGATGTTTTACTGGCGAACGATTATGGCCAGGACTTCGGTGGATGCCAACGCAGGTTTAGGGAGCATGGCGAGAGAAGTTCAATCCGTAGATCCGGGCGTCGCCATTGGGACGTTCGGAACCTTGGAGAATTCCCTGCGCGAGTTCTATCGGGGGCCCCAATTTGAATTGGTAACTCTGACGGCGTTCTCGGTCATCGGCCTAGTCTTGGTAGTCATCGGCGTGTTCAGCGTGATGGGCTATACCGTTGCATTGAAGACTCGCGAGATTGGCGTTCGCATGGCGCTGGGAGCACAACAAAGAAACATTCTCAGGCTCGTGCTTGTCAACGGCCTGCGATTGGTGGTGGCGGGCATTTTCGCCGGTCTGCTCGCGAGCTACGCACTCACGCGCTTTCTCGCCAGCCAAATCTCTGGTGTTTCCACCACGGACCCGACCACGTTCGCTGTTGTCGTGGCCATCGTGGTGTCGGCTGGCCTAACGGCGTGTCTCCTGCCCGCGCGGCGCGCAGCCCAAACCGATCCCCTCGTTGCGCTTCGCTATGAGTAATGTTTCCAAGCGTGGCTGGTTCCGATTCGGCCGATGAAGCGGCCAATATCCTGGGCTCACATGCCTGGCCAGTCGCCGCACCGGACATCTGACCAGCACATTCCAGGCATCAGTTCGGCACCCCAAAGCCACGAACTGGCGAGGGTGGGCGCTATACATTCTTCTGTGAACCATCCTCCGATCCTTCTTGCTCCTATTCTTGAACGCGACACAGCATAAATTCATAGACATTCACACAACAAGGGCGCCGCTTTCCCGAGCAGAGCTGTTCGACGGTCCGTGTAACCCGGCGGGCCCGGGTCTCAGGTCTCTTGGCCGAATCGATCCAGCGGATCCAATCGCGACGACCGATGGGCGTGAGGTCCTTCCACAACGTCTTCGCCTCGTGGGAATCGGTAAGGGCCACCGGGAGATCGGCGGGGGCTGTCGGTTCAGGCTCTGGTCCCAAGATAACGAGTTTCACCGTGTCGCCCGCGCCGGCACCAGCGCCCTCGCGCATGGCGTTGTTCACACGCAGCCAGTGGCTTCCAGACGTGTTGGGTTCCTGTCCCTCGCGAAATTGCTATCCGGCACGAATGCCTTTGAAATCAGCGACATTCAAGAAGCCGAAACTGAGGTGCACTAACCAGACGACCCGGATGTAACAATGTTGCATTGCGTTGTTTGAACGCCGGATGAGGTTTTCGGTATGCACAGGTAAAGTTTCCCCTGCAGGGAGCGAAGGCACGCCTCGATATCGCGAAGGCTTTCGCGGTAAGTCAACTGAGCGAAGGCCATCGTCAGATACTGATCCCAGCAAGAAAACTCCCGCAGTCGGCGGTCCCCGCCGTAACGGGCGACACAACGACGAAACTCGCGATCGGGAAGGAAGCTGATCAACTGTGAAAATACGGTTCGGCCAGAGTTCATGCGGCATGATATTCCGCCTTCAGGTGGCTTTTTCAGGATTTTGGCGTTCAAATCGCGGCAAGCTAAAATCGGCTGGAAGTCCTTCTCGCAGAATCAATTGCCGCCCTCGAACCAGGCGTTAACCGGACAGCAGTGAGCCTCGATATATGCTGATCAAAGTACGCACTGTACTCTTATTCTTTTTCGCCTACAATCTCTCCGAGGTTATAAGCAGCAACTCCGCACCAGGGGGCGTTATGTTTCGCCGCACTCTCGGAGTGCGATGCCCAGTGCATGCTGTGAGGACACAGGGGTCAGCCTGTGCCGGGCATCCATCCACAGTGGCCGTGTTTTTAGCGGTACACCTCCTTCCAGTTCCAGGGAAGCTGGGTTCAGGCTGATTAGGTCATCGATGGCCGGTCCTCGCCCGCAGGTCGGGCCATCGGCGGGCCAGTAATGCGCCCACGAGGATCGAACTAACCAGACGGCTGGTCGGGTTGGAGCAAAGCTCCATCCAGGTAACGTACCCAGTCCTCGATGACGACCTGCTGAAACCATTGCACGAATCGGGAGGGTGCATTCTGGGAGCGTGCGGTCGCGTGGCTCCAGTAGGCTTGCGTCAGGAAGCAGGCGAACGACCTCATCGCCAGCAGGGCGACGATGGCGGCAACGGAATGATGATAGTTGTGGGTGAGGGAGTAATCGCGCGTCAACACATTGAAGGTTCCATTCTCGATTCTCCAGCGCGACCGTCCCACCTCCCATCCTTGGCCGGCCGGAAGGATGGTGACGGGGACCGACGTCATCACCCGCAGTTGCTTACGTTCGTGCTTCCAGGAGGGCGCCGCATAGCGGCGTTCACAGTGAATGACGCGGAGCTTCCGCTTTAAGTCCCGGCTCCAGGCCTCACTTTCCATCTCCCACACGGCGACGTCGATCCCCAGGACTACCCGCGGGTCATCGGTCTCCCTCAATAAGTCGATCTCCTCATCCATCTCGGTCTGTCCGGAGCTGATCGCCAGGCCGTCCAGGCCCGCTCCGCAGACGGTCTTGAAAAATGGCCGACAGCAATAGAGCCCATCGCCCAGGACCAGATCGAGACTCTTCCCCAAGCGGGGCAGAAGCCTTTCCAGAAGCCGCAGCGCGGCCGTCAACTCTCCTTCCCCGGGAGCCAGCACCTCCCATCCGATGACCAACGAGATCGGCCCGCTCACCCAGGTCAGGGCCACCACCTGGTGGTAATACTCCTGGACGATGCGCTTTTCCCCCTTCTCATCCTGGACGGTTTTCTCCCGGACCTGGCACTGCGGGCAGTGGATCGTTTCGCTGTTAAATAGCTCGTTCAGATCCACGACGGCGCAGCGCTTTCCATACAGGCCATCGTCGGTCAGGAGGCCCGCGCGGCGGGCCAGGAAGAAGTCCTCCAGCATCATCTGCTGCCATTCCTCCGTCGACAAGCCATCGAGAATCTGGGCCGCGCGGTCCGGGCTCCCGCCCTGCTCCGGCTGCAGACCCAGCCGCGCCCGCCAACGCCGGTCCTTCAGCAGATCGCCGATCTGTTCGGTCGAGGGCGTCTGGCGCAACAATCCCCACTGCCAGGTCGAGAGCACCGCCGACAGCGGGAGGGTCGGGTTGCTCCGCGCATCGGTCAGCTGCGCCAGTCGGGCATCCTTTGCAAACACCTTTTGCGCATAGCTGCGCATCTGACGCATGCTCCCGTAGGCCAGGGGGTACGCTCCTTGTGCCCAAGATTTATCTGACCATCTTATAAGTGTCAGATATACATCAAACCAATCTGCTCCACGCTTCTCCCCTCGGCCTATCTCGGCCTACGAGGCTCCGCGTCGATTTTCCGGCCTGGCCAGCCCCCCGATCCGCAGACGCAGCAGACGGCGGTTCACCGCCGCGACCTTCTCTAAGGCCGTCCACCAGCGTTTATAGTTGTTCAGGAATTGCCGGGCCACCGGCAGCATTTCCTCCGACAGAAGGATCTGCTCGGTCTTGCCCGCCTTAAGCGTGACCACCAGATAATGCGCCGGACCATGTCCCGGGCCTCGCACGCAATGGCAGGTTGCTTTACCGCACCGCCGGTATCGAGTTACCAGGCTGCCTCGCACGATTTCCGCAAAGGGAGGAAGTTCCGAGGCCAGGATCTGGCGCTGCTCTAACAACTTCTTGGCTTGAGCGCTCCGCTTCGTCATCCTGACATCTTAATACTGGTCAGATCAGCAGTCAATGCAATTTATCCCCGCCGTCTTCGTTATTCAAATCCCGCATTATCACCAGTTAGGAGAGTCGTGCGGAGTTGCTGGG
>WNGC01003875.1_pt1 | contig 10123 bp, 9 predicted proteins | sample 5400051 | NCBI WGS metagenome assembly WNGC01 (sample SAMN13153368, study PRJNA577476) | soil metagenome | isolation source: 20 cm soil or saprolite under grassland replicate 2 | place: USA:California | collected 2016-06-15 | reverse complement strand
AGGTCCGGGTAGATGGAGATCGCAGTCCCCGTGATGGGAAAGTTTTCCAACGCGCGCAAGGTGTGGATACCGTAATAAGCGTCGGCAGGGACCGCCCGGTCACCCAAGAGATCGTGTTCGATGCGCGTCGGCGCCTGGCTCATGTCGCGCTCCTTCTGGAGGCAGGAAGTCGAATTCTAGTCCCCCGAGGCGTTTTGCCGTCGCGCGGCGACCGGTGCCGCTTGGACAAGGAACGGGGGACTCCCGTAGAATCGTGCAGCCTCCCCACCCATCCAGCCGCCGACTCGAACGGCGCACAAGGAGACCGACATGACCCGACCGCTCACGCTGATTCTTGCCGTCCTGGCTCTGGCCGTCGCAGTTCCCGCCGCAGCGCAGGAAGGCACTCTGAAAAAAATCAGGGACAGCGGCGCTATCACCATCGGCCACCGCGACGCGTCGATCCCGTTCTCCTACTACGACGACAGGCAGCAGCCGGTGGGCTACGCCGTCGACCTGTGCCTGAGGATCGTCGATGCGGTGAAGAGCGAGCTCAAGATGCCCAGGCTCGACGTCAAGTACCAGCTCGTCACTTCCGCGAACCGCATCCCGCTGATGGCGAACGGCACGATCGACCTGGAGTGCGGCTCCACCACCAACAACCTCGCGCGCCAGGAGCAGGTGTGGTTCACGATCACGCACTTCGTCACCGCCAACCGCTGGATCGCGAGGAAGTCCGCGAACATCCGCTCGCTCGCCGACCTCAAGGGCAAGACCATCGTCTCGACCGCGGGAACGACCAACATCAAGCAGATCACCGAGATCAACGGAGCGCAGAACCTCGGCATGAACATCATCTCGGCGAACGGCCACCCCGAGGCCTTCCAGATGGTCGAGACCGGCCGCGCGGTGGCGTTCGTGATGGACGACATCCTGCTCTACAGCCTCGCCGCGCAATCGCGCACGCCAGGCGACTATGCGATCTCCTCCGAAGCGCTCTCGGTCGAGCCCTACGGCATCATGCTGCGCAAGGACGACGCCGCGTTCAAGAAGGTGGTGAACGCGGCCATGACGAGCCTCTACAAATCGGGTCAGATCAACCCGATCTACGAGAAGTGGTTCCTGAAACCGGTGCCGCCCAAGGGCATCAACCTGAACGTGCCGATGAGCGACCAGTTCAAGAAGGTCGTCGCGAATCCCACTGATTCCGGAGATCCCGCTTCTTACAAATAAATTTCTGATCTTGTAGTTCATACGGGAGGAACGTGAACTACAACTGGCACTGGACAGTCCTGCTCGAGGCGGAGCCGGGGGGCACGGGCAGCTACCTGCATTACCTCGTGGTCGGCCTCGGCTGGACGCTCGCCACCGCGCTCGCCGCCTGGATGATCGCGCTCGTGATCGGCTCGCTGGTCGGAACGCTGCGCACCACGCCCATGAAGTGGGTGGTGCGTGCCGGAAACCTGTACGTCGAGGTCTTCCGCAACGTGCCGCTGATCGTGCAGATGTTCCTGTGGTTTTTCGTCTTTCCCGAGTTTCTTCCCACAGCGCTCGGCGACTGGATCAAGCAGATGCCGCCGCCCTGGAGCTCGTACGTCCCGGCGGTGCTGTGCCTCGGCATCTTTACCTCCGTGCGCGTCGCCGAGCAGGTCCGCGCCGGAATCAATTCCCTGCCGCGCGGCCAGCGCATGGCCGGCATCGCGATGGGGCTGACTGAAACGCAGACCTACCGCCAGGTCGTCCTCCCGCAAGCCTTCCGCATCATCCTGCCGCCGCTCACCTCCGAGTTCATGAACGTCATCAAGAACTCGTCGGTCGCCCTGACCATCGGGCTGCTCGAGCTGACCGGCCGTGCGCGCGCGATGCAGGAGTTCAGCTTTCGCGTGTTCGAGGCGTTCACCGCGGCCACCTTGATTTACCTGCTCACGAATCTGATCGTGGTGGTGCTGATGCGGGCGCTCGAGAAGAAGGTGCGCGTGCCTGGTCTGATCGCCGCAGCAGGCGCACCGCAGGCGGGGCATTGATGGCCGGCTTCGATTTCGACGTCATCCAGCGCTCCTGGGGCTACCTCTTCAGGGAGGGGATGAGCTTCACGCTCACGCTCACGGCCCTCGCGATGGCGGGCGGAATCGTCTTCGGCACCCTGCTCGCGATGATGCGGCTCTCCAGCATGAGGCCCGTGTCCCTGCTCGCGGGCGCCTACGTCAACCTGATGCGCTCGATCCCGCTGGTGCTGGTGATCTTCTGGTTCTTCTTCCTCGTGCCGTACATCGGCGCCTGGGTGATCGGCGCCAAGGACCCGATCAAGGTCGGAGCGTTCTGGTCGGCGGCGATCACCTTCACCATGTTCGAGGCCGCGTACTATTGCGAGATCATGCGCGCCGGCATCCAGTCGATCCCGCGCGGCCAGGTGTGGTCGGGCTACGCGCTCGGCCTGGACTACTGGCAGACCATGGCGCGGATCGTCCTGCCGCAGGCGTTCCGCAACATGCTGCCGGTGCTGCTCACCCAGACCATCATCCTGTTCCAGGACACCTCGCTCGTGTACGTGATCTCCGCCACGGATTTCTTGGGCGCAGCCGCGAAAGTCGCGAACCGCGATTACCGCCTGGTCGAGATGTACAGCTTCGTGGCCGTGGTGTACTTCGTCGTCTCGTACGGGCTGTCGGCCCTGGTCAGGCGGCTCCAGGAACGCATCGCCATCGTCAAGTAGGGTCCAATGATCTCGCTCAAGAACGTCAGCAAGTGGTACGGCGCCTTCCAGGTCCTCACCGACTGCTCCACCGAAGTGAAAAAAGGCGAGGTCGTCGTCGTGTGCGGGCCGTCCGGGAGCGGAAAATCGACCCTCATCAAGTGCGTGAACGGCCTCGAGCCGTTCCAGAAGGGCGAAATCACGGTGGACGGCATTTCGGTCGGCGACCCGAAGACGGATCTCCCGAAGCTGCGCTCGAGGATCGGCATGGTGTTCCAGAACTTCGAGCTGTTCCCGCACATGAGCGTAACCCGCAACCTGACGCTCGCGCAGGTGAAGGTGCTCGGGCGCAGCCAGGAGGAGGCGACGCAGAAAGGCTTGAAGCTCCTCGAACGCGTGGGCCTCGCCGCCCACAAAGACAAGTATCCCGGCCAGCTCTCCGGGGGCCAGCAGCAGCGCGTCGCGATCGCCCGCGCGCTCGCCATGGATCCGATCGCGATGCTGTTCGACGAACCCACCTCGGCGCTCGACCCGGAGATGATCAACGAGGTGCTCGACGTCATGGTCGAGCTCGCCCGCGAAGGCATGACCATGATGGTGGTCACGCACGAGATGGGTTTTGCCCGGAAGGTCGCGCACCGCGTCGTCTTCATGGACCGCGGCGAGATCGTCGAGGACGCCTTGAAGGACGACTTTTTCGGAAAGCCGCGCTCGGAACGCGCACAGCTGTTCCTGTCCAAGATTCTGCATCACTGACCTCTCCTCCACGGAGGGAGCATGCCCGACCGAAACGTCAAGCTCCTGTTCGCCCTGTTTGCTCTATCGGGCTTTACCGGGCTCATCTATGAATCGGTCTGGTCGCACTACCTGAAGCTCTTCCTCGGCGCGGCGGCGTTCGCCCAGTCGTTCGTGCTCGCCGCTTTCATGGGCGGAATGGCGCTCGGGGCGTGGCTCGCGAGCCGCTGGAGCGCGCGATTGAAGAACCTGCTCGCCGCCTACGGCTGGATCGAGGCGGCGATCGGCGTGGCGGCGCTGATATTCCACGAATCGTTCCTGCTGCTGACGCAGTTTTCGCTCGATCGGGTGCTGCCGGCGATCGGTTCCCCGGCGGCGGTCGAGGTCTACAAGTATTCGCTGTGCGCCGTATTGATCGTGCCGCAGACCCTGCTGCTCGGCATGACCTTCCCGCTCCTCTCGGGGGCGGTGATCCGCCGCGGGCCCGAGGCGAGCGGCCATCACCTGGCGATGCTCTACTTCACCAACTCGATCGGCGCGGCCGCCGGAGCGCTCGCCGCCGCGTTCCTGCTGCTCGGCTGGCTCGGAATGCCCGGCACGATGCGGTTCGCGGGAGCGCTCAACCTTGCGCTCGCTGCCGCAGTCCTCGCCATTGCACGCCTGGGCGAGCCTGCCGCCGTCGCCGCGGCACCCTCCGGCGGCTCGGCGCCGTCCGGGAGCTTCGTCGCTCGTTTGTTTCTCGCAGCGGCTTTCGTCACCGGTCTCGCCTCGTTCATCTACGAGATCGTCTGGATCAGGATGCTCTCGCTCGTGCTCGGCTCGTCGTTCCACGCATTCGAGCTGATGCTCTCGGCATTCATCACCGGTCTCGCGCTCGGCGGCCTGTGGATCCGCCGTCGCCTCGACCGGGTCGCCGACCCGGTGCGTTTCGCGGGCCTGGTGCAGGTTTTCATGGGCCTCGCCGCGCTCGCCACGATATTCGTCTACCACTGGACCTTCGACTGGATGGCGTGGGCGCTCGGCGTGCTCCAGCGCAACGACAGCGCCTATCCGCTGTTCAACCTGTTCGGCGACGCTCTGGCGTTCGCCGTGATGCTGCCCGCGACTTTCCTGGCCGGAATGACCTTGCCGCTTTTCACGCAAGTGCTGTTGCGCGGCGGACGCGGCGAGCGCGCCATCGGCCAGGTGTACGCCGCGAACACCCTCGGCGCCATCGCCGGCGTGCTGCTCGCCGTGCACGTGCTGATGCCCGCGGTCGGGCTCAAGCTCGCCCTGGTAGCCGGTGCCACCATCGACATACTCCTAGGCACGTGGATGCTGCGCTACTCGCAGGCGGCATCGCGGCGCATCCATGCGTTCGCCGCGGTGATCCTCGGCATGCTCGCCGCGACGGCAACGGCGCGCGCCGGGATCCTGGAGCCCGAGCGCCTTTCCTCCGGGGTCTTCCGCCACGGCCGGGCCGCGCCCGGGTTCGGCCCGGTGTTCTTCTACCGCGACGGCAAGACGGCATCGGTCGCGGTGCGAGGCAGGGAGGGCGCCCTGTCGATCTCCACCAACGGCAAATCGGACGCGGAGATTCGCCTCGACGCGAATCAGCCGCCGGCGCAGGACGAGTTCACCATGACCTTGCTGGGAGCGCTGCCTTTGCTTGTCAAGCCGGATGCGGAGACTTTCGCCAATATCGGCTGGGGTTCGGGCCTGACCGTCGAGGTTGCGCTCTCGCACAGCGGCCCTGTGGTGATCGATACCGTCGAGATCGAGCCGGCCATGGTGGCCGGAGCGCATGCCTTCTCTCCCCGGGTCGACCGCGCCTACCGCGACGCGCGCAGCCGTGTGTACTTCGAGGATGCGAAGAGCTATTTCGCCCGGCACAGGAAACTCTACGATGTGATCACGTCCGAACCCTCCAATCCCTGGGTCAACGGCGTCGCCGGCCTCTTCACCACCGAGTTCTACCGGGATACCAAGCGCTACCTCGCGCCGGGAGGCTTGTTCGTGCAGTGGCTGCACATTTACGAATTCAACGACCGGCTGCTCGGCTCCATCGTTTCGGCGCTCGGCGAAAATTTCGCGGACTATGAAATCTACGAAACGAATCCCGGCGACGTCCTGGTCGTCGCGGTCGCGGAAGGCCGGGTGCCGACCCCGGGCCCGCTGCCCGAGAAGGAGGAGGCGTTCATGGAGCAACTGCGCCGGATCGGCGTCACGCGCTCCGAGGAGATCGCCGTGCGCAGTCTCGGCACCAAGGAGCAGATCGGCCCGCTCTTCGCCGCGCTCGGTGCGCCGCTCAATTCGGATTTTCACCCGTTCGTGCAGATCGAGGCTCCCCGGAGCCGTTTCGACGGAAGCACGGCGCGGGCGGTTCAAGAACTCGCCGCTGCGCCGCTGCCGATTCTCGAGATGACCGGCGGAACACGCGGGGTGTACCTCGAGCACCCGGTCCCCGATTACGTCGCCTCGTTCTCCTTGCGGGTCCAGTCGGGAGCCCTGGAGATCGCGCGCGTGCTCGCGGACCGCTCGGCAGATCCGCTGCGCGCGAGCGAGCCGGCGGCGATCCCCATCCTCCTCGCCTTGAAGCACCCCGCCGCGCTGTGCGGGGACGAGCCGCCCAAGACGGCGCTCGAGCTGCTGCACCGCGCCGCTGAGATCACCCTTGCCAACCTCGCGCCGGAGAAGCGGCGCGCTCTCTGGGTCGAGCATAAGTGGCTCGAGTGCACGCCCCGCTCGTCCAGCGTCCGCGAAAGGTTCGCGCTGTACGGCGCGATCGCCGCGCGCGACCCACATGCGATGCTCGGGCGCGCCCGCGCCCTGCTCGCGGGACCGGCCCAGGGCGGGGACGAATGGGGCCGCTACCTGCTCGGCGCCGCCATGCTCGGCGCGTACGCCGGCGGCGAGCATGAGGAAGGGCGGCGGCTGTGGAAAACCTACGGGAGCACGTTCTACCCGCGCGGCGAGGTTCCTCCGCACATGGTGTATCTCGCCAACCTGCAATGAGCTGGAGGCGGGCGGCTTCAGCCTTTGAGGGCGCGCGCGCGGATGGCGTCGAGCGTCGTGGAGGTCGTGATCGCCTGCGGGTCGATGCGGACTTCGATCAGCGCCGGTTTGCCGGAAGACTCGGTCTCGCGCGCGGCGCGCTCGAAGGCCGGCGCGAACTGCGCCGTCTCCTCCACGGTCGCGCCATACGCGCCGTAGGCGCGCGCGAGCGCCGCGAAATCCGGGTTCTGCAGAGACGTACCATAGACGCGCGCAGGGTAGTCACGCTCCTGATGCATGCGTATCGTCCCGTACATCCCGTTGTTGACGACGACGAATATCACCGGCAGCCCGTACTGCACCGCGGTGGCGAGCTCCTGCCCGTTCATGAGGAAGTCGCCGTCGCCGTTGATCGAGACGACGACGCGCTCCGGATGCGCGACTTTCGCCGCGACGCCTGCCGGAACGCCGTAGCCCATCGAGCCGTTGGCCGGCGCGACCTGCGTGCGCAGGCCCGGATAGCGGTAGAAGCGCGAGATCCAGCCCGCGAAATTTCCCGCGCCGTTCGCGATGATCGCGTCCTCGGGGAGTCGCTCGCGCAGCCAGGCGACGATCTCGGCGAGCTGAACCCTGCCCGGGTTCGCGGTGGGCTTGGTCCACTCGAGGTAGTCCGCGCGCGCCTGCTCGCGCCAGGCGCGCCACGCGGAACCGTCGAGCTTCACGTCTTTAAGCGCCGCCGCGATCTGCGGCATGCCGGAATTGATCAGCAGCTCGCCCTGGTAGACCCGGCCGAGCTCTTCGGCGCCCGCGTGCACGTGCACCAGTTTCTGCTTCGGTCGCGGCGGTTCGACGAGCGTATAAGCGCCGGTGGTCATCTCCCCGAGGCGCGCACCGATCACGAGCAGCAGATCCGCGCCGCGCACGCGCTCGGCGAGCTTCGGGTTGATGCCGATGCCGACGTCGCCGACGTAATGGTCGTGGCGGTTGTCGAACAGGTCCTGGAAGCGGAACGAGCAGGCGATCGGGAGGCCTGAACTCTCCGCGAACGCCTGCAGGTCGCGGCAGGCCTCGCGCGTCCAAACCGTCCCCCCCAGGATCACGAGCGGCTGTCGGGAGCGCGCGAGCAGCTCGCGGAGTCTTTCGAGGTCCGCGGCGGAAGGGCTCGCCTGCACCACCTGGTAGGGTGCGACGTCGGGCCCGCTCGCCGTCTGGGTGAGCATGTCCTCGGGCAGCGCGAGCACCACCGGCCCCGGACGGCCCGACATCGCGAGGTGGAAAGCGCGGCTCACGTACTCGTGCACGCGGTCGGCGCGTTCGATCTGCGCGACCCACTTCGACATCGGCCCGAACATCTGGCGATAGTCCACTTCCTGGAACGATTCGCGGTCGGCGAACTCGCCCGGCACCTGGCCGATGAAGAGGATCATCGGCGTCGAGTCCTGCTGGGCGGTGTGCACGCCGATCGAGGCGTTGGTCGCTCCAGGGCCGCGCGTGACGAAGCAGATCCCGGGACGCCCGGTGACCTTCGCCCAGGCTTCGGCCATGTAGGCGGCGCCGCCGTCCTGGCGCGCGACGATCAGGCGGATAGCCTCGCGCGCGTCGTAGAGGGCGTCGAGCACCGCGAGATAGCTCTCGCCCGGAACGCAGAACGCGGTATCGACGCCGTGGATTTTCAGCGCATCGACGAGAATCTGCGCCGCGGTCCTCGAGGTGAGCATTCCTGCCATCGTTCGGCCGTTTCCCGAAAGGCGAAACTATACCTCAGGATTCGATAGAATCCCGTGCATGGTCGACGACATTCCCGGCTTGCGCCGCATCCTCAAGACGAGCGAGGTCATCGCGGTCGTCGGCCTTTCGGGCGACTGGTTCCGGCCGAGCTACTTCGCGGCGAAATACATGCTCGAGCACGGCTACACCGTGATCCCGGTCAACCCGGGATACGACTCCATCCTCGGCCAGAAATGCTACCAGTCGCTGCGCGACATCCCGGTCAAGGTGGACATCGTCGATTGCTTCCGAAAAACCGAAGACATCATGCCGATCGTCGAGGACGCGATCGCCATCGGCGCGAAAGTGCTGTGGCAGCAGCTGGGCGTGACGAACGCCGAAGCGGCGAAGAAGGCCGAGGCAGCGGGACTCGAGGCGGTGATGGATCGCTGCGTGAAAATCGAGCACGGGCGGCTCTTCGGCGGATTGAACTGGTGCGGGGTCAACACCCGGGTGATTTCGGCCAAGCGGCCGCAGTGGCTGCCGTATTAGAGGATCGTCCGCCCTCTTTACGAATTGGCGTGTCAGGATTTTCCTGACACGATGTGTCGAGGTTTCTCCCTAGAGGCCCGTCGCTTTGACAATCCGGGCTGGGAGGGTGTACTAGGGCACATGGCCGAACCCCTCAGGATACTGCTCGCGGAGGACAGCGAATCCGACGCCGAGCTGATCCAGCGCGAGCTGAAACGCGGAGGCCTCGATTTCCAGAGCCGCCGGGTGCAGACCGAAACGGAGTTTCGTCGCGAGCTCGACCGGTTCCAGCCCCATCTCGTCATCTCGGATTTCTCCATGCCGCAGTTCAGCGGGCCCAAGGCGCTCGCGATCGCGCGCGAATCCCGCGGCGACATCCCGTTCATTTTCATTTCATCTCGGGCACGATCGGCGAGAACGTCGCCGTCGACATGATGAAAGCGGGCGCCGACGACTATGTCATGAAGAACAATCTCGCGCGGCTCCTGCCCGCGCTCAAGCGCGAGCTGCGCGAGGCCGAGGTGCGGCGGGCGCGCAGGGCCGCGGAAGCGGCTTTGCGCGAAAGCGAGGTGAAATACCGAGAACTCATCGAGCAGGCGTCGGACGGCATCTTCGTCACCGACAAGGAGGGACATTTCATCCTCGCGAACTCCCAGTATTGCGAGATGCTGGGCTACAGCCGAGATGAGCTTCTGCGGCTACACAGCGAGGCAACCTACCCCGAGGACGAAAGGGAGAAACGGGCGCAACACCGAGCAGAGGTCCGCGAGAAAAAAACGAGTCTGTACGAACGAATGATCCGGCGCAGGGACGGCACCTGTTTCCCGGCCGAAGTCAGCATCAAACTTCTCGGCAACGACAATGTTCAGGGGATCATCCGCGACATCTCCGCACGCAAGGAAGCGGAGGCAAGGATCCACCGCCTGCACCGGGTGTATGCGGTGCTCAGCGGAATCAACGCCCTCATCGTGCGCGTGAGCGATCGCGAAGAGCTCTTCCGGGGAGCGTGCCGGATCGCGATCGAGGCCGGCCAGTTTCCGATGGCATGGATCGGCGTCGTGGACCGCGAAACCAAGCGGGTGAAGCCGGTCGCCTGGGGCGGCGAGGCAGAGGAGTTCCTCGCCTCGGCTCCCCTTTCCATGAGCCAGAGCCGCGCGGTAGGACGGGGAATGTCGGGAAGCGCCATCGAGGAAAAGAAGGCCGTGATCGCGAACGACATACAGAACGATCCGCGCACCCAGATGAAGGAGCAGTGCAAGGAGCGCGGCATCGGCTCCCTGGTCATGCTGCCCCTCGTCGTCCAGGGCGAAGGGATAGGCGTGCTCGCCCTCTACGCGAGGGAAATCGGATTCTTCGACGACGAGGAGATGAAGCTGCTCCTGGAGCTCGCCGGCGACATCTCGTTCGCGCTCGACCACATCGCGAAAGGGGAGAAGCTCGATTACCTCGCCTACTACGACTCGCTCACCGGCCTCGCCAACCGCACCCTGTTCCACGAGCGTCTCG
>WNGC01003125.1_pt1 | contig 10123 bp, 7 predicted proteins | sample 5400051 | NCBI WGS metagenome assembly WNGC01 (sample SAMN13153368, study PRJNA577476) | soil metagenome | isolation source: 20 cm soil or saprolite under grassland replicate 2 | place: USA:California | collected 2016-06-15 | reverse complement strand
TAGGCATCCGATACGGCAGCTTCGAGCACAACGCGACGAGCTGTCGCGACGTCGCCGTCCCGCAGCAAAGGCACCGACGCCAAGATGGCGTATGCGAACGCCTCGCGCGGCTCCAGTGACAACGCCCGCCTGCTGGTCTGCTCGGCCTGATCGTACCGGTGCAGCCAGAGCTGCACCGTGGCGAGGTTGAGGAGCGGGGGATCCCAGCGCGGGTCGAGGTCGGCCGCCCGTTCGTAAAACCGAATGGCCTCGTCCCATTCGCCCCGCCGTTTGTGGACGTTCCCGATGAGCATCACGACCATAGCGTCGCCGGGCCGATTGGCGTAGCCCATCTCGAGGTGCCGTAGCGCACGCCCGTAATCCCCACAGCAGGCCTCGTAATAGTGCCCGAGGGCAACGTGCGCCTCCGGTAGATCGGGGTCGAGCTTCAGGGCTCGCTCCACGGCTACTTTCGCACTATCGAGGTGCGTGGGACTCAGATCGTTCAGCCAGAATGCTTCGGTGTGCGAAAAGCCCAACCGCGCGTACGCGAGGGCGAACTCCGAGTCCCGCTCCACCGCTCGCTGGAACATCTGGATCGCGGCGAGATTGCTCTTCGTGCTCCAGGTTCCGTGCGCGAAGGTGTGGCCGCGCAGGTAATAGTCGTATGCCTCCAGGCTCTTCGTCGGAAGAACACCGAGGTCGCGCTGTTGGCGTGGCTCCAACACTACGTGCAGCTCGTCCACGACCCGTTGCGTGACACCCGAGAGGAGGGCGAAGAGCTCGGTCATGTTCACGTCCTGGTCCATGACGGCGGCCCACACCTGGGTCTCGTCGTGCGCATTGATAAGCTGCGGCCGTACGCGCACTCGCCCCGCTCCACTCCGCGCACGCTGCCAGCTCACGGACCCCTCGAGCACGTAGTCCGCGCCGCTCTCGTCGCTCATTTGTCGGGGAGTCTTGGCGCTCCCCTTGTAGCGCAGCGCCGCCTGGCCCCCAATGACACGCAATCCCTTCACCATCGCGAGTCGGGCGGTGATCTCATCAGTGATTCCCTCGACGAAATACGCATCTTGCGCTGCGCCGAGATTCTGAAACGGCAGGACAAGGACGCGAGGAGCTCTGGACGCGCTCGCCTCCCCGCGACGGTGCATCACGACGCCGACCCCGATCGCGCTCAGGAGCACGGCGACCGCCAGGATGCCCGGGAGCACACGCCTCCTGTGCGTCCGTGGTTCGACTCGCTGCGCCGGAAGCTCCGACTCGGGCAGGGCGCGGGAAGAAAGAGCTGCCCGCGACGGCGGCGCGTCCTGGCGGATCGCCTTCGCCAAGGCTCGGGTCTCACCGGAAGGCTCCAGCTCGTACTCCTCCGCGAGCCGTGAGACGAAACCTTCGTACGCGCGGATCGCCGCCGCCCGATCACCCAGCTGGTCGAGGAAGGTCATGAGCCGCCGAGCCATGGTCTCGTCGGCCGGCGACATGTCGGCCGCGCGACGCGCCCAGCGCGCAGCCTCGACCCGATCCCGCACCGCCGCCCGGTCCTCGGCGAGCGCCCAAGCACCTTGCGACGCCCGGTCGCGCAGTCGCGCCCGCTCGTGCTCGAGCCAGCGCTCGAACTCGGGCGCGCCCGTTATGAAGAATCCCTCCAGCAGATTACCCCGATAGAGCGCGAGCGCGTCGCCGGGCCGTCCGGCGTCGAGTGCCGCCTCGAATGCGGCCGCGTCGCACCAGACGACGTCGCCGCTCAGCCCGACTTCGCCGTCGCCGCGCGGCGCGATCGCTTCGTCGCCGAGCGCGGAGCGCAGGACATAGAGAGCCTGGTTCAGCGCCGCACGCGCGTGGGGTGCATCTGACTCGGGCCAGAAGAGAGCCAGCAGCGTGTCGCGACGGTGCGGGCCCCGTGGGATGGCGGCAGCGAGGTAGGCGAGCAAGGCCGCGCGTTTGGGGTGGCGGACGAGCGCTTCGACTTGCCGCCCGTCCGCCGCACTCAAGTGAAGCGAGCCGAGGATCCGAAGCTCGACCAAGGTGCTGTCCTGCAAGACGTTCCAGGCATCACGGCAGCGGTGATCCGCGCGTCACGGGGCGGTGAGAGCCAGAGACTATGTTCGCAAACCTACGGCCCCGCCGGCCGCACACAAGCCGACCCGTTCACTGCCTCGGAGGTGCCTTATGCATGGGAAGTTCACCGCCCCGACCATTGCCTATCTCGCGTTCGCCCTCGCTGCCTGCCGCGGCGACTCGACCGGCACAGCTCCACTGACCGTCGCGCCGCCTTTACTGGCATCGCGGCGCCAAGCCGACGACGCTCCCCGCTTCTCCGCCTGGTCCGCCCCGGTCAACCTCGGCCCCCCCGTCAATACGCCCTTCATCGAGCAGGCTGCGTCGCTCTCGAGGGACGGGCGCAGCCTCTATTTCCACTGCGGCAACTGTCCAGGGAGCATCGGCGGGGCCGACATCTACGTCTCGCAGCGGGCGAGCGTCGACGACCCCTGGGGCCCGCCGCAGAATCTCGGCCCTACCATCAACACCACCGCCAACGAGCAGGCGCCGAGGCTGTCGCGCGACGGGCGCCAGTTGCTCTTCAGCAGTGACCGCTCAGGAGGCTTCGGGGGTCACGACATCTACGTCTCTCGACGCGACGACAAGCGCGACGACTTCGCGTGGCAGCCTCCGGTGAATCTCGGCAGTGGCGTCAACGGCACCGACGATGACCAAACGCCGGACCCCTTTGAGGACCGCGCAACCGGCACGACCATCCTGTACTTCGGGTCGGGGCCGATCGGCACCGGCGCGACCGACATTTACGCGAGCGCGCTGCTGCCGGATGGATCGTACGGACCGCGCGCACCGGTTGTCGAGCTCAATTCGACGTCCGTCGACCGGCAGCCGGCCATTCGACGCGACGGTCTGGAGATCTTCTTCGCCTCGGACCGGACGGGGTCGCTCGGCGCGTTGGACCTGTGGGTGTCGACACGCGCCAGCACATCAGATCCCTGGTTGACTCCCGTGAATCTCGGTCCCGTCGTCAACGGCACGCAGGTCGATGCGCGTCCGGCGCTCTCGTTCGACGGCACCACGCTCTACTTCCAGTCGACCCGCCCCGGCGCCGTCGGGTGCAGCAGCCCTACGGGACCCTGTGTGTTCGACCTCTGGGTCACGATGCGTACCAGAGTCGACGACGGGGACGATGACGACCGCGTAAGAAACCGCGGGAAGGCGAAGGAGCGCTAGACCGCCAGAACAGCCTGCAAACGACACGAAAATCCCGGGAGCACGTCTTCGCCATCGAGCGAGTCGTGCTCCTGGAGGATCGAGAGGCTCCCGTCGCGCCGGTACACCCGAGCCTCGGAACGCTCGGGATCGATCACCCACACGAGCTTCGTCCCGGCCCCGAGCCAATCGGCGACCTTAGCGAGCACCTCAGCCGGCCGCTCATCGGGCGACAGGATCTCTGCGAGTAGGTCCGGCGCCAGCTCGGCGTACCCCCGTGCACGAATCGCTCCCGTACGTTCGCGCGCGACGAACGCCACATCCGGCGCGCGCACCGTATCGGGATCGGACGCGATCTTGAATCCGGTGTCCTGTGCGAACACCAGGCCCAACCTGAGCCGGCGGACGAAGTCCGCCAGGAAATAGGCGAGGTTCGCTGCGACAACCCCGTGCCAGCTGCCGGGCGGCTCGCGCACCACGAGCTGTCCCCGGACCAGCTCGACCTGTTTGTCCGGAACCGACATACGCTCGACGTCCGCGGCAGTCAGGAGAGGCGCAGCGCTCACACCGCGTAACATATCACCTCGGCAAGCGACGGACGACAACGGTAGGGGCCGAGGTCAACCGCTGATCAACGTCACTCCCGCCCCGCTCGACCCACCACCGGCCAGGCGAGCACGAGCGCCATCCCACCCGCCGCGCTCGCCAGAAACGCGGTCACCGCCCCGTACTGCTGGAACACCACGCCCAACGCCACGCCGCCCACCAGCGCCGCGAACCCCGTCACTCCGTGATACAGGCCGAACCCGCTCCCCTGGTGAGCGCCCGCGAGCCGCGCCACCAGCGCCCGCTCCGGGCTCTCGGTCAGCCCTGCCACCAGGCCGAGCCCGAGGAACCATCCCCACGCCGCCGCGGCGCTGCCGGCTCGCGCCATCCCCACCGCCAGGGTCGCGTAGACCAGCCATCCGAGCCACATGGTCTGCCGGGGCCCCAGCCGGTCACTTGCCGCTCCGCCCGCAAAGCTCGACGCCGACCGCACCACGTGCACCGCCGCCCACAACAGCGGCACCACCGCCACGGGCACGCCCAGCTGCTGCGAGCGCAGGATGATCAGCGTGTCGGGCATGCGGAGGAGATAGAAGGCCGAGATCGCGAGGAGAGCCGGCGCGGAAGGGCGCGAGAGGCCGCGGAAGGGCGCGGGCGGCGCCGGTGAATCGTCCCCGCCCTCCCGCGCCTTCCCGCGCCCTGCCGCGCCCTTGACCGCCCACATCGCGAGGACCAGCACCACCACTCCCGGCCCCGCGCTCGCCCCAATGACCGTGCGCAGCCCCGCGCTGCCCGACGCGAGCAGCCACCACGCGAGGATCGGTCCCAGCACCGCGCCCGCGTGGTCCATGCCGCGCTGCAGCCCGAACGCCCGGCCCCGCAGTGCCGCCGGCGTCAGGTCGGCAATGAGCGCGTCGCGCGGCGGCGTGCGCAATCCCTTGCCCAGCCGGTCCACCACGCGCAACCCGATCACCTGCCACGCCGCCCCGGTGACCGCGATGACGGGCCGCACCACCACCGCGATGAAATACCCGAGCACGATCATGGGCCCGCGCAGGGTCGCCCGGTCGGCCAGCCGACCCGCTCCGAGCTTCACGACGGCGGCGGCGAATTCCGCGGCGCCGTCGAGCGCACCCAGCGCCCCCGCCCCGCCACCCAGGACGCCCGTCACGAACGCCGGCAGCAAGGGATAGATCATGTCGCTCGCGAAATCGTTCAGGAGCGAGACCCAGCCGAATACCTTGACCTGACGCGGGAGGGGCGACCCGGCGCCCCTAGGCATTGAGGCCGAGGCCCCAGCGGATCAACGCGACCGGCAGGCCGCCGTAGCGGAGCAGCGCGTCGTGGAAGGCGCGCAGCGTGAATTTCGTCCCGCGCGCCGCTTGGAAATCCTTGCGCAGCTCGAGGATCTCGCGGCGCCCCACGGCGTAGCACAGCGGCTGCGCCGGCTCGGCGCAATAGCGGCGCACTTCCGCTTCCGCGTTGGCCCGATCCACGTGCAGCTCGGTGACGAACTGGTCCACCGCCTGGTCGAAGGTCATCCCCCGGGTGTGCAGGCCCACGTCGAGCAGCACGCGCGTCGCGCGCCACAGGAGATGGACGCGCTGGAAGAACGCTTCTTCCTCTGAGCGGTAGAACCCCTCCTCGCCCATCATGTCCTCGCAGTACAGCGCCCACCCCTCGACGGTGAGCGGGGTCCACACGTTCTTTCGCGTATCGGAGCTTTGCGCCTGCGCGTGTAGCAGCTGCAGGTGATGGCCGGGATACCCCTCGTGCAGCGCCGTGGCCGCCAGCTCGTAGCGGCAGTGGTCGCGCAGCATCCGCTCCTGCGCCTCCGCCGGGAGCCGCGGATCGGGCAGCGTGACGTAGAACCAGCCGGTGCGGTCGCTCGAATAGGGACCAGGACTGTCGTACGCGGCGAACGGGATGAGGGGCCGCATGAACGCCGGCGTCGGCACGACGTCGAGCGGAGCGTCGGGGATCGCCGCCAGGCCGCGCGCCGCAACGAAGTCGCGCGCGCGTCGCATCTCCTCCGCGTACGCCGCCACCAGCGCCGCCGCGGGAGGGTGGTCGGCGCGCAGCCTGTCGGCGACGTCCTGCCACCGCTGGCCGCGGCCGCCGTTCAAGCGCCCGGCCCGACGCGCCAGGTCGGCCTCGACCTCCTCCTTCAGATGCATGCCGAAGCGCCACAGCTCGGGCGCCGTGTCGCGCAGCGCGTGCTCATAGTGCAAGTGAAAGTTGAAGGCGTCTTCGCCCAGGGCGAACCGGTCCGACGCGGATTCCAGCCACCGCCCGAGATCGTGCGCGAAGCTCGACAGCGCCGCTCCAGCCTGCTCCGCCGCCGCCACCACACGCCCGACCTCGGACGGCGCCGCACCGTCCACGGCGGTCCCCATGTCACGCACGAGGGCCAACCCGCCCTCGGTGATCCGCAGCGCGGTTTCCACGAACACCCGCACCGGCTCTACCAGCGCCGCGCGCGCGTCGTCCAGCAGCCCCGGCACGTCCTCCAGCCGGCCCGCGAGCGCGCGTGCCCGCTCGGCGGGCGTACGATCGCGCCGGCCCAGCAGGAAGTGCAGCCCGCCGAGCAGGTGCGTCAGCCAGAACCCGGGGTTCTTCGCCTGGGGGCGCTCGCGCTCGAATCGCTGCTGCAACACGCGCACGTCGTTCAAGAGCGCCGTGCGGTCGATCTCGTCCTCGAGCTCGCCGGTCGTGGCCTCTTCCAGAGCGGCGCTGATCGACTTGAGTGCGGCGAGGTGTGGAGCGAGCGCGACGGGACTGAATCGCCCGTAGCGGTCGTCGTAGGTCGTCACGCCCACTTGCGTCGCCGCGACGGGGTCCAGGTGCCAGCGCAAGTCGAAGTAGGCCCGCTCGATTTCGCGGAACGGCCCTACCGCCATACCGCCTGCTTCAGGAGCCGGTGACAATCGTCGTCCGACAGGACGCGGTCGGTGCGCTTCGCGGCCTCGAACAGAACGCGGCACTGCGCCTCGTCCTCCGGGTCGTACCCGTGCGTCTCGAGCCAGTACTTCACGTTGGAGAGTCCCGAGACGGGGGAGATCTCGATCTTCTGCTCCAGGCCGAACTCCTGCGCGGGGACGGAGCTGTACACGCGATCGGCGAGCCAGGCGTGGCCCTTCTTTTTGGCCTTGATGATCGCCGCGGCGTGCACCCCGGTCCCAGTGCGGAACGCGTCCCCGCCCATCACCGGGTAATTCACCGGGATCGGTACGCCCACCGCGTCCGCGACCAGCCGGCAGTATTCGGGCAGCTTGGCGATATCGTGCCGGTGGGCGCCCAGCAGCTTGAGATTCACGATCAGCAGGTCCATCTCGGCGTTGCCGACCCGCTCCCCCACGCCGAGCGCCGTGCCGTGCACGCGGTCCACGCCCGCCTCGATCGCGGCGAGGCAATTGATCAGGCCCATGCCGCGGTCGCGGTGCCCGTGCCAGTCGACCTTCACGCCGCTCCCCTTGACGATTTCCCGCTTGACGAATTCGACCAGCGCCTTCACTCCGTCCGGCGTGGCGTGGCCTACGGTGTCCGCCAGACAGATCCGTGTCGCGCCGCAAGCGATCGCCGCCCCGTACAGCGCCTTGAGGGCGTCGGGCTTGGCGCGCGTGGTGTCTTCAGTCACGTACATCACCGGCAGGCCGTGCTTCACGGCGTACGTGACCGCGTCTTCGGTGGACTGGAGGATCCGGTCCAGGGTCCAGTCTTCGGCGTACTGCCGGATGGGGGACGATCCGATGAACGTCGCGGCCTCGATCGTGATGCCGACGTCGTCCACTACGCGCACGATCGGCTCGACGTCCGCGATCACGGTGCGCGCCGCGCAGTTCGGGGCGATGGGCAGCTTGGCGTCGCGGATCTCTCGGGCGAGCGCCCGCACCTGCTCCACCACGCGCGGGCCCGCCCCCGGTAACCCGATGTCGGCGGCCACGATACCGAGCTCGGCCATGAGGTGCAGCAGGCGCCGCTTGACGTCGAGCGCGGGGTCGCGAACGGAGGGGGATTGCAGGCCGTCGCGCAGCGTCTCGTCGTTCAGGTCGACGCGGGCGCGCGTCCAGTCGAACGCGCTCGCGCCGCCCGCCCGGTTCCAGTCGTAGATCAGCTCGCGCTCGTCCATGAACCTAGTGTCGCTTGGCCAGCCGTAAGCCGCAAGACGCAAGCCGCAAGAGGTCGCCCCGTAAGCCCACGTGCGGCTTACGACTTGAGGCTTGCGGCTGTGAGACCGCTTGCGGCGTGCGGCTTGGGACTGCACTGTGCACTCACCAGCCCATGAACGACCTCATCTCGCGCCTGCTCGCGCACGAGCGCATCCGCGCCGCCCGCCGTCACGTCGAGCGCGCCGACGACGTGACCCTCGCGCGCCAGGCCGCGCTCTCCGCCACGCCGGCACCGACCGGCGCCGAGGGAGCGCGCGGGGCGCGCGTCGCGGAATTGTTTCGCGAGATCGGACTGTCGCACGTGGGGGTCGATCAGGCGGGCAATGTGTGCGGCTGGCTCGGGAATGGGCGCGGGTCCGCGCCCGTGGTCCTGGCCGCACATCTCGACACGGTGTTCGGTCCCGAGGTCGACGTGCGGGTGAAGCGCCGCGGTCAGCGGCTCGAAGGTCCCGGCATCTCGGACAACGCTCGCGGCCTCGCGGCGCTGCTGGCGGTGGCGGAGGCCCTCGTCGCGACCGGCGTCCCGACGGCGCGGCCCATCCTGTTCGCGGCCACGGTCGGCGAGGAAGGCTCGGGGGATCTACGCGGGGTGAAATACCTGTTGAACGGGAGGCACGATGTAGGGGCGCAGCATGCTGCGCCCCTACCGAATACTGCGCCCCTACCCGCCGCGTTCATCGCCCTGGATGGGGCCGGCCTCGAGCGCGTGATCCACCGCGCGCTCGGCTCCAAGCGCTATCACGTCACGTTCCGGGGACCGGGCGGCCATTCCTGGGCCGCCTTCGGCGTCGCCAATCCCGCCAACGCCGTCGGGCGCGCCGCCGCCCTGCTCGCCGACCTCCCCATCGCGACGGCGCCCCGCACCACCTGCGCCGTCGTCGGCCTCGGCGGCGGCACCGGTCTCAACTCGATCCCGCAGGACGCCTGGCTGGACCTCGATCTGCGAAGCGAAGATCCCCGCGCCCTGGCGCAGCTCGATGTCACCGTCCGAGCGGCGCTCGAGCGCGCGGCGGACGACGAGAATCGCAACCGTTCGACGGGCACGCCGCCCCTGCGCCTGGAGGTGCAGCTGGTGGGCGACCGGCCCTGCGGCATTACGCCGCGCGTCCATCCCCTGGTGCAGGCGGCGATCGCCGCCAATCGCGCGCTCGGCCACGACGCCGAGCTCACCAGCGCGTCGACCGATGCCAACGCCCCCATCGCCCTCGGCATTCCCGCGATCGCCCTGGGCGCCGGGGGCAAGGCCGGCGACGCCCACCTCACGACCGAGTGGTACGAGAACGTCGAAGGAGCGCTCGGCATCGTCCGAGCGCTCCTCGTCACCGCCGCGATGGCGGAGGTCGGCTAGGCCGGGGCCGGCGCCGTCCGCAGGGCCCGCGCCACCGCGAGCGACTCGCGGCTGTGGCGCATGACGCGCAGCTGCGACGAGTACACGTGGCGCACCACACCGTCCCGGTCGATCACGTACGTCACCCGACCGGGTAACAGACCCAGCGTCTTTTCGACGCCGTACAGCTCGCGCACCGCCCCGTCCCGGTCGGAGAGCAGCAGGAACGGCAACCCCTGCTTGGCCGCGAAGCGTCGGTGCGACGCCACGGAATCGGCGCTCACGCCGATCACCTCGGCCCCCGCCGCCGTGAACGCGTCGTAGCTGTCCCGGAACGCCCGCGCTTCGACCGTGCACCCCGGCGTCTGATCCTTCGGATAGAAATACAGCACCACGGTCTTCCGGCCCATCAGATCCCGCAGCCGTACCGCCGTGCCGGTCTGATCGGGCAAGGTGAAGTCCGGGGCCCAATCTCCCACGCCCACCTTGGTCGTCTTGTTCACATGTCCTCCCTCTCACCCATCGTATAACGTGCCGTCGTGGCGTCGTGTAACGATCTCGTCAATGCGCCGCCGCCGCCCCGCCCGGCATCCCCTTGCTCTTGTGCATCAGCAGGAGCAGCGGCAGCGACAACACGAAGCAGGCCCCGAACAGCAGGAACAGCTGCTCGAACGACAGCATCATCGCCTGGCGCGTCACCTGGCCGTTCACAACCATCAGGGCCTTCGACTGGGCCAGCGGGGCGGGCGTACCGGTCGCGATGAGCCGCGCCATGATGCCGCCCAGCCGCTCGCGCGTCGCTTGACTGTACTGCGTCACGTTGGCGATCAGGTCCGCCCGATGAATCGCCGTGAACCGCTGCACCAGCGTCGCCGAGATGGCGATCCCCACG
>WNGC01003124.1_pt1 | contig 10123 bp, 4 predicted proteins | sample 5400051 | NCBI WGS metagenome assembly WNGC01 (sample SAMN13153368, study PRJNA577476) | soil metagenome | isolation source: 20 cm soil or saprolite under grassland replicate 2 | place: USA:California | collected 2016-06-15 | reverse complement strand
TCATCCACGGCAAACAGACCCTGACGATGGGGGTAGACTATCGTCACTGGATACAAAAGCGCAATCTCAACGCAGACTACCTTGGTGATTTCACATATCGCAACGATTTGATCAATCAGAATGGTAGCAGCAATGGTTTTATCAAGGACAGTAATGGCAATTCCGTTCCCCCGAACGGGTGTCCCACACCTGCCTGCGGCACAGCCAATTCGATTGCCGATTTTCTGCTCGGCTACTACCAAAGTGTGGGTGTCTTCCTTCCGGGACCGTTCAGTAAGGCCGGTCAAATCGGAAATCTGAATCAGTACCACTTCAGTTATTTTGCTCCGTTCGTGCAGGACGACTGGAAGGTGAGCAGCCGTCTGACGCTGAACCTGGGGCTTCGGTGGGACTTCCGCACCGTGCCCTTTGAGCAGAGCAACAAGATGGGGTGGCTGGACACGTCCAACCCCGATGGTGGTCTGTGTATTGCGGATCCATCGCTGGTGACCAAAGGGATTGCCCCGGCGGGAAGCATGTACCGATACTGCGGGCGGCACAATCCCGCCGACGGCTCGAAGAAGCCTTTCGCCCCACGATTCGGCTTTGCTTATCGGCCTTTCGGCGGAGACAAAACGGTGATTCGAGGCGGTTACGGAATCTTTTTTGACTCTTCCGAAGGCCGCGAGATCGACGACTCCGGGGACATCTATCCTTACGCGGTGCGCGCAGCCGTTACACCCGCCACCCAACTGGTGGCCAGCGCGCCAAAACTGTCGGACCAAATCTTCATCCCCAACAATACCATCACTCCCGTAACCCAAGCACAGAGCACGTTCATCGCGGTGATCATCTCGGAGAATCCAAAGAATCCCTACGCGCAACAGTGGACTCTTTCCGCGCAGCGCGAGATCTTCAAGAACACCACACTTGAGGTCAACTACCTTGGCAATAAGGGAACCCATCTTCTTACGCGGAATAACATCGCACAGGCTTTTGCGCCCGACCCAAGCAACATCACTTCGGTCGCCAGCCGGAAGCCCTACAAGAACTTTACAGGGATCTATATCGACAGCGAGTGGCGGGGACGCTCCAACTATGAGTCGGGCAACATAAAACTGGAACATCGCAGCACCTCGTTGACGTTCCAGGCCGCTTACACTTGGTCAAAGAGCCTAGATGACAAGTCCGCAGCAGCCGGGATTGGCGCTTCGGGCGGAGGATTCCAGGGGTTCATGGACAATCATCGTCCGGAGCTTGACTACGGGCTGTCGGATTTTGACGTGAAGAGTCATTTCGTCTCTAACTTTGTTTACGAATTGCCTGTTGGACGCGGCAAACGCTATCTCAGCAACGCGAATCGTGCAGCGGACGCCGTGATTGGCGGATGGCAAGTGGGCGGTATTGTAACCCTGCAAAAGGGATTCCCATTCTCCATTAATGCCAACGACACAAACTGTTTACTGGACACGCCTTTCTGTGCTGGCCTAAATCGTGCCAACCTCGTTGGGAATCTGTACCCAAGCGGATTCCAGAAAAATACAAACCATTGGTTCAATAACAGGATCGGGAATGATGGTATTGATCCGGTCACAGGCCAACTAAAACTCGACCCACTCTGCTCGGCAACAGATCTCACTGGAGTTGCATTTTGCGGGCCAATTGCGGGCCATTACGGTCTGACGCCCCGAAACTACCTCCGCGGACCCGGTTTCAACAACTGGGATATGTCCTTGGCCAAAAGCGTGGCACTCACGGAGCGGATGCACTTCCAGTTGCGTTTGGACGCATTCAATACCTTCAATCACCCACACTTCAATGCTCCCAATAGCGCGCTCGGCTCCCCGGGATTTGGTTCGATTACCACCGCCCTACCCGGACGCATCCTTCAGCTTGGAGCGAAGTTCCAGTTTTAATCACCCCAACCACCCCGGGATTCGCCAGGCCGGCCGGGCCGGAAGTGGCCTGGCGGATCTTTTTGTTTAGGGCTAACATCACAAGAATGTTTAGCATCGGAAGGTGGCTGCTACAGACTGCGATATTGTCCTCCTGTTTGATTGATTTCGCCCAGGCTCAATCGGATGATGCGAGCTCTCTTCAACGCTACACCGAACAAGGGCAGAAGGCGCTTGCCTCTGGGCGCTACGAGGAAGCCGAACGAGCCTTCGAAAAAATTCGTGAACTGGAACCAGGAATGGCGGAAGTGCACGCAAACCTAGGGGCGATTTATTTTCAAGAGAGGAAATTCGATAAGGCCGTACCCGCCCTACGCCAAGCGATAAAGCTGAATCCCCGCCTGGTTAAGTCGGTGACCCTCTTGGCAATTTCTCTCTCGGAGTTGGGGTGGTACAGCGAAGCTCTGCCAGGGTTAGAGAAGGGCTTCCATGCATCCTCCGATTCCGCGGTGAAGCGAATGTGCGGTCTGCAGCTAGAGCGGACCTACACCGGCATGCAACGTCACGACAAAGCCATGGAAGTGGCGATCGAGTTAAATCGCCTCTATCCAGAAGACCCTGAGGTTCTCTACCACACGGGCAGACTGTTTGGAAACTTCGCGTTTCTGACGATGCAGACACTGGCCCAGGTGGCTCCTGGTTCGGTTTGGAGGCACCAAGCCGCTGCCGAGGCATTTGAAAGCCAGGGCTCCTATGACCTCGCGGTGCGCGAATACCGAACCGTTTTGGAGCTCGGCCCGGGGCGCCCGGGGATCCATTTCCGCTTGGGGCGTACCCTGTTGAAAAGGTCGCAGCAGGCTCACTCAGCGGAGGACGCGAACGAGGCGGCGAAGGAATTCGAACGAGAGTTGGAGCTGGATCCAACCAATGCCAACGCCGCGTATGAGCTGGCAGACATGCATCGTGACGCGGGAGAGTTTGAAGAAGCAAGGCAACTCTTCGAGCAGGCGTTGAAATATTATCCAGACTTTGAGGACGCCCACCTGGGACTGGCCGCGGCGCTCATTGCTCAGCAGAAAATGCAGGATGCCCTGCCGCATCTGAAAAAAGCGATCGCAATCAACGCCGATAACGAAGTGTCTTGGTACCGGCTCTCGCAAGTGCAGATGGCGCTGGGCAATACAGCCGAGCAGCAAAAAGCCTTTGCCGAGTTTCAGCGCCTGAGAACGCAAAAGTCGAGCCAGCAGGAGGCTGCAAGAGAACTGTTTTCGCGGTCAGAGGTCACCAGGCAGAAGCTGGACTCTACGGTGGCGCAGTGAGAAGTCCGAATCTGGATGCGTGAAGGGACTTGGTAAGCGCTGCGGTGAAAGAGGTTCAGTTCTATTTCCATCCCGCATTGGGCACGATTCCAATGCCTTCCTTAATGGTAACAAGCCGATCCGCGGGGATCTCCGCTAGCGTTTGCCAAATACCGTTTGGCCAGCGCACGCGGATTTCAGCCTTTATCGCGGAACCAAGACCGAAGTGAAGTCTAAAATCGTTGCAGGAGAGGAAGCTGGACTGGCTGAAGAGTTCCTGTGTTTGCGTCACCTCGCCAACCTTAACGACCACGCGGGCGCCAATCGCACTCCGATTCGACTTCGTGCCGAGGAGTTTTACCTTTAGCCAGTGATTGCCGGAGGTAACGTCATTTCGGAGCAGGGAAGGTGGCTCGTTTAGATTGACGATGAGAATATCCAGGTCTCCATCGTTGTCGAAGTCTCCGAAGGCGCAGCCACGGCTAACATGAGGGTCAGCAATCGCTGGTCCGGCTTCCTCTAGAAGTTCCTCAAAATGGCCATTCCCGAGGTTGCGAAAGAGAAGCCTTTGGCTCCGGAGGGGGTATTTGGCGAAGTGTTTCTCGAGTTCAGCGTAGACGTTGCCCGTCACAACGAAGAGGTCAGGCAACCCATTATTGTCGAGATCCACGATCCCCGCGCCCCAGCTCACAAATCGATTTTCGACACCGAGACCCGCCCGGCGGGTGGCGTCTTCAAAAGTAGCCTTACCGAGATTGTGGTAGAGATTGGAGGTGTCATCCATGAAATTCGTTTTCAGGATATCGAGACGCCCATCGAGATCATAGTCACCAACGGCAGCCCCCATGCCTCCCTGTTCTTGGCCGTCCTCGCTGAAGGCGACGCCGCGGATTGCGCCCTCCTCCCTGAAAGTGCCGTCATGATTGTTCATGAACAACAAGCTGGGTGTTGAGTCGCACGCCACAAAAATGTCAGGCCAGCCGTCGTCGTCGAAATCTGCCGCGATTGCCGTGAAGCCATAACTGGTTCTCACGCCCGCAACGCCTGACACGGCGCTGACGTCTATGAATGTGCCGTCGCCGTTATTGCGGTAAAGACAGTGCTGACCGTGGGGATATCCCCGGGGGCCACAAAACACCGGGGTGGAAGAATACTCGCAGTTCGCCGTCTGACCGGGTTTCGGAGCCTTTTCCAAATCAAATTCAAGGTAGTTGGATACAAACAAATCCAGATGCCCGTCGCGGTTGTAGTCCACAAAAGTGCAGCCTGAACCCCACCGGTGGGTCGATCCAGCGAGACCAGCCGATTGGGTTACGTCTGAAAAGGTGCCATCGCCATTGTTACGGTAGAGAACATTACGTCCCCAGTAGGTGACGAACAAATCGTCGAAACCGTCGTTGTTGTAGTCACCGACACACACTCCGCAGGCCCAGCCCGTTTTGAGCAACCCCGATTCCTTGGTGACGTCTGTGAATGTGCCGTCGCGGTTGTTCTTATAAAGCCGATTGCCCGTACCTTCGGGAGTGTCCGACAAGCGAACTCCAGAGAGGACAAAAATGTCGAGCCAACCATCGTTGTCGTAGTCCAGAAATGCACAGCCGCAGCCTGTCACTTCGATGATGTAGTCCTTGCGGTCAACGCCGCCGTAGACCGTGACGTGACGCAAACCGGCTCTTGCCGTGACATCCTGGAAGCGCGCGTCGAACGGCAATCCGGAGAATTTTCCCCGAGGCTGGACGGTTGCCTTGCGGGTGGCCACTCCCTGGCCAAAACACGCAGAGGCCGCTGTGCCCAAAAATCCAGTCAGAAAAAGCCTTCGTGAAGTGTCCATGTTAGTCGCTTGCGGAACGCCGCCGTTGGAACAATTCATTGTGTGGAGATTGGCTCGTTCTTGCAATACAAAAAATATTTGCCTATTGACAATCTGACGTTATGCTTTAGCATTGCCAGCCGTGCGCATGTCCTTGCAGAAGCCCAAACAGGCGTAACCGCATCATCAAAAGACAATCGCGCTGAACGCAAGACGAGGTTTCCTGATACTGGCTTCCGCAAGTCCAAGGAATTTTAGGCAAAACTGTGGAACAGGAAAGGGCGTTCGCAGAATTCCAGCGCCGGTAGGAGAAAACTCTCCGAGCAGCGCGCATGAGAGAACCGACGCAGCCGAGTGAAGTTCGCAGGCAAGTGATCGACCCGAGTGTCGAGCCATAGCTACGAAAAAGCTCTTGCCAGCGAATGCATCGTGGGGGCAATGAGTCTTGGAGAGCGTGCCTTGAATCAAAATCAGTCCGTAATAAATATCTTTTCGTCGCTCCGTCATCTTATCCTCCTCTTACTTCTTGTCGCAATGCTACCGCCAGCTGGACCGGCGCAGTCGCCATCGTCAAGTCCGGTGCAACTCAAGTGCGACGCGCTGGTAAACCCGCTGGGAATTGATTCGAAGGCGCCGATGCTTTCGTGGCAGCTGCGGGATGATCGCTTTGGGGCACGGCAAACGGGTTATGAGATCCAAGTTGCTTCGAACCCCGCACTGCTCAACGTGGGGAAACCCGATGTTTGGGACAGTGGCCGAGTCGAGTCGGATCAATCGGCAGGGGTAATCTACGCCGGTCCCCCATTGATTGCCGAGAAGCGTTACTTTTGGCGGGTGAAAGTTTGGGACAAGGATGGAAAACCCTATCCACCGAGTGACGCAAGCTGGTGGGAGACTGGGCTGCTGGATGCTAGAGAATGGCGCGGCAAGTGGATCGGAAGGGAAGACCACGAGCATAAGCGCGTACGCGAAGCCGACGCCGCCTGGGTTACGAACCCCAAGGTAGAGAACTTCCAAGCTTCCGGTGACACGCACCACGATTTCCGCTTGGTCTTCGAGGTTTCGGGGACCGTGAAGATTGCGGATCTTTTTGTGACCGGCGAGAACACGGCCGCCGCCTGGTTGAATGGGAAACAAGTCTTGAATGCCGATCCGCTGCCTCCGTGGGGACAAATGCCGTGGCTGCATTATGTACAGAAAAACATCACTGGGGAGGTTAAATCGGGAAAAAACCTCCTCGGGATCGAAGTGACTCGCTATGCCTCCCGGAGCCAGCGAGCTCAACCTGGCAACGGCCAGGCGCCCATGAGTGCCACGCTGTACATCGAAATGACGGATGGCTCCGTCGAAGTATTTGCAACAGGAGGGAAGGGCTGGAAGTCGGCGCTGAACGCGACGGGCGAATGGTTTTCACCGCGATTCGATGACAGTTCCTGGGCTGAGGCGGAGTTTTACGTTCCGCCGTCGTCAAATTTTGGTGTTACAAAAATAGGAAAGCCGTGGAACACAGGTCCGGTTGAAATCCTGCGTCGAAGTTTTCAGGTCGACAAGCCAGCCAAATCGGTGCGTCTCTATGCGACCGCATTGGGCGCGTACAAATTCCACCTTAATGGCAAGCCAGTCGGTGATCAAATTCTTGCACCCGGTTGGATGGACTTCCGCCAACACGTTGCCTATCAGGTGTATGACGTCACTGGTGATATTACGACAGGGAAGAACGCCATCGCTGCGTTTCTCGCACCAGGCTGGTATAGCACGCCCCTTCAGTGGTTCGGGCAGGGTTACAACTACGGAACTACGCCCCCCTCTCTGAAGGCGCAATTGCGGATCGAATATCCCGATGGGTCCGTCGCATGGGTTGTCACGGACGAGTCCTGGAAAGCTGACCTTTCTCCCATCTTGTTTGCGGAGATTTACGATGGCGAAACTTATGATGGCCGCCGCGTGCAACCGGGCTGGGATACTGCGGCGTTTGACGATTCACACTGGGAAGTGGCCCAAGAAATCCATCCGCTAGAGCCGGAAATCGTCTCGCAATACTTTCAGCCCATCCGCCAGGAGAAAATCCTCACTGCGAAAGTTATCACCAACCCGAAGCCCGGCGTCTTCATTTTTGATTTTGGCCAGAATCTCAGCGGTGTGCCGCGACTGCGCGTCGAGGGTCCTCGAGGAACGGACATCCAGTTGCGGTTCGCCGAGGTTTTGAACCCCGATGGGACCATGTATGTGGAGAACCTGCGCACGGCAAAAGCCACCGACCACTTCATCACCGCAGGGAAAGGAATCGAAGAGTATCAGCCTGCGTTCACATTTCATGGATTCCGCTACGTGGAGATCACCGGCTTTCCAGGTAAACCAACGGCAGAGGCGCTGAAGGCCGTCGCCATTCACACCGATGCCCCTTTTACCATGCAGCTGCACACCGGAAACCCGATGCTGAATCAGCTGTGGAGCAACATCCTTTGGGGGCAGCGGTCAAATTTTGTCGGTGTACCCACGGATTGCCCGCAGCGCGATGAGCGATTGGGCTGGACCGCCGATGCCCAGGTGTTCTGGCGCGCGGCCTCCTACAATATGGATTTGACCGCCTTCTCCCGAAAGTTCGGAATCGACCTGCTTGGCACGCAGGTGGGCTCGGACATGTATGGCATCTTTGCTCCGGGCACCATCCAGCCGAATCCGGGATTTGGCGCCGGATGGAGCGATGCCGGCGTCGTCATTCCTTGGACTTCGTGGATTCAGACGGGCGACAAATCGATCATCGAACAAAACTGGCGTGGCATGGAGAAGTATCTCGCCGCCATCGAAAGCGCGAACCCGGATTATCTGTGGAAGAAGAACTACGGAATCCCCTTTGGTGACTGGCTGTCGCCGGAGGGCCCGACTCCCGAGGATATTGTCGCCACCGCTTATTGGGCCTATGACGTGACCCTTATGAAGCAGATGGTCCACGCACTAGGCAAGGATGCGGATGAGAAGAAGTACGCGGAACTCTTTGAGAAAATCAAAGACTCCTTTAACAGGGCCTACGTGCGGCCAGACGGCTTTGTGGGCGGTGTGCCTCCTCCGCCCGTCTTCGCCTCTGGTACTGCTACAAAACTCAGCGATAAACCTGTAGATACTCAGACCGGTTATGTCCTTGCCCTGAAGATAAATCTATTGCCTGACGCTCTGCGCAGCGCCGCGGCACAGAAGCTGGTAGACAAAATCGCGGCAAATCACGGACGGCTGGCCACCGGTTTTCTCGGTACTCCCTACTTGCTGGAGGCGCTAGCGGATACCGGCCACACGGACGTGGCCTATCGATTGTTGTTGAGCACCGAGTATCCATCCTGGGGATACCTCGTAGGGCACGGTGCAACCACGATGTGGGAGCGTTGGAACGGGGATCAGATGCGCGGGGATCCCAGCATGAATTCCTACAATCACTATGCCTACGGGGCCGTGGCGGACTGGATCTACCGTTATGCCGCTGGCATTGATGCCACCGTATCAGATCCCGGCTTTCACACTATCTATCTCCATCCGAACTTCGACGCGCAGTTGGGCAGCGTGGAACTTGAATATCAGTCCCACTTTGGGCCGGTTCGCTCCGCATGGTCGGACAGCGGAATAGAGGCGGTGTGGAACGTCACTCTCCCTCCTAACACAAAAGGAGCCTTGCCGATTTCATCCGAGATGGTCAGCCGCTGGACTCTCGATGGCGACCCGATTGTGCGGAATTCGAAATTGAAGGCCATTGGCAAGCAAGGGGCTGAAGAAGTGTTCGAAGTTCCAGCGGGAACCTACACCTTTAAGGTCAAATTAGTACAGCCTTGAACGCCCTAGAAAAATACAGGCTACGCCTTATCAAGAGGCGTGGGTCCACCAGGTAACTCTCTGCTGTCGAAGGACCCAGTTTTCACAAGAAACACAGCGAGGTGTTTCATGCGCAGGACTTGGAACTTGGTGAAACTGGTTTCGCTGCTCTCAGTATTGACTGTTTGCCTTGTAGCTCGCGTACCGGGGAAGGCAGTTGGCGACACACTCGAAAGCGGTTTCCTGAACCCTCCGGATTCCGCAAAGCCCCGCGTCTGGTGGCACTGGATGAACGGGAACATCACGAAGGAAGGGATCAAGCTTGACCTCGAGTGGATGAAGCGCGTGGGCATCGGCGGTTTTCAGAATTTTGATGCCGCGCTGAACACACCAAAACTGGTGGACAAGCGTCTCGTCTACATGACGCCGGAATGGAAAGACGCATTTCAATACACAACGAACCTTGCTGACCAACTCGGGTTGGAAGAGGCCATCGCAGGCTCGCCCGGTTGGAGCGAGTCCGGCGGTCCTTGGGTCAAGCCTTCCCACGGCATGAAAAAATTTGTCTGGAGCGAAACTTATGTCCAGGGCGGCCAGCCATTCACTGGCAGACTTCCCAAACCACCCTCCGTCACCGGTCCTTACCAGAATATTCCACTTTTTGATTTCCTGGCGACTATCAGCGGCGAAAAACCTCCAGCCCCGCCTGAATTTTATGCCGACACCGCAGTGATTGCTTTCCCCGCGCCAGGGAGTGATGTCCCCGATGCCGAGCTGCGGCCGAAGGTGACCTCCAGTGGCGGAAACATTGACGCCACTGTATTGGCGGACGGCGACTTTACAAAGATCGCGGCACTGCCCAAAGCTCCTGTCGGCCAGCAGGCCTGGGTGCAATTCGAATTTGCCAAGCCGCAAGCGATTCGCGCGCTCACCTTTGCCCTGGGAGGTCCGGTAAATCCATTTCAGGACATTGTGGGGGGAGCGGCCCCGGGCCCTGACCTGGAAGCCAGCGAGGACGGCGTTTCATTCCGGAAAGTTTCCGCAATTCCCAACGACGGCGCCCAGGTGCACACGATTTCTTTCGAGGAGACAACCGCACGTTTCTTTCGAGTGAGTTTTACAACCCCGCCTCCATTCCCCGGACCGCCGGCGATGCAATTCGACGCCGATTTTGGCGATTTTAACGTCCCGCCGTTCAGGGATTATGCGATTGCGGAAATGGCGCTTCACGCCGGAGCACGTGTTAACCGTGTGGAAGAAAAAGCTGCGTTCGCAACTTTGACGAATCTCTACACAGCTCCCACTCCACGTGTGGCGGCGGCAGACGCTGTCGCAAAAAGTGC
>WNGC01003122.1_pt1 | contig 10124 bp, 6 predicted proteins | sample 5400051 | NCBI WGS metagenome assembly WNGC01 (sample SAMN13153368, study PRJNA577476) | soil metagenome | isolation source: 20 cm soil or saprolite under grassland replicate 2 | place: USA:California | collected 2016-06-15 | reverse complement strand
GAGCGGACGTTCGCCGGAGAACACGATGTGCAGGAGTTTTTGCGAAGAAGCGCGATCGAAGAAAAAGCTCATGCGCGCGCGTTGAGCGCGATGGCGCCGCCCGTCAGTCCGCGCACCGCGCTGGATAAAATCCTGAAACGGGAACGCTGGCATGGACGCGGTGGCAGTTGGGTGGCTGACGCAATCTACGGTGCAAACGATGGGCTTGGCGCTGTATTTGGAATCGTTTCCGGCGTTGCCGGCGCAACGAACAATCAACAGCATTACATTCTGATCTCCGGGCTTGCGGGCATGCTCGCTTCGACGTTGTCCATGGGGGCAGGCGCGTATCTTGCGGCAAAAAGTGAAGCAGAAGTATACGAGGCAGAAATCTCGCGCGAGCGCGCCGAGGTCGAAGAAAATCCAGAGGAGGAAATCGAAGAAATGTCACTCTTCTACCAGTTGCAGGGATTCACTCCTGAAGAGTCGCAGAAAATGGCTGAGCGCCTCGCCCAACAACCCGAACAATTCGTGCAGGCGATGGCGCAAAGCGAACTCGGCCTGTCTGAGCACCGGTTTCCGAATTACTGGACTGCTGCGATTTCGGCTGCCGTTTCCACTGCGATCGGCGCTTTTATTCCAATCATCCCATTCTTTTTCTTCGGTGGCATGGCTGCGGTAATCGCTTCCTTCGGCATCAGTTTGGTAGCGCACTTTGCTGTGGGCGCCTTGAAATCGCTGATCACAATCCGTTCCTGGTGGGCGTCGGGCTTGGAGATGACGTGGATTGGTATCATCGTCGCGGTCGTAACTTACGGCCTCGGCCTCGCCTTTGGCTCGTTAGGCTAAATGTCTGTATCTCCTTCGGTGCCTTATCGGACGTCCCGCGATTGGGACGACGAAATCCCGCAAGCGGAATGAGACGAACGCTGGCGGTAGTTCGACTAGCGAGACGCAACTCGTTGGCAAAGGTGGAGTTTAGTGATCGCAAGCCAAGTTGGCACAAGCATTGCAAAGGAAATTGACACCGCCGCAAACAAGCGGTTGAGAGATAAGTCAGTGACAAGAATTCTAATCGCAGACGATCAGCGCGACGTGCTCGAAGCGCTACGCATCTTGCTCAAAGGCGAGGGTTATCAGACGGAAGCCGTCACGTCGCTCGCAGGCATTTTTAACGCGCTGGAAAAAAAAGAGTATGCGCTGTTGCTGATGGATCTGAATTATACGCGCGATACCACGTCCGGCCAGGAAGGTTTATCAGCCATTTCGAAAATTCAGGCGATCGACAACATGCTGCCAATTGTTGTGATGACCGCCTGGGCAACGATTGAGTTGGCCGTGGACGCAATGAAACGCGGTGCGCGCGATTTTGTAACCAAGCCGTGGGATAACCAGCGATTGCTGGCGATTGTGAGAACGCAAATCGAGCTCGCTTCAGCGCTCCGTCGCGAACGTAAGCTTGAGGCGGAAAACGAAATGCTGCGCGGGACCATGCCAGATTTGATTGCGCAATCGCCTGTTATGCGGCCTGTCATCGAAATGATTTCACGCGTGTCGCCATCTGATGCGAACGTGCTAATTACCGGCGAGAACGGGACTGGGAAAAGTTTAATTGCGCGGGCGATTCACGCGCTGTCGCCTCGAGCGGCGCGCACCATGATAACCGTAAACATGGGCGGGTTGTCCGAGACACTTTTTGAGAGCGAACTCTTCGGACATGTAAAAGGCGCCTTCACTGACGCAAAGGCGGATCGAGCAGGCCGATTCGAACTCGCGGATGAGAGCACGCTTTTCCTCGACGAGATCGCCAATATCCCGCTTGCTCAACAGGCAAAACTGTTGCGGGTGATCGAGACTGGAGATTTTGAACGGGTAGGCTCATCGAAAACTCTGCATGCAAACGTGCGCATCATTTCCGCTACGAATGCAAATCTTCAGAATGAAGTTGCAGCCGGTCGTTTTCGGCAGGACTTACTGTTTCGCCTGAATACAATTCAGGTCACGCTGCCGGCTTTGCGAGAGCGGCGGGAGGACATCATGCCGCTCGCCAACAGCTTCGTTCGTCAACACGCAGAGCGTTATCGGAAACCGATTAGCGGTTTCGATGAAACTGCACGAGAGCGTTTGCTGCAACATTCTTTCCCCGGAAATGTTCGCGAGCTCGATCACATCGTCGAACGCGCGGTGCTTATGACGCAAGATCGACAAATCAGAACGAGCGATCTGGGTCTGACGACCAGCGCCGCCGAAACGCGCAATCTCGAGGACATGAGCCTTGAAGAAGTGGAGGCGTTTCTGATTAAAAAGGCGTTGGCCCGAAATGACGGCAATGCGCGCAAAGCGGCAGAGGCCCTCGGCTTGAGCAGAAGCGCGTTCTACCGTCGCCTGCAGCAATATGGTTTATGAATGGGTAGCGCACGCGTCTCGCGTGCTGGGGAGCACAGGCTGCCAGCCTGTAGGTCTCGGCAGCTTGCCGAGACCGGGGAAGGCCGACACGTCGGAATGGCGCGTGCAAAGATGTTGCCGGCAGGGCTGCCGGCAACTGCAGGCTAGCAGCCTGCGCTCCCCGGAAGCGCGTCGTTCCGAGTGGAAATGAATCGGGCACCTAAAAGTCGCCACCGTCTTTCCTACGAAGGGAGAATTAGCTGGCTCACACTTGCTGCAGTCGCTCCTGCAATTGTTGTTGCTCTCGCACTCCTCTGGTTTGGTGACTACAGCGCAAAGCTTCAGTGGACGCTAACGATCGTCATCGTTGGCTGCTTCGCCGTGTTTATCTCATCCACGCGCGAACACATGGTTCGCCCATTGCAAACGATGTCCAATCTGCTGGCTGCGCTCCGCGAGGGCGATTACTCCATCCGTGCGCGCGGCGCTCGCGCAGGCAGCGCGCTGGGGGAAGTCCTTATCGAAATTAATTCACTGGGCGAAACGTTGCGTCAGCAGCGTCTCGGCGCGTTCGAAGCGACTGCGCTGTTGCGCACGATCATGAGTGAAATTGACGTGGCAATTTTTACGTTCGATCCAGAGCGGCATCTGCGCCTTGTCAATCGCGCCGGCGAAGCGCTGTTGGCCCAACCGATGGACAAGCTGCTGAGCAAAACGGCGGAGGAACTCGGGCTTGGCCGTTGTTTTGATGCGGACCAGGACGAACCGCTAACATTGAATTTTCCCGGGGCGTCAGGTCGGTGGGGCATTCGCCGAAGCACTTTTCGCGAACAAGGTTTGCCGCACGAATTGCTCGTGTTGACAGATCTCAGCCGTACATTGCGTGAAGAGGAACGTCGCGCCTGGCAACGCCTCGTGCGAGTGCTCGGTCACGAGATGAACAATTCGCTGGCGCCAATTAAATCGCTTGCCGCCAGCTTGGAATCGCTGCTGCGACGCGACCCTCTTCCACCGGATTGGAAAGAAGATGCAGGTGCGGGATTGAACTCTATTGCCTCCCGGGCCGATTCGCTCAGCCGTTTCATGCAGGCTTACACGCGGTTGACAAAACTTCCGCCGCCGCAAAAACAGGATGTCGACCTTGCTAGTTTGGTGCAGCGGGTCGTGGACTTGGAACCAAGGCTCAAGGTGCAAGTTGTGTCAGGTCCAAAAACCGTGATTCGTGCCGACGCGGCCCAGATTGAACAGGCGTTGATCAATCTGGTGCACAACGCTGCTGATGCGGCGCTTGAAACTCAAGGAAACGTCGCGATCGGGTGGCGTGAGAAAGAAGGTTGCGTTGAGATCTTTGTTCAAGACGAGGGGCAAGGCATTATGAACCCGGCAAATCTTTTCGTGCCGTTTTTCACCACAAAGCCCGAGGGTTCCGGGATCGGTCTGCCATTGAGTCGTCAAATTGCCGAAGCCCATGCAGGATCGCTGGCGCTAACGAATCGGGAAACTGGCCACGGCGCAGAGGCTGTGTTGCGCTTGCCGCGCTAATTCGTTCGAAGTGCGGCGACATGTCGCCGCCATAAAAAGCGCGGACATGTCCGCGCCTCCAAATTGCGTCCCGAACTTGGGACAGTGCAATCCCACAAGCGGATTGAAAAACAAGCGGCTGCGATTTGTCGGTAAAATGTAAGTCGCTGATGGAGCGCAGCATGTGACTTTGTTTTGTGGTTGGCACGGACATTGCATTAACAGCGGACAACAAAGGATAAAGACATGAAGCCAATCACTCTAACAGCTCGTAATCGCCGGAGCTTTCCACTGGTTGAATGCAATTATCAGCCGATGAGGCTCAACGGATATCAGGCACGATGTGCCAGAATTGAGGCACCATCTTTTCGAAATATTAGCCGTCAGTATTTTCAAAAAGAGGCGCGACGCGATTTCGTCGGCGAAGCATTGTTGTTCGCAATCATGATCGTTCTGGCCGCAGCGCCATTGCTCAGCGCGGCATCTGCCCTTAGCGAGTTTTGTCGAGCGATCGCTCCGCATTGATCAGCCGTGATATCGCAGCGAAAAACGAAAGAAGAAACGATTGTGCGTCCGGCCGGATTCGCGCCGAGTCTTTCCTCGATGGACGTGCCGCGCAAAGGCGTTGCGGCGAAGAAACGCAAACGCCGCATCATGATCATTGCTGCCTCCGTCCTCGGGTTGATTCTGGCGACGGTTGCAATCTCGCGGTTAAAACCAGCAGTGCCGAGCGTAGATCGCTCGACGGTCTGGATCGACACGGTTAAACGCGGCCCAATGGTGCGTCAGGTGCGCGGTTTGGGGACGCTCGTTCCCGAAGACATCCGTTGGATTCCGGCAAACACAGAAGGTCGCGTCGAAAAAATAAATATCTGGCCGGGAACAAAAGTTGAACCAGGCGACGTTATATTAGAGTTGAGCAGCCCCGAACTGGAGCAGAGCGCACACGAGGCCGAATCTAAGGCGAAAGGCGCCGAGGCCGATCTCGCGACATCCCGCGCAACGTTGCAACGCGAGCTTCTCGATCAGGAATCTAAAACTGCGGCCGCGCATTCCGCATATGAGCAGGCGAAAATGGAGCGGCAAACCAATGACCAGCTGGCGAAGAACGGGCTCGTCGCCGATCTCGTTTACAAAACTTCAAAAATCAAAGAAGACGAATGTCAGAAGAGCGACGAGATCGAGTTGAAGCGGTTGGCGTTCGCTCGCGATTCGATCGAGCCGCAGTTGGCCGCGAAGCAGGCGGCAGTCGATCAAGCGAATCAGCTCGCAAAATTGAAGTTTGATCAAGTTGAAGCGCTGCATGTACGCGCCGGAATGTCGGGCGTGTTGCAACAATTGCCCGTGCAAATCGGGCAGCGATTGAAGGTGGGAGATAACCTCGCGCGGGTTGCGGATCCGACGAAACTGAAAGCGCAGGTCAAAATTGCTGAGACTCAGGCAAAGGATATTCAGATAGGTCAGAAAGCAGTGATCGATACCCGAAACGGCACGGCGAATGGTCATGTCACGCGCGTCGATCCCGCAGTGGAGCAGGGGACAGTGACAGTTGAGGTTGCCTTCGATGAGCCCTTACCGAAAGGGGCGCGTCCCGATCTCAGCGTCGACGGAACGATCGAGCTCGAGCATCTGGATGACGTTATCTACGTAGGCCGGCCGGCATTCGGACAGGAGAACAACACCGTCGGCATGTTCAAGCTCGTCAACGGCACCTCGGAAGCGGCGCGCACTCCGGTTAAGCTCGGCAAGAGTTCCGTGAATACCATTCAGATCTTGGATGGTCTTCAACCCGGAGATCAGGTCATCCTCTCGGATACCAGCGCGTGGGACGCACACGACCGGATCAGACTCAATTGATGATTTCTGCGCGCTGATTGCTGATTTTGGAAATGAACCCACAGGATTTGAAAAACCGCACGAAGCAATTCGCGCTCATTTTGGAGTGCGCGGACATGTCCGCGCTTTCCAAAGCGGTCCCGCAGCCGCGGGATCGCCGCACTCCAAAGCGCGTCGAGCCCGATCAGCGATCAGCAATCAGAAATCAGCAATCAGCAATACGAACATGACAACAGCATCACCTCATCCTCACACGACGACCTCCACCGGTAATGGCGCAACGCCATTGATCCGACTAGAAGGCGTTACAAAAGTTTTCCTCACTGACGAAGTAGAAACGCACGCCCTTTCGGGGATCCATCTCGATATTCGCGAAGGCGAATATGTTTCAATTGCGGGACCGTCTGGTTGCGGCAAGACCACGCTGTTGTCGATTCTCGGATTGCTCGATACCCCTTCAGGGGGCAGCTATGCGCTAAAGGGTAATGAAGTCGCGAATCTTTCGTTCGCTGAGCGTGCACGCGTCCGCAACCGCGAGATCGGTTTCATTTTCCAAAGTTTCAATTTAATCGGCGATCTCAGCGTTTTTGAGAATGTTGAATTGCCGCTGACCTATCGCGGCATGAGCGCCGGTGACCGCAAAGCGCTTGTCACCGAAGCTCTGGAGCGAGTTGGCATGGCGCATCGAGCAAAACATCTGCCCAGTCAGCTCTCGGGTGGCCAACAGCAGCGTGTCGCAGTCGCGCGTGCGCTTGCCGGCAGGCCTGCGATTCTGCTGGCGGACGAGCCGACTGGAAACCTTGACTCGCGCAATGGCGAAGCGGTCATGAGTCTGCTCAGAGAATTGCATCAGGGTGGCGCCACAATTTGCATGGTCACGCACGACGAGCGCTTCGCTCAGCATGCCGATCGCACCGTGCATTTGTTTGACGGCCGTGTCGTTGAAGACAGGATCGCCGCGTAGGGAAAGAGGAATGAATGATCTAAGATTTGCTCTCCGCCAACTCCGCAAATCGCTCGGATTTACGTCCGTTGCGGTCATCACGCTCGCGCTGGGCATTGGCGCCAACGCCGCCATCTTCACGCTGGTGCGCGGCGTGCTCATTAAGCCTCTGGTCAACCGCGGCGAGGATCGGCTGATTTATATCCGGCAGAGCGCGCTGGGTATCGGCAACAAGAACAGCACTTGGTCGATACCGGAAATTCAGGACTTAAAGGCGCGGGTCAAGACCCTCACCGAGTTCGGCGACTTCTCGACCGTCCCCTTCACGATCATCGGTCTCGGCGAGCCTCGCGAAGTCAATGGCGGCGTGGTCAACGGGTCCTTTTTCGAGGTGATGGGCCTGCATCCGGTGGTTGGGCGTCTCATCGGCCCCGAAGATGACGGCCCCAAGGCTGCCAGCGTCGTTGTGCTCACCTATCGTTTCTGGTCGAACACCCTCAAGCGAGATCCTGCCGTTATTGGCAAAACCATTCACCTTGGGAGCGTTGGGGAAGATCGCTCCGCCACCATCATCGGCGTGCTCGAGGATTGCGTTCCATATCCACAGGAGACCGAAATCATCGCCAACGTGGCCAGCAGTCCCCATCATCTCTCGGCAACCATGGTTACCGAGCGTGTCCATCGCATGACGGAGTTTTTTGCGCGTCTCGCTCCCGGAGCCAGCCTCGAACAGGCGCGCGTCGAATTACGCTCCGTGTACGCCACGATAAAAAAAGACCACCCCAATGCTTACTCGAAGCAGGCAGACTTCCAAATCTCGGCAAAACTGCTTCGCGACCAGATCACTTCGGGCGCCAGGACCGTGCTGCTCGTTTTGCTTGCAGCGTCAGCCCTGGTCTTCGTCGTCGCGTGTTCCAATGTGGCGAACCTTATCCTCGCGCGCACCGTTCGCCGGGAAGGAGAGCTGGCGATACGAACCGCACTCGGCGCAAGCACAGGCGCGCTTCGCCGCATGTTGCTGGCCGAAAGCCTTGTGCTCTGCGGCTCCGGCGCAGCGCTCGGCGTCTTGAGCGCGCAATGGATGGTTGAAGTTCTGGCTCGTTACGCGTCGCGCTTTTCGGTTCGCGCACTCGATCTTACCGTCGATTCCACCCTGCTATGGGTGGGCGTGGCGCTCGCCTTTGTCGCCGCGGTGATTTTGGCCTTCGCCCCGCGCTTGCCCGCTGACACGTCTGGTGCACTGCACTTGTCGAGCGGCAGCTTCTGGGTAACCGGCAGCAAGAGCCGCCAGCGTATCTTCGTCGTGACGCAAATCGCCGCATCATTCGTGCTGCTCGCTGGCACGAGCATGCTGCTCACCACACTCATCGCGCTGCAAAGGACGCGGACCGGTATGGACACGCGCCGTGTCCTTACGGTAAACGTTCCCGCGATATTCTACGGAAAGACAGGCCGGCAAGTTGTCGATTTTTACAAGGAAGTCATCCGTCGCATTGATGCGCTTCCGGGTGTCGATGCGACCGCCTTTGGGATGGTCGCTCCGTGGCGCGATGCCGGCTCTGGTCCCAGCCTCCAATTCGGTGCCGATGGTCACGTTCTCGCCGCGGGCGAAGAGGATCCCCGGGCGCAGTTCCGTGTTATCTCTCCTGGGTTCTTTAGGGCGCTAGGCGTTCCCATCATTGCGGGACGCGACTTCAATGAGCAGGACGGTCGAAGCAAAGAGCCCGTCGCCATCATCAGCGAAACCTTCGCGCAGCGCATGTTCCCCAAGCAGGACCCCATCAATCGGCACGTGCTCTGGAGCGATCCCGTCTTGAAAGTCACCAGCAAGAACCCGCCGCCGCCGCAACGCATCATTGGCGTCGCCGCCGATATTGACGAGGAGAATATCGTTCCCGAGCCCACCCTCACCGTCTACAACACCTTTGAACAGGGTCCACTTTTGCGCGGCCGCCTTTTCATCCACACCAGTGCTAACCCTTATTCACTCATCACGCCGGTCACGCGCATTATTCGCGACCTGTCCGCGGATCAACCCATTGAGCGCGCCGCTACGCTCGAAGACGCCCGCGCTGAAGTGCTCACCCCGCACCGATTGAACTCGGTGGTGTTTGGCGTGTTCGCCGCAGTCGCATTGTCGATTGCTGTGGTCGGCGTCGCGGGCGTGCTGGCGTTTTCTGTCAGCGCGCGCACGCGGGAGTTCGGTATCCGGCTGGCGCTTGGATCGCAGCCGCAGCGTCTTTTCAAAGATGTCATCACGGAAGGCGCCGCAATGGCCGCGGCTGGCATCATTGCAGGCGCGGTATTCGGATTTGTCCTGGCGCGTGTGGCACACAGCTATTTCACAGATGTAAGTATGCCTGGCGTTTTTCCGGCGGCCGCCTCTGCGTTTGCGCTGCTGACGGTCGCCGTGGTCGCGTCGATGCTGCCCGCAGCGCGCGCCGCGAGTGTCGACGTTATTCAAGCGTTGCGAACTGAATGATATGAACCACCTAAAGTTCGTCCTGCGCCATCTGCGCGCTTCGTACAGCGCGCCGATCGCACAGTGCACTTATTTGGTAGGCGCGTCGTTGAAGACAGGGTCGCGGCCTGATGAAATTTCTTCCCGCCCAACATGATTCGTGACTTTAAATTTGCGTTTAGGCAGCTCTTAAAGGCTCCAGGGTTCACGACTGCGGCGGTGATTGTGCTAGCACTCGGCATTGGCGTGAACACGGCCGTGTTCAGCCTGGTGAACACGGTTTTCTTTGCCCCTCCTGCTTACGCCGAGCCCCACGAAGTGGTGCAGCTCTTTTCCCAAGACCAGAAGAACCCTAAAAAATTTCGCGGTTTTTCTTATCCGACTTTTCTCGACATCCGCAAGCAGAACACGGTTTTCAGCGACGCAATGAGTTTCAATCTGTCGTTGATCGGTATCGGCCAGAAAGGCAATACGCGACGCGCGTTCGCCGCAATCGTCAGTTCGAACTATTTCTCCGTCCTCGGAGTCCCGCTGGCCCGAGGCCGCGCATTTCTGCCAGAAGAGGAAACTCCCGGCCGCAACGCCCCGGTTGCGATCGTCAGTTACCGTTATTGGCAGAAGCAGGATCTTGATCCAAGAGTGATCGGCTCGCAGGTGCTTATCAACGGCCGGTCGTTCACGATCGTCGGAATCACGCCGAAGCGATTCACTGGCACGATGCAAATTTTGTCGCCGGAGGTTTGGCTACCGATGAGTGTCTATGATCAAGTAGCGAACAATTTTGAGTCGGAGAACAGGACGGCGATTGACGATCGCACAGGAACGCAGTTGCGCATTATCGGGCGACTTAAACCTGGGATGACCGCAGCCGCGGCCAAGCCCGCGCTCGAAGGGCTCGCGGCCAATTTGGAAAAAGCGTACCCGGTCGAGCAAAAGGACCAAACGTTCACGGTAAGGTCAGTGCCACATAACACGGTTAGCAACAACCCGGCTGCCGAC
>WNGC01003118.1_pt1 | contig 10131 bp, 5 predicted proteins | sample 5400051 | NCBI WGS metagenome assembly WNGC01 (sample SAMN13153368, study PRJNA577476) | soil metagenome | isolation source: 20 cm soil or saprolite under grassland replicate 2 | place: USA:California | collected 2016-06-15 | reverse complement strand
CATAACGCCCCGGGGCCTCCTGGCGTGGTCGGGCGCGCGGCGCTCTCGCGCAAGCCATTGCTGCGCCTCGGGCATTTCCCCGGCAGGATGGGGTTTGGCGTTGAACGCGCCGTGCCGCTTCAGTACACTGGCCGGCCCGCCGCCCTCGCCACGTGCACGGGTGTGGCGCGGGGTCTCGCGAAGGTTCGGGGTGTAGCTCAGCCTGGTAGAGCACTACGTTCGGGACGTAGGAGTCGCAGGTTCAAATCCTGTCACCCCGACCACTGAATTCATTGAAGAAAATTTCTGCGATTTGGGTCGGGGTGCCATCAAATTTTCGCTCGGGGTACCGTCGGGGTGTCACTATTTGTTGAGCCCTCGACCCTAGTTACGAGCAGTGTGCTTCGAACGCAATTCGCACGCCCGATCGGCACTACTCTTAGCCCGCGAATCAAACCGCTGCTCGTCAGTCCAGTGTGTAATCAACGGGCGATCCTTTCAAATACGCAACTGCAACGGGTCGCCGCGACAACCCATGGGCGATGTGACATCTCTCTAAGGGGCCACCTGGAGCGAACTTTCGCGCCTACCCGATTTCTCATTCACACGCCAATCCGGGTTTTCTTCGGCAACCAAACTTCGTCAGGCGCACCCACCGAGCCCTTCGGCTTTTTGAAACGAGTTGAACTGTGAACCGACGCATCAATGTCATGATCGATGACGACACCTGGGGATTCCTTGGCAGAATCCCCGCGGGCGACCGGAGCCGGACGATCAACCAAGCATTGCGAGCATGGGTTGCACGACGGCGTCGCGCAGATGCCGTTCTAGAAATGGAGAAGTTGGCCGAACGGCTACCTAAGGTGAGCACCGCCGAGGTTGCAAGCTGGGTCCGAGAGGATCGAAATCAGGGGCACTGATGCCCCTGCCAGTTGTCGTACCGGACGCCTCGGTCTTGCTGAAATGGGTATTGCCGCCAGCGGATGAACCCAACGCTGATCGACCTCTTCACTTGCGCAGTGCGATCCTGCACGAGCGCATCCGGGCACTGGTTCCGTCGCTGTGGTTCTACGAGGTTAGCAACACGGTGGCGCGACGGTTCCCGGAGCAGGCCACCCAATGGCTCATGTCGATGATGAAATTCGGGCTCGAAGAGGCGCCGCTGTCGGAACGCTGGCTAACGACTGCCCTAGGATTGACCGCCCGCTGCAGCAGCTCCTTCTACGATGCGGCGTACCATGCCGTGGCGCTGGTTCACGGCGGCGTATTTATTACGGCCGATTCCCGCTACGCCTTACTGGCTCAGAAGGAAGGCGCCGTCGTTCTGATCAGCGAGTGGCAACCGCCGGAGCCTCAAGCGAAGCGCGGCGGCCAGTAGTGCCCGAGTTTCCGCGTTTGCTCGACCCGGTTTACACTTGCGAGATTTCCTCAACTAGCCGCTCAATGCGCGCAACCCATGCCTCTCATTCCGCGCAGTGATCAGGAAACTCGGCCCGAGACTTATATCGTTGCGGATTTACGGGTCGATGTCGGGCGTCAATCCGTTTCCCGAGGCGACGTCGACATTGCCCTCCCCAATTTGTCATTCCGTCTACTGGTGGCATTGATTCAAGAGGCTCCGAACGTCGTCAGCAATGACCGGCTCATGGAGCTTGTGTGGCCCGGGCAGGTCGTCAGTCCGGAAACTGTCAACAAGCGGGCCACCCTTCTGCGCGAGGCGCTGGGGGATAACGCGAAGGAGCCCCGCTATTTCTCCGGCGTACGCAGTCGCGGCTATCGGCTGGTTGCCGAGGTCACTCGCGCCGAACGCCTCGCGTCGCCGCTCGAGGCGCCGGCGCCCAATACCGTGTCCGCCCCGCCGCGCATCGAATCGTCCGGGCGAGACACGGCTGCGAGCGAAACTCAAAACATCCCCACGAAGCGGACCCCGAAGCTGTGGCTCGGGTTTTCGCTCTTCCTGGTCGTCGTGCTCGCGGTCGGCATTGTTGCGCGCACCATCCTCAGAGGTCACCGATCGGGTGTCCCAATCTCGACGCAGAATCAGCAACCAGTCAACGCGCCATTCGAAACGCACGCGCACACCGTGGCGGTGTTGCCGTTTGAAAATATGAGTGCGGAAAGAGCCGATGCCTACCTGGCACGCGGTGTTCCGGAGATGATCCTGAATCGCCTGTCTCGCGTGACCGGCCTTGCCGTGATCGCGCGCAATTCCTCGTTCGCGCTGACGACGACGGGCATCGATTCGCAGGAGATCGGGCGGCGACTCGATTCCGGCTATCTGGTCAACGGCAGCGTGCAGCGCAAGGCTGACCGCCTGCGTGTGGCAGTACAACTCGTTGATACCACCGCGGGCACGCTGATTTGGTCCGCTAGTTTCGATCGCGCCCTGAAGGACATATTCACCGTCGAGGACGAGATCGCCGATCAAGTCGCCGGCGCGCTCTCCTCGCGCCTTGGCGGCCTCGGACCGAGTCGCGACACGCATCAGCGCAGCGGCAATATCGAGGCATACCTCGCCTACCTGCGGGGCCGCACCCTGCTGGGACGGTTCACGGTGGCCGAATCGGATGCCGCGGTGCCTTATCTCGAGAAGGCCATCGCCCTAGATCCGAATTTCTCAGCGGCCTACGCCTCGCTCTACGATGCACGTCTGCAGGCGGCTAAGGAACGCCACGAGGATCTGGGACCGGTCCGGCAACGCTTCCGTCCTTTGATCGATCGCGCGCTGGCGATCGATCCCAATTCAGGCTGCGCCTATTTTGCCCGGGCGATGTGGGGGGATGCGTCGCTGGAGGCGCGCAAGGCCGATTTTCTCCGCGGTGTCGCGCTCGATCCCAGCAACGGCCGCGGCCTCACCGCGTACGCTGAATTCCTGAGCTGGCAGATGGAACGGCCCCAGGAAGGAGCGCCTATCCTGCAGCGCGCCCTACAGATTGATCCGATGTCGCCGGAAGCCCACTTCCACGCCGCCATGATGAGCCTCTACGAAGGCGGCGCAGCCGTGGAGGAGCAAAACATGCTCTACGTGCTGGAGCTCGATCCACAATTCGTTCCGGCGCTACAAAAAGTTGGAGTTTACCGTTGGCTGTTCCACGACAAGCTGGCCGAAGCCGCGCAGATTCTGGAGCACGCCATTGCGCTCGACCCGGACAATCCCGGGCCGCGTCACACCGCAATGGCCGTGTATCTGGACCTGGGCGACGAGCAGGCAGCGCGCGCTGTGGCCGCCGGAACAACGCAGAGCGCACGCTCCATCACTTTGCTGTCGATATATGAGGGTGACTGGAGAGCAGCCGCGCACGCTGCATACGAGGACGTTCGCTGGGATGACGCTTGCCAGAACTGGCTGGAAGCCGAAGCGCTACGCGACTACGCGCTGAAAACCGGTGAGTTGAGACGAGCCATAGCGTTCATCAACGCCAATTTCTACTTCGAGAGCGACCCAGCGGCCCACCTGGAAGTCTGCAATTACAATGCGGCCATCGTGCTCTCACAGCTGCTGGCGGCCCAAGGGCACACATCGGAGGCTCAGCAACTGCGGCGTGCGACCGTGTCAGCCATCGACGCCAACACCGCGAAATACGCGGGCGGCCTGCGCCGGATTCGCGCCGGAGCCCTGTTGCTGGACGGACGTAGGGACGCGGCTCTCGATGCACTGGCGGAGGATTTCCGCTCCGGGGACTACCGGTTCTGGTGGTATACGCTCAAATTCGATCCCCTATGGTTGCCCCTGCACGGCGACTCCAGCTTCCAGGCCATCGTGAGCGACGTGCAGCGTCACATCGACGCTGAGCGCAACCAGCTCGAGGAATTGCGGCGTCACGGCGATGTCCCCGACGCGCACCGGCCCAACTACCCTTCCAGGAAACCACGAACCGAATGAGGGGCGCGCCATTTGGCGTCCGGACCGCCGGAATAGCGCTATGGGCGGGCCTGTCCTGCGCGACGCCGATACGCGACGTGGCTGCGGCGGACGCCCAGACGTCGAACGATCTCGAAGAAGTCGTCGTGACGGGAACTCACGTCCACGGTGCGGTTGCAGCAGGTTCCAAGCCGATCCTCATCACCCGTGAGCAGATCGATGCCAGTGGCTACGAACGGATCGAGGACGTGCTGGCGACCGTGACCCAGAATGTCAATCGTGGCAATGCGGCCGTCCAGGATGGCAACGAGGTCAACAACTTCTTTGACCGCGGCGCCGAGGTGCAGTTGCGCGGCCTGGGTGTCGGCACCACGCTCGTGCTGGTGAACGGCCAGCGCCAGGGGGAGAGCGGCTATCAGGGATCGTTCACCGATGTGTCGAGCATCCCGGCCTCGGCCGTCGAACGCATCGAGATCCTGCCCGAGGGCGCATCCGCGCTGTATGGCTCGGATGCCATCGGTGGCGTCGTGAATATCATCTTCCGAAAAGACTTCGAGGGCCTGGAAGCGCGTGCGCGCGCATCGACGGCTGGCGGAAATGCCACCGAGCGCACGCTGGCCGCACTCTGGGGCCACTCCGGGTCGGACGGTCACGTGCTGTTGGGCCTTCAATACGACGACAGCCGTGCCCTGGCCTGCAGTGCAAGAGCGCCTTGTGCCGCCGGCGGTTACTTCCGGAAGTTTGGCGGCAGCGACATGCGCGTTGTGGGTGGCAACCCCGGAACGCTCCTCGATCCCGTCACATCGCAGCCAATTGCGGCCATCCCGCATGGCCAGGATGGGACGAACCTGACTGCCGCCGAGCTCATTCCGGGCGCCGTCAACTACAACGACCTAAGTCTCGACAACGACATCCTGCCCAGCCAAGTCATGCGCAGCGTCTTCTTCAGCGCCACTTACGATCTATCTAGGTACTGGGAGCTCTCGGTCGACGGCCGCTACTCAGGGCGCGATTTCAAGTCCACGTTTCCTCAAGCGCCGCACGCCTATTCGGTACCGGCCGGGAACGCGTTCAACCATCTGGGCGGACCAGTGCTCATCGCCTACGATTTCACCTCGGACGTCGGGCCGGTCGTCGACAGCGGCAGGACCGAAGCCTCGTTCGTATCGACGGACATCAAGGGCGTGCTGTCGCGAGGGTGGCAGCTGCGCATCTCCGCGGCCTACTCGAAGGCGAGCAGCGTTTTTTTCGAGAGCAATGCGCTCAACCGAGACGCGGTGGACGCCGCGCTCGCGAGCGCCGACCCGGCTGCCACACTCAACGTCTTCGGCGACGGCTCGCACAGCAACCCCGCGGTGCTCGCGGCATTGCGCGACCAGAGCGTCCTCTATCATGCGTTGAACATGTTTACCACGACCATGGCGAGCGTCATTGCCGATGGGCCGCTGGTCGCGGGGCCCGCAGGCCCTATCCGGATTGCCGTGGGCGGCGACGTGCGCTGGGAGCATTCCGTCGGACTCAACATTGCAGACGGCCCCGAGAACCGAGGACGGGACGAAGTAGCCGGGTTCGTCGAGTTCGCGGTACCGCTGCTGCCTGCGGAGGCGGGTTCGACGTCGGATCGCCTGAGCCTGTCGCTCGCCGGCCGCTATGACCACTACAGCGATGCCGGCGCAAGCTTCAATCCCAAACTGGGCTTGAGCTGGCGGCCGTTCTGGGCTTTAAGTCTGCGTGGTAATTGGGGCACATCATTCCGGGCGCCGCCCTTCTTCTGGTCCAACCCCGATCAAACGGGTGATGCCTATGTAGCCGACGTCGTCGACCCGAAGTCGCTCACCGGAACTTCGCGCGCACTCGCGCTGATTGGACCGGCCCGGAACCTGCGGCCGGAGACTTCGACCGCCTGGTCCGTCGGGGCGGACATGATGCCACCTGCGGCACCGGCCCTGTCGCTGTCCCTGACCTATTTTGATATCGACTACAAGGGGAAGATCCGCAATGTCGGCACCGACTCAGCGGACTTTCTCACACAGGAGGTTTCACTCGCCTCATTGATCACACGCAACCCAACGCAGGCGCAACTTGATTCCGCTTGCAAGGGTATCGCCAGGTTCGTGTCCATCAGTACCGGTGATTGCAACGACCCGATCACCGTCATCATCGACGCCCGGTTTCGCAATCTGGCCCGCGTCAAGACGCACGGTGTGGATCTCGCCATCAATTACGCCGTCGACACGTCGAGAGGCAAGTGGGCTTTTGGATTGAACGGCACGTATACTTTCGCGCAGGAACAGCAGATCACGCCCACTGCGCCGGCTTTCGACTTCGCCGACACGGTCGGCAACCCCTTGAAGCTGCGCTTCGCAACGCATCTCTCGTGGTCGTTCAGGCGCTGGACAGTCCTTGCGACCGTGAACCACACCGGCGCTTATCGGGATCCGGGCTCCGTGCCGGCACGTGGCGTCGATTCGTGGACGACGATCGATCTTAACCTTGGCTACCGCCTCCACGGTGGGCAGGGCTGGATGGCGGATACCCGATGGAATCTCGGAGTCATCAACCTTCTCGATCGATCCCCTCCCTTTGTCAACCAGTTCGACCTGTTCTCCGGCAGCCTCGGCTACGACCCCGCCAATGCCTCGCTCCTTGGACGACAAGTCAGCCTACAGATCGTGAAGCAATGGGGTCGATGAGGCCGGCTTTGCGCCTGGCATAAAGCCCCTCGGGCGGTCAGGACCGCCCCTTCCTGCGATCTTCCGACAATCTTCCGATAATTTCCTGCACCTTTCCTCGAAGGTTCAGGCAAGCGCGGCCCAACTGCGCGACAACGTCTCCTTGTTGGAACTATCTCGAGGGGAGCGCCCATGCATTGCCGAACGGTGATTTCCTGCGCCATTGCTCTATCTGCCGTTGCTCCGTGCCCCGGTCATGCACAGTCGTTCGAACAAGCGGCATCATCCCCCGCCACAGTCTATGTCGACTGCGCTGCAGCTTCCCGAGGCAATGGTAGTGCGCAGCGTCCATATTGGCGGATTACGGACGCGCTCGAAAGCGCACGTCGGCTGCGGCGCGAAAGCCCGCGGCCCATCGTCATCCGAGTGGCCCCAGGGATCTGCAGCGGCAACTTCGAGACCCCGCCGATGGGACAGAAAACACGTCCGCCGGAGCTGCTACCCCTCGTTCTCAACGTACCCGACCTGACGCTCCATGGTGCTGGAGTCATGGAATATGCCGAGGGCTACCCTGTTGCTCCACGCACCGGGACTGCAACGACGGTCACTGTGGACACCCAGCGACTGGGCATTCTCGACAACACAGTGATCTACGTCGGGCCAACCACGGATGGGGGTCGGGCTGACGGCACTGTCATCGAAGGTCTCGTGATCGACGATGCGTTCAATTCATGGTACGGAATCTGGATGACGCGCACGCAGCGCATCACGGTTCGCGACACTGTAGTGCAGCACGTCAATTTCGGCGCCATGAATACTTCCGAGTGCAGCGGCCGCATCGTTGGCAACGTTGTACACGATGGCACGCCGGGATTAGTTGTCGCCGCGGGTACACAGAGCAGTCCCTCAAAGCTCTACATCGCCGGCAACAGTGCCACCGCAAACTACGAAGGCGTGGGCGTCTTCGGCGACTCCATCGCCACCGAACACCTCGACATGGGAGCGAACCCGCTCGAGGTATTGCCGTACCCGATCAATCCTACGACCGACCAGATGGGCGACCACATCGAGGTGGAATTCGCAGACAACGACGTCTCGAACAATTACGTCGGCCTGCGCTTCACGATCCTCGGCGGCGGCCGGTACCCGTACTCCCAAACCGGCCACATAGACGCCAGCGTCCACGACAACCGCTTCATGGACAACTCCGGATACCCGTTCGCTGTCGATCAGGGTTTTGCCTTCAGGGCCTCGAGCGAGTACTGGACGAACCCGGACCCAACCGATTTCCCCGAAGGGTTTCTCGGGTCTCTCGCCATGCCTTTTATCACGCATGGTCCCATCGACGGGCCTTACAGCGGAAGCGTAAATGCGAGCTTTGAAGGCAACAGCTGGAGCAATCCGAACGTCACACCGATCGCGCCAGCCATACTGACGTTCTCATACATCGACGTCTACGATCCCGCGACCGGAGCGCCGGACCCGGGCCTGATTCTCCATTACACGTACATGCGCAAGTCGCGACTGAACCTCGAGGACGATGACGGGCTCTTCAGCCAGCCGGGGGTAATTCGCGACGACCTTCGACTCTATGACCCTCTCGACGGCGTTGCGCTGCAAAACCAAACGCACATTCGTCACTAATGGCAGCCGTTCTCAGTCGGAGACAAAAGATGAATCTACCCTTTCGTCGCATCGCGCGAGTTGCCTTCCTAGCATTCTCGCTGCTCGCAATTACTGCATGCGGTGGCGGCGGTTCCGCGCCATCGTCCGTCGGCGGCACCAGCACGGATGGAGCCGGCTCGAGCGTCCCTCCTCCTCCCCCCAAAGAGTTCACGGTCGGCGGGACGGTGTCGGGCCTCGTGGGTCAGGGCCTCATACTCGAGCTCTCGGCATCGGGCACTGACCAAGTACTCGCAATCGGCGGCAACGGAGATTTCGTCTTTCCGCCGACGGTGGACTCAGGCGCGAGATATGGGGTAAGCATCAAACAACAACCCAGCTCACCGACGCAACGGTGTCTGGTGGGCCGCGGCAGTTTTGCGGCCGGCGGTTTCCTGTCGAACGGGAGCAATATCACCGATGTGGGCGTGGTGTGCAGGGAGTTTGCATATGTGACGAATGCAGCCGGTAACACGATCTCGGCCTTTTCCGTCGACGCCAACACCGGCGTGATCACGTCGGTTGGTCCGCCAGTGATCGCTGGTTATGCACCGTACGCGATCGCCAATACGAGTTACACGAGTGACCGAAGATATCTGTACGTGGTCAATGGCGACAGCAACGACGTATCTGCCTTTGCTGCCGATGCCGGGAGCGGAGCACTCGTGGCAGTTCCCGGATCACCGTTCGCCGCCGGTACGAAGCCCCGGGCCATCTCAATCTATGCCGTCATCAACGCGGGTGACTATTCTCCGCCTCCTCAACGTCTCAAGTACTATCTCTACGTCGCAAATGTCGGCTCCGACGACGTATCTGCCTATCAGATCGACCGAGCCACCGGAGTCCCCACGCCCTTGTCGCCCGGCACCTATGCCACAGGTGCTGGTCCATCGGTGGTGGTCATTCACCCCCAAGGAGCTTTCCTCTACGTCGCAAACACCGGCGGCCCGAGCGATATTTCTGCGTTCCAGATCTCCGGACCGTCGGGGGGTCTGTCGCCCATAGCGGGATCACCTTTCCCTTCAGGGAGCAGCGTCAGCAGTTTCGCATTCGGCGCCGGTGGGAAATTCCTGTATGCCGCCGATGCTACCGCGGGTGGCGCGGCCATCGATGGTTTTACAGTCGATCCGAATACGGGCGCGTTGACCGGTCTCGCCGGGTTTCCATTGGCATTGCCTTCATGCCAAAGCATCATCGCCGAGCGAACCGGCGCCTATCTGTATGCTACGACCGGCGCCCACGTGCTCGGTTACGGAATCGATCCGCAGACTGGGGCACTGAATCCACTTCCGGGCTTCCCCGTTGCAGCAGGTAATACGGGGTCATCCTTGAGCATCGACCCCGCCAATCAGTTTCTCTATGTGGCCGACGGGAGTGACGGACGAGTCACGGGCTTCGAGCTGAACGCTGAAACGGGCGAGCTGACCCCAATGCCTAGCTCGCCCTTTGCTGTGGGTTCCTCGGCGGACTTCATCACGACGTTCTGATCTCGAGGAAGCTGCCACTTGAACCTGATTGCGACGCCCGGGGCGTGGGTTCACGGCTGCCGAAGGATCTGGTGCATTAAGGGAACAAAGTTTAAGATAACGCGGACTTGTTCTGTCGACCTCTAAGCAAGGGCCGTATCCCACTGTTTCTTCAGCGACCAGAAAGTCCACCTGCCTGGTCCAAACTTGAATTGACGCTTGCGTGGCGCCTCTTGGTCCGAGGGCAGCGATCTATCGAACTCGTCCAGATCTCAGCAACCCGATGGCGAGAGTGACGACCGCGACTGCGAGGATCGTTGCGCCCACATAGATCAGAACGACCGCTCCGCCTCATCAGCGATGCGTGCCGCGGCCTGGTTGAAGCGGCCAACGAGGTGTTTCCGGAAACGGACTGGCAGCGCTGCGTCGTGCACTGGTATCGCAACGTGTTCAGCCAGGTGCCGAACAGCAAAGTCGCTGAGGTAGCGAG
>WNGC01003117.1_pt1 | contig 10134 bp, 12 predicted proteins | sample 5400051 | NCBI WGS metagenome assembly WNGC01 (sample SAMN13153368, study PRJNA577476) | soil metagenome | isolation source: 20 cm soil or saprolite under grassland replicate 2 | place: USA:California | collected 2016-06-15 | reverse complement strand
GAATTTGGAACGCGGCAAGGCCTTGTTGGATGAAATGGGCCCAGAAGTTGGGGGCGACTCACGTTTCATCGGTGTGGAAGAGCCACCACCGTTGCGGGGAACAAAGCAACCACCTCCCACGATTTTGGTGTATGCATGGCCAAACAGCGTTCCGTCAATTTGAAATCCGAAATGTCGGGCCGGGTTTTGAAGCCGTAAGGTCGCAGCCAACTTCTACGAGTACGCGACTCTTCAGGAACTTGTTGATAAGTCCTTTCAAATCAAGCAATCGTCCCAGACAAGTTCCTGGCACTAGCGACGCGTCGAAGGCGCAGTCGATGCCTATCAGGAGCTGGTCAGAATGGCGCGTGGACCGCACCCAGTGAAATATGGCCACGGTAGAGGGCCTTACTTGTTTTCAAACGCCTCGGCGATTGACTGCCTTTCTTCAACTTTCCAGCCACTGCTGTTGGTTTCGTAGTTGCAAACCATTGCGACGACCAGATGTCCATCCGGGTAAAGAATCAGTTCAGAGCTGGCTCCTGTGGAACCTCCGCTGTGATCAAAGATCCTTTTTCCACTCTTTGATTTCAATATGAACCAGCCCATGCCGTAGCCGGTTTCTTCGCCACTTTTGGTTTTCTGCGAAGTGAACAGCAGCGCCAGCGATTCCTTTTTTAAGTAACCCGGTTCGAGCAGCGCATTGCCGAACCGCACCAGATCTTCCGAGCTCGAAAGAAAACCTCCCCCTGCCCACTTGTAGCTGTTATCTGTGTACGGCGCGTTCTCGAGCGGCTTGTCTTTCCAGTGCGTGTAGAACCGCGCGCGCTGCTCGATGAGTTCGGACGGCTCATCTGCAACCGTAGAGCGCAATCCCAGCGGGCTGAAAACCAAATCGCGCATGCAGGAGAGAAAATCTTCAGCGCAGACTTTCTCGATTGCGGCGCTAAGCAAATTAAATCCATAGCTGGAGTAGTTGAATTTTGTTCCCGGCGAGGAGATCAACGGGTCGTTCTGGAAGATGGCGAGACCGGCGACGACAGTGTCGTAATGCTTCGAGTTGAGAAACTCGTTGTCCTTGTAGTGGCGGATGCCGCCGAGATGACCTGCCAGCATGCGAGGAGTAATGACTGCGCCCTTGTCGGGAAACGACGGGACATATTTCTGGATCGGAGCGTCCAGATCGAATCTGCCCTGTTCGACGAGCTTCACTAAGGCCGCGGCCGTAAGCGGCTTCGAGACGCTTCCGATGCGGAATTTCGTGGTAGGCCACACCGGGACGCGCTGCTCGAGATCCGCGTAACCGAATGCTTCGGAGAAAACGATTTTGCCGTCAACTGACACCGTGACCGAAAAGCCCGGGATACCTCGCTCCAGCCATTCCTTCGCAATCGCGCGCGCGTGCTCGATCGCTGCGGTACGAGAATGATTCGGAGGCTCGGCTGCGGTTGCTGTCGCTTGCGCCCAGGCATGCGGAGAGATGGCCGCTACTGCGAAGAAGAGCTGCAAAACTCCGACAAAGAATCGCTGCGAAGAACAAATTCTTGCGAACAGCCATGTTCTCTTCATGCCAAAGCACATTAGATTAGAAAAAATCCAAAGGCTATCGTGCCACAATCTTGCGGATTTCGGGAGCCTCCTGGTAAACGTTAGAGACCGCCTTCCTTATAACATCAGTCGGAAACTAGCTCTCAATGTGTCCGGTAACCCAATCAGGAATTAGCCTGCCTTCACGTTGGCCAATCTTCCGCTTGTTGGTGTCTAATCATGTAAATAACGAACGACGAGCTTTAATGAAGACCCTCAAAATAATCTTTCGACTGCTTTCGGCGTTGTCTTTTGGGACTTCTGTGAGCGGCTACAAGAACCAAGAGATCAGCCTTCCAACCCTCGGATTAGCATCTACTGAGTGCCAAAAAATGCCATTCTCAATTCTCGAGCATCGACTCATGCAGCGCTCCTTCACTTTTCCCCCGGGCAAAGATCGAGGGGCCTCTCGGAAGGGGGTTTTTGCGTATCAAAAAGTGGGGCAAGTCAATCTCGTAAAGTGTGCATCGTGAAACTGTCTCACTTTAGGGGTTCACTCCAAGCGCACCTGCTTTTGGACCAGGGCGTTGAGAAATATAATTCCTCCCGCTCAAAGTGTGCCCTACGAAACTGTCCTGGGTTTCACTCACAAACTAAATCCTTCATTGAGACAAAGGTTATTGCGTAAGATTCTGGACCATCTGGATAGAAAGAGTACCCCCGTGTCAGGAGTACCGAGGAGCCTGTAAGGCAACTCGTCAAAACTCGACGCCACACGCTAATTCTTCGAGAGAAGTCGGAACTGCGCGCTGTGGGCACCCGGATAATCCTGGTATACGCGTGTACTCACGGTTTCATAGAGGTCTTCGTGCTGATAAAGCAAAAGTACGCCCGGGGAATTGCCTGGCAACTGCTTGAAAATCGAGCTGAAGAGCTTTCCCCGTGCATCGTAAGCGGCTTGGTTTTTGTATTCCGTCAGCAACACAATGTTCGGGTCGGTTTCCGAGGTACTTTGTTCTGCGATGCGGTGATAGCTCAGAACGGCACCCTGGCGCTTGGCTTCCTCTCGCGGATGCGCATCCAGTTGTCGTCCAAGTAGCCGAGCGTTGGACCGAACTTTCCAGGCATTACTTTAAGGATTTCCATCGTCCAGACCGGCTTTTCGCTGTCCGCTGGGAATTGCTGCGCTCCTCCACGGGCCACGATGAGCAGAGAGAGAAGAAAAAGGCCTGCGAATATATGTCTTTGCATGGCTGCACCTCCCCGTCTGTTCAGACGCAGTCCAAGGGCAAAAGGATATCCCAGAATCAGGGCGAAACAGTTGACTGAAGTCGCGAAACCGGAGAAGTCTCCGGTCCGCTTTCCCGCTGGATTCCACTTCAGGCAAGCTAGATAGTTAGAGACGTGACGGTAGGACCGTGTAAGAATGTATCTTCGAAGCCGATGCTGAAAAGTTTCCAACTGTTTTGCGAATCGCGGGGCGCGATTGCCTCCTTCGTGGCAATTTTATTAGCGTCCGCGATTCTTTTCGCATTTGTGCTTCCAATTCCTGCTGGCAGTTTTGACCATGTAACGTTTTCTTTTCCGGTGCTCGTTTTCTGTCTCGTTATATCTGTGGAGATCAAGTTTGACTGGGTTCTGTTAGAAAGCGCTTTCTCGCCTAGCGAGCCCTTCTTGGCCGCATCCTTCGGCCGCGCCCCTCCTGCTTAGTTACTCCCCGTCAATCGTGCCTCCGGTCTTTCCCAGACCGCGAGGCTTTAGCTCGATACCCCTGGCTAACCGGCCCGAATAGTCGGGCCTGAAAGGGAGTGGTGTTTCCTTGTATCAAGGCAATTCTGAAGGTCCAAAAGCGGCACACTGGTTTGCAGTCATGCGAACGTTTCTTGCCGAAGTCCGGCGGGAGATGAAGGACATTAGTTGGCCTGACTGGCGAGAGGTCCGTTCCACAGCAACTACTGTGCTGTTTTTTATTTTTGTGGTGGCCACCTACGTATATGTCGTAGATCGAATTTGCATTCGCCTGATCGATCAAATGCTGCTTCGGCAACGCTAGAAACCAGGAAGCCAATCTGCAATCGGGGAAACTGGCCAAGTGCATGTTGCGCTCGAAAGCACAATCTATTGTTTTCTTGTTCCACAAGTCCCAAAAGAGTTTTCTGTCGCCGGGCCACCATTCCGCACTATCAAGCCTTATTGCTGAGTAAGAGGCAAAAAACTAGAATAAGAGCGCTATGCGCATTGTTGCTGGATGCTTGATTGTCGCGGTCGGAAGCGTGATCCTGACGCAGAGTTCCTAGGACCTTCACAATCGGTACGGAGAACCGGACAGGGAGCGTTTTCCGGCGCGGCCAGGAATTAGCTTCACGGTGGAGTACGGTTCTGACCATCTGGCTTGCCAAGCATTGATTGAGCCGCCCCAACCACTCACCTATAGGGAAGAGCATGTTCCGCTCATGTCTTCGGACGGTGTGTCTGAGGTTCTGGAAGAGATTGCACCCGTCGCCATGAGAGGAAAAGAAATAGGTACCAGTAACCTTCTGAGCGGATGCATCGTAGCTGGCCTCACTGAGTACGAGAGCGTAACGATAATGCGGTCAACGCACAACTGTCTGCCGTTGAAGCCGGAACGAGAGATACGCACCACCGTTGGCTTCAACCGGGACGCCTGCCCAAAACAGACTAATCAGCCCTAATCTGACTCCGTTCAATGAATCCGTACCTATGAATCAGAATCTAGATCGCGTCCGGCCCGGAAATAGAAAAGACCCAGAGGGCGTTCTGTCGGACCAACTGATGAAACGCTCGGTTCCGCTGGTGCTGAAGTTTCTTTTGGTTGTCAGCATCGCGTTCGCATTTTTAACCGTGGGCGAAGGTGTATATCGTGCTTATCATAAGTCGGTCCGGCGAGTGCGAGAAACAGAGCTGATGCAAGACCTGCGGCACGTTCGGCAATGCATCAATAATTACACCCAAGATAGACAGCAACCACCTCAGTCGTTGCAGGACTTGGTCGATGGGAATTATTTACCGGAGATTCCGACGGACCCATTAACCGAGAAGAAGGATTGGGTACCTCATTTCGGCACCGTGGTGCTCGGCAATGGGCGTACTGCTTTCGGGATCGACAACGTACATTCCAGTTCGGAACATAACGGCTGTGACGCGCGTCGAAGGCTATCGTATCACGGCGCGTTACCGGAAGTTGCGCTCAGAGGCACAGTTCTATTGTTTCTTGCTCCACAAATCCCAAAAGAGTTTTACTGTCGCCGTGCCACCATCGGGTAACCTCTGAATTGCGACGCCGTAGAGGAATCGAAGAGGTGAAGCTCTACTGCTTGGCGAGGAGCTTGAACTGCATGCCGTTGGCCTCGGCTGGTTGTTCTAGGAATACTCGGGTATCCACGGTTTCAAAAAGGCCTTCTCGCTTGATCGGAACTACGCCTGGCGTACTGCTCGGTAGATGTTCGCGTATCGAGGCGAAGAGCTTTTCCCGTCCGGAGAAGGCGGCCAGATTCTTGTACTCCGTCAGCAACACCATAGAGTTTGGGTCGCCTGTCTTGGAGCCAAGAGCTATCTGCACCGTCTCTTGGATGCGGTGGTAGCTCAGAACCGCACCCTGGCGCTTAGCTTCCGCCCGCACGCGCATCCAATGGTCGTCTAAATAACCGAGTGCTAGTCCCATGTCGGGCCCCACCTCAATGAACTCCAGCGTCCAAACAGGTCTTTCCGCGATATCCGGGCTTTGAGCGTCTCCCCGGACAATGAAACAAAGAGCGCAGAGAATGAGACTGGCCAACTTCAGTAGTTGCATGACTTTACCTCCCCGTCTTTTCAGACCCACTGCCTTGAGAAGGCTATCGTATCAAGTGGAAGTTGCACTCGGAAGCACAATTCTATTGTTTCTTGTTCCACAAGTCCCAGCAGAGTTTTGCCGTGGCTGGCCCATGCCCGGCGTATAATGCCGCCATTCGAATTATGCCGAATTGAGTCTCGTCGCCAACTCCGTTTTCTCTCAATAGCTGAGTGTCGAGGCCCAGCGATGCTTAATTAAGTCTGCATAATCCCACCTAAGTTGACCCCAGTACCCCATGCTCGGTTTCCGCGCTATCAGGAATTACCCCACGGAACTCTGCCCATAAAAACACTTGACACTAACTATTGAAGTAGTAGTATGGCACACGACTGTAGTAGAGGACAAAATGGCTGAACCCAAATTAACGAAGCTCGAACTTCAAATCATGGAGGCGCTGTGGAGTCAGGGCAAGGCTTCCATCAGGGAGATTCAGGAAACTTTTCCCGAAAAAGGCAGACCAGCCTACACCACGATCCAGACCACCGTTTATCGCCTGGAGGTGAAGAATGCTTTGCGCCGCGTCAAGAAGGTCGGTAACTTTCATATTTTCGAGGCCGCGGTTTCCCGTAATGCCGCTCAGCGGACGTTGATCGATGACCTGCTAGCGCTGTTCGGCGGGCGCACCCAGCCTGTAATGGCACATCTGATTGAATCTGGCAAACTCACGTTAGCGGACGTAAAGGAAGCCGAAAAGATTCTCCGGAAGCTTGCGAGAAAGGAAAAGTCGAAATGACCCTTCTCTCTATCGCGGCATTTTCAACGCCGATCGGGGCGCCGTTAGCCAACCACTTGTGGCAATCAACGCTGTTTGTCGGAACGGCATGGTTACTGACGCTGACGCTGAGGAAAAACGGCGCAGAAACGCGCTATGGGCTTTGGCTTATCGCCTCAGTGAAATTCCTGGTTCCGTTTTCGCTGTTGGTTGGTTTGGGAAGCCATCTGGGATGGTCGAAAGTTCCGGCAAGCACGCCAGCAAGGCTCTTCGTTGCAATGGAAGAGATGAGCCAACCTTTTACACTAGTGAATCCAAGTCACTCTGCTGCGCCTGCCGCCCCGACTTCGCTCGAACTAGTGGCTCGGTTGCTGCCGACTCTGCTGGTTGGCGTGTGGTTCTGTGGTGGAGCAACCGTGCTTTTCTTCTGGTATCTGCGCTGGCGGCGCATTCACGTTGCACTAAGCCGGGGACAAGCCGTGAAGTCTGGACGGGAATTCGAGGCGCTCCGCCGTCGTGAGGGCGGCGCAGGTGTCACTCGACAGATCGACCTTATCGTCTGTTCATTTGCCCTCGAGCCTGGAGTTCTGGGCATCTTCCGGCCCGTGCTGGTGTTGCCGAAAGGAATATCCGGTCGATTGACCGACATTCAGTTGGACGCGATCCTCGCACACGAACTCTGCCACGTGCGCCGTCGTGACAATCTCGCGGCAACGGTTCACATGTTAGTCCAAGCCTTGTTCTGGTTTCATCCGCTGACTTGGTGGATCGGAGCGCGGTTGGTGGACGAACGAGAACGCGCGTGCGACGAAGAAGTGCTGAGGATGGGAAGCGATCCGCGCGTTTATGCCGAGGGCATTCTCAAAGTCTGCGAATTCTATCTGGAGTCCCCGCTGACCTGCGCGGCGGGCGTTACCGGGTCAAATCTCAAGAAAAGAATCGAGGCCATCATGAGTCATCACATCGCAGTCAACCTCAGTCTCGCAAAAAAGTTACTTCTGTCGGCGATGGCAGCGCTGGCCATCGCATCGCCTGTCGTGTTTGGCCTGTTAAACGCGACGCGAGGACGGGCCCAGTCACGGCCGCAAAACACGGGCTCAATTGTTCCTGGTTTCGAGGCCGTTACTGTCAAGCCGAGTAAGACTGACGAGCCTATGGCCGGTTTTAGGATCAAAGCGGACAAACCCGGTATTGGCGTGGCGCTTTCATTCAAGCCCGAGAGGTTTGCGAGTAGAACTCAGCCGAAAGCCAAGAATACCGACACCGTTGCGTCAAAGTACGAAGTCGTTTCGATCAAACCACACAAATCCGGCGACGAATTGTTCAAGATGATGTTCGAGAAGGACGGGTTCAGCGCAATTATGGTCACGCTACGAATGCTTATTGGAACGGCGTACGGAGTCGAGGGCAGTAGAATCTTCGGAGCTCCGAATTGGCTCGACTCTGAAAAATACGATGTTGAGGCAAGAATGGAAAATTCTGTGGCCAATAGATTGGGTGAGATGAGCGAAGATCAACTTAACGTTGAAAGGCGACGGATGCTTCAGGCTCTCTTAGCCGACCGCTTCAAGCTCACGCCTTACCGCCAAACCACACAGCTTGGCGTATACGTACTGGTCGTTGCAAAGAACGGCCCCAAACTTCAGGAGGCCAAACCTGGCGACACGTACCCGAATGGGTTAAAAGATCCTGAAGGAGGCAGCCCAGCGAGCATGTTCCGGCTGGGAAGGTTCCATGGCGGAAGGGGCGAGCTAATAGGTCAAGGGTTGCCGATGGTGAAATTGGTACGACTGCTGTCGGAAAACATTCTGAACCGAAGCGTTATAGACAACACAGGGCTCACGGGCAACTATGATTTCACACTGCAATGGACGATAGGAGACGAGAGCCAAGGTCCCATGTTTAAGGACACGGGAGACCACCCGCAAGTTACCAGTAGCATTCCCCTGCCTGAATTCTCTGGGCCTTCCTTCTTCAATGCGATTCAAGAGCAGCTTGGGCTGAAACTGGAATCGCAAAACAGTCCTGGCGAAGTACTCGTCATCGATCATGTCGAGAAGCCTTCAGAAAATTAACATCGGGCGGCCCAGTTGTTGACCGTACGCAGAAGGACAGCCGTAGAAGGTAGAGTCCACTTCGACCGTTGCAAACTGAGTGAGCGTAGTAGGAAAGGAAATCGCGTGACTTCATGCCAGGAGGGTAGAAACTGCATAGGATCATCAAGGATTCGACTGGCCCAGATGTCGTACGATTCGGCAAGAGCACGCTTGCGACAACGAGCCAAGATTTTCAAACACGTTTAGAGGAAGACATGAAACGGACCGCTCAGAAAGGAATGCCAACATTGCAATCATTTATGTTAAGGCAGGGTCGCCCGCAGCAATCCGTGGCGTCCAATCTTCACGATGTGGTGCAACTGATATATTATGACTCCGATCTAAATGTCGTCGCAACTGCCTTTGCCGCATTCCGAGGCATAACAGGTGAAAGCGTCAAAATGTTCGATTTTGCAGCAATCACATCGTGGTGTTCGCAAAATCAAACTAAATGTCAAAATCCGTAGGTGAGCGACATGCCGAAAAAGAAGCGAACACTATCAAAATGTGTGAATTGTAAGTCTGAACCGCCTGTGGAGCAGCGGCGGAATCCGATCTGCCCGAACTGCGGGAAGCGATGGGACGGAGGCTTTATCAGACCCGACCGTGCCGCTCAGAAAAGTTCGGAGTGATCGCAAGATTGTCAGCATCAGGGGCCGGACGAGCAGCCACATCCGGTAGGGAAGTATTTGGCAGACCAACTATCTGAAACTCTCCAAAAGGGATTTCCCGGACCTTGAAATAATCGAATCGCCCGCTACAGGAAGCGAATGCGGCTGTTAGTTCAGAAGATCAGCGTGAGGACACGCTTTGTCGGAGACGAAGTGCCTGGAGAGTTTCATCGGCCGCTCAAGGTATGCTCTCGCATCAACTAAATGCCAATCCGGGATTCACCGTAAGATCGGCTTGGCAAATATCGCAACGGAGAGGGTTTTTTCCCTAAGGTGTTTTCTTTAACTTCAAGCTAAATGTCGCATCGCCGCATGTTGGGGCACATCAAGCATGAAGGCGGGCGCCTGGTTGAACGCTTCGCGGTCACCAAGCAATTGCGGCTTTGCGGATACCAGGAAATAAGTACGTCCGGCCCCCGCCGGCCAACTAACAGTCGCAAATCCTAGCTGCGGAGCGCTTGCGCGGCTTGCCAGAGGTGCCGGCGGTTGTGCGCCGTGATGAGCACGAAAGCGGAGTAGGCGTTATACTTCATTTTCTCTGCAAAGGGCGAAACGAGCTTTACGCGATCGAGCGCGAAGCCGCGGGCAGAATTCAGTTTCTCTTCCAGAACCTTGCCGATTTCTTGGAATTCTCCCGAGGCGGCAGCAGGATCCTTCACCGCGATCGGTTGAAATGGAGCGCCGGTGGGGAGCCGCAGACGCGAAGGTGGCTCCAGCCAGTATTTCAAAAGGCGCGCATTCCAGTTCAAGTGGAAAGGACCGCTTCCTGAAACTTTTTTCTCGCGCAATTGTTCGATGGCAGAATCAAGGAGAGGAAGATAAGCGCGGTTGCTCAGATTCAAGTGCGCAATGCACTCCACCGCAGACCAGTGCCCTTGCACGGGATGGTGTTGCAGTTGGCCGGTCGTGTTGGAACCGAACATCACCTCAGCCTGCCGCGAATTCTCGCGCAGTTGTTGCAGGAGAGAATCGATTTGGCCGGCGGCTGTGGACATGGAGACTTGACGCTTCCGGTAGTCTAACAGGTTGCGCCGGCGGTTTCCGTGTGGATGCGGCAAGAGAATATTTTTCCGGAGGACATTTTGTCACATCAAGAGAAGCCATCACTTTCGGGAAAATGGTTTGGGAAATGGGCGCTGATCACCGGAGCGAGCGCCGGGATTGGCGTGGCCTTCGCGGAAGAATTGGCGTCCGGCAGAACAAAGCTCGTGCTGACGGCACGGCGAAAAGATCGCCTCGAGGAATTGGCGCGCAGACTGACCGCAACTTACAAGGTCAGCGCCGAAGTGTTCCCCG